>OJJL01000120.1_pt1 | contig 68692 bp, 50 predicted proteins | sample 1596171 | NCBI WGS metagenome assembly OJJL01 (sample SAMEA4350121, study PRJEB24818) | metagenome | biome: human; feature: gut; material: faeces | place: Denmark | collected 2013-09
ATTCCGCATAGATCTTTTTAAAGGCATCTAAAGTTAAGTTCTTTTGTTTCATAAGTTATGGATTTATTATGGGGCAAAGATAAAAGATGACAAGACAAAATAGAAAGGGGGATTAGCGATTGCTTACATAAGAAAGCGGGCTTTGCTGTAACAACTATCTATAATCATTTGCGTAAGGTTCGTGACTGGCATAATGAACACCCTTATTCCACTGTTCCGGAGGGTATCAATCCTGTCACTGGTAAATCTTTAAGTAAATTGGATCGGGAAATGATTGCCGATTCCGCCATGCCGAAAGAAGTTCATGAAAAGCTGATGAAAGATTTGCGCAGAGTGCTGACGGAAGAACAAGTAGAGCAGATTCTTGATAAATATACTGTAGGCAAAGTAGCTTTCACTTTGAAAGGTTATCAGGCCATTGTCCCTGATATGACGGAGGAAGAAACCGCTTTTGTGTTGGAACAGTTGAAGCTGGCTCGTGAACAGGCTATTGATTATAAAAACATGAAGCAGATATCTGCCATCTTTGAAATCTACAAGACCAAGTGCGAACAGTATTTTAATGAGCATGGTCGTAACTGGCGCCAGATGTTCAAGGATTATGTAAATAAGAGAAAAGCGGAAAAGGCTCAGAACAAGAAATAAAAAAGGAAGCCCCGGAACTCAGATCATAATAAGAGTTCCGGGGCTTTTTTCTTATATTCAGATATATCCAGAAAAGCCTTATCGAAGTTTTGATAAATCTATTTCCGCATATTTAACTCGCTGCCTTCTCCATGTATAGACAGCATGCAGCCTACCATCTTTTCCCTGAATAATACTTGGATAGGAATATTGACTGATAGGGCTGTCTTCCAATGTAAGCACAGGTTGCCAATTTATACCATCTTCTGAAATGGCTACACAGAGAGGAGTTCGAGGTCCTTTGGGAGTGCCGGGTAGTGTCGAGAAATTATTGTAGATGAGTACATGGCGACCGTCCTGTAATGTTACGGCATCCGTTCCCGAATTATTATTCGGAACATCCAGAAGTGTTACTTTGCTCCAGGTATCGCCATTATCATTGCTCCAGGCTGTGGCAATCCGGGCATTGCGTGTGCGGCACAATACTTGTAATCTTCCGTCTTTGTGCATCAGTATGCTGGGCTGTATCGCATATATTGGTTTTGGACCTTCACCTTTGACGGCTTCGCCACCTTCCAGATCATCTACGTTGACACTTCCTTTTTTACGGTGCTGAGTAAGTACGGAAAGCTCCGCAGCCAGTGATTCCGTTGTCTTCCAGGTCTTGCCGTTGTCATCGGAAATTTCGAAATGAATGCGCCATCCCTTGCCACCTTCTCTGCTGGAAGGACAGATGATACGACCATTAATGTACTCCGGTTTATTCTTGATAGGACCGAGGAATCCTTCCGGCAACGGTTCACGTTTACTCCAGGTCTTTCCTCCGTCGCGAGAGCGCACGAGCCAGCCAGTCCAGTCGCCTACGCTCAAGCCTATTTTATAGAAGAGAATCAGATCACCTCCCGGAATTTGAAAAAGTACCGGGTTCCAGCAAGCTTTCCGGCGGGCAATCAGTTTTCCCCGAGCATTTGTCACAGGAGTACAAGTGGAATCAATGCCTGCCAAGGTTACCTGCGCATCTTTTATTGAAAATACGCCGTCGGCAGCGAGTTGTGGAGAGGTCCATTCTTTGGCACCTTTCGGCTTGCGACACACCCAGATGCAACAATCCGGATTGCGCTCTTTGGTACCGCCGAAAAATGAAGCGACAAGATCCCCGTTTTTCAATTCTACGATGGTGGCTCCATGACATTCCGGGAAGGAGGCTTTCTCATATAGGAACTCGTCACTCAGGATAGCTACATTCCGGGTAGGGATATCTACACTGAAGTGATGCTTGCCCGAACCTACCATTTCTTTCCGCCCGCCGGGAAGATATACTTCGCCTGTAGTGTTGGCGGGGAGTTCAATGTCCCATTCCAGATGTGTCGGGGTCTTTTTCCACCGGCTGGCTATTTTTCCGTAGATGCTTGTGTAGGAGGCATCTACATTGCTTAGTTCCTGAATGTCAAAGGCAGGCTGGAAGATGATATGTTTATAGCCGGGCTTCCAACGGTCGGTACGGATGCCTGCCAGATTGTTGAAGTACCAGGGAAGCAGGTCGCCTAAGAGCATGACGTGATTTCCACTGTTCATTCCGGGATTTGCTTTGTCGCCATTCCAGAGTTCCCAGATGGTGGTGGCGCCTTGCGCGGCCATATATCCCCACGAAGGATAAGTCTTATTAGTGGCCAGAAGATAGGCGACATCGGCATGACCACGGCGGCTTAGTTCGCGTAGCAGCCATTGTGTACCGATGACTCCGGTGCTGATATGTCCTTTATTGGTAGTGATAATGGTAGCCACGGTATTCTTGGCAACTTCGTCCATGTACTGTTTGGGGACAAGTCCGAAAGCAAGCGGCAGAATATTGGCGGTAACCGTATTGTTACCGTAGAAGATGCTGTCCGGATATAAAGTATGTCCGGGTACGGGGGAAGTACCTTCCTTCACATGAAGGAAACGTGCGTTGAAGGCATCTTTTATCCGGCCTTCCAGTGCTCCCCATTCTTCGGCTTCGGCGGTTAGGCCTTGCAGGCTTGCAAAACGATGCATCAGTTGCAGGACTTTCAGATAGTAGGCGGTAGCTATAAGCGCACCATCCGTTTTGCGGACAGGGTCATTGCTATGAATCATTTCCAAAGACTCGGGAGGTACGCACCAGTCACCGTATTTGTCTTTGGTAATAATGAATTCCTTGGTCAGGTAATACTCGCGGATATGAGATACCCATTTCTTTAAAGCCGGATAATTCTCTTCGATTGCGCGCCGGTCACCGTAGTTGGTGAAAAGCATGTCGCATACCAGGGGAAGGGTAGCTGGCCAGGTGACATTATCCGAATAGTAATTCCAGTAGGCAGGAGCTACATCCGGGATGCAGCCGTCCTCACGCTGTGCTTCACGAATATCACGTGTCCATTTGTTGTATAGGGCATGATTGTTGAAAAAGAGGCTTTCACCCCAGGAACCCATCGCGTGGTCTCCCAACCAAGGTTGGCGTTCGTTGCGTTGCGGGCAGTCGACGGGCATACCTTTGTAGTTACTGCGGATACCCCAAAAAGCATTGCGCAATACCTGATTGAGTGTTTCATCCGAGCAGGTGAAGGTCCCGGTATGAGCCATTTCGTCATCTACTACTTCAGCTGTAAAATCTTCGGTCTTGGCATTGGGATAACCGCTGATTTCCACATAGCGGAAACCGTGGTATACAAAGCGGGGAGCCCAGGTGGCATCTTGTGGTTCACGTCCGCTGACAACATATATATCCGTGCAATGTGCGTCGCGTAGATTCTTCGTAAAAATTTCGCCATCCGGTTGCAAGCGCTCGGCAAAGCGGAGACGGATACTGTCTCCTGCCTGGCCTTTGATACGAATACGTAGCCATCCTGCCATATTCTGACCGATGTCCAAAATCTGTTTGTCTCCCTGTTTCCGGATAGAAACAGGCTTCAGGCTTTCCGTTACTTTCATGCCCGGCATCATTTGCGCACGCAAGGTTCCTGAGGGAATGCTGACGCGCCCGGCGGGTATCCAATTCGTATCATCATAGCCTGCCCGATTCCAGTCTCCTAATTCCTTGCGTGCATCGTATTCTTCGCCATCGTACTCATTATTGCTGCGTATAGGGCCTTCGGTGGTTAGTTTCCAGGAAATGTCCGAGGTGATTGTCTGTCTGCTGCCGTCCGTATATTCAACAATCAGATTCAGACGTAGTTTGGGATAGCCGAAAGTAGGTATCTTGTAGGGTTTGTAATTCTGGCGCATGGTGTAGAAGCGCCCGTTGCCGAGGATGACACCGATGGCATTTTCTTTTTGGAGTTGGGGGGTGACGTCATACGTGTTGTACAGGATAGTTTTCCGGTAATCGGTAGGGGCAGGTGCCAGGACTTGTTCACCGATGCGCTGACCGTTGATAAAGAGTTCGTAAAGTCCCATTCCGGCAATGTGTACTGTGGCTCGTTTCACTTCTTTGGTCAGTGCAAACTCTTTGCGGAGATAGCGGGCGGCAAGGCGGCTCCATTGTGTCTCGCTGTCACCGGGGGCGGGGCGGTCCAGGCCGATCCACTGCCCTTGCCAGTCTGCTTCATTCAGTAGTCCCATACTCCAGGAGGCGGGTTCGCTCCAGTCGGTTTCATTAGTATGGGTATAGACTTTTACTTTCCAGTAGTAAAGGGTGTTACGCTTCAACGTTTCACCTTGATAAGTGATCCATTGGGAAGCGTCTGTTTTCACCTTGCCCGAATCCCAGCAGTCTCCTTTGCCTTGTGCCAGGAGTTCAGGGGAGGAGGCTACAAGAATATGATAGGCGGTCTGCATCACATTTTGTTTGTCCGATTCGATCCGCCAGCCCAGACGGGGGTGGCGGATGTCGATTCCCAGTGGATTCTTCAATTGCTCTGTTCGCAGGTCGGTGACGCGCAAGGCTGCGTGTGCCGTACCAGCGAGGATGAGGAGGTAAAGTAGGGATATTGATATCTTCTTATTCATATTGATTACGTTATGATATTGAGTGATAGTTCAAGATTACTTTTATAAATGATAATTTGTAAACCTGTTATAAAGATTAGGCGCGGATTACACGGATTACGCGGATTTTTTGATGAAATCGATGTAATAGCGCAGCCTTTAATCCGCGTAATCCGTGTAATCCGCGCCTAAAATTATCATTTATGTAGTGACGTTGTACTTACTTTTTCTCCCATCGCTGTTGTGCATCGGGCAGTTCGTCCCATTCCTTATTTACATAGCCTTTACTGCTGTCCACTACAATCAAGATATGATCGTTTCCGCTGCTGTAGCCACTATCGTGCTGGAAATTGTGTATTCCGTTTTCAAACTCACCGATATATTCCAGTTTGCCGTCTTTGGTGGTATACCACCAGGCATTCTTCTTGGCACCGCTGATTTTGCTGAAATCTACTTTCATCGGACGTCCGGTGTAGTTGTACACCATCAGATAATCTTTGCCGCGTGTAGCGATGGCGCGGTCGTAGCGTTCCCCGTTTGTGCCGGCAATGATGGACTGGTCAGGTACACGTTCGAAGAATGGGAAAGTCAGCATCAGGTTTTTGAGATACTTCATTTGGTTGAAGCCCGGATTGTTCAGAGCATCGTACCAGGGTTCCTTTGCACCGTATGCACCGCCAACACCCGGTTTAATGAATTGCATGATGGAATTATTACCATAGGTATGTCCAAAAGAACCGGCAAAAACCGACCAGTAGGCATAACGGCGCACATCGTAATCTTTCCAGCGCAGTTCATTCTCATCGTGCAGACCGTGAGGAATTTCCTCGTAGATAGGTTCACCGTCAATTACGGGTTTCATGGGATTTGTGGCCATACTGCGTTCTACAAAGCGCCAGTTATCTTCTTCGGTATTCTCTTCGATTGGATAATCACCGTCACCGAAACGTTGCCCGTAGCGGCGATGCCCGCTTTGGAACATGTTGAAGTCCAGCCAGGGGGCGGCATTGAACCAAGTTGAGGAAGTGGTACGGCCGCGTGGGTGGAAGGTCATCAGGTGATTCTTGTCTATTGCTTTGATGGATGTGGCGAGAGCTTCCCATTCAGCGGTTTTTACGTCACCACGAATATCGCCTCCGATAAACCAGATGATATTCGGCTCGTCTTTATAGCGTTCGGCGAGGAATTTGCCGTAAGCCTTGGCTTGCTCTACCGTCATTTCTCCGCGACTCACAGGACTGCCCCAGATACAGACCATACCGATATAAAGTCCTTTCCGGGCAGCTGTACGGATAATGTAATCCATGTGGTCCCAATAGCCGTATACGCCTTTCTGATTGATGTTTTTGAAGTTATATCCATCAGTCATAGAATATTGTCCGTAGGTATTTATGGAGGGGACATTATTCAGGGTCTGAACTTGAATGACGTTATATCCCCGTTGTTTACATTGTTCCAGATAATACTCGGCTTCATCGCGGTTCAGACGTTGAGGCAGTAGCCATCCGGTTTCTCCTAGCCAAAAGAAAGGAGTGCCGTTTTCATGTTTCAGATAGCGACCTTCTTCGGAGACCATTAGTTTACCATTGTTCCAGGGGATATACGTTTTCTGTGTTTTCTTCTGTGCAGAGGCGGGCATTGCCATAGTCAGCAAAAGCAGAAGAAAAGGGATTAGTTTGAATGTTTTCATTGTTATTGATGTTATTATAATTGTTTGCTTAATCACTAATTCATTCGTTCATATTCAATTGCTGCCAATATGAACGCCCCTACGGATTTGGGATCATTTTCTATCACGGGTTCGCCAATATAATACTCGAACGAGCCGTCACGATACTTTCCGGAGTTCCCGCCCAGTCCGGCTACGGCACAACAATGGGTCAATGTGTAAGTGCCGTCTTCTTCAAGACGGGTGAACTCACGGATCATGCCGTCGAATGCTTTCTGTACAGGGGTGATGTATTCGTTTCCGATATATCCCTCATTGATGGCTTTAGCAAGTGTATATATGAACAGGGCTGTTGCCGATGATTCCAGATAATTACCCTTGCGTGCTCCCTGGTCGGTCACTTGATACCAGGTTCCGGATTGCGGGTCCTGATACCTCACCATTGCCTGTGCTAGGCCTTGTAGAATTTGCAGTACGCTGTCGCGTCCTTCGGTTTCCTGTGGCAAGTAATCCAATACATCCACTATGGCGGCTCCATACCATCCGATGCTGCGACTCCAGAAATTCGGTGAACAACCTGTTTCCCGGCTTGCCCATTTCTGCTCGCGGCTTTCATCCCATCCGTGATAATAGAGTCCTGTAGCCGGATCATAAGTCTTGCGGGCTATAAGCAGAATTTGTTTCACAGCTTCGTCTTGCAGGGTCGGCTCCCCAAAAGTGGCGCCATATTGCGCCAGATAAGGAGAGGCCATAAAGATACCGTCCAGCCACATCTGGTGCGGATACCTCAGCTTGTGCCAAAAACCGCCTTCGCTTGTGCGGGGCTGCTCCCTCATTTGTTTGCGCAAGGTGTCCATGGCTATTTTATAGCGTTCATCTCCCGTTTGGGCATAGAAGTCGAAAAGAATCTTTCCGGCATTGACGTTGTCTATATTGAATGAAAGATATTTCATGGTTCTGATGTGTCCATCGTTATCAATCAGACTGTCCGCATAGATTTTGGCATAATCGTAGTAAGTGCTGTCTCCTGTATGCTTCCATTCTTCGAGCATGGATTTTACTACAAGTCCGTGTGTATATCCCCAGCGCGGTTTGCTGGCCTTTTCAATCATCCAGGGTTCAGGAAAACGCTTCATTTCGGAGCGTGCCATACGCTCGCTCCATTTTTCGGTCTTTGGTTTTTGGGTGGTTGTGCAGGCCATGAAACAGGTAATCCCGCACACCGTCAGTAGTTTCAGTGAGATACGATTCATATAAGTTCAGTATTTAGTTTCCAATCAATGTATATTCTTGTCCTGCCCGGGTGGGCAGATCGTATAAATAGGTCTTTGCTATTTCCACTTTGTTCAATTTGGCTTCGGGGCTGATTAACGGTTGGGCAATGACGGGAACTGCATAAAGTGGGTTGGGATTCTCACCTTTGGCACGTTTCAGACCTTTGCCTGTCAACGGACTCGTTGAGCGAAGGCGGCAATTGCCTCCTTTATGAGATTTTACAACCAGACGCTCCACTTTCCCGTTTTTCCAGCTTAGTTCCAGCTCGAAACCTCCGCGGGCGATGATTCCTTTCACAGTTCCGTCCTTCCAAACCGTCGGTAATGCGGGTAGCAGATAGATGAAACCGTCATGGCTTTGCATTAGCATTTCGGCAATGCCTGCGGCACAACCAAAGTTTCCGTCAATCTGGAAGGGTGGGTGTGCATCGAACAGGTTGGGGTAGGTACCTCCTTTCTTCTTTTCATTACGCACCAGGATCAGTTGGTCTGTAATGAGCTTGTAGGCATGGTTACCGTCGAGCAGACGTGCCCACAGGCAAACTTTCCATCCCATGCTCCAGCCAGTGGATGGGTCGCCGCGATGAATGAGGGAAGTGCGGGCAGCGTCGAATAATTCCGGGCTGCGGTAGGGAGATATCTGGTTGCTTGGAAACAGTCCGTACAGATGGGAAACGTGGCGGTGTACATCCTTCGGGTCATCCCAGTCGAACATCCATTCCTGCAACTGTCCCCAGCGTCCTACCTGCATGGGAGCCATTTCACGGAGGCGCTGTGAGAGTCGGGCGGCAAATGCCCGGTCTGTATCCAGGATGTCCGAGGCGGCTATGATGGCTGTCCAAAGGTCGAATATCAATTGATTGTCGAGGGTGCATCCGGCAGCTGTGGTAGACTTGCCGTTACTGCCCGAATGTACATTTTCGGGTGAGTTGCTGGGACAGACCACCAGCCAGTTGTGCGCAGGTTCTTTCACCATGATGTCGTCGAAAAAGCGTCCGGACTCTCTCAAGATGGGATAGACGGAGTGCAGGAATTCAGTGTCTCCGGTGTAGAGGTAACGTTCCCAAAGATGCCGGCAAAGCCATGCGCCGCCGCTGGGCCATAAACCTGACGGAGCTTTGTCTACTGCGCCCGTGATGCGCCATATATCGGTGTTGTGATGTAGCACCCAGCCATTGGCGCCATACATGATGCGAGCGGTTTCCTTACCTGTTTCGCTGACTTCGCGTATCAGGCGGAACAAGGGTTCGTTCAGTTCGCTCAGGTTGGTGACTTCCGAGGGCCAATAGTTCATTTCCAGGTTAATGTTACAGGTATATTTGCTGTCCCAGGAGGGGAAAAGCTTATCGTTCCAGATTCCCTGAAGATTGGCGGGTTGCCCGCCGGGTTGGGATGAACAAATCAGGAGGTAACGTCCGAACTGGAAATAAGTAGCCACTAGATGTGCGTCATTGGTCTGTTTGAAGTTCTCCACGCGCTTGTCGGTAGTCACGTGTTCGTATCGGTTGTCTCCTAAATCTAGGGAGACGCGTGTCAGGTATCGGCGATAAAAGTCCGTATGGTTCTTCCGGGCTTCAGTGAATGAATGTGTCATAGCTCTTACCAGATAATCTTTGGCACGTTCGGCCGGATTGCCTGTGATGTCCTGGTAGTTATTGAAGTTGGTGGCGATGGAGACGTAGACGATAGCTTCATCGGCTCCTTCTACTGAAAGCACACCGTCGGCACATGTTATCCGGCCGCCGGTGTTCCGGGCGGTCAGTCTTCCCTGAAACTCCACTTTGCCTTTCAGTCCTTCGTGCAGGGAAGATACGCCGGAAAGTGTTACGCAGTTTCCTTCTTCGGAAGTGACGACGACGTCCTGATGAGGGGAGGTGAGTTGAGCGTTGAAAGTAATCCGTCCCGGACGGTTGGCGGTTAAACGTACCATAATTACCTGATCGGTAAATGAAGTGATGGTTTCTCGCCGGTATTGCACCCCATCCACTTCATAGCGGACGAGGGTGCGGGCGGAGTCGAGACTTAGTTCCCGGTAATAGTTCGTGTAACGGGTATGTCCGGGAAACGCGATCCGCAGGTCGCCAAAGCTTTGATAGGGCATTCCCGAATTGGTCTTTGCCATGACCTTTTCGGTGGCGAGCGTCTGTGCTTCCAGATATTTGCCGGCAAATACCAGGTCGCGTACCCGGGGAATGTATTCCAGTGCATTGGGGTTGGCGTTGTTGTTGGGGCGTCCCGCCCAGATGGTTTCTTCATTCAGTTGTATCTGCTCCGTGGCGGGCGTGCCGTATACCATAGCTCCCAGACGCCCGTTCCCTAAGGGGAGGGCTTCCGTCCATACTTGTGCGGGGCGGTCGTACCAAAGTTTGTATTCCTGTGCGGACAGGCGTGACTCCTGTGCAGAAATATTGCCCACGGATACCAGTACAAACAGATAGCCGAATAATCTCTTTTTATTCATCTTTTCTAATAGCTTTTATACTTTTAGAAAAGGACGGTTAAAGATAGCTTTTGTACCCAGCAAATAGGTGATAAAATGTCGTATTAATCCGGTCATTGCATGTAATAGCACTTGCTGGACCATTTCTTGTTGAGTACAAAACGCGCTTCATTGCGTCTCTTCTTTAAAGATATTGTATGAAATTTCAGATGATTCATATTCATGAGACAGATTAAACTGATACTTCTTTTAGCTTCCGCCTCCGTCACGGGAGCATTTGCACAGAACAACGGACTGACGGATATGAGCCGGAGCCGCTACGCCCGGATGGTGAACACCGGCATTGATGCCGTACATTGGACGGATGGCTTCTGGGCAGAGCGCTTTGATGTGTTTAGCCGCACCTCCCTGCAAAGCATGTGGAACACCTGGAACACGCCCGAAGTATCTCACGGTTTCCGTAATTTTGAGATCGCTGCCGGCATTTGCGAGGGCGAGCACTGGGGACCACCCTTTCACGATGGGGACATGTATAAATGGATGGAAGGAGTAGCCTCAGTTTATGCAGTTAACAAAGACCCCGAACTGGACAAACTAATGGACCGTTTCATTACTTGCGTCGTAAAGGCTCAGCGAACAGATGGATATATCCATACCCCGGTTATTATCGAAGAGCTTAATAAAGGAATCGATACTCATACTCTGGAAGAGCCGCATAAGCAAACAGTCGTCGGAACCAAGGTAGGATCCGAAGATGAGAAAGGCGCCTTTGCCAATCGCCTGAACTTTGAAACCTACAATCTGGGACATCTGATGATGGCCGCCATCGTTCATCGTCGTGCCACCGGGAAGACCACTCTTTTTGATGCAGCCGTCCGTGCCACCGATTTCCTTTGTCATTTCTATGAAACCGCTTCCGCTGAATTGGCCCGTAACGCTATATGTCCTTCCCATTATATGGGGGTAGTCGAAATGTACCGCGCCACGGGGAATCCACGTTATCTGGAACTGTCGAAGAATCTGATTGACATTCGGGGGATGGTGGAAAATGGTACGGATGATAATCAGGACCGCATTCCTTTCCGTGAGCAGTACCGGGCGATGGGACATGCGGTACGTGCCAATTACCTGTATGCCGGGGTGGCGGATGTCTATGCCGAAACCGGTGAAGAGCAATTGATGAAGAACCTGACCAGTATTTGGAATGACATCGTTACCCGGAAAATGTATGTGACCGGGGCTTGCGGTGCCCTTTATGACGGTACTTCGCCCGACGGCACCTGTTATGAGCCGGATAGTATTCAGAAGGTACATCAAAGCTATGGTCGCCCTTATCAATTACCCAATAGTACAGCTCATAATGAAACCTGCGCTAACATCGGCAATATGCTTTTTAACTGGCGCATGCTGGAAGTGACGGGAGATGCCAAGTATGCGGAGCTAGTGGAAACATGTCTTTATAACAGTATTCTGAGTGGTATCAGTTTGGATGGAAAGAAATATTTCTATACGAATCCGCTCCGTATCAGTGCTGATTTACCTTATACACTTCGCTGGCCGAAAGAACGGACGGAGTATATCAGTTGCTTCTGCTGCCCGCCTAATACGTTGCGTACACTCTGCCAGGCACAGAACTATGCTTATACATTGGGTTCCGAAGGCATTTATTGCAATTTGTATGGTGCGAATACATTGACTACAAACTGGAGAGATAAAGGAGAAATTGCTTTGACACAGAAGACCGCTTATCCTTGGGAAGGCAATGTACGTGTAGAGTTTGACCGGGTGCCCCGCAAAGCCGGTGTATTCTCCCTTTTCCTCCGTATACCGGAGTGGTGTGAGAAAGCTATGCTGACCGTAAATGGAGAGCTGGTTCCGGTTGCCGCAAAAGCAAATACGTATGCGGAGGTAAAACGTACCTGGAAGAAGGGGGATGTGGTAGAGTGGGTGATGGATATGCCTGTCCGCCTGCTTGAGGCTCATCCGTTGGCGGAAGAAATACGCAATCAGGTAGTGGTGAAGCGCGGACCGTTGGTATATTGCTTGGAGAGCATGGATATGAGAGGTGGCGGAAGCATTGATAATGTACTGATCCCTGCTGATATCAAACTCATTCCAAAGAAAGTGACGATTGAAGGTAGTCCGGTTGTTGCTCTTGAGGGCAAGGCTCGTCTGATTTCATCCAATTCCTGGGAAGGGATACTTTACCGGCCTGTCAGTTTCGCCGGGAAGACGGTGGATATCCGTTTGATTCCTTACTATGCTTGGGGGAATAGGGGGAAAGGAGAAATGACCGTTTGGATGCCTCTGGGGAGATAAATACAGATACGCGTCGTCCGCGTATCTATAATCAAACATTATGTCGAATAGAAGAATCATACTAATAACTGCCTTGTCGCTCCTCACCCTTGTAGGGCATGCAGGCGATATTTGGGTTTCCCCACGTGGAAATGATCAGAATGATGGTACCCGCCAATCTCCGAAGGCAACACTGACCTCCGCCCTGCGTCAGGCACGCGAGTGGCGCCGGACAGGAGATAATCGTGTGCTGGGAGGCATCACAGTGTATATGGAGGGCGGTGTTTATTCCCTCTATGAACCGGTATTCATTCGTCCTGAAGATAGCGGGACAAAGGGTTCGCCCACCGTTATTCGCTCCGTTCGTGGCGAGGATGCCGTATTAAGTGGTGGTGTGACTATCAGGAACTGGAAAAAACAAGGAAAACTATGGGTGGCGGATGTACCGATGTTCAATGCCCGTCCGCTGGATTTCCGCCAACTGTGGGTGGATGGACAGAAGGCCACACGTGCCCGTGATGTGGAGGACTTTGAGAATATGCATCGAATTTGCAGTGTCGACGAGAAGACTGAAACTCTTTATGTGCCTGCCGCCGCCGTTCGGCAGATTACGGATGGGAAAGGCGCGTTAAAGTCAAGATACGCCGAAATGGTACTTCACCAGATGTGGTGTGTGGCTAATCTTCGGATTCGTTCTGTGCAGGTTTTGGGAGATAGTGCGGCAGTCCGTTTCCATCAGCCCGAGAGTCGTATCCAGTTTGAACATCCCTGGCCGCGTCCCATGGTAACGACCGATGGACACAATTCAGCTTTTTATCTGACCAATGCACGTGAACTGCTGGATGTTCCGGGAGAGTGGTATCATGATATAGATACCCGTAAACTTTATTATTATCCGCGTGAGGGAGAAAATATGCAATCAGCGGAAGCGATTGTGCCTGCTATTGAGACATTGGTGCAAATTGAAGGTACTTTGGATCGTCCGGTTACTAATCTTCGTTTCGAGCGGATCACTTTCTCATATACCACCTGGATGCGTCCTTCCGTAAAAGGGCACGTTCCTCTTCAGGGTGGTATGTATCTGACGGATGGGTATCGTATCGATTCGAAAATGAAACGGAATTACAGGAATCATCCGTTGGATAACCAGGGCTGGTTGGGACGTCCTGCGGCGGCAGTTCGGGTGGCTGCCGCTGGGGCGATAGACTTTGAACGCTGCCATTTCGAGCATCTGGGCTCCACGGGGGTGGATTATGAAGAAGCGGTGCATGGAGGAATCATCCGTGGTTGTCTTTTTCGTGATATTGCGGGGAATGGTTTATTGGTCGGGAGTTTCTCCCCGGCTGCTCACGAGACACATCTTCCGTACGATCCTGCCGACCGTCGTGAAGTGTGTACACATCAACGGATTGACAACTGTTATTTTACGGAGACGGGTAACGAAGATTGGGGTTGTCTTGCCATTGCTGCGGGATATGTAAGCGACATCCATATCGTGCACAATGAAATATGCGAAGTGCCTTATAGCGGTATCAGCCTTGGCTGGGGATGGACTCAGACAGTGAATTGTATGAAGAATAATCAGGTTCATGCCAATCTGATCCATCACTATGCGAAGCATATGTATGATGTGGCAGGAATTTATACGTTAGGTTCCCAGCCCAAGACCTATGTAACGGAAAATTGTGTGCATAGCATTTATAAGCCGGGTTATGTGCATGACCCTAACCACTGGTTTTATCTCTATACCGATGAGGGTTCGTCTTTTATCACCGTCCGCGATAATTGGACGGAAGGGGAGAAGTATCTGCAAAATGCGAATGGACCCGGAAATGTGTGGGAGAATAACGGGCCGGGAGTGGATGCGGCTATTCGTGAACGGGCAGGGCTGGAAGAGGAATATAAAGACTTGAAGAATAAATGATAATTTACCAGCGTAGTCCGCGTACCCATTCCCTCGCCGCTAAATTATCATTCAACGAATCTGGAAATCTTAATTCAATATTATAGTAGAAATGAAAAACAGATGGATCGTAGTTTTGGTTGCCATATCATTGGCAACTTGCACTTTTGCCCAGACCTGGATATGGTATCCGGGCGATTATGAAATATGGTTAGGCAACCGGATGAATAACCGTCGTACGGAGCGGGGTGCTTTTTTTCCTCCTTTTTGGAAGACCGACAGCCACTATGTAGTCGTGGAATTCAGCAAACAACTGAACCTTTCCGAACCGGAAGAAATCTCCATTGCCGCTGAAGGAAAGTATAACGTTAAGCTGGATGGAAAACTCCAATTCGGTATGCCGGAAACCTTATTGCTTCCGGCCGGGACACATAATTTGAATATTAAAGTCTGGAATCAGTCGACTCCCCCTGCCATCTACGTAAAAGGTAAGACTGTAAACTCCGATGCTACCTGGCGTGTGACTTATGAAGACAAGGAATGGATTGACGAAAGCGGCAAAGCCAGTGACACCTCAGCCACCATCTATATGGATGCCGGCTGCTGGAACTTTGACGGAGCCACACAACTCCCTTCCCAATTCCGATTGATGCGGACACTCCATCAGCCCACCTCCCGTGCTACACAACCCGAAGGAGGCATCCTCTATGATTTCGGAAAAGAAACATTCGGTTACCTCACTCTGAAGAATCTCTCCGGTAAAGGTATCATCGACATCTATTACGGTGAAAGTCCGGAAGAGGCGAAAGACAAGGCATACTGCGAAACATTGGATAAACTGCAACTGGAAGCAGGACAAGTCACTGATCTTGCCATCCGCCAAACATCCCCGCTGTCCGGTATCGAAAACGAATATACCCTGGAAAACAGTAAGGCTTTCCGCTACGTCTATATCACTCATGAACCGGGGGTACAGATAGGTGAGGTATCTATGCAGTACGAATACCTTCCCGAAGAATATCGTGGAACTTTCCGTTGCAACGATGAAGAACTGAACCGTATTTGGGAAGTGGGTGCCTACACTATGCACCTCACTACCCGTGAGTTTTTTATCGACGGCATCAAGCGTGACCGTTGGGTGTGGAGCGGAGACGCCATTCAGAGTTATTTGATGAACTACTATCTCTTTTTTGACAGTGAGTCGGTGAAGCGTACTATTTGGTTGCTTCGGGGTAAAGATCCTGTGACCAGTCATAGCAATACGATTATGGATTATACATTCTATTGGTTTCTCAGCGTCTACGATTATTACCTGTATAGTGGTGACCGGCAGTTTGTCAATCAACTCTATCCACGTATGCAGACTATGATGGATTATGTATTGGGACGCACCAATAAGAACGGTATGGTTGAAGGTATGTCCGGTGATTGGGTATTTGTAGACTGGGCCGACGGTTATCTGGATAAAAAGGGAGAACTCTCTTTTGAGCAGGTTCTGTTCTGCCGGAGTCTTGAGACAATGGCGCTCTGTGCAGGGTTGGTGGGAGACCGGACCAACCAACAGAAATATGAGAAACTGGCTACTACCTTGAAAGCTAAACTGGAAACGACATTCTGGAATGCCTCAAAACAGGCCCTTGTACATAACAGCATCAATGGTGTTCAGAGCGATGCCGTCACCCGTTATGCCAATATGTTTTCCGTTTTCTTCAACTATCTGACTCCGGAGAAACAGCAGGCCATCAAACATTCCGTTCTTTTGAATGACAGCATCCTGAAGATCACGACTCCCTATATGCGCTTTTATGAGTTAGAAGCCCTTTGTGCGCTTGGTGAACAAGAAACAGTGATGCAGGAAATGAAAGCGTACTGGGGAGGAATGTTGAAAGAAGGTGCCACTTCCTTTTGGGAAAAATATAATCCGGAGGAAAGCGGTACGCAGCATCTCTCCATGTATGGTCGTCCTTATGGGAAGAGTCTGTGTCATGCTTGGGGAGCAAGTCCTATTTATCTGCTCGGCAAATATTACCTGGGAGTGAAACCTGTGAAAGAAGGCTATAAGGAATTCTCTATAACTCCGGTATTGGGAGGTCTGAAATGGATGGAAGGCAGTGTACCTACACCGAACGGAAATATACATATCCATATGGACCGGAAAATGATTAAGGTACGCGCAACAGAAGGCAAAGGGTATCTGACGATAAAAAGCTGCCGGCAGCCAAAGGCTAATATTGGAACTGTGGAAAAGATTGATGAGAATACCTGGCGCCTCTGGATAGATACTCCGGAAGAGAGAATTGTTAGCGGATTGAAGTACTGAAAGGCAGAATATGAGTACAAACGGATACTTATTGCGTCTTTTTACTATAAACTCAGGTTTGGCAAGTGTAGTGAGTAAAATTATCATTTGTAAACTTCTCTCAAAGTTTACCACACTTCAATATAAAGTAAAACCATCCTCTCCTCTTCTTTCGTAGAAAGAGAGAGAGTTATCATAAATAGAAATATGAGAAATATCAGATTATTCATGTTTGCGGCATGTACACTCCTTTTTGCAGCGTGCGGCAAGCAAACCGTGAAGATTATAACTCCGCCGGATGCGTCGAATCGTATTCTGTTTGGTGCGGAACAGTTACAAACCACTCTGGATAAAGCGGGCTATCAGGTTGTGATGCAACAGGGAGATACTATATTCTCCAACCCGGATGTTCGAACCATCCTGCTGACAGAAACCAATGATACGACTTTAAAGAAAGAAGGCTTTCAGATTACAACAGTCGGTAATCTGACGAAAGTATCCGGCAGGGATGGCAGCGGTGTCATCTATGGATGCCGTGAACTGATAGACCGTGTGAGTAGTTCAAAAGGCAAACTGAACCTTCCCGAGAAGCTGACGGATGGACCGGAAATGGTATTGCGTGGCGCCTGCGTAGGATTGCAGAAGATGACTTATCTGCCGGGTCACGGCGTATATGAATATCCTTATACACCAGAGAGTTTTCCCTGGTTCTATGATAAAGAACAATGGATTAAATATCTGGATATGCTGGTTGCTAATCGTATGAACTCACTTTATCTCTGGAACGGGCATCCGTTTGCTTCGTTAGTGAAGCTGGAAGACTACCCGTTTGCATTGGAAGTGGACGAAGAGACCTTCAAAAAGAACGAAGAAATGTTTTCTTTCCTTACGGAAGAAGCGGATAAACGTGGTATCTTTGTGATACAAATGTTCTACAATATCATTCTTTCAAAGCCGTTTGCCGAACATTACGGTCTGAGAACACAGGATCGTAACCGTCCTATTACTCCTTTAATTGCGGATTATACTCGTAAGAGCATTGCCGCTTTTATTGAGAAATATCCTAATGTAGGATTGCTTGTTTGCTTGGGTGAAGCCATGTGTACAGTGGAGGATGATGTGGAATGGTTCACAAAGACAATTATCCCCGGAGTAAAGGATGGATTACAGGCACTTGGACGTACAGATGAACCGCCTCTCTTGTTGCGTGCACACGATACAGACTGTAAATTAGTGATGGATGCCGCCCTGCCACTCTATAAGAATCTTTATACCATGCATAAGTATAACGGTGAATCACTGACCACATACGAACCTCGCGGACCATGGGCAAAGATACATACGGATTTGAGTTCACTCGGTTCTATCCATATCAGTAATGTTCATATTTTGGCGAATCTGGAACCTTTCCGTTGGGGGTCTCCCGATTTTGTGCAGAAGGCTGTAAAGGCCATGCACGATGTTCATGGCGCAAATGCCCTGCATCTTTACCCACAGGCTTCTTATTGGGATTGGCCATACACTGCCGACAAATTACCGGATGGCAAGCGGGAATTTCAGCTTGACCGTGACTGGATATGGTATCAGACCTGGGGACGATATGCATGGAACTGTCGTCGTAATCGTTCACAGGAAATTGATTACTGGAATCATCAGTTAGGTAAATTCTATGGTACATCTGATGAAAATGCCGGACTGATTCGTGAGGCGTATGAAGAAAGTGGCGAAATAGCACCGAAGTTGCTGCGTCGTTTCGGCATCACAGAAGGAAATCGCCAGACATTGTTGCTGGGTATGTTTATGAGTCAGTTTGTCAATCCATACAAATACACCATCTATCCGGGGTTCTATGAAAGTTGCGGACCGGAAGGTGAGAAACTGATAGAATATGTAGAAAAGGAATGGAAAAAGCAACCTCATGCAGGTGAGTTGCCTTTGGATATCATTGCCCAGGCTATAGAGCATGGAGATAAAGCGGTAGCCGCCATTGATAAGGCAGCAAATTCCGTATCTGACAATAAAGATGAGTTCGCACGTTTGCAGAATGACATGCATTGTTATCGCGAGTTTGCATATGCGTTTAATCTGAAAGTGAGAGCTGCCAAACTGGTATTGGATTATCAGTGGGGAAAAGATCTAAAGAATCTGGAAAATGCCATTCCTCTGATGGAGCAGAGTCTGGAACATTATCGTAAATTAGTGAAACTTACAGATGAACATTATCTGTATGCCAATAGTATGCAGACAGCACAACGCCGTATTCCTATAGGTGGAGATGGCGGCAACAATAAGACTTGGAAAGAATTGCTGGTACATTACGAAAAGGAACTGGAGAATTTTAAAGCGAACCTTGTTCTGCTGGAGGAAAAACAAAATGGAAAAGCAACTGCTGAATCGGTAGATATTCCGGCCTGGGCTTCCGCCAGCGTGAAAATTCTATCCGGTTATCCGACCGTTAAATTAAGTGAGGGCGCTTCCCTGTTTACTAATCTTCCGGGAAAGATAGAAGCCATGGCTCCTGAACTGGAAGGATTGAAAGCATTTCGTTTCAATGCCAATGAGCAGCGTGAAAAGGGAACAAGTATTACTTTTGAAACGGATGCGCCGGTAAAACTTCTGGTCGCCTATTTCAAGGATGACCAAAAGAAGTATGCCAAAGCACCGAAACTTGAGATTGATGCTTCGGCTAATGATTACGGTCAGGCCGAGCCGATATTGACGAATGCTGTTCGTATCAGTGGAATGCCACTGGCCAATGTACATGCATATAGTTTTCAGGCAGGCAAGCATACGCTGATGTTGCCGAAAGGATATCTCCAGGTTCTGGGATTTACGGATGCGGATATGAAGGCCCGTAATGCAGGATTGGCCGGAGACGAAGAAACAATGGATTGGTTGTTTTATTAATACTGAATCATGAGAAAACTATCACTGACATTCTTTTGCATGATATCTGCCCTGTCTGCTTTTGCTCAGCGTGATGTTGCGCAGGAGCGGATGGAGCAGATTTTCGAAGAAGCAAAAACACCCTATAAATATGGACTGGTGGTTGCTCCGGAGGATAATCACCATAAAATAGATTGCCCTACGGTCTTCCGTCAGGGAGACAAATGGCTGATGACCTATGTTGTTTATAACGGTAAGGGAGGGACAGACGGCCGTGGTTATGAAACCTGGCTGGCAGAAAGTGATAATTTGCTTGAGTGGCGCACATTGGGGCGGGTTCTTTCGTACCGGGATGGTGAATGGGATTGCAATCAAAGAGGTGGATTTCCTGCTCTACCGGATATGGAGTGGGGAGGAAGCTATGAACTTCAGACTTATAAGGACCGTCATTGGATGACTTACATCGGTGGAGAAGGAACGGGGTACGAGGCTGTGAAGGCGCCGCTTTTTGTCGGTTTGGCATGGACGAAAGGAGATTTGTCTACTGCGCACGAGTGGGAGTCTCTGAATAAGCCCATTCTGAGTATCCATGACAAGGATGCCCAATGGTGGGAAAAGCTGACTCAATATAAAAGTACCGTCTATTGGGATAAGGATAAGACGTTGGGTGCCCCCTTTGTTATGTTCTATAATGCGGGAGGCCGCCATCCGGAAACAGGTCTGAAAGGGGAACGTGTAGGGATAGCCCTTTCTAAAGATATGAAAACATGGAAACGTTATCCCGGAAATCCTGTTTTTGCACACGAAGCTGATGGAACCATCACAGGAGATGCCCATATACAGAAAATGGGAGATGTGTATGTAATGTTCTATTTTTCAGCTTTTGAACCGTCACGGAGATACAAGGCTTTCAATACTTTTGCTGCCAGCTATGACTTGGTGCACTGGACCGACTGGACTGGAGAAGACCTTATTATTCCCTCTAAAAACTATGATGAACTGTTTGCCCATAAAAGTTATGTGGTAAAGCATGATGGAGTTGTTTATCACTTCTATTGTGCGGTTAATAATGCGGAACAGCGGGGGATTGCGGTTGCTACCAGTAAACTGATGGGACGTTCTGCCGTCCGTTTCCCAAAAACGGAGACGAAGAATCGTCGTATACTGACCGAATTAAATGAAGATTGGAAAACATGGCTGATTGATCATTCACAACCGGTGAATACTAATTCATTACAGCGTGATAATGCAATCAATTGTCAACTGCCTCACAACTGGGATGATTACTATGGTTATCGTCAGCTTACTCATGGCAATCTACATGGCACTGCTATGTATGTGAAAGATTTTACTTTGGATAATTACCAATCCCGGAAGCGCTATTTTCTTCGTTTCGAAGGAGTAGGCACTTATGCCACAATTCAATTGAACGGTCAGGATTTTGGGCGGCATCCCGTAGGACGCACGACATTGACCTTGGATGTGACCGATGCATTGAGGCAAGGTAGCAATCATCTGGAGGTAAAAGCTGAGCACCCGGAAATGATTGCCGATATGCCTTGGGTGTGTGGCGGCTGTTCTTCGGAATGGGGATTCAGTGAAGGCTCGCAACCTTTAGGAATCTTCCGGCCTGTGGTGTTGGAAGGTACAGATGAAATCCGTATCGAACCTTTCGGAGTACATATCTGGAATGATGAGAAAGCAGCTAATGTATTTGTCGATACGGAGGTTAAGAACTATGGTAAGACTACGGAAACGATTGAAGTGGTCAATAAATTGAGCAATGCGGATGGAAAGCAAGTGTTCCGTCTGGCCAGGAAAGTGACATTGGCACCGGGAGAGATGAAGGTGGTTCGCCAGCACTCTCCTGTAGAGAATCCGGTGTTGTGGAGTACAGATAATCCTTATCTGTATAAACTGGCAAGCATGATTAAACGGGATACGAAGACTACGGATGAGATATCGACTCCTTTCGGTATCCGTACCATCAGCTGGCCGGTGAAACGGAATGACGGAGACGGACGTTTCTATTTGAATGGAAAGCCTGTCTTTATCAATGGAGTTTGCGAGTACGAACATCAGTTCGGACAAAGTCACGCGTTCAGCAGGGAGCAGGTAGCTGCAAGGGTAAAGCAGATATGTGCGGCAGGCTTTAACGGTTTCCGTGACGCCCATCAGCCCCATCATCTTGATTATCAGAAATACTGGGATGAAAAAGGTATTTTGTTCTGGACGCAATTCTCCGCACATGTATGGTATGACACACCAGAATTCCGGGAGAATTTTAAGAAGCTGCTTCGCCAGTGGGTGAAAGAGCGTCGCAATTCCCCCTCAGTCGTTATATGGGGATTGCAGAATGAAAGTACATTGCCCCGTGAATTTGCACAGGAATGTAGTGAGATTATCCGGGAGATGGATCCGACGGCGCGTACGATGCGTGTCATCACTACCTGTAATGGTGGGGAAGGAACCGACTGGAATGTAATCCAGAATTGGAGTGGTACGTACGGGGGAGATGTCACCAAATATGGAAAAGAACTCTCCCGGAAGAATCAACTGTTGAACGGAGAATATGGTGCATGGAGAAGCATCGGATTGCATACGGAATCCGGAGAGTTTGAGGTGAACGGAACGTGGAGTGAAGATCGTATGTGCCGGCTGATGGAAACTAAGATCCGTTTGGCGGAGCAGGCAAGAGATAGTGTTTGCGGACAATTCCAATGGATATATAGCAGTCATGACAATCCCGGACGCCGCCAGCCGGATGAAGCTTACCGGAAAATAGATAAAGTAGGACCATTCAATTATAAAGGATTGGTGACTCCGTGGGAAGAGCCGCTGGATGTATATTATATGTATCGTGCCAACTATGTTCCGGCAGCCAAAGATCCTATGGTTTATCTCGTATCACATACCTGGACGGATCGTTTTAAGGAGGGGCGTCGCCGGGCTACTATCGAGGCTTATAGTAATTGCGATTCTGTATTGCTCTATAACGATATGTCTGATGGGAAAGTCACTTTCCTTGGACGGAAGGGGAATAATGGAGTAGGAACTCATTTCGTGTGGGAGAACCGGGATATCCGCTACAATGTGCTTCGCGCAGTAGGTTATTACAAAGGAAAACCTGTTGCGGAAGATATAATCATTCTGGAAGGATTAGAGCGGGCGCCTCGCTTTGATGCGCTTTATCAGGAAGCAAAGCCTGTACTGAAGGGAGAGGAGGGATATAATTACCTGTATCGCATCAATTGCGGTGGAGATGAATATACGGATAGCTTCGGGCAACTCTGGTCACAGGATAATCTGGGGTATTCCCGTTCATGGGCTGCAAATTTTGAAGGTCTGAATCCTTATCTTGCCAGCCAGCGTACGACGTCTGATCCGATACGTGGCACGCGCGACTGGACGTTATTCCAGTCCTTCCGCTTTGGCCGTCACCAGTTGGAATATCGTTTTCCTGTAGCTGACGGAATCTATCGTATCGAATTTTACTTTACAGAGCCCTGGCATGGTACGGGGGGAAGTGCTTCTACCGATTGTGAAGGTTTGCGCATATTTGATGTAATGGTGAACGATTCCCTCGTGTTGGATGATCTGGACGTATGGGCTGAAAGTGGCCATGACGGTGCATGCAAAAAGGTAGTATATGCCGTTGCGAAGCAAGGCCTGTTGAAAATACACTTCCCGGAAGTAAAGGCCGGTCAGGTACTGATTTCCGGAATTGCCATTGCTTCTGCAAATCAGGAACTGAAACCGTCTGTGTTTCCGGCTTCAGGGCTGAAAGCTTCAGAACTACTTTCAGCGGTGGACAGGAACTGGGTGGCTCCGGACTGGAGTTGGGAGGCGGCAGATAAAGAGCTTTTGGTGAAGACTCCCAAGGAATTGCTTCCGGAAGATAAAAATGCTCGTGCCAGTGTGGCGTATGAGGCTGAGACAGCTTCTGTAAAAGGTGCTTTTACGAAGAGGGAGCATCGCAAACAGATGGGTGTCTTCTTTGGAAAAGGAAAGAAGAACAGCATCGAGTGGAGTGTTTCTACCGGATTGGCCCAAATCTACGCTCTCCGGTTTAAGTATATGAATACAACTGGTAAGCCGCTGCCTGTACGGATGCAGTTTATCGACAGCAAAGGTGTGACGTTGAAAGATGATATCCTTACTTTCCCTGAAACGCCCGATAAATGGAAAATGGTGAGTACCACTACCGGAACATTCATCAATGCGGGCTATTATAAAGTGCTGCTTTCGGCGGAAGATATGAATGGATTGGCGTTTGACGCATTGGAGATTCAGTAAAGAGTACAAAATACATCTTCGTCCGTCTATCCTAATATTAATAGTGTAACGAATGAAGATATATACTTTACTCTTTGGTCTATTGCTCCCCATCCAGCCGTCAGCACAAACTGTGCATGACTGGGAGAATCACCATGTACTTCAAATCAACCGCGAACCGGCGCGGGCCGCATTTACTCCTTTCCACGTACAGAAGGGAGATTGTTCCATCTGTCTGGATGGAACATGGAAGTTTCGCTGGACACCTGTGCCCAATGAAAGAATTGTAGAGTTCTATCAGACGGATTTCAATGATAAAGACTGGGTCGGTTTTCCCGTACCTGCCAATTGGGAAGTAAACGGATATGGTACGCCGATATACGTTTCGGCAGGCTATCCGTTCAAGATAGATCCACCCCGGGTGATGGGTGAACCGAAGGTTGACTATACGACTTACAAAGAACGGAATCCCGTAGGACAATATCGCCGTTCGTTTCAGTTGCCTGCTGGTTGGGAAGCAAGAGGTCAGACCCTGCTTCGTTTCGAAGGAGTGATGAGTGCTTTCTATGTCTGGATAAATGGAGAACGGGTAGGGTATAGCCAAGGAAGTATGGAGCCGAGTGAATTCAATATTACAAACTACCTGCATGCCGGAGAGAATCAGATCGCACTAGAGGTTTACCGGTATAGTGACGGCTCTTATCTTGAAGATCAGGACTTCTGGCGTTTTGGTGGTATCCACCGCAGCATCCATTTGCTGCACACACCCGATATCCGTATCCGTGATTATGCAGTGCGGACTCTTCCGGTTTCTACGGACTATCAGGATTTCATCTTGCAGATAGATCCTCAATTCAGCGTTTACCGAGGGATGACCGGAAAAGGAACTACTCTGCAGGGAGTATTGAAAGATGCTTCCGGACGAGAAATCGCGACACTGAAAGGGGATGTGGAAGATATACTCGACCTGGAACATAAAGCGGGCAGGATGAACGAATGGTATCCTCAACGTGGTCCCCGTAAATTGGGACGTATGTCGGCAACGATAAAATCTCCGAAAAGGTGGACTGCTGAAACCCCTTATTTGTATAAACTACACCTGACTCTGCTGACTGCCGAAGGTGAAGTAATAGAGCAGGTAGAACAATCTGTCGGTTTCCGTTCAGTGGAAATACGAAACGGACAACTGCTGGTTAATGGCGCACCGGTTCGTTTCCGTGGGGTGAACCGCCATGAACACGATCCCCGTACGGCTCGTGTCATGAGCGAAGAACGTATGTTGCAGGATATTCTTCTGATGAAGCAAGCTAATATTAATGCGGTGCGAACCAGTCATTATCCCAATGTCAGCCGCTGGTATGAGCTTTGTGACAGTCTGGGGCTTTATGTAATGGATGAGGCTGACATTGAGGAGCATGGTTTGCGCGGAACCTTAGCCAGCACTCCCGATTGGCATGCCGCATTTCTGGACCGTGCCGTGCGGATGGCAGAACGGGATAAAAATCATCCAAGCATTGTAATGTGGAGTATGGGTAATGAGAGTGGTTATGGTCCGAATTTTGCCGCTATTTCAGCTTGGCTGCATGACTTCGATCCGACACGTCCCGTGCATTATGAAGGCGCACAGGGAGCCGGCGGTGAACCCGATCCGAAGACGGTAGATGTAATCAGCCGTTTCTATACCCGGGTAAAACAGGAGTATCTGAATCCCGGCATTGCCGAGGGAGAGGATAAGGAACGTGCGGAAAATGCACGTTGGGAGCGGCTGTTGGAAATTGCGGAACGTACCAATGACAACCGTCCCGTGATGACGAGTGAATACGCTCACTCCATGGGAAATGCTCTGGGGAATTTCAAGGAATATTGGGACGAGATATACAGTAATCCCCGTATGCTGGGCGGATTTATCTGGGATTGGGTAGATCAGGGTATCTATAAGACGTTACCCGATGGACGTATCATGGTAGCTTACGGTGGTGATTTTGGCGATAAACCGAATCTGAAGGCTTTTTGCTTCAATGGTCTGTTGATGAGTGACCGAGAAACAACTCCTAAATATTGGGAGGTGAAGAAAGTATACTCACCCGTGGAGTTGAGAGTGGAGAGTGGAGAACTGAGAGTGACGAATAGGAATCATCATACGGATTTGTCCCAATATCGCTGTTTGTGGACGTTGTCCATAGATGGGAAGCAGAAGGATCAAGGAGAAATAACATTGCCCGAGGTAGCTCCCGGAGAAAGTGAAACGATCCCTTTACCTGTTTCCATAGCCGGCAAGAAAGCTTCGGCAAAGGCTACTTCTGACCTGCGTCTCACAATAAGCTTCATCTTGAAGCGGGATGCTCTTTGGGCGAAAGCCGGGCATGAAGTGGCATGGGAGCAGTTCTGCATTCAGGAAGGCGCATTATTGTCTTCCAAACTTGAGAATAGAGGGAGACTGAAGGTAAGGGTAGATGAAGAACATTTATCCATCAGTGGGAGCGGCTTTTCTATTCAATGGGAGAAAAACGCAACCGGGAGCCTGACTTCCCTTACTTATCATGGAAAAGAAATGCTGGCTCATCCGGCTGATTTTCCTCTTCAGCCTGTAACGCAGGCCTTCCGTGCACCGACAGATAATGATAAGAGTTTTGGCAACTGGTTGGCTAAAGACTGGAGCTTGCATCAAATGGATAATCCTCGTATCAGTCTGGACTCTTTTAAGCATGAAGTCCGTGAGGACGGAGCGGTCATTGTCCGTGTTCAAACCAGGAATCGCTATAAAGAAGGTATGATTGTGACAAAGTTTCTTTATACTATCCTTTCCGATGGAACCATAGACTTGAAAACTACTTTCCAACCGCAGGGAATTCTGCCCGAATTACCCCGTTTGGGAATAGCATTCTGCCTTTCATCCGATTATAATACTTTTATCTGGCAGGGGCGTGGTCCGCAGGATAATTATCCTGACCGCAAGACTTCCGCTGCTGTTGGACTTTGGAAAGGATCGGTTGCCGACCAGTATGTGCATTATCCCCGTCCGCAAGATAGTGGAAATAAGGAAGAAGTGTGTCGCCTTATGCTGACCGACAGGCATGGCAAAGGTATTCGTGTCGATGCTGTGGAAGATGTCTTTTCTGCTTCTGCCCTGCACTATACCGCACAGGATTTATATAAAGAAACGCATGACTGTAATCTGAAACCCCGCCCCGAGGTTATCCTGAGCCTGGATGCCGCCGTACTTGGATTGGGTAACAGCAGTTGCGGACCGGGCGTACTGAAGAAGTATGCCATTGATAAGAAGGAACATACCTTGCATATACGGATTTGTAATGAGAAATAGGAGCCGGCATAGTGCTGGAGCAAGATTTCCCTTCGGCATACTATTTTTATAGGCATTACTATCTCAATTGAAGGTGTGTCAAAATTGGAAAGTAACTTAAGCTCCCCTCCTCCCAGGAGGAGGAGAATTAAGATAGTCCGGTTAGCACGCCGAAGGGAAAAACTGCTTCAGTACCGCCCCGGTATCAGTAACTAAGAATAACTAACACAATAATGAAAGTAACAATGAGAAACGTAACCACTTTATTATCAACCCTGGCATTAGCCACCACCCTGACTGCCCAGACACTTCCGCAGACAGAGCGGCAATACCTCTCCGGCCACGGATGCGACGACACAGTAGAATGGGACTTTTTCTGTACCGACGGACGTAACTCCGGTCGATGGACGAAAATAGGCGTCCCCTCTTGCTGGGAGTTGCAGGGTTTTGGTACCTATCAGTATGGAATTAGTTTTTATGGTAAAGCCTTTCCCGAAGGCATTGCCGGTGAGAAAGGAATGTATAAATATGAGTTTGAAGTTCCCGAGGAATTTCGTGGCAAGCAGGTCAGCCTTGTGTTCGAAGCATCCATGACCGATACGGAAGTTAAGGTTAACGGACGTAAGGCAGGATCGAAACACCAGGGAGCCTTCTATCGCTTTTCATATAATGTCACGGATTTACTGAAATATGGCAAGAAGAATCAGCTGGAAGTAACAGTTTCCAAAGAGAGCGAGAATGCCAGTGTGAACCTTGCCGAACGGCGCGCCGATTATTGGAACTTTGGCGGTATCTTCCGCCCGGTATTTCTGGAAGTAAAGCCTGCCGTCAATCTCCGTCATATTGCTATTGATGCACAAATGGACGGATCATTCCGTGCCAATTGCTACACGAATATCTCCGGTGACGGAATGAGTATCCGTGCACAGATTTTGGACGGTAAAGGGAAGAAACTGGCAGATACCACCGTACCCCTAAAAGCCGGAAGCGACTGGACTACTTTACAATTGAATGTTTCTGCACCTGCCTTATGGACGGCAGAAACTCCGAATCTTTATAAAGCTCAATTTTCACTGTTGGATAAAGAAGGTAAAGTCCTGCATCATGAGACCGAGACATTCGGTTTCCGTACTATCGAAGTTCGTGAAAGTGACGGATTGTACGTGAACGGGGTGCGTATCAACGTGCGTGGTGTCAACCGTCATAGTTTCCGTCCCGAAAGCGGTCGTACCCTAAGTAAAGCGAAGAATATTGAAGATGTACTTCTGATGAAGGGCATGAATATGAATTCTGTCCGTCTGAGCCACTATCCGGCGGACCCGGAATTTCTGGAAGCATGCGACTCTCTTGGACTCTATGTTATGGATGAACTGGGTGGCTGGCATGGCAAGTACGACACCTCTACGGGAGTACGTCTGATTGAAGGCATGATAGAACGTGATGTGAACCATCCGTCCATTATCTGGTGGAGCAATGGTAATGAAAAAGGCTGGAACATTGAACTGGACGGAGAATTCCATAAATACGATCCGCAGAAACGCCCGGTCATCCATCCGCAAGGTAACTTCTCCGGTTTCGAAACCATGCACTATCGTTCGTATGGAGAAAGCCAGAACTACATGCGCCTGCCGGAAATCTTTATGCCTACTGAATTCCTGCATGGTTTGTACGACGGAGGTCATGGTGCCGGCCTGTATGATTACTGGGAAATGATGCGTAAACATCCGCGTTGTATCGGTGGTTTCCTGTGGGTATTGGCGGATGAAGGCGTGAAGCGCGTGGATATGGACGGGTTCATAGACAATCAGGGAAATTTCGGAGCTGACGGAATTGTAGGCCCTCACCATGAAAAGGAAGGCAGCTATTACACTATCAAGCAGCTATGGAGCCCGGTGCAGGTTATGAATACCGCTATCGACCGGAATTTCGACGGTAAACTCTCTGTGGAGAACCGTTATGATTATCTGAACCTGAACACCTGTCGTTTTATCTGGCAGCAAGTGAAGTTCCCGTCGGTAACGGATGCTTCCAATACAACTACACGAATTCTGAAACAAGGTGAAGTGCAAGGAAGCGATGTAGCAGCCCATGGAGTGGGAGTGGTGGATATCAAGACTTCTATTCTTCCCGAAGCGGATGCTCTTTTCCTGACAGTTATAGATAAATATGGGTATGAACTTTGGCGCTGGACTTTCCCCGTAGATAAACTGAATCGGGAAACAGAACAGTTTTCTGCATCATCCGGCCGTGCATCCTATACGGAAACAGAAAAAGGTATTACGGTAAAAGCAAACGGGCGTACTTTTGTCTTTTCAAAGAAAGACGGGCAGCTGAAAGATGTATCCGTCAATAACCGTAAGATTAGTTTTGCTAACGGTCCCCGTTTTATCGGTGCACGTCGTGCAGACCGTTCCCTGGATCAGTTCTATAATCATGATGACGAAAAAGCCAAGGCAAAGGACCGTACTTACAGTGAATTTACCGATGCGGCAGTCTTCACGAAACTGGATGTGAAAGAAGAGGGGGGGAATCTGATCCTCACCGCTAATTATAAACTGGGTAATTTAGATAAAGCTCAGTGGACAATTCATCCGGACGGCATGGCTACTCTTGATTATACCTACAACTTCTCCGGTGTGGTAGACCTGATGGGTATTTGCTTTGATTACCCTGAAGAACAAGTGCTCAGCAAGCGTTGGTTGGGAGCAGGTCCGTATCGTGTATGGCAGAATCGTATTCATGGCACGCAGTATGATATCTGGGAGAATGATTATAACGATCCTATTCCGGGTGAGACATTCACCTATCCTGAATTCAAGGGATATTTTGGCAGTGTCTCCTGGATGAGTATTCGCACGAAAGAGGGAACCATCAGCCTGACGAATGAAACACCTGATTCCTATATCGGAGTATATCAACCCCGTGATGGTCGTGACCGGTTACTGTATACACTTCCCGAAAGCGGAATTTCTGTTTTGAATGTAATTCCTCCGGTGCGTAATAAAGTAAATTCCACGGACTTGTGCGGTCCTTCTTCACAACCAAAATGGGTGGATGGCCTGCAAACGGGACGCCTTGTTCTCCGGTTTGAATAAGACTTTGTAATTCCGGTTCAGGCGGAAAGAGATCAGCTATTTGTCCTGAACCGGTAAGTAATATCATTCATTTCTCCTTGTACAATCTTGTAAAGCCGCTGGTTGGTTTGTTCAGACTTCAAGCCACCGCGGCTTTCTACGTAAGGCCCAAGTTTTATGTATTGGAAGTTCCGTATCGGGAATCCGTCAGGCAGTTCCTGCTTACCGGAATACCAACCCACTTTAACCGGGGCAATCTGCTGTTGCTGTAGAAAATTGGCAAAATACGCTACATCATAAGGATCTGCATCTCCACCCATAAAACAGACGCATGTAACAGCCTTTCCATACTTTTGTAAAAGTACGGAAAGGTTTTCTTCTGTCAGCGCTTCTCCGACATTTTGTTGCAGATAGGGACTATGGCAACCTTTACACCTGTTCGGACAGTTCGAAAGGTTGATTGCCAATGTCACCTCATCCGGTATCTCCTGAAAAACAATGTCGTAATCAGTGTACTTCAGCATAATATCTTCGGGCAGCCTCCTTTTGCCGGGCTTGAGAGAAATTGCTGATTCGTTTCATGTAGCCGATAACGCGGGTCAGATAATCCACGTTCTGGCTATGACATTCCGGACACTCTTTCAAGTATCTTTTGTCAATGTGGTTGCATTCGTTGCAGACCGTGTTAGGTATATTGAAAGTAAAGTAATTGCAGCCCTCAGTGGCGGCTACCCGAAGTAATTGCCTGTATTGCTCTTTGCTTAAGTGCTCTTCCAGATTCATGTGGAGTGCCGAACCACCCGTCAGATGCTCTATATACCTGTGTCCATGCATACGGAACTTATCGATGACGTTCAGCGACTCATCCTCTACGATGTAGAAATAGCTGTTATAGCACTCGCGGAATGTCTGGAAACCGGCTTCTTTGTCCCATTTGGCATGTTTCACGCCTACATTCTCGGCCGGTATCATTTCGCAGTTAAAGAGTATATCTTTCGTTCGATATTTCTTATTGTATTTTTCAACTATTCCCAGAATCTCCTGCACAAAAGCTTCATATTTAGGATTATCGTTGATTTCAATTCCCATGAATTGAGCGGCTTCCACCAGCCCGTTTACACCGATTGTCAGATATTGGCGTCCCATATTGATGTATCCGGCATCGAACAAAGGCAACATTCCTTTGCTTTGCAAATGCTTTAAGTTTTCGTTATAGGCCAGTTGTACCTTGTGTACCAGATCTACTACCTCTTCAAGGAAGAAATGATAAAGCAATCCGGATTTCACTGCATGCTGGATGCAACGGTTCAGGTTGATAGTCAACACACTTTTTGATCCGGTAGATACGCCGCCTGCACCCAGGGTGTAACTAAATCCGTTATCCTGTATTTCATTACGTAAGCGGCAACAACTACTTAACGAGTCGGCATTATCACTCATATATGTAAAGAAAGAGTGTCCTTCCGCATACATTTCGGCCGTGAAGTCACCGTATTCCTTATCCAGTACATCTCCGTCTTTGGTCAGTAAAGCCATTGTCTCTACGGGGAAAGTAAGAACGGCTTTGGTGCGTTCCTTATTGAACCACTTCATGAAACGCTTCTGCAACCAGCTCAATGATTCCCAATGGGGAGCGTTTCCGTCCGGGAAGACGAAATGTTCGAAAAGGCTATTGAAATAATATTGATCATAATAAGCTACATTCCAGAATACTGCCTGAAAATTTCGTGCCCCCGTAGGCTGATTGATGGAATATACGATCTGTTCAAAACAATCGGTGATTATTTTATCTATGGTCCTTTGTTTGGAGGAAAGGTCGGCAAGTTGTTCCGGATGTTTATAGTAATCCTCTCCGTATTCTTTTTCTATGAAATAATTCATATACATCAGAAATTCCGGTGTGGCACAGGCGCCGCTGAGCATACTCGATACGATAAATACCATATTGATGAATCCTCCGCAGAAAGACTTCAGATTGGTGGGTGCCGTGGAGTTACCGCCTACGGATGCGGTTCCGCTGATCAGCCACGGATACATGGTGATGCTTGCGCAATAATTGGCAAGATTGGTTTCATCATTCTTATATATGAAGTGTTGGTTCAGCAATTCGATGTAGCGGTCTGAAAGTTCCTTGCCGTACATGTCCTTCAGACGGTCAGTCAGCAAACGGCGGTTCAGACGGATGAAGTTCGATTTGGGGAGCTCGCCTATCAGTGTGGCTATATTTTTATTTTCCACATTGGCGTTAGCGTCATACTTGCTACCGGTGGCAGGGTTGGAGGCATCGCAGTAATCCATCAGGAAACGGAGCTTGTCACGTACTTCCCGGTCTTCCAGATGTTTCTGTCTGTATAGCATGAACGCTTTTGCTACACTGTAATAGTGTTCAGCCATCAGTGCAATTTCTACCTGGTTCTGTATATCTTCTACACTGGTTCCATCACTGATGTTCACGCGGCTGAGTATGTTGGTGATCACATCTTGTGTGGCAAAACTACCGACAGATAAAAATGCTTTACTAATTGCGTTCTTGATCTTGTCAAGTGAAAACGCTTCTTTTTTCCCATCTCTTTTGACGATGAAAGTCTCCGAATTGATCATACCTGTAATTTAAGATTTAACAAATAAATATTCTTTGTTTAGTTAGCTATACTAAATCAAACGACAAAATAAGGAGAGTAAGTAATAAAATGAATCTTGGAGGATGCATTCTATCGCTTTTCACCCGAAAGCCTGAATGATTACAGATATCGGCAGGTCTTCTGACTTGTTTCCGTTGTGGCGCCTTCCCGGTTTTTGCAGGACCAGTGGCTAAAGAGTGCCACAATCTTTTCTCCACATGGTAGGGAGATGAAACTTACAGCTACGGGGATAGTCCCTGATTTTCACAGGATTCCCTTTTAATTCCATTTCACGCTTGCGGTGATTTGGAAACCGTTATCGCTGACAAAGTTAGAAATAAAATCTATAATCCAACGGATGATAGAAAAAAATATTCCCAGCTTATATTTTTTGTTTTAAAAAGCATCTCCAATGATAATTTCCACTATCTTTGCCCCGAATTGGTTTCGGATGAACATTTCTGTCATTTGGATTAAAAGGGAATCGGGTGTAAATCCCGGACAGTCCCGCTGCTGTGAAGCTCCATAACTTTCTTGATAAATACTTTAGCCACTGGCTGTGAATTGGAGGCCGGGAAGGAATCAGAAAGGGAGTCAGTCAGAAGACCTGCCATTCGTTAAAGTCTGTTGCTACTCGTGGGATTAGGGGAACAGTACGAACGTATAATTGTTTTAATTTAATTAATGCGAAAGGGATGCCTATGAAAAAGGTATGTCCGCGTTGTGGTGCAACCTTTGAGTGTATGCACGATCGGATTTTGTCATGCCATTGCGCTACGGTACGACTGAATGAGCAGCAACGTGCTTATTTACAAAAGAATTACCCGGGCTGTTTATGTCATGACTGTCTGACGGCAGTCAAAGAGGGTATCGTTATGGATGTATGTGATGCACCCCTTTGTGATAAACAGAAGAACAATGATAAAAAAAGTATTGATTGCCAATAGAGGCGAGATTGCTGTACGTGTAATGCGTTCCTGCAAAGAGATGGGAATACGTACAGTAGCTGTCTATTCGGAAGCGGACCGTGCAGCAAAACACGTCATGTATGCCGATGAAGCCTGTCTGATAGGTCCGGCAGCTTCCAGAGACAGTTATTTGAATATAGAGAATATAATTCGTGCTGCCCGGCAGCATGAAGCGGATGCCATCCATCCCGGATATGGTTTCTTATCTGAAAATGCCGACTTTGCCCGTCGTTGCAAAGAAGAAGGCATTATTTTTATCGGGCCCTCTGCCGAAACAATGGAAGCGATGGGCGATAAAATCTCAGCCCGTAAACACATGATTGCAGCCGGAGTACCGGTAGTTCCCGGTACGGAACAACCCTTGCAGAGTGCCGGGGAGGCTGTGATGATATGTAATAAGATCGGCTATCCCGTGATGCTGAAAGCCTCTATGGGTGGTGGCGGAAAAGGTATGCGACTGATACATAGTGAGGATGAAGTAGTTGAGGCTTATAATACCGCTCGTTCGGAGTCTATGTCTGCTTTTGGTGACGATACGGTATATCTGGAGAAATTTGTGGAGGAACCCCATCATATTGAATTTCAGGTATTGGGTGATAATCATGGCAATGTGATTCATTTATTTGATCGCGAATGTTCTGTTCAGCGTAGAAATCAAAAGATTGTGGAGGAAAGTCCGTCTCCCTTCCTCACTCCGGAATTACGCAGAGAGATGGGAGAGAAGGCTGTAGCTGCCGCCAAAGCAGTGAACTATTCGGGTGCAGGTACTATCGAATTTCTGGTGGATAAGCACCGTCATTTCTATTTCCTGGAAATGAACACCCGTTTGCAAGTGGAACATCCCATTACGGAAGAAGTGGTGGGTGTGGACTTGGTGAAAGAACAGATCATGATTGCATCCGGTTATCCGTTGCATCTTAAACAGGAAGATTTGTTTCAGCGGGGACATGCTATCGAATGTCGTATCTGTGCGGAAGATACGGAGAATAATTTCATGCCGTCTCCGGGAATCATTAAGTTATTGGCTGAACCGAACGGTATCGGTGTCCGAATCGATAGCTATGTTTACGAAGGGTATGAGATTCCTATTTATTATGATCCCATGATCGGAAAACTGATCGTATGGGCCACCAATCGGCAGTATGCCATTGAGCGTATGCGCCGTGTGCTGTATGAGTATAAAATTACCGGATTGAAGACGAATCTTACTTATCTGAAGCGCATCATGCACAACCCCGATTTCGTAAAAGGAGAATACAACACGCTGTTTATCGAGAAAAACTCGCGTATGTTGCAGCGTCCTAACAGTAATAATGAAGAAATTGAGAATATTGCCATGATTGCCGCTTATATAGATTACCTGATGAACCTGGAAGAGAATTCTTCCACGCAGTCGTCTGATGGTCGTCCTATCAGTCGCTGGCGTGAGTTCGGTTTGCAAAAAGGAGTTTTACGTATTTAAAGAGGGAGGAAGTAGTTAATGGAAATACATATTGGAAACCGCGTTGCCGACGTGACGTTGGTCAGTAAAGAAGATAATAAAGTCCGGTTGAATGTTGATGGAAGAATCTACGATGTGGATATTGCCATGGCAGAAAACGGCAGCTGCTCCATCTTACACGACGGAAATTCTTACAATACGGAAGTCATCCGCGGTGAAGGAGGAAAAAGCTATGATGTGAATTTGTTCTATCGCTCTTATCATGTGGATATAGCAGATACCCAGGTGAAATACTTGCGTATGCGAAAAGGAGGAGAAGAGAGACAGGACGATAAGATTATTGCTCCGATGCCGGGTAAGGTTATGAAGATTCCTGTAAAGAAAGGGGACCGTTTGTCGGCGGGAGATATTGTAGTGGTGCTTGAAGCTATGAAAATGCAAAGCAACTATAAGGTCAATTCGGACTGTGTAGTGAGAGAAATCTTGGTGGCGGAAGGTGATTCAGTGAGCAGTAACCAGATTTTAATGACATTGGATATTATAAATGAAGAATAAGTATGGAAAGGACAGAAATATATAATCAGTTTGAAGAACTTAATAAGCGTGCCTCGCAGGGTGGAGGCATTGATAAGATAGAAAAACAACATGCTGCCGGGCGGATGACCGCACGCGAACGCATAGAAGCCTTGCTGGATAAAGGGACATTCAATGAGTTGGACAAGTTTGTAAATCACCGTTGCACCAATTTCGGAATGGAGAAAAAACAAATTCCAGGTGATGGCATGGTGACTGGTTACGGCAAGATTGACGGTCGTCCGGTATTTGTGTACGCCTATGACTTTACGGTGCATGGTGGTTCTTTGAGTGAAACTAATGCAGCGAAAATAGTGAAAGTACAGCAACTGGCACTCAAAAATGGTGCTCCGGTTATTGCTCTGAATGACTCGGGAGGTGCCCGTATTCAGGAAGGTGTCGGCAGTTTGTCAGGATATGCTTCTATTTTCTATCAGAATACGATTGCTTCCGGGGTCATCCCTCAAATCTCAGCTATTCTGGGTCCATGTGCTGGCGGTGCCTGTTATTCACCTGCATTGACGGATTTTATTTTTATGGTGAAAGAGAAAAGCCATATGTTCATCACAGGGCCGGATGTAGTGAAAACGGTTACGCATGAAGAAGTGGACAAGGAAGAGCTGGGTGGAGCCTATGCACATAGCAGTAAGAGTGGCGTTACTCACTTCATGTGTAACACTGAAGAAGAAACCATGCTGGCCATACGCGAATTGCTCAGCTTCCTGCCTTCCAATAATATGGAGGATGCTCCGCTTATTCCTTGTACGGATGATGCCAGACGTCAGTCAGAAGAACTTCAAACTGTGATTCCGGAAGACCCGAACATTCCTTATGACATTAAGGATATTATAGAGCCTGTTATGGATAACCAATATTTCTTTGAAGTGATGCCTCATTTTGCAAAGAATATTGTGGTGGGTTTCGCCCGTCTGAATGGTCGTTCGGTAGGAGTTGTAGCCAATCAGCCGGCTTATCTGGCTGGTGTGTTGGATATAGATGCTTCCGATAAGGCTGCACGTTTCATCCGTTTTTGCGACTGCTTCAACATTCCGTTGATTACCTTCGAAGATGTACCGGGCTTCCTGCCTGGCGTGACGCAGGAGCATAATGGTATCATTCGTCACGGGGCAAAAATCGTCTATGCTTATGCAGAAGCTACTGTCCCTAAAATTACCCTGATAACCCGTAAGGCTTATGGCGGTGCGTACATCGTGATGTCCAGCAAACAGACAGGGGCAGACATCAATCTGGCCTATCCGCAGGCTGAAATAGCTGTAATGGGAGCCGAAGGTGCTGTGAATATATTATATAGAAATGTTACACCGGAAGAAAAATCCGGTCTGATCCAGGAATATGAATTTAAGTTTTCTAATCCGTATCGGGCTGCCGAGCGTGGTTTTATTGATGAGATTATCATGCCTCGTGATACCCGGTATAAGCTGATTCAGGCGTTAGAAATGACGCATAACAAGAGTCAGAGCAACCCACCTAAAAAGCACGGCAATATGCCACTATGATTTAGTTATGTTTCAATGTGTGCGTCTCCCCGTAGAAGTGATTTCTCCGGGGAGACTTTAAACGGATTATATGAAGAAAAAATTATATATGCTTTAAATTATGGAACTATTGAAGAACCTTTTTGAAGGATACCCTGATCTTTGGGGTGGAGGAGTGGCTCATTCCGTACTGATCCTTTCACTTGTGATAGCATTTGGCATTATGCTGGCTAAAATCAAAGTGGCGGGAGTTTCATTAGGTATCACATGGATACTTTTTGTGGGTATTGTATTCGGGCATTTTGATATGACTCTGAATGAACACTTGCTTCATTTTATGAAAGAGTTCGGTCTGATCTTGTTTGTTTACTCCATAGGGCTACAAGTGGGACCCGGTTTCTTTTCTGCTTTCAAAAAAGGCGGACTTACCTTGAATCTGTTGGCTATGCTGGTCGTTTTTCTGGGAGTAGTCATCACGATTATATTACATTTTGTCACGGGTACGCCTATCACTACTATGGTCGGTATCCTTTCCGGTGCGGTAACAAATACTCCAGGACTTGGAGCTGCCCAGCAGGCAAACAGTGATTTGAACGGAATAGATGCCCCTGAGATAGCATTGGGATATGCGGTTGCTTATCCACTGGGTGTAGTCGGTATTATCTTGTCATTGATAGCCTTGAAATATATTTTGCGTATCAATACCAAGACAGAAGAGGCGGAAGCTGAACGTGGACTGGGACACATACAGGAACTCACTGTGCGTCCTATTTCGTTTGAAATCCGTAATGAAGCTATCGACGGAAAAAAGATAAAAGATATACGTCCGCTGATGAACCGTGATTTTGTGATTTCGCGTGTACAGTATCATGACGGGCAAGGAACGGAATTGGCTAATTCAGATACGGTATTGCATTTGAATGATAAAATTTTGGTTATCTCTACCCCTAAAGATATTGAAGCTATTAGCGTCTTCTTCGGTAAGCAGATTGATATGCAATGGGAGCAATTGGACAAGAAACTGATTTCCCGTCGTATCTTGATAACGAAACCTGAACTGAATGGAAAGATGCTTTCCCAATTGAAGATACGTAATAATTTCGGAGCCAGTATTACCCGGGTGAATCGTTCGGGAGTAGACTTGGTTGCTGCTCCGCAATTACAATTGCAGATGGGCGACCGTGTTACTATTGTTGGTAGCGAGCTGGCGGTCAGTCATGCGGAAAAAGTATTGGGAAATTCAATGAAACGCTTGGATCATCCTAATCTGATACCTATATTCTTGGGGATAGCGTTAGGATGTATCCTGGGTAGTACGCCTTTTGTATTTCCGGGTATTCCCCAGCCGGTAAAGTTAGGATTGGCGGGCGGCCCTCTTATTGTTTCCATTCTGATCAGTCGCTTCGGCCCTCAGTACAAAATGATTACTTATACTACCATGAGTGCCAATCTGATGCTGCGTGAGATAGGAATTTCCCTTTTCCTGGCTTGTGTGGGATTGGGTGCCGGTAAAGGATTTGTGGAAACGGTGATTTATGACGGTGGCTATGTCTGGGTAGGTTATGGTGTTATCATAACTATTGTTCCTTTGCTGATAGCCGGGCTTGTTGGACGATACGTCTTTAAATTAAACTATTATACGTTGATCGGAGTATTGGGTGGCTCAACCACGAATCCGCCCGCGTTGGCGTATTCCAATGATCTGACTTCGTGTGATGCTCCTGCGGTGGGATATGCCACTGTTTATCCGCTTACCATGTTTTTACGTGTGCTTACTGCACAAATACTGATACTTGCATTAGCTTAATTCCTAAACTTTAATTGAATCAAACATTTTCTCTTTTAGCTTGTTGTTTACTCCCCGTAAGATTATCTTTGCGGGGAGTTTTTTATGTGAAAGAAAAAATGTAGTAACCAAGATGTATACAAATAAAGTAAAGAGAATAGCTGCCGTTCATGACTTGTCTGGTTTTGGGCGTGTATCCCTTACGGTTGTAATTCCGATTTTGTCTTCCATGGGCTTTCAGGTTTGCCCTTTACCTACGGCTGTGCTCTCCAGTCATACGCAATATCCGGAATTCTCTATTCTTGACCTGACGGATGAAATGCCTCGAATTATTGCCGAATGGAAAAAGCTGGATGTACAATTTGATGCTTTCTATACAGGATATCTCGGAGCTCCGCGTCAGGTACAGATTGTTTCGGATTTTATTGATGACTTCCGCCAGCCGGACAGCTTGGTGGTAGTTGACCCCGTATTGGGAGATAATGGACGGCTATACACAAACTTTGATGAATCAATGATTCGCGAAATGCGTCACCTGGCAACGAAGGCGGATGTGATCACCCCAAATCTCACTGAACTTTTTTATCTGATGGACAAGCCTTATAAAGCAGATAATACGGATGAAGAATTGAAATCTTACCTTCGTCTTTTATCTGATGCAGGCCCTCAGGTGGTTATTATAACCAGCGTTCCTGTTCATGAAGAGAGTCACAAAACCTCGGTATATGCTTATAATCGGGTAGGGGATCGATACTGGAAAATTACTTGTCCGTATTTGCCGGCCCATTATCCGGGAACCGGGGATACTTTTACAAGTGTCATAACCGGTGCTTTATTGCAAGGGGACAGTCTTCCTATTGCTTTGGACCGTGCCACGCAATTCATTCTTCAGGGCATTCGCGCTACTTTTGGGTATGAGTACGACAATCGGGAGGGTATTTTACTGGAAAAAGTACTGCACAATCTGGATATGCCTATCCAAAGCGCCAGCTACGAATTGATTTAAAATGTAGTTATGTTACTCGTTGGCGGAATTTATTTCTTTTTTTGGGTTATGAATTAATTCATTACTATACCGAAATGAATAAATTCCGCCAACAGGTTTATGTTATTTGTTTGGAAGTGACGCTTTTAATAAGATAGGTACTTCTGCCGGTTCATTTGCCACTTGTATTCCAGCTGCCGTCAGTGCTGCAATCTTTTCCTCGGCAGAGCCGGAATTACCGGAAATAATGGCACCTGCATGTCCCATTTGCTTTCCCGGAGGTGCAGATTGTCCGGCAATAAAAGCTACGACAGGTTTTGTTACGTGCTTCTTTATATATTCAGCCGCCAGTTCTTCTGCGTTTCCACCAATCTCACCGATCATGACGATGGATTCCGTATCCTTATCATTTTGGAACATTTCCAATAGTTCACGGAAGTAAAGTCCTACTACGGGATCACCTCCCATGCCAATAGCGGTAGATTGGCCCATGCCGTTGGCTGTAAGATGGTAAACAATCTCGTAAGTCAATGTTCCGCTACGGCTGATCACTCCGACATTTCCTTTTTTAAAAACATTGCCGGGTAAGATTCCGGCCAGGCTCTTTTCCGGAGAAATTAAACCGGGGCAGTTCGGCCCGATCAGCATGGCTCCTTTCAGTTGAGTGAAGCGATACGCTTTGATTACATCGAGGGTAGGAATACCTTCGGAGATACAGATAATCAGTTTGATTCCGGCATCTGCGGCTTCCATGATAGCATCTGCCGCATAGCTGGCGGGAACAAAAAGAATGGAGGCATTGGCCTGCGTCTTTTCCACTGCCTCGTACATGGTGTTGAAAACGGGAAGCCCGTCTACGGTACTGCCTCCTTTTCCGGGAGACGTACCACCTACCACATTCGTACCGTATTCTTTCATTTTCACAGCATGAAAATGTCCGTCTCTGCCCGTAATACCTTGTACCAACAGGCGGGTCGATTTATCAATAAGTATGCTCATAATGTTTCTCCTTTCACAGATTTTACTACCATCAGGGTGGCTTCATTCATGGTTTCCGCTACCTGAAAGCGGTTACTGTCTTTTAATAGTTTCCTGCCGATATTTTCATTGGTTCCCGTCAGTCTTACAATGACAGGAATTTCCGTTTGTAATTGGTCGAAAGCCTGTATCAATCCTATAGCCACATCGTCGCAACGAGTGATACCGCCAAATATATTGATGAAGACCGCTTTTACTTTCGAATCATTCAGCAGTATCTTCATGGCTTCAATCACCTTCACGGGGTTTGAACTCCCACCGATATCCAGGAAATTGGCAGGTGAACCGCCATATAACTTAATCATGTCCATGGTAGTCATTGCCAGTCCGGCGCCGTTTACCATGCAACCGATGTCTCCGTCCATACGTACATAGCTGAATCCTCTTTCTTTGGCTGTAGCTTCGAGTTGTTCCTCCGGTGTAGGTTCGAAAAGAGCATGTATATCGGGGTGGCGGTAAAGAGCGTTATCATCGAACACCATCTTGGCATCAATGGCTGTAAGGGTACCTTTAGCCGTCAACACTAACGGGTTGATTTCAGCAAGCGAAGCATCGTTTTCCATGAAGGCTTTATAGAGATTCTGAAGGATGGAAGTCATACGCCTGGCTTGTTCCGCCTGGTCAAAAAGCATGAATGCAAAACTCTGTGCCAGATATTGAGGCAATCCTATCAACGGGTCGATATTATAGCGAATGATTTTCTCCGGAGTGTTGCGGGCTACTTCTTCAATATCCATTCCTCCTGCCGCGCTCATGATAAGCACTACTGAACGCGTGTTGCGGTCAATGGTAAAACTGACATAATATTCAGCTGCGATATCTACAGCTTCGCTGATTAAAATTCGGGTTACAGGAAAACCTTTGATGGTCATTTTCAGAATTTCCCGGGCGTGCTGTCTTACCAGTTCTTCATTGTCAGCCAGTTTTATGCCTCCTGCCTTTCCTCGTCCACCGGTCAACACTTGTGCTTTCACAACTACTTTGTCCACTTCTAACTGCCGGAAAGCTTTTACGGCTTCATCGGGCGTATTGCATAACACATGTCGTTCTACCGGAATTCCATACTGGGAGAAGATTTCCTTTGCTTGATATTCATGTACTTTCATGGATCATGGATTATAGATTAGTATATGTCTCTAACAAATAAGATGGCTAAAAAGTTGTCAAATAAGTGATTAAGAACGAAAATAAGAAAAAGGATCGTTTCTGGTGAATGCTATTTGTTATAAGAAAAATATGATAATAGCGATAAAAAATGACGTGTATTATGAAAAAAACTTGTTTTATACTGTGAACTTTTCTGCCTTTTTGGTTAATTTTGCATATTAATCTCATATTTTAATATTAAACCGTTGGGATTCCTTGTCAGATTCGGAGTCAGGAATCCTTGGATGATAACACACGAACTGTGATGAACAGGAGAAGATTTTATCAACAGAGAAAAACCTCCATGCTGTTTGCCATACTCGTATTTTTTACTCAGGTATGTGTAGCCCAGGCATATAAATATATAAGTATGGAGGATGGTCTGGGCAGTCAGAAAGTTTATCGTATCCTACAAGATTCTTTAGGATATATGTGGTTCCTTACTCAGGAAGGTCCGGACCGTTACAATGGCAAGGAAATCAAACACTATGAATTGACGGATAAGGGACAGAAGCTCAATATGCAGTTTAGCCTGAATTGGCTTTACATGGCTGACGACGGTGTGTTGTGGGGAACTGGACGGAAAGGCCGCATTTTCCGCTATGAGCAGGGACGGGATCGGTTCGAACAGGTGTATATGCCTCCTTTACCGGAAAAGGGAATCTCTTCGCCGAATATTACATATAGCTATATGGATCATTCCAGACGTATCTGGCTTTGCAGTAAGGAACAAATGGCATTGTTCGATACCCGCACAGGAAAGATATCGCAATTATCATCCTGTATAATCAGTAATGTCACTTCTATTGCCCAGATAGATAGGGAAAACTTCTTCATAGGTACGGAGTCCGGGTTGTATCGGGCGGTATTGGATGAGTCTCGTATGTTACTTTCGTGTACACCGGCATATAATCTTCATGCACCGGTGAGCGAGTTATTCTTTTCAGCTGCTTTGAAGAAATTGTTTGTCGGTACTTTTAAGCAGGGAGTGTGGATTTGTGATCTTGATACTTCTCAGGAAAATCGGTCGGATGAAACCCTTAGTGACGTGAATATCAAACGTATTATACCCTTTGGGGAAAGGGAAATTCTGATAGCTACTGACGGGAAAGGAATCTATCGTATGAATATTGATACATGTTATGCAGTTCCTTATATTGTAGCAGATTATAATATCCATAATGGAATGAATGGCAACAATATAAACGATGTGCATGTAGACCATGAGGGTCGCATCTGGATTGCTAATTATCCCAGTGGAATAACCATCCGCGACAATCGTTACAGCGGTTACCGCTGGACTCGTCATTCGGTTGGAAACCGCCAGTCACTTGTCAATAACCAGGTGCATGATGTCATTGAAGATAGTGAGGGTGACCTTTGGTTCGGTACCAGCAATGGCATAAGTCTATATAGTTCCGCTACGGGGGAATGGCATTCCTTTTTCAGCACTTTTGATCATGAACTGGAAGATAAGAATCATATATTCCTGACGCTTTGTGAAATCTCGCCCGGAATTATTCTGGCAGGTGGTTTTACCTCCGGTCTTTACCAGATAGATAAACGTGCCCTTACGGTTGACTATATCGCTTCTTCTCTTTTCTTTCATTTAGACCTGCGTCCCGATCAGTACATTCGTGACATAAGGAAAGATTCGGAAGGTAATATCTGGTCAGGCGGTTTTTATAATCTGAAATGTTTTGATCTTAAAAGTGGTAAATCCCGCCTGTATTCCGGCTTGAATTCTATTACCTGCATTCGCGAAAAAGACGATTCTTCGATGTGGATTGGCACTTCGGCAGGACTATATTTGCTAGACAAATTTTCCGGAAAATATCGCAGCATCGATATGCCTGTGGAATCTATGCATATCCATGCCTTGTATCAGGGAGACGATGGTGTGTTGTATATAGGTACCAGTGGTTCCGGGCTGGTGCTTTATAATCCCGAAGAAGAGGCCTTCGCTCAGTATTATACAGATAATTGTGCCCTTATATCCAATAATATCTATACAATTCTTCCTAAACCGGACGGGGATTTATTGCTTAGTACGGAAAATGGAATTGTTCATTTTTCACCTCGTAGAATGTCATTTAATAACTGGACGCGTGAACAGGGGCTTATGAGTGTCTGTTTCAATCCCGGTGCCGGTATTTTGCATAGTAGCGGTCGTTTTGTCTTGGGAAGTAATGATGGGGTCATTGGTTTTCCTTCGGATATGCACATACCGGTCCCAACTTTTTCTCCGATGTTGCTTAGTGATTTGAATATATCCTATCAGCCTGTATATCCCGGTGATGAAGGATCACCCTTGGAAACGGATATTAACGATACGAAAATTTTGAAACTTAAATATGAACAGAATACTTTCTCACTGAGGGCTTCCTCCATTAATTATGACTATCCTTCTAATATTTTATACTCCTGGAGATTGGAAGGCTTTTATGATGAATGGACTACACCTTCTTCCAACGGCCTGATGCGTTTCACCAATATTCCTTCGGGTAAATATATGCTTCATGTACGTTCCGTATCTAACGAAGAAAAGTATAAGAGTTATGAACAGCGCAGTATGTTGATTATCATATCTCCTCCGTTGTGGGCTACTCCGTGGGCTATAGCCGGTTATATTATGTTGGCTGTTCTGGTGTGTGTGATTCTGTTCCGCATCATTACACTGAGGAAACAGAAGAGGATTTCGGAAGAGAAGACACGCTTTTTTATAAATACAGCTCACGACATCCGTACACCTTTGACTCTGATAAAAGGCCCCGTTGGAAGAACTACGGAACAAAGATATGGTGAATGAGGAAGGTAAGGGACATGTGAGCATGGCTCTGAGAAATGTGGATGTTCTTTTACGGCTTATAACAAATCTTATTAATTTTGAACGTATCAATACCTATTCATCACATATGTATATTGCTGAGTATGAATTAGGTACGTATGTGTCAGGCATTTGTGACACATTTCATGCGTATGCAAACATCAAGCATATCAGGTTGACTTACGAAAGTAATTTCCAATACCTGAATGTGTGGTTTGACAGGGATAAGATGGATTCTATCATGAAGAATATTCTGTCGAACGCCATGAAATATACACCGGAAAATGGGAACATATATGTCAGTGCATCAGAATATGAGGATGGTTGGGGCATTGAGGTGAAAGATACCGGAATCGGTATTCCCCGCAATGAACAGAAAGGACTTTTTCATACCTATTTTCGAGGTAGCAATGCCATCAATTTGAGGGTTAGTGGTAGTGGAATCGGCTTGGCATTGGTGCATAGGCTGGTGCGTTTACATGGTGGAAAAATAACTATAGAAAGTATGGCGGAACAAGGTACACTGGTAAGAATCATTTTTCCTAAGGGGAACAAACATTTTCGTAAAGCCAGTATCATATCTGCAACTCCGGAGCGATCTATCAGCATGCCGGAAGTTGTTACTCCGGCACTTTCTGCCGTTGAGCCCAAGCAGAGTGATGCTTCTTCCCGACGTATCCTCATCGTGGAGGATAATGACGATTTGCGTATTTATCTGGTGAATACACTTGGTGAGGATTATCTGGTGCAGTCCTGTCACAACGGAAAGGAGGCTCTTGAAATCCTATCCGAGTTTAAGCCGGATCTTGTGTTGTCAGATATTATGATGCCGGAAATGTCGGGAGATGAATTGTGTGCCGCCATTAAGGGTAATATTGAAACATCTCATATTCCGGTGCTTCTGTTGACTGCATTGGGTGATGAGAAAAACATGCTGGAAGGATTGAAGATAGGTGCGGATGATTACATGGCGAAACCTTTCAGTATCAGCATATTGAAGGCGAGTATCAACCGTTTGATTACCAATCGGATCTTATTGCATAAGAAGTATGGCAGTTCGGACTTTGAAACTGAAAAATGGCCGAAAGGGTGTCGGGATACACTTGACTGGAAATTCATAGCTTCCGTCAGGGAAAATGTGGAGAAGAACATGGCCGATCCGGATTTTACGGTAGATATGCTTTGTTCGCTTCACCACATGAGCCGCAGTAGTTTCTATAATAAAGTGAAAGCATTGACTGATTGTTCTCCGGCAGATTATGTACGTCTCATCCGTATGCAGTATGCTGCCCGAATGTTGAAAGAAGGCGAACACTCTATTACGGAAATAGCGGATATGACCGGGTTCTGCGATGCAAAATATTTCAGAGAGGTATTCCGGAAGCATTTCGGGGTCAGTCCGAGCGAGTATAGGGGAAAAGGGACGGCAGAAAAAGAAAATTCAGATTTAAAGCAAGATAATGATGGGAGTATGTCAAAATGAAGTTTAGAATGCAAATTACATGAATTACACAAATAATTGGGGGCGTAAAGTAAACTGTGTCATGCGCTGTTTTTCTTTCAAGCTCATCGGTCGGGGATCGGCCAGCGCCAAGGGGGTGCACCAGCACTCCCGACGAGCGTAAAATTACAACAACTTAAATCTATCTCCAAACTTTATCGCCAGTTGTTGGGCAATGGTGCCCCAATTAGCCAGTGGCATAGTCCATTTCTTGCGTATGTTGCGATAAGCGAGGTAGACAAGCTTCTCAAGGGCGGTGTCATTAGGGAACACGCCCTTGTTTTTTGTAACTTTCCGTATTTGACGGTGGTAGCCTTCAACGGTATTCGTCGTATAAATCATACGACGTATATCGGATGTGAACTGGAAGTATTCAGTGAGCTTTTCCCAGTTGTCCTGCCACGACTTGATGACGATAGGATATTTCTCTCCCCATTTCTGATCTAAATCAAGAAGCTCCGTTTCAGCGGCATCCTTGCTGACTGCACCGTAAACCCGTTTCAGATCTTTAAGAAACTCCTTCTGGTGTTTACTGCCGACATATTTGATGGAGTTACGTATCTGATAGACGATACAAAGTTGCACTATGGTATCAGGGAATACGCTTTGGATGGCATCCGGGAAGCCCTTCAGACCATCGACACAAGCTATGAGAATGTCGTGTACACCACGGTTCTGTAAATCGGTCAGCACATTCAACCAGAAGTTTGCCCCCTCATTCTTAGAGATGTACATCCCAAGCAAATCCTTACGACCGTCCTTATCTATAGCCAATACGTTGTAGATTGCACGGGTAATGGCACAGCCTCTCTCATCCATGACTTTATAATGAATGGCATCCATCCAAACTATCGGATAAATATAGTCCAGGCTACGCGAACGCCACGCTTTTATTTCCGGAAGTACCCGGTCAGTGATGGAACTGATTGTTTCGGCAGACACACGGTTACCAAGATTCTCTTCCATCCAGTCGCTTATTTCACGTGTACTATTACCAAGGGCATAAAGGCCGATTATGCGGTCAGCAACACCTTCCGCAAGAATGGTCTCCCGCTTCTTTATAAACTGAGGGTCGAAGCTGGAATTACGATCACGGGGTGTAGAAACGGTCACCTCACCCATAGAAGTTTGCACCTGCTTCTGCATCTTGCCATTACGACGGTTGCCACTCATGCGTTCATCCTCGGAAAGATGGGCATCCATCTCACCTTCTAAGGCTGCATTTAAAATGCTCTCCAATAACGGGGCAAAAGCTCCGTCCTTACCCAACAAGGGCTTGCCAGCCTTGAGCTGCTCGATTGCCTTGTTCTTGATCCTTTCAAAATCAAATTCTTCACTCATAAAAAAACTGTGTTAGCAAAGTTAATACTTTTTTTGTTTGCTTTGCTGACACAGTTTAAATTACAGCCTCAAATAATTCTTTTTTATCCTTCTGATAATCAGAACTTATCTGACTTGTTGTTTGCGTAATTCATGTAATTTGCGTTCTTTTATTCTGTTTTGGCACGTTCTCTTATATTGTGGCATTGACAAGTAAGTTGATAAGTACTTGTGAAAGTCGGTTACGTTCGGTTTGTACATGGCACTCGGTAACTCCGGGAATAAATTTCAGGACAACATTCGGTTGTAGTCTGCGTCGTACTGTTCTTTCTACGTCTCTTGCCAGTCCGTTCAAGTTAACGTTCTGGTAATTGAAATCAAGGGTATTTGCCTCTATTTTCGACAGATCCAGAATGTCGCTGATAAGTTGTAGGAGAAGCTGGTTGTTATTTTCTATGATACTGATGAACTCTTCCCGTTCATGTTCATCCTCAGTGGTGGTCAGCAGGCTGGAGAAAACTATGATGGCATTCAATGGTGTGCGTATTTCGTGGCTCATATTAGCCAGGAATGCAGACTTTAGCCGTTCGGATTCCAGAGCTTTTTCTCTAGCTGTTACCAGTGCCTTCTCTTGTCTCTTACGTTCTGTAATTAATAGTAGCGAACCTACCAATGATATCGGATTGCCCTGCTCATCGTATTGATCTACTACCGCATTCGTTTCAAGCCAATCTGTAAATTTTCGTTCTTCCACTTCAGTAATGATGCGAAACTCTTCTTTGGCATGTTGTAATTTTCCGGATGCAAGATTCTTGTGTATCTGCTGCATACGTTCCACATCTTCCGGGTGCATTTTCTGAAAGTATTCGGAGGCCTTTATAATGTGCGCCTGGGGAGTGGACTCTTTTTCTTTAGTGAAATTCATGTGGGCCAGTATTGAAGAAGTTTGGAGCATAATAGGGGTTATAAGCGTTTGACTCCATGGGGCTCCTTCATTATAAGAGTTAATTATAAGTAGTCGATGTTGTTTGGGGACTACGGTTGCATGGGCAATGGATAAACTTAAGTGTAGTAAGACAAAACAGAGGCTGATTATATGTTTCCAAGATAAAAAAAGTCTCATAACCAGATTATTAAGTATTCTTTTATATTGCATTAATATTAGATATTAATGCAAAAATACAAAAGTAAGGTTTCTTATAATTGCTTTTTAACTTTGTGTTAATAAAGATTGACTATTACATTCTGTTATTGTTGTGAGTTGTGGTTTTATCATGCAAAATTATGCTAACCATTCTGAGCTTTTGATAGGTCAGTTTTATTTTGTAGAAAATAAGGCTGCTTCATCAAAAACAGCCTTATTCATTTTCGAGGGAGATTTATCTTACCCCTTTACACATTCATGGCATTGGCACTCAGTGCCCCTACTATAGCCGAAGCTACCGCAATCACAATTTTGAGAATTTTATCCCAGATTGACTTTTTCATATTCTTTGATTAAATGATTAGTGATATTTTAACCCAGCGGATTTTCATCCAGTCCTCCCTCGCCGCTACCGGATCCTCCCTGGTCACCGGAAGAGTTGCCACCTGACGAACTTCCGTCCTTGTTTACCAATGCCTCCAAATCGTAGAAGTCAATTTTCTGTCCGGCACGTGTTGCCGTCACATCCGGTCTGATGGTGGTTGATGGTCGGAAATTGATTTTCACGGCCTTAATGTTCTTAGCCGTGCAATCCTCCTTTTTCTCCACTCCGACGGTCCGTGCCGACAGGCTGAACACCCCGAAATCCTTGATGTTCACTGATTGTCCGCCATACAGCTTGTCAATCAGCGCCTCTACAAAGTTGGTGATTACACTTTTGATATCTCCCAAGGTGAGTGAACTTTTCTCCTTCATCACGTACGCCACGTCTTCCAGGTCGGCATTGTCCCCTAACGTTACCAGTTGCGGATAAAATTTTGCCACCGCATCCTCCTTTCGCGGATCTCTCCGCGGAATCTTTTTGAATGGTACTCCCATAATCAATCATTTTTTAAAAGTTAAAAAACAAGGTTATTTAATGATCCTTTGGGGAAAGCTGTCCGAATCCTCTTCTCATGCTTTTCTTAATTTGCTCTGTCATCATGGGCTTGCCGGAAGATTTTCGCTCTTTTCCCCTTTGGACATTGCAAATATACCCCGTTCTTTTCCCTTCCACTTTCCGCTTGAAGCTATTTGAGTTTGTATGAAAAAAAGAGAATCTAAATGAGAAGTAATACCTTCTTTATTCCTTTCTGTTGTCACTGTAAATGAGTACCTTTATACCATGTAAATCACTAAAAAACAAACTTATGAAAGAAGAAAACTTAGATGAAAAAGTCCCTGTCCGCGCTTATACCAAAGCCGACCTTGCCATGCTTTACAATCCCGGTGTATGTATTACTACCGCCCTACAACTTCTCCGCCGGTGGATTTATGCTAACAGGCAACTGATGTCGGAACTGAAGGAAGCGGGTTATAACAAGAACCGCCATTCTTATCTGCCCCTTGAAGTGAAACTTATATTCAAGTATCTCGGTGAGCCTTAGATAGTTTGAATCCGGCAAATGAAAGATTTGTACTTTTTGTAAATAAAATGCCAATAGATGTAACGGGTGATAAGAATATATGTAATCCTACATTACATTATTTCTTATCACCCGTTACATTATATGATAACTCTACTTTCAAGAAACCCTTTCATCCTCTATTCCCCTTGTTCCCTTGTCAACTGATAAATAGAGCGTATGCGAAATTTAAAACGGCAATATTCCCTCTTCCTTATCGTCTTTCCCGTCCTTTTCATCCCGGTTCTTTTCCCTGAATCCATTGTTTACCTCATCATTTTGCAGGTCTATCACTTCATATTCGGTGCTTCCCTGACTATTCCTTCTTGTCCTGAACCCGTATTTTTCGAGCGACATCACCAGTATCTGTATCGTCTGCCTGTTCACCTGTATCTTTCCGTAAATGGCTATCTTACTGAGTATGGTGGCTGCGGGCATCCATTTCACGCAGGTCTCTCCGGGCTCCGGCTTCCGGAAGTATACGAGCAGGTTTTCCTCCACCGGATCCTTCATTCGGTGCAGTTCGTTGTGGCGGTTCAGCTCGTCTATCTCTTCTCCTTCGTACCAGTATTGGTACCCCTGCTTTAGCAGGGCATGCGCCTGCGCGTATACTCCCTCGTAGTTGACGGGTGTCCTGTAATCCAGTGAAATGATGGATGAGGGCAGGAACCGTCTGTTTCCCCCTATGTCCTGCAGGCATTGGCGGCTGTTGGTGCTGGCAATGAAAGATGCGTGCCGTATGAAGGTGTACGCCTGCGCGTCGTACGCTTTCCGTTCCGTGACGCTCTCCTGTGTGATTACCCTCTTCAGCCCGGCCAGGTCTCCGACCCTTGCCCCTTCGAACTCTTCCATGTTGATGATGAGGTGGGTGCTGAGCAGCAGCTGGTGGTCCTTGTTTTCGGGGTTGGCCATTCCGTTCCGGTAATATTCCCTCCACTCGGGCGGCAGCAGCCTTCTTATCCATGTGCTCTTTCCCTTTCCCTGTTCGGAGTAGAGTATGATTACCAGGTGGTTCACGGTGTCGTCCTGCAATGCACAGGCCAGCATTCCCACGAACCACCTCCTGAAACTTTTCCTCCAGAACTCCTGGTCTTCGGCCTGTACGGTATCCGCCAACCGGCCGATGTAATCGGTCACTCCGTCCCATGGTTTCAGTTTCCCGATATACTCCGTGAAGGGATTGAAGTCCCTGGGGTATGAAGAGTCAATGACCGTCTGCAGGTAATTTCGGAAGCACTTGATTCCCGCCAGTTGCAGGTCAAGGAAGATGGCGTTGTAGCTTCTTGTCCTCATGGGGCGGAACCTGCCTTTCCATCTTTCTTCCTTCTCGTTGAAGTTGCGGTATTCCAGGCGGTCCAGTATCACGTTCCTTCGGAAGTCATAATGTGTTTTCAGGAAGTCGAGTACCTGGTTTATGGTGTCCGGTTTTTCTTGCTTTCTCCCGAGCGCCTCATACGTCTTGTCGGTATAAATATATGCGTTTCGTATGGGTGCCGCCACATCAAACTCTTCACTGCCTAACTTTTCCTGTGCCAGGCGTATCACGGTTTCCTCTTCCAGTCCTTTTGCATAACACTTGTTGCCCAGTGCGAACATGAAGCTGTCCCGGTTTCCCGGTTCAAACTTTGATATTCTCTTTACTGAGAGCACCGCCTTGTTGAATTCCATCTTTTCCCACGGCTCGGCTTCCGGTTTACCGGCCTCTGCTTTCTTGCCCTCCGGTTTATTCCCGCTCTTGGGCTTCCCTTCATTCTCCGGCTTATCACTCACCACTTTACCACTTATCACTTTCCTTCTCCCCGGCTGTGGCTTTTCGGGTGGAATGATATTTGCCAGTGTCTCGTCCACCTCTTTCAGCAGTCCTTCATTCATGTACGCCTTTTCATCGAAGGAGGTGAAGAACCCCCTTGATATGTCCTTTCCGCTTCCGTCCACTTCCACGCCGAGCAACTTTTCATAATATTCCTTGCAGGCGTTGTACATGGCCAGGTGATGTTTTTCCAACGTGCTGAATCCTACTTTTTCTTTTGCGGCTAACGTAGCCCTTAGCCAGGTGGCATAATCCGTTTTCAGGAACACGAAGACCTTGAACCCGTGTCCTTTTGGAGTCAGGAAAGAAGCCAGCGTGTCGGGATCCCCATTGATTTTCCCTCTCAGCTCTTCCAGCTTCTCTTCGGGCTGGTCGTCAATGTCCAGCAAGGTGATGTGCGTGTATCTTATCACGCTGTATGCCTGTCTTTTCTCACGATATCCCGCCGTGACGGTATAGAAGGGCAGCTGCTTCTTCACATTATTCGCCTCTTCCATCTTTCCTTGTCCTACTAACAGTCTGATTTTGGATACGCTTTTCGCATGTATCCCCGTTGTGATGTTCTCAATTACTTTCCGGAGTGTAATCTCTCCCCGGACATTGCTGAATCCGCTGTATGCGGTAACCGGAATATTTTCCATTTGTTTTTTAGTTATTTAAATCCGCCTTATCGGCGCCGCGAAGTAGGGGATAATATTCAGAATGGCAAAAACGCCTTTTTATTGCTGAAAGGCGTTTTTGCACAATTTTGTCTGTTCACTTATTTTTCTTTCTTTTTTTCGCTTCCTCCTCCTTTTCCAGAAACGCTTTTCTCAGATTAATGATATCAGTATTAATGCTTTTCAGTGTCAGGAATCCTTTTTCCTGCTTTCCCTTTTCAAAGCGCGCGATGTGCTCCAGTTTCCTTGCCAGGTCCGTGGTTCCTTTGATTCCCGTTTCTTTTTTGTGGCGGATGAGCATGTTTATCCATGGAGTGAGGAACTCCTCCCTTTCTTCTGCCCCGACCAGAATCCGTTCTCCAAACGCTTCATTTTCAACTAACAGGATATTGACCCTGTCTTCTTTTCTCTCGATTTCGATGCTGTAATGATCCTTGTTAATGAGCTCAATACTCAAGATTGTGTTTTTTTAGTCATAAAATCACAATTTTAGAAGTTAGTAATTTATTTTAAATTCGCTATTCGAAAGCAAAATTAACGGTTCTATCTGTAATATCTATTGTTTCCGTCTGAAAAAGTGAATGTTTTTTGTTTCATGTATTACACACGGAATGGTAAATAGGTATGGGGACCTGCTACCTATTACTTATAGAATGTGTGTAACAGGCTATAAAGAAAAAGTTAGGAAAATACGCGCCTGTGGGTGTGTATACGCGGGTACATTATTATAAAAGGAAGTTCAATGTTGGGAGCTTGTCGGGTTGGGAACGCGGGGATGATGAAATAGGGGGTAGAGTGGGGAAATAAATGTGGTGTCAATAATGATTGTCGTAAATGATGGGTGTTTTTTAATCGTTCGTTTAATGTGCACAAAGATAATGCCCGGAAATGAAACAACAAAATATTCTGATAAAGAAATACTAAATATTTTCTTTTTGCCTATATATATTACTAATACATAGACAGTTACCTCTGAAATAAAATTGTGATTTTGCGATTACTTTCTTATTGAAAGAATCTTAGTGCGAAAATAGCCTTCCGACGTGCCTTTTAAACGAACGATTAAAAGATGAATTATCCTCTTAATCCATTCGTTTATAGCTCTTTACCTGCGAGAATAAACAAGGTGATGAACAACAGCGAAAAAACAATGGGCAAGAGGAACACAATACTTGCCATATCTTACATAAAGTGTTCGCAAGTGATTGAAATTCAAGTGTATGCAAGGGTTTCAAAGCCCCGGGAGAACACCCTTTTCTGAAATAGCCCCTGATATGGAAGCGGACAAAGAGACCGAAATATGGTACGCCATGCGTGCCACATACCGTAGAGAGCCTGATGCCATGCGTCTTCTTGAAAAAGAGAAAATGGGTTGTTTCGTTCCCATGCAATACAAGATCAGCATGAAGAAAGGTAAGAAAGTCCGTGCTCTAGTTCCCGTTGTACATAACTTGCTTTTTGTCCATGCCCGTCCTTCCGAGGTGAAGCGTATCAAATCGCAGGTAAGCTATTTGCAATACATTACGGATACCCGTAGCGGTCAGAAAATTATTATCTCCGACAGCGAGATGCAACGCTTTATTGCTGTAGCCGGTACTTACAATGATCATCTCATGTATTTCCAACCTGATGAGTTGAATTTGTCCAAAGGTACAAAAGTCCGTATCACGGGCGGTGACTTCGAGGGTCAGGAAGGTGTCTTCCTGAAAGTAAAGGGTGCTCGTGACCGTCGTGTTGTTATTGAGATACAAGGTGTTATCGCCGTTGCACTTGCCACCATTCATCCGGATCTTATAGAAGTAATCAAATAATTGACGATCGGCCGTTTCCATTGAACAGCTGGTAAATCATAAATTATAAATCATAAATCATTATGTCTCTTTCTGAAGAAACACTAACTCTTCAGCGTGCCGCGCACGATCTGATGTATTTGGGCATGGACGGCAGTCCGGTCTATAGCGACGACCTTTCCCGTCGTAATGGTGAAGTTTATCGCCTGACTACGGCTTTGTATAATTCCGGTGTCAAAGGTTCCACTGTTGAAGAACAGGCTAATGTTTGTCTGGCTCTTCTGATGGGCTATAGTGCCTCATTCGTAGATCACGGTGAAAAACAAAAACATATTCAGGAGGTCTTGGATCGTTGTTGGGATATCCTTGATGTTCTTCCTGCTTCGTTGCTGAAACTTCGTCTGCTCACCGCCTGCTATGGCGAAGTTTTCGACGAACCTTTGGCTGATGAAGGCCGCAAGATCATCGCTTCCTGGGATTCCGTGTCACTTACCGCTGAACGGCAAGAAGCCATTGAAGAATTTCAAAACGCGATTGATAATCCCTATCCTTGGGAAGAAGTGGAAGATTAGTCAGTGTACGCCATGTGCATATACATGAATAATTGAAACGATCGTATGAATACAAGTGAAAATTCCGAGATTAAACGTCTGACCGATGAAGACTTTAATCAAATTTCCCAAATGTTGAATTGTGAACCGGCCGCTTTGAAAGCCGTTCAGCAGGTGGAGATCGACGGTAGGGGAGGCTTCTTTGCCCCTGGCAAGCCCACCATTCTTTTCGAAGGACATATCTTCTGGAACCAGCTGAGGAGAAAGGGGCTTAATCCGGAAAATTATGTGAAGGGCAACGAGACCATTCTCTATTCCCGATGGACTAAGATATATTATAGGGGCGGCCTCTTTGAGTATGTGCGTTTGAAGCAGGCTCGGAAAATAGATAGGGAAGCTTATATGAGTAAAATTTTTGATAGATAATTGATTTGATTAAGGTCAGTATTGGGCAATTGAAAATTTTGTATGAACTTTATAAATCGCTGAATTTATGGAAGAATTAAGTCTAAAAGAGAGGTAACTTCTAATGCAATCAAGAAAATGTTTGATGCTCCTGCCACGAGAGGTGGAGGTGAATGGGACTTTTTATGCAATGGCAAGATGGAAGGAGGCTGCATTGCTTTTGGTGGCTGGTTGAAAGTTGTTCCCAGTGATGGAGGTAAATATGCCTATTGTTCTTACGGTGGGCTGGGCGTTGGTGGTTGGAATCATGAATGTAGCATTTATTCTATTTTCCATAGAATTGAGGAGTTGTATTCCAATGCTGTACGATGTGTGTTAATCAGTGGTTATGCACTTCCTGATGCTTCAATAGCAGGAGCAGCCACAGATTGTATATTTCTTGACGAGAATTTCTCCATGGTGGGCATAGCCTCGACTGATGTGGGAATTGCAGCTTTGGTTGGTGGTAGTGTAGAGTGGAAGACGAAATGATTATTAAAGATTGCTATTATAAAGTTTTTTAACCTTGAAATGAATTAGATGAGTCCATTCTCGATAATCCGGTTCTCATTATAGTGGAATCGATAGAATCTCTTCCATCTTTTTACATGCTTAGACAGTATGTTTCATTTAGTGAGCAATTTGTAGAACTTCTTGAACTTGCTGATTCTGATTTGAAGGAAATTTCAAGAAAAAGAAAGGAACGGGAGTCCCAAAGTAGCACGGAAGCCTGATATTAAGCCTCAAAAGTGTTAATTTCAATCATCTGACTATTCTTCTGGGGGTGCTAGATCGCTAATATATAGTTGATTGAAGTGGGGGGGAGAAGTGGATGCTTACTAAATAAAAAATAAAGAAATGATGAGATAATGACAACAGAGCAAAATATTGATAAACACCGTATTGCCAAAAACACTTTGTTTCTCTATCTTCGTATGTTTTTAATGATATTCATAGGTTTGTACACCAGTAGAGTAATATTAAAGACTTTGGGAGTCTCTGATTATGGAGTGTACAATGTAGTTGGAGGAATGGTTTCTATGTTTGCTTTTCTGAATTCTGCAATGGTTGCTGCTTCGCAAAGGTTTATATCATATGAATTGGGACGTGGAAACAAGGAGGAACTGAATCTTGTATTTTGTACTTCAGTAAATATTCATGTTATCATAGCGGTTGTCATCTTTATATTGGCTGAAACTATCGGGCTATGGTTTGTCAATACTCAGTTGGTGATTGATGCAAATAGGATGATAGCTGCCAATTGGGTCTATCAGTTTTCCGTGTTGACTTTTATGGTAACTGTAGTAAGCGTCCCCTATAATTCATGTATAGTAGCTCATGAGTATATGAGGGCTTTTGCCTATATAGGTATTGTTGATGCATGTCTTAAATTGGTAGCGGTCTTCTTGTTATTAGTATTTCCTTATGATAAACTGATATTTTATGCTTTTGGTGTTTTCGTTGCAAGTGTTATAGTTCGTGTTCTTTATAGTTTCTACTGCAAGAGGCACTTTGAAGAATGTACTTATCGTTTTATTGTGGATTGGAAACTGCTTAAAAAAATGTTTTCTTTTGCCGGGTGGAGTGTTTTGGGCAATTTAGGCTTTTCATTCAAGGATCAGGGATCGAATATTGTTCTCAATTTGTTCTATGGTACTTCCATCAATGCTGCAAGAGGTATAGCTATGCAGGTGAGTGGTTTGGTATCCACATTTTCATCTAATTTCTCAATGGCTTTGTTCCCTCAGATAACCAAGCAATACGCAAGTGGAAATATGGAAAGCTGCTTGGATTTGGTATATTCTGGTGCACGATATACCTTCTATCTGTTGGCCTTGATTTCTATTCCCTTTTTGATAAATGTGGACTATGTACTTAAATTATGGTTGGGGAATGTACCGGAATATACTTCCATGTTTTTGATGATATCTATGGTTGTATCCATCCTTTATACTGTTACTGGTACGGTGACCACCGCTTTGCAGGCAACCGGAGAGATTAAATGGTTTCAGATAGGTATATGTGTTATCATGTTGTCGGAACTGCCCATTGGCTATGTACTCTTGTTGTATGATTATCCCCCTTATTACGCATTATACCCTGGTATATTGACTGGTATACTTGCCATTTTCTTTCGCATTTATCTCTTGAAAAAGTATATACCTGAATGCAATCTATCGCATTATTTGTTTGAAGTTTTTTTTCGTAGTATGACTATTGGGGCTATATCTTGGGTAGTTTGTGACTATGTCCATAGTCTTTTCCCGGATACATTTCTAACTGTTATCATTACTTCGTTGATTTCTATAGTCATTCTTTTAGTGCTTGTTTTTTCTTTTGGCTTGTCATCTGTTGAGCGCAGCATGGTAAAACGAAAGCTGGAGCAAGTAATTCATCGGATATATAAATGAGACTAGTAATCTGTTGGAGGTTTAAATATTAGTTTTATCCTTATTATAAATTGAAATAAAGTTGCTTTGATTGTTCAGTAAAAGAACATAAAAAAAATGACATGAATAGATATGGGTAATCATGCTGATCATATGTGTAATTATATAAACAAGTAATAATGAATTCTATTAAGATTTGTGTAATCGGACTCGGTTACGTGGGGCTTCCTTTAGCTCGACTTTTTTCAACAAAATATTCCACTATTGGTTTTGACATGAATCAAAGCCGTGTCAATGAATTGATGGCTGGACATGATGCAACTTTTGAAGTGTCAGATGAATTACTACAGGATGCTATCAATAGTCATGGTTTTAAATGTACTTCTGATATAGAGGAAATAAAGGATTGCAATTTTTATATCGTTGCGGTTCCAACTCCGGTAGATATAAATAATCGTCCGGACTTAAAACCATTATGGGGAGCAAGTGAGACTGTAGGGAAAGTTATCTCCAAAGGAGATATTGTAGTCTATGAATCCACGGTTTATCCTGGAGTCACGGAAGAAGAATGTATTCCAGTGATAGAGAAAATTTCAGGATTAAAGTTTAATGCGGATTTTTTTGCAGGTTATTCACCTGAGCGTATTAATCCGGGAGATAAAGAACATACGGTAGAGAAAATAAAAAAAGTAACTTCTGGTTCTACACCGGAAATAGCAGATATTGTAGATGAAGTCTATAATTCTGTTTTAGTGAATGGGACACATAAGGCTCCTTCCATTAAAGTTGCTGAAGCATCTAAGATTATAGAAAATTCCCAGCGTGATGTAAATATTGCATTTATGAATGAACTTGCAAAGGTTTTCAATGCAATGGGGATTGATACTAATGATGTGATAGAGGCTGCTGCCTCTAAGTGGAACTTTATTAAGTTGAAACCGGGTCTGGTAGGTGGGCATTGTATAAGTGTTGACCCTTATTATTTGATTCAAAAAGCGCAGGTTTATGGTGTACTTCCCCGTGTGATGTTTTCTGCACGTCGTTTGAATGACGGAATGGGAGATTATATTGCTAATCAAATAATAAAATTAATGAATAAGAAAGGAATAATGGTGAAGGATGCCAATATTCTCGTTCTTGGTTTCACTTTCAAGGAGAATTGTCCAGATGTACGTAATACGAAGATTATGGACATGTACCAGACTTTAAAAGAGTATACGAAAAATATTACCGTCTATGATCCTTGGGCTGATGCTTATAAAGTGATGGCTGAATATGGTATTGATATTATTACAAGTAGTGTGGAAAAATTAAAAGATAAATTTGATGTAGTTATTCTTGGCGTTGCTCATAAGCAATTTAAAGAACTTGATGTTAGAAAATTGCTTATTAATGAATGTGGAGTTGTCTATGATGTCAAGGGAGTTCTTGATAGGAATATAGTTGACGGAAGATTGTAAATATAGGAGATAATTATTATACTTTAAAACAATAGATAAAAATGAATTATACACCATTAGTAACTGCAATAATCACTACTCATAATAGAAATGATTTAGTTGGTAGGGCTATTGAAAGTGTTCTTCATCAAACATATAAAAATTTAGAATGTATAGTAGTAGATGATGCATCTATAGTTAGTGCAGAGGCTGTTTGTAGAAAATATTCAGTAGAATTTATATATATACCTAAGGCAGAAAGTAAAGGAGGAAACCATGCACGAAATGTTGGGATTAAGGCAGCAAAAGGTGAATATATAGCTTTTTTAGACGATGATGATTATTGGTTACCTACCAAGATTGAAAAACAGGTCGCTTTAATTATTGAAAAACAATGCGCATTGGTTTATTCAAATGCAAAGGCAGAGATAGTTCAAGGTAATAATGTGACTTATATGGAATATTCTCTTGATTATACGAAGAGAGGAGACATGCATGAAAAAATATTTATGTCTATATGTTGTTTAAATATAACGATTTTGGTCGAAAAGCAAAAATTATTTGAGGTTGGACTTTTTGATGAGGATGTTCGCTTCTGGCAAGAATATGAGTTAACAATGCGATTAGCTCAAGTTTCTCTTTTTTATTTTGTTGATGAGATATTAGCTGTTTATAGAGTTAATGTAAAAGATACAGGACGTCTAACAAATAAATATTATGAGTGGCGTAAAGCTGTTGATTACATTTATGATAAGCATAAAAAATACTATTCACAGTTATCTGTATTTGGTAAATATTATGCAAGAATGACATTTGTGCAAGATGCCATTGAGAGGATGAGGAATGCTGGTTTGGTGTTTAAGAGATGTATATATTTGTTCCTTCTAAATACTGCTTTTATCCCATTACGTTTAATTTTGAAATTTAAGAGAAATATGGCATATCAACAATATTTATTATTTCGTGAATGAATCTTTATAAAAAGGGTTCTCTTAGTTAACTGATAAATATTCTGCTGAGAAAATAATGGTGGTAACTTGGAAAGCATTCGTTTGATATATCCGTTTGACATTTTATAAAAATGATAGTTTATACATTGATACTTGATATATGATAATTGTTATAAGCAAAGTATGCTAAATACTGAATGATGAAAAAAGAATATGATTATTTAATTGTTGGTTCGGGACTATTTGGATCGACATTTGCTCATGAGGCAATGAAACGTGGGCAAAGATGTCTTGTTATAGATAAACGACATCATATTGGAGGTAATATTTACTGTGAAAATATTGAAGGTATTAATGTTCACAAATATGGAGCACATATTTTTCATACCTCTAATAAAAGTATATGGGATTATGTTAATGCTATTGTTCCATTCAATCGGTACACTAATTCTCCGGTAGCTCTTGCTTCAGATGGTAGAATGTATAATCTGCCTTTTAATATGAATACATTTTATCAAATGTGGGGTGTGAAGACTCCGGCGGAAGTCCAGACAAAACTTGACGAACAGCGTAGAGCGGAATTTGAAGGTCTTAGAGGGCGTGAACCGGAGAATCTTGAGGAGCAGGCTTTAATTTTGGTAGGACGTGATATATATGAGTTGCTTATTAAAGAGTATACGGAGAAACAATGGGGACGTAAATGTTCTGATCTTCCAGCCTTTATTATCCGTCGATTACCTGTACGTATGACATTTGATAACAATTATTTCAATGACTTATATCAAGGAATACCCATCGGAGGCTATAATCGGTTGATAGAAGGTCTTCTGAAAGGTGTAGATATAAAACTTGATACAGATTTTTTTAAGCAGCGTGAAGAATTGTCGGCATTGGCTGGGAAGATTGTTTATACAGGTCCCATTGACCAGTTTTATGCCTATCGTTTTGGTCAGTTACAATATCGCACGGTGCATTTTGATACAGAAATACTTGATGTCCCTAATTATCAAGGAAATGCTGTGGTTAATTATGTCCCAAAAGAGTATCCGTTTACTCGGATTATTGAACATAAACATTTTGAGATATTTGGTAATGTTGTTTATAACAATCCACGTACTGTGATTTCACGTGAATTTTCTAAAGAGTGGAGTGAAGGTATGGAATCATATTATCCTATCAATGATGAACGAAATACAGTTCTTTATGAACAATATCATAATCTGGCTGTACAAGAATCAAATATTATATTTGGAGGAAGGCTTGCTGAATATCGTTATTACGATATGGCTCCTACAATAGCTCAAGCTCTTTCACTTTTTAAATAAGGGCTTATCTACCAATAATCCATGTGGATTTATTTAATTGTTTTTTTATTTTCATCCTTTTTGTTTTATATTGCTGCAAAAAGAGAAAAAAAATGGAATGTAACTGCTTTTTTTGCGATATTAATACCGTCGCTATTAGCAGGTTTACGAGATTTATCTATAGGGACGGATACTGTTTTTTACTATGATATATATGATGCTGCATCGTCAGCAGAATCATATTCTTCATTTTTACTTACTATTAATACTGAGTATTTTTATTATGTAATGTCTCATGTAGCCAAATATGTGGGAGGTTTTGAGATACTTCTTTTTCTATATCAAGGATTAACTATAATTTTTATATATGATGTTGTTTATAAATATCGGCGTAGCCTTAATGTCTTTTTAGCTTTTGCTTTATATTTCTTCCTTTTTTTTAATTTATCTCTCAATATTATGAGACAATGTTTAGCAATGGGGTATTTGTTAAATATTAGTGTGCTCTTATTAGAACGAAAGTCACGCCGTTTTATATTTTTTGCAATCCTTGGCTTGATATTTCATACCTCTGAAATTATAGTAGCTATGTTTATATATACTATATACTGGCTATCTACTACTACAAAAGTGAAACGACAATTATTTATTCCTCTATATTTTTTGTGTGTCGCTATTTTATTTAAATACTTCATGGATATAGTTTCGCTGATGGAATATTCTTCTATAGGACGATTGTCGGATTATTCATCTGCTTATCAGGCTGATAATTTGGGCACTTATAATAATACAGACATTGCTTTGGCTTTTCTTAGTATCATTATTTGGTGGATGGCATTTCATTACAAATTGATAAATAACGTATTCTATCTTCCCATGATTCTTATTATAGCTATTCAATTAGCGTTTATGTTTTTGGGAGTCTATAATAAATGGCTTTCTCGTATGGCAATGTATTTTACATTTTACTCATTAATTTTTCTTCCGTATGTTGGTCATTCTTTTAAATTGAATAAAAACTCTCGAATAGCTTTTGGAGTAGTTGTGTTTTCTGTAGGTTTAGTATATTGGCTTTGGATTAATGTATATCGTGGTTCCAATGATACTATTCCTTATGAGATTAACACTCAGTTTTTTTCTTCTCTGAAATAGTCCTAAAAATAATTATTATGGTAAAAAAGATACTTACAATAGTGATTCCATCTTATAATATGCAACAATATTTGCCTCAATGCCTAAATTCTTTATTGGTAAGAAATTTGGATAGAGTAGAGGTGATAGTTGTAAATGATGGTAGTAGTGACCGCACGTCCGAAATAGGGCATGAATATGAAGGTCGTTTTCCAAGATCTATAATTGTTATAGATAAAGAAAATGGAAATTATGGATCATGTATTAATACAGCATTGAAGATAGCGTCAGGAAAATATATAAAAATATTGGATGCTGACGATTCTTTTGAAAAGGAAAATTTCGAGAAGTTTATTACTTATCTTGAGAAAGTAGATGTCGATTTGGTAGTTTCTAATTATGTTATAGTTAATAGTTTAGGTGAGATAATCTCACAAAGGATTCTTTCTTGTACAGAATATCAAGAGCGATCATTTGAAAGAATTCTTGAGATAGCAAAACTTACTGGAATCTTTGAAATGCATTGTGTAACCTATAAAACAGAAATCTTAAAAAATATTGGTTACTATCAGATGGAAGGCATATCTTATACTGATCAACAGTGGATGTTAGTACCGATGGTTTATGTAAATAGTATTGCGTTTTTTGCTCAGTTTGTATATCGATATTTTATAGGTCGGGAAGGACAAACTGTTGCTTTAGAGTCTCGTTTGCGTTCAATAAAGCAACATGCGAGAATGTGTTTAGGGTTAGTGGATGAATATAATAAGATATATTCTAAAATATCGGAGGAGAGAAAGTGGTATTTGGATTATCGAATAGTGAATTGTCAATTGCCTTACATTTATCGGACTTATTTACTTAAACAATCGGATTCTAAAAAATATGTAGAACTGAAGGAATTTGATGAAGCTCTAAAAAAGAAAAATTATAGTATATACAATAGTCTGAACCGTGAAAAGATTATAAATATTTTCCCCTTCCATTATATAACTTATTGGAGAAAATACTACAATTCTAACATGAGACTTTTATTTCTAAAATATCTAAGTCGGATGATTAAATTATTTGAGAAATGAAAGAAACTGATAGAAATACGTTAGTATCAATTGTTATTCCTGTTTACAATGGAGAAGTCTATCTGAGAGACGCTATACAATCTGTTGTGAACCAAACTTTTCAAAATTGGAAGTTATATCTTATTAATGATGGAAGTACTGATGGTTCGTTAGTTATCATGGAGGAGTATGCTTTGCGTGATGCTCGTATTAAGGTGATAGATGATGGACAAAATAAAGGCTTGGTTACTCGTTTGAATCAATCAGTAGAGATAGCTGTTGGTAAGTATTATGCACGCATGGATGCAGACGATATTATGTATATTACTCGTATTGAAGAACAAGTAACGTTTCTTGAGTCTCATCCAGATGTAGATGTATTAGGCACTTCTATTATGATAATTGATAACAATAATGATATTGTGGGGTCTGATATGTATACAGGAGAGGTGAACAGTTTTATTCATCCTACGGTAATGGGCAAGTTGGAGTGGTTTAGATCTAACCCATATTGTGAGTGGGCATTAAGAGCTGAGGATATGGAATTATGGAGCAGAACAGCTTCTAAAAGTAAATTCTGGGCATTAAATAAACCTTTATTATTTTATAGAGAGTTTGGCGTACCGATAGTAAAAAAATATATTCAAACTCAAAAAACTTTACTTAGAATATGTTTTCGTTATAAGAGGTATGAAAAGTCTTGTTTTTGGTTTATGAAGAATAGCGTGTATGCTATAATTAAGATTATAGCTTATATGGTATTTGACTTATTTGGCAGAACAGATATACTGATTAGTAAAAGGCGTAGAATACCATTGACAGAGGCGACATGTTTGTCTAAAGAAGATTTGATTAAATCTATTAGTAGTAAGTAGATGTTGAAAATTAATTTATATCATGATTTTTGTGTGTTTTTGCGTGAACATATAAATCTATACAGTTGTCTCAAAAATCAAAGTTATAGAACTAACTGGCACAGAGCGTCTGCAATTGGAGGAAGGCTTTCGGGGCGGCAAGAGTTATGCTTTACGTGTGTGCTGTCGGACGGTTCTCTTGAAATTGCCAGTAAGCGTCTATTTCTCTCCAATGTCGTAAGAAAGATTCTTCCTACCTTCGTGCTTGAAAATGAAAAAACAAATATTGCGGAAAAGAAAGATCGGACTGATTACGCAGTAGTTGCTCTGTATGTTACGGAATATCAGTTGCAAAAACGTTATCCGGTGAACAATTCCATATTTAGTATTTCTGCGTCAAATGTACAGATTAGTTCTCGGATTTTACCATCCTCAGATAAAATCTTGTATAAGAAAGAAAAGTATAATCTTTTGTCAGTAGGTTCTTTGGAACAAATGTACAAAGCACCGGATGTGGTGTTGGAGGCATTGACATTATTAAAGGATAGAGAGGTGCATTGTGGGTTAACATGGTTGGGGGAAGGCAAAAATAAAGGAGAAATGCAAAAGTTGGCATCGGCCTTACATATTACTAATGATGTGAACTTTAAGGGAAATGTAAGTCAAGAAGAAGTGGATGAAGAATTGAGGAAATCTGATCTTTTTCTGTTAGCGTCACGTACTAAGGGATTACCATGCGTCTTAATAGAGGCAATGGCTATGGGACTACCATGTAATGGAGTCCAAGTGGGCGGTATATCGGAGTTGTTGGATAAACAAATGTTGATTCGAACTGGTGATTCATTGGTTTTGGCAAATAAAATTGAGTTTTTGCTGACCCACATAGATATGACGAACAAGGAAGCAAATAGAAACTATTATGATTCTGTTCTTCAGCAAAGAAGAGAGTCGTTTTATCAATAACCTTATCTCTATAGTGAAATGAATCCTTTCTCTTTTCAACATAAATTGGGACATATAATTCTGTCGTGGATACAACATTACAATCATGAAAAATACTGGAAACGCCGTGCTGTTGTGACTAATCCTCAAGATAAGACAAATCTGTTGCTGAAGCTCTATTATCTTTATTATATAAAGAAAACTGATGCTTATCATAATTGCTCATTCGGTACCAATCTAAATGCCGGTGCTTTCTTTGTTACTCCTCCGCATCTTCCTCATGGGCCTAATGGTATAATAGTGGGGCATGATGTGTGTATTGATGAAAATATAATTATATATCAACAGGTCACTATCTCTCAAGGGGGAGTAAGAATAGGGCATAATGTAATGCTTGGTGCTGGTGCAAAAATTCTTCCCAATGTATGTATTGGAAATAATGTAAAAGTAGGAGCAAATTGTGTGGTGGTAGAGGATATACCCGATAACGCTACGGTAGTATTATCCAAGCCAAGGATTATATTGAAACAAGGATAACAGTGTAGATAAACTTTATATAAATGAGAAATAAAAAATTGTTTTATATCGTAACTACCATTCCTTTATCATTGATTTTTTTAGGAGACAATTGGTATATTTAAGTAACAAATCTGAAAGAGAAGTGAAAATGATTCCTTTCTCTTTTCAATGTAAATTAGGACGTATAATTCTGTTTTGGATGCAACACTACAATCATGAAAAGTATTGGAAATTTGTGACTAATCCTCAAAATAAGACAAATCTGTTGCTGAAGTTCTATTATCTCGACCAAAGTATGATTTGTGATGGTATCTATTTAAGATTTTGTTAGTATGAAACAAAAGATAATCCGTATTACTACAGTTTCTGATAGTTTGGCAATATTATTGAAAGGCCAATTAAAATTTCTGTCTCATTATTATGAAGTGATAGGTGTGGCCTCTGATAGTAGTGGAAATCTTTTGGCGGATGTGGAAAGACGAGAAAATATTCGTTGTGTTAATATTCAAATGCGTAGAGAAATTTCTATTTGGAATGATGTAATATCACTTTGTAAACTTATAAAACTAATTAGAAAGGAGAAGCCTTATATAGTACATGCAAATACTCCTAAAGGAAGTTTGCTTGCTATGTTAGCAGCGTGGTGTAATCAAGTTCCGTGTCGTGTATATACGGTTACGGGACTTAGATTTGAAACTGCTACAGGCTTATTTAGGTGGTTGCTTATTACTATGGAGAAAGTAACTTGTGCTTGTGCTACCAAAGTAATTCCCGAAGGGGAAGGGGTAAAAAAGACACTGATAGCGAATGCTATCACAAGCAAACCATTAAAAGTTATTTTGAATGGAAACATTAATGGTATTGATGTAGAATATTTCAATTGTAGTCGGGAAGTGATGAACCATCGGAAATTGATAAAAGAGGAGAATACTTTTGACTATATATTTGTTGGACGCATGGTGAAGGATAAAGGAGTTAATGAATTGATACATGCTTTTTTAAAATTATATACCTTTTATCCGTCTGTTAGATTACATTTGGTAGGTGATTTTGAACGAAATTTAGATCCTGTAGCAGATGATGTGCAACAAATAATAAAAGAAAATTCTGCTATTAGAGTTTGGGGATTTCAAAATGATGTACGACCGTTTTTTGCTGCTGCAGACATATTGGTATTTCCTAGTTATCGCGAAGGTTTTCCTAATGTAGTGTTGCAGGCAGGTGCTATGAGACTTCCTGCCATTGTTACTGATATTAATGGTTGTAATGAAATCATTCAAGATGGTGTGAATGGTAGAATTATTCCTCCGCGTGATGAAAATGCTCTTTATGACGTAATGAAATGGTTTTATGAGCATCGAAATGACGAAGTTAAGAAAATGGCGGAACGAGCCAGACCTATGATAGTGGAACGGTATGAGCAGCATAAGGTTTGGGAAGCGCTGTTGGCAGAATATCAATTGTTGTCTAAATGAATATGTATTCTTTCTTTTTAAAACGATTGATAGATTTTATAGTCGTTTTTGGGGTGTTGGTTATTATTTGGCCGATATTATTAATCATGACTCTTTGGCTACATTTTGCAAATAGAGGGGCTGGAGCTTTTTTTACTCAGGAACGTCCAGGCCAGTATGGTAAGATTTTCAAAGTCATCAAATTTAAAACGATGACTGACGAACGTGATGAAAATGGTGATCTATTACCAGATGAGAAGCGTTTGACAAAAATAGGAAAGTTCATCCGTTCCACTTCAGTAGATGAACTTCCTCAATTATTCAATGTCTTGAAAGGTGATATGTCCCTGATTGGTCCCCGTCCCTTACTACCCCAATATCTTCCTCTTTATTCAAAGGAACAAGCTCGCCGCCATGAAGTTCGTCCGGGTATTACGGGATGGGCTCAGGTGAACGGACGCAATGCTATCAGTTGGACAAAGAAGTTTGAACTGGACGTATGGTATGTGGATCATTGTTCCTTTCTGCTGGATTTGAAAATTATATTTTTAACAGTGAAAAAAGTCTTTGTACGCGAAGGTATCAGTTCTGATACTTCAGTAACAATGGAACCTTTTATCGGAAATAACTGAAATATTAGATAATGTATTTATATGGTGCCAGTGGTCATGCAAAGGTGATCATTGATATTTTACGTGCAAATAATGAGAATGTTGAAGCGTTGTTTGATGATAATGAAGCGATCCATAGTCTTCTTGGTTATCCCGTATTATGTTCTTCGGAAGTCCGGGGACCGCTGATAATCAGCATTGGAAGTAATAGTATCCGCAAGAAAATAGCAGAAAGTCTGAATGTGACTTTTGGTAAAGCTTTCCATCCTTCAGCAATTATATCCGAAGAATCTGAAATAAGTGAAGGCACGGTGGTGATGCAAGGCGCGATAATACAATCGGATGTCTGTCTTGGTAGACATTGTATAATCAATACCGGTGCTTCGGTGGATCATGAGTGCGTGATTGAAGATTATGTACATATTTCTCCTCACTGCACTCTTTGCGGTAATGTCTCGGTTGGAGAGGGTACTTGGATTGGTGCTGGTTCAACTATTATTCCAGGGG
>OJJL01000165.1_pt1 | contig 52287 bp, 47 predicted proteins | sample 1596171 | NCBI WGS metagenome assembly OJJL01 (sample SAMEA4350121, study PRJEB24818) | metagenome | biome: human; feature: gut; material: faeces | place: Denmark | collected 2013-09
CCCCTCATACCCCCATCCTGCCCGCCGAAGCCTTCAAAGGAAAAACCGGACTAGGTGATTACGGCGACTTCGTCCTAATGGTGGACGATGTAGTGGGACAAGTGCGCGAAGCCCTGCGACACAACGGCATAGACTCCAATACCATCGTAGTCTTCACCACCGACAACGGTTGCTCTCCCGCCGGAGGTATCCCCGAAATGGCCGCTAAAGGACATCATGCCAACTACATCTGGCGAGGCATGAAAGCCGACCTCTTCGACGGCGGTCACCGCGTACCCACCATCGTAGAATGGGCCAACGGTGCAGGCCGAGGCACCTGTGCACAAACCGTCTGCCTCAACGACTTCTACGCTTCTTTTGCCGCCCTCAACCATTATCCCCTGAAAGATAACGAAGCGGAAGATAGCTACAACATTCTTCCCCTCATCCGGAATCCGCACCACACGCCAACCATCCGTGAAGCCACCGTGCACCACTCCATCCGCGGAGAGTTTGCCATACGTAAAGGAGACTGGAAACTGTTGTGTTCCCCCAGTTCCGGCGGTTGGAGCTACCCCAAACCGGGTGTGGACAAGGAAGCCATTGCCCAGCTCCCACCGATACAACTCTATAATATGAAAGACGATCCCACCGAAAGCAAAAATGTCTATCAGGAACATCCCGAAATAGTCAGCGAGCTGAAAGACCTGTTGCAAAAGTACATCCGCGAAGGCCGGAGCACTCCGGGAAAAGCACAGTCCAACGATGCCGTGAACAAATGGGAGCAAATCAAGGGAATCATGCACGACGATTGACGGATTTCCGACAGAAAAAGACAACCGGAAGCACTCGTCTGAAAGCTAATTTTGAAGAAGAAATAAAAAAAATATCATTTTTTGCTTGCATATAAGAGAAAAGTATTACTTTTGCCACGAAATTAAAAACAAAAAGAAAACGAAAGTATGAATTTGTTTACTTATACATATTACTTCTTTTTTTACTTTTACTTTAGCCAGAAAGTAGAGCGGGAGTTTGTATGTGTCAAGTGACAGTGATGCTTAAGAACTGAATAGAGAACTAAAGTAATATACTTAATCCCGCTCCATTGTATGGAAGCGGGATTTTTTATTTTAAAGAAACAGTATGAAAAGAATAGCCATTCAAGGAACATTAGGGTCGTATCACGACATTGCCGCACACAAGTACTTCGAAGGAGAAGAAATAGAGTTAATCTGTTGCGCTACTTTTGAGGACGTGTTTGCAGCCGTGAAGAAGGACAGCAAGACCATAGGAATGTTGGCAATAGAGAATACCATTGCAGGTAGCCTGTTGCACAACAACGAGTTGCTGCGGCAGAGCGGAACACAAATCATAGGCGAATACAAACTACGCATTTCACACAGCTTTGTCTGCCTGCCCGATGAGGACTGGAACGATCTGACGGAAGTCAACTCCCACCCCATCGCACTGATGCAATGCCGCGAGTTCCTTGCCCAGCACCCGAAAATGAAAGTAGTGGAAGCGGAAGACACCGCCCTCAGCGCCGAAATCATCAAGCGGGAGAACCTGAAAGGACACGCAGCCATCTGTTCCAAGGCCGCTGCCGAGCGTTACGGCATGAAGGTGTTGCAGGAAGGCATCGAAACAAACAAGCACAACTTCACCCGTTTTCTGGTAGTTGCCGATCCCTGGCAAGTAGACGAAATACGCCGCCATCCACACCCGGAGACCAACAAGGCAAGCATGGTATTCACACTGCCCCACACGGAAGGGAGCCTCTCGCAAGTACTGTCCATTCTTTCGTTCTACAGCATCAACCTGACCAAGATACAGTCGCTGCCCATCATCGGGCGGGAATGGGAATACCAATTTTACGTAGATGTCGCTTTCGACAACCTACTGAGATATAAACAATCCATCGCGGCCATCACACCGCTAACCAAAGAACTTAAAATATTAGGCGAATATGCAGACGGAAAATCAAACATCTAAGATCAAGCCCGCCGACCGGTTGGCCAGCGTGAGCGAATACTACTTCTCCAAGAAGTTGAAAGAGGTGGCACAAATGAATGCCGAAGGAAAAGACGTAATCAGCCTCGGAATCGGCAGCCCTGACATGCCTCCCTCGGAAGCAACCATACAAACCCTGTGCCGCGAAGCACAAAACCCTGACGGACACGGTTATATGCCTTATGTCGGCATCCCCGAACTTCGCCGCAGCTTTGCCGCCTGGTATAAGAAATGGTACGGCGTGGAGCTGAATCCTAATACTGAGATACAGCCGCTCATCGGCTCGAAAGAAGGTATCCTGCACGTCACACTGGCCTTCGTCAATCCGGGCGAACAGGTATTGGTTCCCAATCCGGGCTATCCCACTTATACCTCATTGAGCAAGATACTGGACGCGGAAGTCATCAACTACAACCTGAAAGAGGAAAACGGCTGGATGCCCGACTTCGACGAACTGGAAAAGATGGACATGAGCCGCGTAAAGCTGATGTGGACCAACTATCCGAACATGCCGACCGGAGCTAACGCCACCCCGGAACTTTATGCAAAACTGGTGGACTTTGCACGCCGTAAGGACATCGTGATTGTAAACGATAACCCGTACAGCTTCATCCTGAACGACCACCCCCTCAGCATCCTCAGTGTGCCGGGCGCCAAAGAGTGTTGCATCGAGTTCAACTCCATGAGCAAGAGCCACAATATGCCGGGTTGGCGTATCGGTATGCTGGCAAGCAACGCCGACTTTGTGCAATGGATCCTGAAAGTGAAGAGCAACATCGACAGCGGTATGTTCCGCGCCATGCAACTGGCAGCCGCCAACGCCTTGGAAGCCGAACAGGAATGGTACGACGGAAATAACAAGAACTACCGCAACCGCCGCCATCTGGCAGGGGAAATCATGCATGCACTGGGATGTACATACGATGAAAAACAGGTAGGTATGTTCCTCTGGGGAAAAATTCCCGATAGCTGCGCCGACGTGGAAGAACTGACTGAAAAGGTGTTGCACAACGCACGCGTGTTCATCACGCCTGGATTTATCTTCGGAAGTAACGGAAAACGGTATATCCGCATCTCGCTTTGCTGCAAAGACCATAAATTGGAAGAGGCATTGAAGCGCATCAGGGAGATGAAGTAATATATTTACAAAAAAGAAGTCCTGTAACACAAGTCACTCACCGTTTTAAAAAACGTGCCTGACGTTTTTAAAGAATAAGGGCAACGTTTTTAAAAAACGAGGCCTGTATTTATTAACACGTTCGAAAGGCTTTATCGACGGGGGTTGCAGAGGGTTCAGAAGACACTAAGAAATATCTATACAATAAAAAATATAATTGAACAAAAATAAAAGAATATGGAACTTGAATTAGAATCGATTTTGCTGCCGGGTATTGAGGACAAACGTCCCATGGTAATTGCAGGTCCTTGCAGCGCCGAAACAGAAGAACAAGTAATGTGCACCGCCAAACAACTGGCCGAAAAGGGAATGAAGATATTCCGTGCCGGAATCTGGAAACCGCGTACCAAACCGGGTGGTTTCGAAGGTGTAGGCGTAGACGGTCTAGCATGGCTGAAAGAGGTGAAGAAAGAAACCGGAATGTACGTTTCTACCGAAGTAGCCACCTCGAAGCATGTATACGAGTGTCTGAAAGCAGGTATCGATATACTTTGGATTGGCGCACGCACCACTGCCAACCCGTTTGCCATGCAGGAAATTGCCGATGCACTGAAGGGTGTGGATATTCCTGTGTTTGTGAAGAACCCGGTAAACCCGGATCTGGAACTCTGGATCGGTGCCCTGGAACGTATCAACAATGCCGGTCTGAAACGTCTGGCAGCCATCCACCGCGGTTTCAGCAGTTACGACAAGAAGTTGTACCGCAATCTGCCGCAATGGCATATCCCCATCGAGTTGCGTCGTCGCATCCCGAACCTGCCGATCATCTGCGATCCCAGCCACATCGGTGGTAAGCGCGAACTCATCGCACCGCTTTGCCAGCAGGCTATGGACCTCGGTTTCAACGGTCTGATTATCGAAAGCCACTGCAACCCCGACTGTGCATGGAGTGATGCTTCGCAGCAAGTGACTCCGGATGTACTGGATTACATCCTGAACCTACTCGTCATCCGTAAAGAGACACAGACCACGGAAAACCTCAGCGAACTGCGCAAGCAGATTGACGAGTGCGACAACAACCTGATGCAGGAACTTGCCAAGCGTATGCGTGTGGCACGTGAAATCGGTACGTTCAAGAAAGAACACGATATGACGATTCTGCAAACGGGACGTTACAATGAAATTCTGGACAAACGCGGTTCTCAAGGTGTGCTTCTGGGCGTGGATTCGGAATTTATCAAGAAGGTATTCGAGCTGATACACGAGGAAAGTGTGAGGCAACAAATGGAAATTATAAACAAGTGATTAGCGACTGGTGATAAGTGATTAATGGCTACGCTATCTTTCACTTATCACTAATCATTAATACCTAAACACTAAATTTATGCGTATTTTAATACTCGGAGCCGGCAAGATGGGCTCTTTCTTTACAGATATTCTAAGTTTCCAACATGAAACGGCAGTGTTCGACGTGAATCCGCACCAGTTGCGTTTTGTCTATAACACGTATCGTTTCACCACGTTGGAAGAGATAAAGGACTTCGAACCGGAGTTGGTAATCAATGCCGCCACGGTGAGATATACGCTGGACGCATTCCGCAAGGTGCTGCCTGTGCTGCCCAAGGATTGTATCATCAGTGATATCGCCTCGGTGAAAACGGGATTGAAGAAATTCTATGAGGAAAGTGGTTTCCGTTATGTATCGTCGCATCCGATGTTTGGCCCTACGTTTGCCAGTCTCAGCAATCTGAGCAGCGAGAATGCTATCATCATCAGTGAAGGTGACCACCTGGGAAAAATTTTCTTCAAAGACCTTTACCAGACGCTCCGCCTCAATATCTTCGAATATACTTTCGACGAGCATGATGAGACGGTAGCTTATTCTCTGTCTATTCCTTTCGTCTCTACGTTTGTTTTTGCAGCGGTGATGAAGCATCAGGAGGCTCCGGGTACTACGTTCAAGAAGCACATGGCCATTGCTAAGGGTTTGCTGAGTGAGGATGATTACTTGCTTCAGGAAATTCTCTTTAATCCGCGCACTCCCTCGCAAGTGGAAAATATTCGTCTGGAGCTGAAGAATTTACTGGAAATTATCAGTACGAAGGATGCGGAAGGGATGAAGCAGTATCTGACGAAGATTAGGGAAAAGATAAAATAGATAGGTGGGATTAAGGGATTGGAGAGAGAAGAGGGTACGGAAAAGGAAGTGGGGCTTCTCTCTTCAATTTGTTAATAAAGAGAGGGGATGATATTTAGGATTGGGGGAGCATACTTATTTCTAAAATTATTTAAAATGTTGAATCTTGGCAGGAATTATATACAATTCTGTTGTAATTTGTTTCTCATCTTTGTATTTTTGAACCATTAGAAACAGCCTGTTGGCGTAGATACGAATATGCTCGATTGTTGTGATTTGTTTTCATTTTAGTATCTTTGAACCATAGGAAACAGTGGATTTATCCCTTATGTTGGAGCACTTGTGGTTGTGATTTGCTTTCATTTTAGTATCTTTGAACCATAGGAAACAGTGTGATATTGATTTGAAAGAGTTGGATGTTAGTTGTGATTTGCTTTCATTTTAGTATCTTTGAACCATAGGAAACAGTTAATGGACAATTATATCTTGCAATAAAACTGTTGTGATTTGCTTTCATTTTAGTATCTTTGAACCATAGGAAACAGTTCTGATATTTCATCTATTCCTGTATCTGCAGTTGTGATTTGCTTTCATTTTAGTATCTTTGAACCATAGGAAACAGTCTCTTCCGGAACTTGAAAAAGAACAGGAGGGTTGTGATTTGCTTTCATTTTAGTATCTTTGAACCATTGGAAACAGTTGGACTAATGTTGATGGTACTGCATTAACTGTTGTGATTTGCTTTCATTTTAGTATCTTTGAACCATTGGAAACAGTTGTAACAATTTATCTTGTATATCTTTTATCGTTGTGATTTGCTTTCATTTTAGTATCTTTGAACCATTGGAAACAGTCTTCACTAAAGCGTCTTGATCCAACCCCAGTTGTGATTTGCTTTCATTTTAGTATCTTTGAACCATTGGAAACAGTACCCCAACGCACTACAAGCAAGTCCGGACGGTTGTGATTTGCTTTCATTTTAGTATCTTTGAACCATTGGAAACAGTACGAACTTCTGTATTCACCGCCGCCCCTGTGTTGTGATTTGCTTTCATTTTAGTATCTTTGAACCATTGGAAACAGTCTTCGCTTCGGCGGCTGACATACGTGTTCCGGTTGTGATTTGCTTTCATTTTAGTATCTTTGAACCATTGGAAACAGTTCATCCTGTATTCTTCGTCCCTTCCTTCAAGTTGTGATTTGCTTTCATTTTAGTATCTTTGAACCATTGGAAACAGTTCATCCTGTATTCTTCGTCCCTTCCTTCAAGTTGTGATTTGCTTTCATTTTAGTATCTTTGAACCATTGGAAACAGTTTTGCTACAATCAAGACGATTTGCCCGCCGGTTGTGATTTGCTTTCATTTTAGTATCTTTGAACCATTGGAAACAGTACAACCTACATTACAAATTGTTTTTCAATTAGTTATAAACCATTTTTGAAATACAAAAACGATGCTGTTTTCAATTAAGAATCCCGCATTTAAGTGGGATTTCTTTTTCTAGAAAAGCTCTAATTGCTGACCGGGAGTATTTATATCCAAAGATTTTTTCCCATAAAACAACTCTATATTTCCAAATTGCTTATCTGTAATACACATAATTCCAACCTGCCCATGCTCCGGCAAGAAAGATTTAACTCTTTTTATATGAACTTCTGCATTCTCACTACTAGCACAATGACGAACATAAATAGAAAACTGAAACATAGTAAAGCCATCTTTCTGCAGATTCTTCTTAAAATCTACATATGCTTTCTTATCCCTCTTTGTTTCAGTAGGCAAATCAAATAATACAAGTACCCACATAATACGATATTCACTAAATCGGTTCATCTCACATTTCCGGATATAATATTCTACGCAATTCACCACTAAAGCATTTATACAAAGATGCAGTAGTTTGCCCCACCGCAACCATTAAAGGACTACGTTTACCAGAGATAATAACTTCTAGTGTAGGAATAGTAAGTAACTGAGCTTTTAACCCTTTCGTCAGTTCATTACAATTCATCCCCTCCTGCAATATTTTATAGACCAACTCATCAACATAGGGTCGATATGGCTCCATAATATCATCAGCCAGACAATAAGCATTATATCTATTATGATGATGTATTCCTAATGTAGGCAAAAGTCCACTGGCAACTAATCCACGTGCAACTACAGCTCTTAGAATCGCATATCCATAATTTAACAGATTATTAGGTGGAATCCCTTCCCTGTCTCTTGTAAACCCTTTTATTTTAAACAAATTTTTCCAATAATAGGCAGCTGCACGAGCTTCCAGATTATCAGAGTCCCCACTTTTCACATCAGCAGCCCATATAGTCATACACTTTACTTCTTCACCTGCGCATTTTTTCAATACAGCTGCTTGATTTTCAATCTTCATTCTTACAGTCTGTTGCCACAACTGTTTTATCAGAGGAAGAGAGGCATCCAACTGTTGACGAAACCGTTCATTTTGTGTCGTGTTTCCATATAAAGGAAGCATTAATCCAACCGGCATACTCTTACTGTCGCAAGTTATGATAGCACAATTGTTTTCAAGTAACGCTTCTAATACTCCTGAAGTAATAGTTATCTGCTTATTATCCAGTACTACTACACCAAGATCCTCTATTGGTTTAGTTACCTCTGATTGTTGTTTGAAGCCATCAGGTAAGGTGTCATTTTTCACAACCTCCGGCAATTTGATTACCAACTGTGCATTCCTCAAAGATAAATAAACAGGATTACCGAAATAAAGCGTTTTTTTAATCATAGTATTCTACTTTTTAAATTATCTACTACTCACTATCCGCTTCAAAAGACAATTGGGGCGGTTTTTCTCCTTTTCCTAAATTTGCTAAGAAGTTTCGAAAAGATATATTGCTTCTTCCTAACTCCTTCTCTGCTTGCTCATGAACTACTCTAGTTACATTACCTCCACGATTTACAACTTGCTTACTTTTTTAGATGTATTCAACTACTCTTTTGAGAGGATTTCCACTGTAACATGTTCGCCAAACATTGTGAAGACGGATAACTATACCACACGTCTGACAATCCAACCCTTAGGATAACCTTCTGCTCATAGAGTTCTTTCATATACTCTTGGGTAAGCTCTGACTTCTCTATCTCTTGCATACGTTCATCCCTCACCTGAGCTAGTCAAAGTTTAAAGTGTACTATTTTAGAAGAAATAGACTGTATAATACGAAATAATCCTTTATACATACTACTTGAATTTTGCTCTTTTTAACATCCTCTACTATCATTTGAACCGAGGTATAAAGTGTACCTTGGTTCAATGATAAACCTCGTCCCGTGAACACAATCGCTTTATATACTGTTTAAGATTAACACTATCAGTCAACGCCTCCGCCACATCGACAATTGAAAATTACCATTGTTACTCTTCTTCATTCCACGTAAAATAGATTTTCTTATCTTGAAACAACTAATATTATTCATTACCCTATATTTTTAATACTCACCAATCGATACTATTTGCCCAATATGATCAACTCTAACTTTCACTATTTTATCTAACCCTTTTGAACTACGAAAATCAGTCCATGTTATACCTTTTAGAGTTGAACTTGTATCTTTAATAGTAGTTTCCAAATGATGTCTAAAAACATAGTTTTTATAGGCAAACTTTTGTACCCTAAACAAATTAGGACTTATCAATGCATAATTCTCCGGATTCAACAAATCTACCTCTTTGGGATTGAATCCTGTCTTCTCATTGGGAAATACAAAATATTCATTTTGCTTCATACTAAACAGAAACTGCCATCCTTCACTTCTTCTATAATCCTTATCTATAATAGGTTGACCAAGGTTTGCCCGTGTCACCGCATCAAAGAAAGAAACCACTACTTCATCAAGTTCATACTTCGGATTACCTTCTTCATCAAGTACTATCTGTCCCACTTTGTCCAAGACAGGCTTTTTATAGATAGCCACATGATGATTGTTACCAGTATTCACAAAATCCACTGGGATTTTTCTTCCTTCTTTGCCCAAAATCAAGTTACCATCTTTATCTTTCTTTTCATGCAGCGATTGAGCATTGCTAATGCCTCGAATACTCACGCGTTTAATCGATATTCCTTTAGCTTCATTCAGCCATATTGGATTTTCATCCAAGTTGACGAATGCCTTTTTGGCATCTCCACCATACTCTTTTAGCCTTTTTTCCAAGACACTACGAATTTTCACATCTACCACCTTATCTATACTTAAATTGGGATCAATCGGCTTTCGTATAGTATAAACAGTTTCAAACTCTACCGTCTGTACTTTTTCTGGAACCATCTCCGTTTGGTTCTCATCAAGATAGAGCGGATTCTTTTCCAATGTATTTTTACCAGTAAATGCTTTCTTTGGATCATTTCCAAAAGCCTCCAAACGTTTTAGTAAAGCATTCCGATAAGCAAGCTTACTTACAGTAGCAATCTTGGTAACATCAAAAGCAGCATTCACCTTTTCTATTTTCGTGGCATATTGCCGATGACTTCCATAAACAGTTTCTAAATGTAGCTGTCCTCGCGGTGTTTGTTGCAGTTTCCTGTTTTCACCATTTTTGTTCTTTGTACGGTTTACATTAGAAGTAATTACCTTATTTTTAGCCTTGATAGATACCAACAAGTTTTCCAAATGGCGTTTCGCCTCAGCGCGAAATTGCGCCAAAGGCATGGGAGCAAGAGCCTTTCCATTTTCAAAGTAACGAGCCTTTATACCTGTAATATTAGCATGTTCCTTGGAGGCGGGCATCCAGGCAGCATTCTTATTATTATAGAATTGAATAAATACATCTTTTGTGAAAGCTACCGTCAGAGCATCCACCGCATGATGCCGATGGTCATTTCTCTTAGTCCAGTCCGTTATTTTTTTGATCTTTCTCCCATCTTTGTCCTCAAACATCTCTACCATACCAAGCTTTTCATATTTAGGCAGATTCAATTCTTTCATAAGATCCACAAGTTGCCAATCCTCACGCAATTTATCAGTTATGGAACCAGTAGTAGCCACCACTCTGCGACTAATTTCATTCAACATAGCAAAAGCTTTCTTGGAGATATACTGCGTATTCCGCAAATCCCGATCGATAAATCCTTCCGGAATATCTTTCTCTTCCATTTTTAATTTCCTAAGCTTTGTCCTTTTATCCTTGAATAAGGTCTCGCAACGATTGAGAAACTTCTCTAAACCATCATTTCCATATTTCTCTTTTACAAAATCATAAGCCGTCTTATTACCTTTTTCTATATTGATAGCCCTGTATTCCAAAGTTTTATTAGACAGTGAATCATCGAAAAGGCGAGCTTGCGGAATGACATGTTCAATATCAATCTCTTTACTGAATATTTTTTCTCTCGGAATATACTCATTAGAATACAAAGTCTTATACCCGTTATCTTTTAATTCTTCATAGAGTTTATAACGTATAATATCATTACGGCTAACATTCATCATGCCAAATTCTGTTCGCAGTAACTGACGGATTTCATCATGTTCACGAGTATTTCGTGCTATGGATTTTGTTAATTCTTCTCGTTCTTTAGCATTTTTCTTTAGTTCACGGGCTAGTTCCACACGAATTTCATCAGGTTTACCATAGGTATCAATGAGTGTATTAATCAGATTAACCATTTGGTTCAAAATCTTTTCAACCACAGGGTTACGCAGGCTATTCTTGGGAAGAATTTCCAATTTGTCCTTCAATATCTTATTTTCTATTTCATCTTTGGTCAATGAGGATTTGGAATGACGATACCCCGCATAGTCACATGCAACGTCATATTGATTACCTTCTTTCAAATAAGGTAGTATCTTTTTAATAGCCTTTGCACTCAGACTTCCGTAATCTTCTTGAAATGACACATTAGCAAGTTCTACAGCATACTCTTTTTCCACGTCACAAAGTTGCATAATTTTCTCAAGCAGTTTACCATTCCCAGTCGGTGTATTATCCCCCTCAAAAGAATACAATAAATGCCAAAGTCTGAAATAAGACTGCCTCTCAAGTTCTTTATCCTCTTTACTCAAATCAATAGAAAGTAGTTCTGTATTCCATCCTAAATTAGTGAATATGGTTTCCAGCTTTTCTATAATCTCATCTGCAGATTTCTTAAAATCCACAGGTTCATAACCATACTTCTCAATCATCTTGCTATATGCTGAGAAAAGAGCGAATCCTGTATGATTACCATCAATCTGCTTAAAATTCAGATCCAGTTCCTGGTAATTTTCGAACAACAGTTTCAGAACCTCAGCCTTTTTCATACTCTCTTTTACAAAAAGTTCCTTAGCTAGCAACTCTTTTTCTTCCTGATACAAAAACCGTTTTCCTTCTACGAGCAAAGCATCTTCCGAGTTATCAAACAATATAGAAGATTTATCCGCTTTCTTGCGTTTACTCTGTTTATCCCACGCAAAAACTTCAATATCATTCAAGGTCTGCCATATTTTGAACTCTTGGAATAACGGATGCGAACGGGGAATCACTCGGCAACCCACTGTCTTATTTTTTTTTCTGCCATCCTCTTCTACTACAACTTCTCGCTTCTCAAATTCGCAGAAACTTATTAATCCTTTTTGACTCTTCAGACGACGTTGATAAAAAATAATGATGTCACGAATTTCTTTCTTTAGTTCCACAGTCAACTCCTCATGAAACTCAGCCTGCCTCTCCCATATCCTGTCAAATTCATCCAAATAATCTTGCCGATAGAACACTCGGTTGCGTAAACTTACATTAGGGTCTTTTTCCAACTCAGACATCAAATACTGTCCAACCGTCTGACGATTGAAGTAAAGCTGCTTACTACGATCGCTGATTGCCCCCAGATAACCACTAGAAGCACTTATCTGACCATTGATTTCTTGTAGTACAATAGCAACTATTTCCGGATTTAGTTGTTCAGAAAGAGCTTGTACACGCCAACGATAATTTTCCAATTTTAATTCATTCCCTTTGGTATCTCGTTTAAGACCGACAAGCTTATACTCCTTTACTCTTTCTTCTGTCCTTGCCTCTTTCTCATTCCAAACAGATTCTTTTTCTGACCAAACAAAAAACTTTGCTAGAATGGCCCAAGTCTGACTACGATTTTTACCTCTAACTTCTTCTTTCACTGCATCACAAAATAATTCCGGATTAAACTGCTTTTGGAAGTTCCAAATCCTGTCAAACTCATTCTGTAAATCAGAACGATAAAAATCCGGTAGATTTTTTTTTCCAGCTTCAAGTATTTGTAGGCAGAGTTCCCCTGGGGTCAAGCCCTCTTCATAAAGTTTTCTAGCTACATCCATACCATCAATCAATACACCATCTTCACTTCCTTTGGCTTTTCGGCTACTTTTATAACCACGTTTCTTGTTAATCATCAGTAACACTCGAGCAAACTTCTCTAATGAAATTTCTTCAACTGCAGCTTTCGCTCTTAGACGATATGTTTCAAATGTTGTTTTATTACCATGTTCAGAAAGTAAAGTGCTATCTGTTATGAAACCGTGTTCTTTTAACACTTCAATGAGAGTGTCACGACGCAATTTATAACGTTGCAAATTACGACGCATACTTCTTTTAAGAGTTCTGTCAGCATTCGTGGTAATACTTTTTCCTTTTTCAAAATTCTGCATTTCATCCACTGTCAAAGGATTCACTCTTACACCAAGTTTGATAATAGACGATATTTCCTCAGTATTTTCAGCCTCATTGACCAATGCCCAACCAATGCTATTGCAACCTAAATCTAATCCTAATATTTTTTTCATGATATTATTTTGATGTTTTGTCAAATATAGTAAAAAACTTTCTATATTCTATTGCTTTTCCCAATTTATTTCATATATTTGTCAGACTAAAATGAAGCAAATCACAATAAGGATTATTCCGTTGTGAAAACATTAGGTTCCCTCGTCCTCAACGGGGGATTTTTTTTATCTTTGCATTCGCAAAAACAATTATCCAATGATAGACCAACCTACCATAGACAGAATTCTGGATGCCGCACAGATTGTAGACATTGTATCGGACTTCGTTACGTTGCGCAAGCGAGGTGTGAATTATGTAGGCTTGTGTCCATTCCATGATGACAAGACACCATCTTTCTATGTATCGCCTTCCAAAGGGTTGTGCAAATGCTTTTCCTGCGGTAAGGGTGGCAATGCGGTGCACTTCATTATGGAGCATGAGCAGATGAGTTACCCCGAAGCTCTGAAATATCTGGCAAAGAAATACGGTATCGAAATCAAGGAGCGCGAACTGTCCAGCGAAGAGAAGTTGATGCAGAGCGAACGTGAAAGTCTGTTCATCGTGAATAACTTTGCACGTGATTACTTCCAAAATATACTTAAAAACCATGTGGACGGACGTAGCATTGGTATGGCATACTTCCGCAATCGTGGTTTCCGGGATGACATCATCGAAAAGTTCCAGTTAGGTTATTGCACCGAAAGTCACGATGCCATGGCTCAGGAAGCCATCAGGAAGGGATTCAAGAAAGAATACCTTGTCAAGACAGGGCTTTGTTACGAAACGGACGATCACCGTTTGCGTGACCGCTTTTGGGGACGTGTTATTTTTCCGGTGCACACACTTTCCGGTAAGGTGGTCGCTTTCGGCGGGCGCGTGCTTAGCAGTGCGACGAAGGGAGTCAAAGTTAAATATGTCAATTCTCCCGAATCGGAAATCTATCATAAGAGTAGTGAGCTGTATGGTATTTATTTTGCCAAACAAGCGATTGTGAAACAAGACCGTTGCTTCCTGGTGGAAGGATACACGGACGTTATTTCCATGCACCAGTCAGGCGTGGAGAATGTGGTAGCTTCTTCGGGTACGGCACTGACTCCGGGACAAATTAAGCTCATTCACCGCTTCACCAATAACATTACGGTACTCTATGACGGTGACGTGGCAGGTATCAAGGCTTCTCTCCGTGGTATCGACATGCTGCTGGAAGAAGGAATGAATATCAAGGTTTGCCTACTTCCCGATGGGGAAGATCCGGACTCCTTCGCACGCAAGCACAACGCTACAGAATTCCAGAAATTCATACAAGATAATGAAACTGACTTTATACGTTTCAAAACCAATCTTCTGCTGGAAGATGCAGGAAAAGATCCTATCAAGCGTGCTGAGTTAATTGGTAATCTTGTACAAAGTATATCTATTATTCCTGAAGCAATTGTCCGTGATGTATATATTAAAGAATGTAGCCAGCTGCTTCGTATAGAAGACAAACTATTGGTTTCGGAAGTTGCCAAACGACGCGAAACGCAGGCTGAGAAGCAGGCGGAACAAAGAAACCGGGAAACAAGAAAGAATAATGCAGCCCGCGACGCTGCACAAGCACCGCTTCCCGACGGAATGCAACCACCCTACCCTGAAGACATGCCTCCTTATCCCATGGATGGAGAAATGCCTGACGGTGGTGCACCGCTTCCACCGGAAGCTGCCGAATACGTATCTTATATCCCGCAGGAAGGAAAAGAAGGACAGGAATTCTACAAATACGAGCGCCTTATCCTGCAAATGGTAGTACGCTACGGAGAGAAAGTATTGTGCAACGTTCCCGATGAGGAAGGGAAAGAAATTCCCATCACGGTAACGGAATACGTAGTCAATGACTTGAAGGAGGATGAACTGGCTTTCCACAACCCGCTGCACAGGCAGATGTTGACGGAAGCGGCAGAGCATATACATAATGAAGGATTCACCGCAGAACGGTATTTCCTGGCACATCCCGACCCTATTATCAGTAAGCTAAGTACAGAATTGATTGCCGACCGCTACCAACTGAGCAAATATCACTCCAAAGCCCAAAGGTTGGTGACCGACGAGGAACGCCTATTCGAATTGGTGCCTACGCTCATGATTAATTTCAAGTTCGCCATCATCAGTGAAGAAATGAAACACATGATGTATGCCTTGCAAGACCCTGCCGTAGCCAATGATGAAGAACAATGCACCTCTATCATGAAACGTTACTCAGAACTGCGTGAGATCAAAAGTATTATGGCCAAACGATTGGGAGACAGAGTTGTACTCGGTTAAATCACTTTACTCCTAATGAGAACGATAGTTTCCTCATACAGAAACGACAGTTTCCTTTCATGAAATAACATACGGGACTGTTATGTAAATGAATTCTGACGAATGAGATTCATAAACTCTTCACGAGTCTTTGCCTGATTGAAAGCACCTGTAAAATCGGAAGTGGTCGTTATGGAATTTTGCTTTTCAACCCCACGCATCTGCATACACATGTGCTTGGCTTCCACAACCACCATTACACCCAGAGGGTTCAGTGTTTCCTGGATACATTCTTTAATCTGGAGCGTCATGCGTTCCTGCACCTGAAGGCGATGGGAAAAGATATCCACTACACGGGCAATCTTGCTCAGCCCTGTAATGTAACCGTTAGGGATATAAGCCACGTGTGCTTTTCCGTAGAACGGAAGCATGTGATGTTCGCAAAGTGAGAAGAAATCAATGTCTTTCACAATCACCATCTGACTGTATTCTTCCTTAAACTTGGCAGAGCGGAGCACTTCGTGCGGGTCCATGAAATAGCCTTTTGTCAAACTCAGCATAGCCTTTGCTACACGTTCGGGGGTTTTCAGTAGTCCTTCGCGTTCGGCATCTTCGCCCAATAAAGTTATAATACGCTGATAGTGTTCTTTCAGTTCATCCAGTGCAGGAGATACGATTTCTTCTTTTCCTAACATGAGTAAGTTTTTATAAGGGGATGTTTATCTGCTCTTTCACAATAGAAACTTCTTTGAATACGCCTGTAGCACGCAACTGGCGCATCATGGCATCCGCTTCTTCAATACTGCGGAAGTCTCCTACACGGCACAGCCAGCGGGGAGAGTTGAAAGAGGTATAAACAGAAAGTTCCGGGAAATATTCTTTGATTCGTGAGCCCACAGCGTGAGCTTCGTTCTTGGCTCTACTGGTATTGTTTCCGGCATACACCTGTACACGGAAACCCTGACTTTTAAGCACTCTGTTCTCCGTTCCGTTGGGGATATATTCCTGACCTATCAAGGCCTCTATGCGGGCATCCTGATGGATGGTTACCTTACCCTGTCCCGGCACATTGCGTTCCAAACTCTTCACAATGTTATTCTGCGCCGAAGCAAAAGCGGCGAAAGCAAAGCATGCAATTAAAAGTAAACCAAGCTTCTTCATAATGAATAATAAAATAATAGACGGTTGATAATATGATTATAGAGACTGATAACCAATAACCGGCACTTCACCGGTTATCAATTATCAGTCTTCCATTATCTATTAATTAAAAGCATCAATGATACCTTTGAAGTCTGCTACCTTCAGAGCTGCACCACCGATCAAGCCACCATCAACGTCAGGATTAGCGAACAATTCCTTAGCGTTAGACGGTTTAGCGCTACCACCGTAAAGGATAGAACAGTTGTCAGCAACTTCCTTACCGTACTTGTCAGCAACTAATGAACGGATGAAAGCGTGGATTTCCTGAGCTTGGTCGGGAGTAGCAGTTTTACCTGTACCGATAGCCCAAACCGGTTCGTAAGCCAATACGATCTTAGAGAAATCTTCAGCAGACAAAGAGAATACAGAAGCCAACTGAGCAGCAACGACTTCATTCTGCTTGTTAGCTTCGCGTTCTTCCAACACTTCACCAATACAGAAGATCGGAGTCAGGCCGTTAGCCAAAGCCAATTTTACTTTTTCTTCCAGGATGGCAACAGTTTCGCCATAGTAAGCACGACGTTCTGAGTGACCCAGGATTACATATTTAGCACCTGTAGAAGCAACCATAGCAGCTGAAACTTCACCAGTGTAAGCACCTGATTCTTTATCAGCACAGTTTTCAGCACCTACGCCAATCTTAGCGGGGTCTACCAACGGAGTAACCGATGCCAGGTGGATAAAAGGAGTACAGATGATTACATCACAGTTAGGCTTTTCGTTAGCCAATACTTCATTCAGTTCTTTTGCAAGAGCAATACCCTCTTGAAGGGTTTTGTTCATTTTCCAGTTTCCTGCAACAATGTTTTTTCTCATTTTGTTTTTTATTTATTAAAAGGGTTAATGTATTTTTGATTTATAATTTGTGGTTTATGGCTGAGGAAGTTCTTGCTTATCACTCATCACTCCATCGCTAATCACTTTATTTTTCGCTCTCTTCCTTTCCCTGCGCTTCACAACCAGGATGTCCACGCCGATAACCATCAGCAACGGAATAATAAACCACAAAAGAACGTAACCAATTGTGCGCAAATCACTTTCTTGTTTCTGCTGACCGAGTTCCAGTTTATCCAGGCTATCCGTCAACACGTACTCATCCGGTAAACTGTTATCACTCCACTTATTCAGAATGACACCATCCTTTATCAGCATCAGTCCGGGATTGGAACGGATAATAGTCTTCAAAGTGATGTCGTCCGTCTGGCAGAAAGGATATTCTGCACCGGTCTTGTCACGCCACAACTCTATTTGTTCCTCCGGCGAAGAAGTCAGGGCATAAAAGCCGTAACCATGCTCCACACTATAATCATAGATCTCGTTAATAAGGTCTATATCGCTATCGTCAGCTTTTTCAATGCGATGAGCTACCAACAGGAATGTATATCCCTTATCGGATAAAATGCTATCGGTCAGATCCTCTCCGGTTTCCAAACTTACAATAGAAAAGTCATGGATCGAAGGCTCGTATCCTTTCTCTTTCAGCACTGTGCGTGTTTCAACAAACGTCCATGTGCCGTCCGGGTAGTTATCCAGTGTAAACTCCTGTTTTTTTCCGTCTTTCTCCAAAATAAACTTGCTCTCAAACACACTAGGTTTTGCCCCTTCGGGTATTTCCATGCCTTCTTTGATATTCTTTCCAATCTTGTAAGGACGGAAATCAAGGATGGGCAGATTGTCCAGACAATAGAATGAAAGCACAAACACGAAAAAGAATGTATACATGGAAACCATCCATGCCATCTTTGCCGTAATAAAGCGGATGATTTGTTTTCCACCTTTGAAGACAGATACGGCTGCAATAAACAATACTACATTCTTGCCAAACGTTTCCCAGTTTGTCAACACCCATGCATCACCGAAACAACCGCAATCGGATACCGGATTCGCTAATGCCAGATACAGCGTCAGCGGTGTCATCACGATCATCAGCAACAATGCCAGAGTCGTAGCAAACCGCCGCCGTATACCGAAGAACAGGAATACTCCCACGGAGAATTCCAACGCCGACAATACGATGGCAAACAGTAATTGCAAATATGTAGGAAACCACGCGGCCATTCCGAAAGCCGTCAGATAATCCTGAATCTTATAAAAAGAGCCTAACGGATCGACTGCCTTCACAAAGCCGGAAAAGATGAATACCGCCGCCAATAAAAAACGGCAAACATTCACCCAGCTCTTCCAGATTATATGTTTCTGTTTAGTCTCCAAATTCAATCTTAATCAAACCGAATACGGAATAATTAATCATGTCCATATAATTAGCATCCACTCCTTCCGAAACCAAAGTCTGTCCTGACAGGCTTTCAATCTGTTTCGTACGGTAGATTTTCATCAATATCAGATCAGTGTATGAACTGACACGCATGCTACGCCATGCCTCATCGTAATCATGATTCTTAGCAAGCATCAGATTCAATGAAGTTTTAGCATATTTGTCATACAACGCCATTGCTTCTTCATTCGTGATATCGGCTGATTCCGCATATCCCAGTTCCAGCTGTATCAATCCGACAATGCCATAGTTGACTATCGCAATGAACTCGGAACGTATTCCTTCGTCCACCAACGTCACTCCTTTGGTTTCAATACTCCTGATACGATTGGCTTTAATGAATATCTGGTCAGTCACGGAAGCCGGACGGAGAATACGCCATGCCGGACCGTAATCATGTAGTTTCTTGGAGAACAAATCACGACAGATGGCAATGACATGCTCAAATTGTTGTTTGGTATCTTTCATTTCCTTACAAATTAGTTGCAAAGGTAGGAATAATTAAAGAAAAAAGAAAAGAGGGCACTCTAAATTATATTAAAGTGCCCTCTTCTTTATGGGTTTATTGATATCTTACGAACAACGTAATACCTGTCCCGGACGTAAGATTGTTTTCCGTGTAATGCGATTCAACTGACAGAGCTTGTCAATAGATACTCCCTGACGGGATGCAATCTTAGACAATGTATCACCACTCTTCACTTTATAGAACAAACCTTCACCGGAAGCCATGCTGCGAGCAGTTCCTTTTGAAGTCTTGGTCTTAGTGAAAGTATAATGATCAGCAACAACGTCTTGCTTTTCAAAGTCGAACATTAAAGCGGGGTCGATAGGAATTCCCAGGAAACGGGTTTCAAAGTGAAGATGCGAACCGGTAGAACGTCCCGTATTGCCACCTAAAGCGATAGGTTCTCCGGCTTTAACCAATTGATTAATTTCTACGATCTGTTTGGACAAGTGTCCGTAAACAGTTTCCAGTCCATTGTCATGACGAATAACGATATACTTACCATAGCCACGGCGTCCCTGATTCTTTACTACGCGTACTTTACCATCGAAAGCAGCTCGAATCGTATCACCGATGAATACTTTAACATCCAAGCCATAGTGCATTCTGCGTCTTCTGGGGCGATAACCGAATACATCGGTAATCTTCGTATGCGTGGTAGGCATACAGAAACCTGTCAGGTCCACTTTATAGCTTTCAGGAACGATAGCATCGCCATAAGCTTGTACATACTCATTGTTCCAAGTCGGATATAGACTTAGACCTGGATAAGCAGATTGTTCAGCACGTATCTGTTTCTGTAAAGCCAACGAGTCAACGCTCTTTAGTTTCCTGTCGATGGGGGCTTGTCGGGCAATCAAATCCTGAGAAAAAGAATTCAGGCTGACCATTGCCGTCGCAGCTATTAGGATCGTTTTAATGCAATTGAAATTCATTCCGTTTCGTCATTCTTTTAAAAAATTCTCCCAAAGGTAGTATTTCTTCTCTAAATGAAAAGGCTGTTCTTAACTATTTTTTCGGTAAGGGACTAAAAGGCACATATCAAATCACCTCCTAACTCCCTGTATATCGGCAAGATAAGTACTTATATGTTTTACAACATAAAAACGCAAATAAAATGTATGTTTAACCGTTATTCAACTAATGGAAGCCCAGTTAACGTTAGTTTTCCGAAGTGCCTTTAGTTGGCGCCACAGGATTTCATTCTCCGGACGAATACCGGTAGGATCAGCATCCACCACTTCTTCAGCAACATTGCGCACATATTGCAGCAGTTGTCCATCGCGCGCTATATCGGCAATTTTCAGGTCGAAGGCAATACCGCTTTGCTGTGTGCCTTCCAAATCACCGGGACCTCGTAGCTTCAGATCGGCTTCAGCTATTTCAAAGCCGTCATTTGTCCGTACCATAATTTCCAGGCGCTTGCGGGTTTCCTCAACCAACTTGTATCCGGTCACTAAAATACAATAAGACTGTTCTGCTCCACGACCTACACGACCACGCAACTGATGGAGCTGTGACAAACCGAAGCGCTCTGCATTCTCAATAATCATCACGGAAGCATTCGGTACATTTACTCCTACTTCAATCACAGTGGTCGCTACCATTATCTGTGCTTCGCCCGAAACAAAAAGCTGCATCTGCGCATCCTTCTCAGCCGCTTTCATCTTGCCATGCACTTTGCAGACTTTACAATCCGGAAATTCCTCACAAATATGAAGGTAGCCTTCTTCCAGATTCTTCAAATCGATTTTCTCACTTTCCTTAATCAAAGGATATACAATATATACCTGTCTGCCCTCTGCAATCTGCCTATGGACGGATTGGTACAAGCTTACACGGTGCGCATCATATTTATGAATGGTCACAATAGGTTTACGTCCCGGCGGCAGTTCATCAATGACGGAAACATCGAGATCACCGTATAATGTCATGGCCAGCGTACGCGGAATAGGGGTAGCTGTCATGACTAGCACATGGGGGGGCTGTGCATTCTTAGTCCATAAACGTGCGCGTTGTGCCACACCGAAACGGTGCTGTTCATCTATCACGACCAGCCCCAGTGAAGAGAAATTCACGGTATCCTCTATCACGGCATGCGTACCGATCAGTATTCGTACATCTCCTGTCAACAGACCGGTGAGAATGGCTTCCCGCTTTTTTCCTTTCACAGAACCGGTTAGCAATTCCACACGTATATCCATTCCGTACAACAACTCGCGGATTGTTTCAAAATGCTGGTTAGCCAGAATCTCGGTAGGCGCCATCATACAAGCCTGGTAGCCGTTATCCAACGCTATCAGCATACTCATCAGTGCCACCAACGTTTTTCCACTACCTACATCCCCTTGCAACAGACGGTTCATTTGCTTACCGCTCCCCACATCCCGGCGTATTTCTTTCAGTACACGCTTCTGGGCACCTGTCAGTTCGAAAGGCAGATTCTTGGCATAGAAAGTATTGAATATCTCTCCTACCGTTTCAAATACATATCCACGATATTTCCGTTGCCTGTCTTTGGCATAGCGGAGAATATTCAACTGTACATAAAAAAGTTCTTCAAACTTCAAGCGATATTGCGCTTTACGAAGCAATTCCGGATTTGCCGGAAAATGAATATTCATCAAAGCTTCCGTCAGCGGCATCAAATGATGTTCTGTCAATATAGCGGGAGAAAGCGTTTCGGGCAGCGGTTCGCGGAGTTGCTGCACTACGGCGCTCATCATCTTCTCTATTGCATGAGAATTGAGGGAACTCCGCTTCATTTTCTCCGTTGTATTATAATAAGGTTGCAATCCCATTGTCGAGAGCTTCAGTTCCGAAGCATTATCGATATCCGGATGAGCAATGTTAATCCGTCCGTTGAAGACGCTGGGTTTACCAAATACAATATATTCCTGATGTACCTTATACTTACCGACGAGAAATTTAATTCCCTGAAACCAGACTAAATCCACAATCCCCGTACCATCCGAGAAATGGGCAATCAGACGGCGCTGCCTACCTTCTCCAATCGTCTCAAAGCCCAGGATTTCGCCTTTCAACTGGATATAAGGCATCGTACCGTCTATCTCATGGATATAATAGATACGGCTACGGTCTACATATTTATAGGGGAAATAATACAATAAGTCGTGAAGGGAATAGATATTCAATTCCTTATTGAGTACTGAGGCACGTTGCGGCCCTACACCCGACAGGTATTTTATGTCACGAGAAGCTAAATCAAACATGAATCCAACAAAGCAGCGGCTATTTTCAAATCAAAGGGAGTCGTAATTTTAATGTTTTCCCGATTACCTGCCGCGAGGTATACAGATACTCCCATCGCTTCCACTACCGAAGCGTCGTCCGTAAAGAAAGAAGTATAAGGTTGTTCATAGGCCTGTTTCAGTAAATCGGCATCAAACACCTGGGGAGTCTGTACCAATTTATACTCATCCCGGCTGACGGTCACGCTTTCTTCTCCTTTAAGATGGCGTACAGTCTCCACCACATCTATCACGGGAATCACCGCCTTTTTTTCGGCAGCCAATTCATAACAACGGGCTATGACTTCCTGGGAAACAAACGGGCGTACCCCATCATGGACACCAACCAATCCCGGAGTAGTAACATAAGCCAATCCATTCTTTACCGAATGGAAGCGAGTTTCACCTCCGTCCGCCACTGTATGCGGCAAAGAAAAAGAATGCTCCGCACATAGCTCTGTCCAATAAGACTGCTGGCTATGCGGGAGCACTAATATTATATGTATCTCCGGATTGTAGGCATAAAAGGCTTCCAAAGTACGCATCAAAACAGGTTTTCCACCTATAGGCAGAAACTGTTTGGGAAGTTCGCCTCCCATGCGCAACCCTTTACCACCGGCAACTATCAGAGCATACTCCATCAATTAAAAATTAAAAATGAAAGTTAGATGACGCACATTGCCTCTTTCAATTCCTGTACCTTCTCTTTTCCGAGCATCATATCTACAACCGTCAGAGCAAATTCCATCGCAGCACCCGGTCCTTTTCCGGTAATGATATTACCATCTCTTTCCACCGGAGCACCTGTACATTCAGCACCTTCCAGGTATTGCTCGAAGCCGGGATAGCAAGTTGCCTTGCGGCCTTTCAGCAAGCCAAGCTTACCCAATATCATAGGAGCGGCACAAATGGCAGCAATCGGTTTATTCTTTTCAGCAAAATCCAAGACCAGTTTCCGAAGTTCCGGGCACTTCTCCAAAGTAGCAGCTCCGGGCATTCCACCGGGTAAAAGAACTAAATCTGCGTCATAGAAATCACAGTTCACTACATTCTTATCGCAAAGCACCGGTACATCATGTGCACCTGTTACTATCTCATCGGGAGTCACCGTTATCATTTCCACGTTCAGCCCTGCACGTCTCATTACATCCACAGAGGTGAAAGCTTCCACTTCTTCAAATCCGTCTGCAAAAAAAACATAAACTGTACCCATAATTGTTCTCCTTATTATTTTAGTTTAAAGTAATATGTTATCGTTCCTGTCTGGTTATTCAAACCGCTTACAGCATTGAAACGCGCTTTCTTAGCAGCATCTTCAGCTGCCTTCCGCAAGGCAGAATTTATGGTATTGGTCTTCCGGTCAATACTGGTAGCAATAACATGTCCTGCCGGATTTACAGTAATAGAAACCACCACAATCCCTTCATCCTGCACATTATATGCCGGACGCGGCAAACCACCTTGTCCTATAGAACGTCCGCCGAGGTCAAAAGTTCCATAACCTCCCGTTCCGCTCGACGCACCTTCCGGCGCATTTCCGGTGGGACTTCCCTGGATACCTGTTCCCTCAGTCGTACCTTTGCTTCCCATTTGTGCTCCTTTTCCGAAGGCACCTGCCACCCTCTTACGGGCAGCCTCTTCCGCCTCCCTGCGTTCCCGCTCGGCTTTAGCTTCCGCCAACTTCCGGGCTTCTTCCGCTTTCTCGGCTTCCGTCTTCTCCGGTTTTTCCGGCTTCTTCTTTACTTCTTCCTTTTTAGGTTCCGCTTTAGGCTTGATAACAACGGTTTCTTCATCCTCCTGAGTAAGCATCTCCTGTTCTACCGTCTCCTGCACTTTAGGGGCAACGGTCTCAGGCATCACATCCACTTTCACCAGAGAGGGATCAGCACTTCCAAATGCATTGGGCACTTCACCCAGCATTACCGGCATACCGTCTTCATCCTGCTGCTCCGGCAAAGCGAAGCCAACCAGTATCAACAGGAGAATGAACGCTACATGTACCAGCAGCGCACCTACCATTCCTATATATTTGCCTTTCTTCTTCGGATCCACCATTGCCATTTACTATTTAACCATTTACAATGTACAATTTACCCATCGTACATTTATTTCCCTTCAGGCGGGCGTGTAGCCAGCACCATCTTGAACTTATTCTCATTGGCAATATTCAGCACTTTCACGATTTCCCTGTAAGGCACAGCTTCATCAGCATAAAGCGCCACATACATTTCCGGTTCTTTCGCAGCGCACGATTGCAGGAAAGGAGTCAATTCTTCCAAAGAAATCGCCTGCTCCTTATCATTTCCAAACGCCGCATAAAAATTCAGATCCTTATCTATAATCACTCGCGTCAAGGGCTTAGCCGACGTCTGCTGTTTTCCCTGCGGAAGCAACACCTTGATAGCGTTCGGCGAAACAACCGTAGACGTGATCATAAAAAAGATCAGCAACAGAAAGATGACGTCCGTCATGGATGCCATACTGAAATTGGGCGATATTTTAGCTCTACGTTGTAGCACGCTTAATTCAATTATCAATTATTAATTACTAATTATTAATTATTTAGGAAGCGGGTTCATTCAAGAGGTCCATGAATGCCATGGTTTTAGCCTCCATCTTATTCACCACGCCGTCTACCAAAGTCACGAGGTAGTTATAGGCAAACATCGCAATAATACCCACGATCAAACCGCCTACCGTAGTGATCATAGCCTCGTAGATACCGCCCGAAAGCAATGTGATATCGATGTTGTTACCTGCATTGGCCATTTCGTAGAAAGCACGCACCATACCGGTCACCGTACCAAGGAAACCAATCATCGGCGCACCTCCGGAGATGGTTGCCATAATCGTCAATCCTTTTTCCAGTTTCGCTACCTCAATGTTTCCCACATTCTCAATCGCAGCCTGCACATCATTCACCGGACGTCCCAAACGGCTGATACCTTTTTCAATCATACGGGCAGCCGGAGTATTTACGCTGCGGCAATAAGCTATGGCAGCTTTTATTTCTCCATCCAGGATATAATCCTTTATCTTATCCATGAACATCGGATCCTCTTTGCCGGCCTTCCTGATCACATAGTTGCGTTCGAACAAGATGTAGAAGCAAAGAATGGACAGCAGTCCAAGAACGATCATAATCCAACCACCCTTGATAGCCATGCTCCATAAATTCATCTCTTCAGGACCAGCTACCGGAGTTAATACCGGATTGGCGCCCGCAATAGAATCGGTCAGCGCCGGAGCCACTTGGGCTAATAACAACATTGCATTCATCAACGAAGACAGTTTTTATATTCCTGAATGGTACGTTCCAATCCCAGATACAGAGCATCGCTTATCAGCGAGTGTCCGATAGAGACTTCATCCATCCATGGAATGTTTTGATATAAATAATTCAGATTCACCAAACTCAGGTCATGTCCGGCATTCAGACCCAGCCCCAGACTACGTGCCACTTTGGCGGCTTCTACAAAAGGCGCAACGGCTGCTTCCTTATTCTGCGGATAAGCGGTCGCATAGGGTTCGGTATAGAGTTCCACCCGGTCGGCACCAGCTTTGGCAGCATACTCTATCATCTCCGCATCCGCCGATACAAATACGGAAGTACGGATGCCTGCATCATTAAATGTTTCGAGTACTTCGGTCAGAAATTCCAAATTCTGCTTGGTATCCCAGCCTGCATTAGAAGTCAGCTGAGTCGGACTATCCGGAACCAGAGTCACCTGATGCGGCTTCACTTTCAATACCAGATCAATAAATTCGGGGGCAGGATATCCTTCGATATTAAATTCAGTACGAAGCAACGGGCGAAGATCATACACATCCCTCTGGCGTATATGACGTTCATCAGGGCGTGGATGTACGGTAATTCCTTCCGCACCAAAGCTTTCACAATCCAGTGCTACTTTCACCACATTAGGGACATCCCCTCCACGCGCATTACGCAACGTCGCAATCTTGTTTATGTTTACACTTAATCTAGTCATAATTCGGATCATAGTTTGCCGCAAATGTACAAATAATAGCGATACATTGGCAGCGTTCTGAGAAAAAAACGCCATATTTGCATTTCATTAAGAAAGTACAGACGATGAAATTTGCCATATTTGGAAATACTTACCAAGCAAAAAAATCAACACATGCGGAAACTTTATTTCGCTTGTTGGAGCGGTGTAATGCCCAGCTTTGCATTTGCAGGGAGTTCTATAACTTCCTGACTTCCGACCTGCACATGACTATCGCTTCCGCCGAACTCTTCGACGGAGACGATTTTACAGCAGATATGGTCATCAGTATCGGGGGCGACGGTACGTTCCTGAAAGCAGCCAGTCGGGTAGGCAAAAAGAATATTCCCATTCTGGGTATCAATACCGGCCGCCTCGGCTTCCTGGCAGACATTTCTCCGGAAGAGATGGAAGAGACTTTCGATGAGATTTATAATAACCACTATAAGGTGGAAGAACGTAGCGTATTGCAATTATATTGTGATGACAAAAAATTGATGGAATCGCCTTATGCACTCAATGAAATTGCTGTATTGAAACGTGATAGTTCTTCAATGATCAGCATTCATACTGCTATCAACGGTGCCCATCTCACCACTTATCAGGCTGACGGGTTGGTGGTATCCACCCCTACCGGTTCCACGGCTTATTCGTTGAGTGTCGGTGGTCCGGTTATCGTGCCTCATAGCAAAACAATTGCTATCACTCCGGTGGCTCCGCATAGTCTGAATGTCCGCCCCATCGTTATTTGTGATGATTGGGAAATCACTCTTGACGTAGAAAGCCGTAGCCATAGTTTTCTGGTTGCTATCGACGGGCGGAGTGAATCCTGCAAAGAAACAACCCGTCTGCGAATCTCACGGGCCGATTACAGCATTAAGGTAATCAAACGCTTCAATCATGTTTTCTTTGATACGCTTCGCAATAAATTGATGTGGGGAGCGGATGTAAGATAAAAAAGAGCCGCTATCCGAACTTCAACTTCTCGGATAACGGCTTCTCTTCGTCTATCAACTATACTTAAAATGTCATAGCCTGCCCTCCAATCACACCTGCGATGGCAGTAGCAACGGCAATAATCACTTTAAAAATCACCTTCCAATTCGTTTTCTTCATAGCGATTCTTTTGATTTTCATTCTCAACTTTTACTTTTCAGCTCTCCTTATCCAAGTGGATTCTCATCCAGCCCTCCATCGCCCGAGTTATCTCCCGATCCACCGTCCGAGCCGCCTCCCGCAGGAACGTTTGATAGACCTTTCAGATAATCGTCCAAACTGACCAGATCCAACTTTTCACCGGCACGCGTAGCAGTCTTGGTTATCTTCAACTCTTTATTGGCTTGAAAGAATATGCGAACGCTGTCCACGCTCTTGGCAGTCACATCTTCTGCCTTTTCCTCTCCTTTCGACTTAGCAGCCAGCAAAAACACACCCAACCCGGCAATATTCACTGTCTTACCTTCCAACAACTGCTCTTTCAATTTCTCCACAAAGTTCTGCATGGTACTCTTGATATCACCAATAGAGAGTGAAGAACGATCCTGCATCTTCTGCGCAATAAATGCCAAATCTACAGTCTGTCCTAAAGTTATTAACTGCGGAAAATACTTTTTGGGAGAATTTTCAACCCGAGGGTCGGACGGTCTCTCCACCGTTCTAAAAATTACGCTCATACTTTTTTCATTTAGAGATTTAAATTCTGTTTTAATTCACTTCGCTGATCAACGATGATGCAAAGGTGAAGATTAAATCTCTAATAAAAGAAAGAAAAAAGGTAGCAAAAGCAGTTTTTCTAAAAAAAGATCACAAACACCTATAGAACAACATATTACACAGGCACTCCTATGTAAACAATCTCTCTTACATTATTTTGCAGTAAATATAAAAAGCGGTAGGTCATAGTTTATCGAACTATATCCCACCGCTCATCTTCATAGCCATAATACTTTAACCCAACTGCTGATTATTATTCATCAATATCCTAATTCTTTCCTGTTCACTTTTTGACAAGTATATTTTCGATAAGGCTTGTTGATAAATACGTAAATCATGAATATCAGAACCTATAAAATCATAAAGTCCATTTTTCAACATAAAAAGAGCTCTTTTCTGCACCTCTTTTCCATATATTCCAGCCAATGACATTAAGTTCAGTTGAAATTTGCATTTCTGCCTTTTCAAACCAGTCAACTCCCTTAGTGTCATATACAAATATCGTTCAGGATGAGCTATCAAAGGACAATAACCACTAATAGACAATTCATAAAGCATGCCACGCATTTCAGGAGGGGCCGCCATGTATGAAGTCTCAACAAGTACAAATTTGTCTCCAATCGTTAAAATCCCCGCCTCCATCTGTCGACTAAAGCCACTATCCAGCATATACTCACCTGCTAAACAAAACTCGATACCAGACAAATTATCTTGTATAAAAGCCTTAAAATGTTTCTGTAAAGTATTAGGATAGTTATCCGGTAAATCTTCCATGATATGTGGCGTCAGAAACATCCTCTTCACACCTATTTTAGCCAAATATTCACAAGCGTGATACGACTCTTCCATAGAACACATGCCGTCATCCACCCCCGGTAATACATGGGAATGAATGTCGGTCATGTCTTCCAGCAATCCTGAATTCAAGATGCTTTTATTGAGTGAAAAAAATGAAAACATTTTAGCCTATCCGGTTACGTAAAAATCTGATTTGCCTTCTTATACGGTGCATAATGCCTTTACGTTTATGTTTCTTCTCGTTCCCATAACCATAGCCATAACCGTAACCATAGCCATAACCGTAACCATAGCCGTAACCATAACCTTTCCGGCTATAAGAAACTCCATTCAATACAACAGACATATTCTTAAGTTTGCTCTGTCGATACAAGGTTTCCAACTCAGGTAATTGACGACGATCCATCATACCTGCACGTACCACATAAATAGTTAGGTCAGCAACACGATTCACGATCGAAGCGTCTGCTACAACGCCAGCCGGAACATTATCTATTATAATATAATCATAATGTTTCTTCAGTTCTTCAATCAAATGATCAAAACGTTCACTCATCAACAACTCTGCGGGATTCGGGGGCACAGGACCTGCAAAGATGAGGTCCAATTTCCTATATTCCTCACTCTGACCGATTATATCCTTCACATTATTTGTTTTACCGGACAAATAATTAGTCAACCCCATCCGACTACTCGGATTAGCAAACAGACCGCTCAACGTACCTTTCCGAATATCCACATCAACCAGAATGACTTTTTTATTCATCTGCGCAATACTCATAGCCAGATTACTCGAAACAAAGGTCTTTCCTGCTCCCGGATTAGAGGAAGTAAACATCACCACCTGCAAATTTTCCGATTTAACACGCATAAAATCCATATTTGTACGGATTATGCGGAAAGCTTCCGACACCGAGTCTCGCCCGTTCTCATGTACAACAATTTGACGACGCTCTTCCCCTTTCTTGGGCTTATTACGATCTTCGGGAATATCGCCCAATAACGGTATACTCAATGCCAATTCCAAATCTTTGCGGCTATGTACTTTTGTATCAAGAATACTCAAAATTCCAAATAAGCCTGCAGGGAGTGCAGCTCCAAGAATCATAGAAGCCAAAAGGATAATCATACTTCGCGGCGCTACTGGTCTACTACTACCCGATGCAGGATCAATGATGCGTGCATTACTTTCTGTTATAGCTTGCGTCAGAGCATTTTCTTCACGCTTATTCAACAAATAAAGATATAATTCCTCTTTAATTTTCTGCTGACGTTCTACAGTCAGCACATATTTCTGTTGGGTAGGGACAGCCTCAATACGTTTGGCCGTTTGTCGCTCCTGTTCACGTAAATTCTTCAAATTGATATTAATACCCACAATCAAATTATCCACAGAACGAAGAATAGACTGCCGCATTGCCCCCAAGGAATTATTCAAATCCATGACAACCGGGTTACGGTCACTGCTACCGGTCACAAATTTATCACGTTTCAATAAGATTTCATTATATTCTGCAATCTGTTTTTCAACACCAGCATCCGTAATTCCTGTATTGGCCGGAATCAGATCTGCTATTTTAGAAGGATCCACCAAATACTGTTTGATGTATTCTGCAAGACTCAGTTGATTTTCAAGACTCAACCCCTCCTGTTTATATTTGGTAGTAGTTTGCAAATACATCCCGGTTTCCGAGGTTATATCCGTCAACTGATTTTCACGTTTATATGATTCAATATCCGCATCAACTGTACCCAGCTCTTTTTCAATTATTATTAAACGCTCATTTATAAAATTCGAAGTGTTAACTGCTATTTGATTTTTATCATTAATAGCATCCTCATTATAAACAGAAATCAGAGTATTCAAAATATCCTCAGCACGGGCTATCGACTCATCTTTATATTCAAGATCAATTATTGTAGCCATTTTACTCGCGAGTGAAACGGATAATGTAGTCATACAGTCATCCACAACACGTTCTGTTACAGATTTTTGCACTTGAATCTTATCTCCGTAATATTCGTTTGTATAATATAAAGTAGGAGTAACTACGATGTTACCTAGCGCAGTCTTTATAGTGTCTCCCAAGGCTACTTCAGGTTCATCTACAGATTGTATTTCTTCGTTATTGACAATCATCAGCAACTCTGACAATCGAACTTTTTTTTCAGACAAGGGAGTTACACACACATGAATATATTGGTTATCTTCTGCATCAAGAAATGCCACCTTTATCGGTGACTGAGTATATAATTCAATCGTACGTAATCCAATCCGCACCTTATAACTCATATTCAATGAAAGACGACGCACAACATTCTCCATAATGCTACGGGACTGGAAAACCAGTAATTCATTATCCACACTCCTCGCTCCCCCGAAAAGATTCAGATCAGCAAAAAGAGCAGACTCTCCCATACCGCCTCCTTTCTTGTCATCCCGTATCAATACGGTAGCTTTACGGCTATATGTCTTAGGTGTAGACTTTAAATAGACAAAAGCCAATGCCATGCATACAAAAATAGACGCGGCGAACCACTTCCAGTTATTGCGCAATATAAGTAATAAATCCACTATATTTATCTGCTCTTCCTGCACGGCCATATTGGTTTGCACTTTTTGCTCTTCATTCATCTGTTGTTCACTTTTCATATCTAGTCAGCAAATATTCTAAGAGATGTTATTTAAATATAGTTATCAATAATGAAGCAATGGATGCCAATACAGATGCGGTTGACAACCATACACTAGCAGAATTATTCGAATTGACACGACTTTGTCCTGTTCTTGCCTTATTCGGTTCCACATAAACGATATCATTCTGCTGTAAGTAATAACAGGGAGAATTAAAGATATCCGATGAACGTAAATCATGATAACGTATAATTCGTTCTCCATTCTCTTCACGAATCACAGCTACACGATCACGTCTACCATGAATAGTCAGATCGCCCGCACGACTCAATGCTTCCAATAAAGTGATACGGTCACCCGAGATTTCAAATGTACCCGGACGAGATACTTCACCAATTACCGAAACTTTAAAGTTTAGGAACTGTACTGTCACAATTGGATCTTTAATTAAATCTCCTTCCGATAGTTTTTTCTTGATCAACTCCGTTAATTGCATACGAGTCAACCCTTGTACATACATCTTACCTAAAACAGGGAAATCAATATCCCCGTTCTGATCTACCAAATACCCTACAATTTTAGGCTGGTTATAATTACTGCCTATTTGATACGATACCATCGGCATATTGAAAGGCAAGGCCAATTCCTCATCCTTACTATTAACAATGATTGCTAGCAAATCATCTTTGTGAATTTTCACTTCATAGCCTTTCTCTATTTTTTCTTGCTTTATCGTAGCTATATCCTGCAAGTAAAGTACTTCTTTAGGTGCTGAACAAGCCGTTAAAAGAACGATCAGGCATATTAATATATACAAAAATCTTAAGTTCATCTATTTATCTGTTTCTGTTATTACTTCTTCATACATTTTTTGATCTCCCTCACAATATACGCTACATCCTCATCCGTCACGCAAGGACCAGCGGGAATACATAGTCCTTTGTTAAAGAGTCTCTCAGCTGTTCCATCCACATAACGGGGATTATTTGCAAATATGGGTTGCAGATGCATTGGTTTCCACAGAGGACGGGTTTCAATTCCTTTTGCATCCAAGACTATCCGTAACTCTTCATAATCAAAACCTGTTACGTTTTTATCTATCAGGATAGTTGACAACCAATAATTAGCGTTAAAACGCTCATTTGGATTGGATTTTAATTCAATTCCGTCTACGTCCGCAAAAGCCTGCTTATACAACTCATGTATATGACGATGATGTGCTATATGTTCATTCAGCACAGTCATCTGACCACGCCCAATACCTGCACAAATGTTACTCATCCGGTAGTTATAACCAATCTTTTCATGCTGGTAGTACGGAAATGGTTCACGCGCTTGTGTTGCATAAAACATGGTTTTCTTCTTCGCCTCTTCATTAGACACGATCAAAGCTCCCCCACCTGAGGTAGTAATCATTTTATTACCGTTAAAGCTCAAAACTCCAAATTGTCCAAAAGTACCGCACTTACGCCCCATAAACTCTGAGCCCAAAGCTTCTGCAGCATCTTCCAACACCGGAATATCATACCTTGCTGCAATAGCACAAATCTCATCTATTTTCGCAGGCATACCATACAAATGTACAGGAATAATTGCTTTCGGTTTCTTACCCGTTTTAGCAATTCGATCTCTGACAGCTTCTTCCAATAGAATAGGACTCATATTCCAAGTATCCTCTTCACTATCCACAAACACAGGCGTCGCTCCCTGATAATTCACCGGATTAGCTGACGCACAAAATGTAAATGACTGACAAATCACCTCATCACCAGCCTGAACCCCCAGTTGAATTAAGGCCAGATGAATGGCTGCTGTTCCGGCAGACAAAGCAACAACCTCCTTATTCTGCCCAACAAAATGTTTCAATTCTTCCTCAAAGGCATTGACATTAGGTCCCAAAGGTACCACCCAGTTCGTGTCAAAGGCTTCCTTTATAAAATCTTGTTCTTTACCGCTCATGTGAGCTAGACAAAGATAAATTCGTTGATCCATATATTTATATGATTATTTTAATGTACAATAAATATCCCCATGTCCTGGATAGAGATCACACTCTTTCGCCAAGTTTATTATACGCTGTTTAGAAATTTCCGCATCTTTCCTATTGCTATGTGGAAATGAACTTATCACTTTCAAACCGGGAATATAAGAATCGCCGGAGAAAATTCGATTACCCAGTTTATAAGTCAAGCAACTTTTATCATGTCCGGGAGTTTCATAAACTTCCAAATATTCATCAGGAAATAATTCTATTTTATCCCCTTCACATAAAGATTTTATATTATCTCCAACTACTGTAATTGGATCATCATGATAACGGGAAAAATTTATTTTGTCAGAAGCTAAAGCTTGTTTGCCGAAAGAAGAAGTATAAACCGGACAATCAGGAAATATCTCCAACATTTTTTTTATACCATAAATATGATCATAATGAGTATGCGTAAGGAAAATCCCTTTAACTGCCACTTTACTTTTGATTAGAAATTCTTTTATTGGCAGAATATCTCCTATATCTACGAAAAAAGCATTATCGCTCTTTTTTTTAGTCAAAATATAAGAATTAGAAGTAAAAACGCTATTAATTATTTTATAGACAAACATCTAATTATTTCCATTAAATGACTCTGTTGTAATCATACCCTCCATATTGATTCCCTCACGAATAAATACTTTTTTTATCGTAAGAAAAAATATCTTCATGTCAAGCCAAAACGACATATGATCCACGTACCAAACATCTAATTCAAATTTCTTTTTCCAAGAAATGTTATTCCTACCATTCACCTGTGCCCATCCTGTTATTCCCGGACGTACTTCATGCCTGCGAAATTGTTCAGATGAGTAAAGAAGAAGATATTGGGGAAGTAAAGGTCGGGGACCAATTAAAGCCATATCTCCTTTTAGAACATTAAACAATTGAGGAAGTTCATCAATTGAAAGGGAACGAACCACTCTACCTATTTTCGTTAAGCGCACGGAATCCGGCAATAAGTAACCTTCCACATCACGTTCATCCGTCATGGTTTTGAACTTGATAACTTTAAAGGTTTTGGCATGTTTTCCAGTACGTTCTTGCATAAAAAAAACCCCAGTCCTCTTATTAACAAAATAAAGTAAAATTATTATTATTAATAGAAAAGGCCAAATAAACAATAAAATTACGAATGAAAAAATAAAATCGACAAAACGTTTAAAGAAAATACCATACATAATATCACAATCTTATTATTGGTAATTGCCGCCAATCTATTAATGTATTTGCCTGTTCTAAACTAATGAAATCAAATTCAAAAATAAATTTACTAAATTTACCGAAATTACCTGATAGTCCACAATAATTCTTCACATATCGTAACAAAGCCGATTCACTTTCAAAAGAAGAATAAAAACGCTTTTGATGTTTATCAAAATCTTTAATGTGAAAATAGGTCATAACATAATCACTCTTCTCTACTAAAGATTTGATCTTCCAATAAGGAAAAAGTCGAAAATATCCACCACCTGAATAAACAATCTCATGGCCTAATATGGTAACTGGTGCCATTGGAAACTCTTTTATTTGATATCCATCAATTTCTATAATAGCAGGTTCTTTTGTACTATATGTAGGGAACCCTCCATAACTACGCGTTGCAGGAAAAATAGAGCAATCATATTCAATTCCATTTTCTGCTAAAATTGAAAGAATCCACTTATTTTGTTCTGTTATAGAAAAAGCTGGAGCACGATAAGCATTCACCTTACGACCAATACAATTCTCAATAACATCCAAGGCTATCTTAGTATCCTTTACAACTTCATCAGGTTTTGCATTCCTCCAAAATGTATGGGAATATGAATGACAACCTATATGATGTCCACGAGCATCTATTCGCTTTACTACCTCTGGATTATTTTTTGCCACTTCACCTAATACAAAAAAAGTAGCTTTGATTTCCCGTATATCAAGTAAATCTAAAATACGAGCGAGATAATTATCTAAGCGTGGCAACCAATTCAATTTACTGCCAATCTGATAGTGCTCATAAATCCACCAATCCTCAATATCAAAAGTCAATATCTTCATAAAATTACGAATAATACACAAAATCCAAATCTGAATCAGCAGATGTTATCAATAAAGAACACTCTCCCTCTTCACCAGGAAAAGTAGTACCGCCATATATTTTCTTATTCGTACGTAATACAATAGGAAAGAAACTCAAAACTTGTTTTTTCAAAGACGTCAAAGTCAACGCAAAACCGATATGATTCATTTTAGCTATTTTAGAAACTGCCTTATCTATATTATTCATATAATCTTTTTTCTTATAGCGAAAATCAACTAATGAAATTATATTAAAGCCCTTATAATATGCCAAACGCACTACAAAATAACAAACAAGCTCCCCTTTTAACAAACCTTCATAAACAACATATTTTTTATAGATATCAAAAAAACGTTTCAAAAAAAATGATTTATCACGTATTATTTCAATATCATCATTTTGCCAAAAGCCATCAGGAGTAAAAACCATTTGTTCCATGCTATCTATCCGACAAAACTGCATATTCTTCATTTTTATTACTGAAGGATAAAATACATCTGTTTGCTCCAACCTATAATGCAGCATTTTTTCATACAAACTATAAAAAAAATAACGATTTACAAACAAATACACAAAAACTACACTAACAGATCTCAGATGAGGAATAATTTTAGGCTGTATATCATATGCAGCTTTAGTAAAACCAGTAGTGCATCTTTCTGAATACCTTCCCATTTGTTCATAAATCATCCGTCCAATTCCTTTACCACGATATACCTTAGAAACAATAGTATTACCCTCCCAGTAAAACTCCTGTTCCTGACCATATATTTTTATTTTATTCCAACTTGCTGTAGTGCAAGCTACTATCTTATCCGCATCCATTACTAAAAAAGTTCGGTTCAGCAATTCCTTCTTTACATCAGTAGCCTGTTTTAACCACCAGTTAAGATACCTTTTATCTCTATTAGGAAAGTTCTCAATCAAAAAGAACATAAGCTGTTCATACAAATCTGAAGTATAAAAAACTATTTGCATTATTATATTCCTGACTTTGATTTACGAAAAGAAGAAGAACATATCTTCTTAAGACCTGAAAAAAAAGAAAAGAACAAAGCACCACTTTCTTGATAATATAAATTCTTTGAAAAAAAAACAAACCAAGAAGGAGTGCATGAAAAACGTTTATTCGAAGAGATAAACCACATGATATCAAGTCCCAAATATCGTAATTGCTTATTTGGAACATAAGTATAAGAATCTATCTTCAAGTTCATTATATCATTTACTATCAAAGCAGGAAAGTTAACACCTGAAATTTCTGCTGCACGAATAGATGCAGGTACACGGGGATTAATCTCTATTATTTTAAATTCTCCATTTTTAGTCTTTAAGACGTCAAAATCAGCAAATCCAACCCAATTCAAAATTTCCAATGTTTTAATACAAATTTCAGATAATTCTTTAGATTCAATAGTCCTACCAAAAGAACTACTTCCACCTTTTATAGGATAATATCTAACAATTTCCATTATTACAGTATTGATAATATCCCCAGCCTGATTTCGATACATCATAACATTATAGTAAGGTGCACCAGAATTATCTATATATTCCTGCAAAGTACATTCGCCATATTTTTCTAATATTTCACCATATTTTTTTTGCAAATCAGACAAAGAGTACACCATAGTAATACCTCTAGCCCCTACAGAAATATTAGGTTTTATCAATGCTGGAAATCCCACTCTATCAGCCGCATCTTGTAAGTTGTTTGAAGTTAATAACTCTGTTTTAGGATGAGGAAGATTATTTTGTGCACATAGAGATAAAAGTAGCCATTTATCATTTGCTTTTTGAAAGACATCATAATCAGGTATTGCACATTTAAGATGATACTCTTGTTCCAACATTTCTTTATGCAAACTTAATAATTCTGCTGTTATATCACTCAGAGGAATAATTACAGACACAGAATTTTGTTTTAAAATAGAATGTATAGAAGATAAATATTCCTTCTCATTTTTAGGAGTAATATCAGTGATATAAAATTTGTTTATTTGTTTTGATTTTGTTGAAACATCACCTTTGTATAATAATGCAATAATATTATGCCCTTTTTTTCTTAAAGAACGGGCAACAGACAACGCTTGAAGCCCACCGCCAATAATTAAAATATCCATATTATATCAAAATTACATCCGGTATTATCATTGGCTTAGTCTTTATCCACATTGTTCCCCATGTTAATCCTAAGCCAAAAGAAGACATCAACAAAGTTTTTTCTCCCTTCATTAACTGTTCACGAATACGTGTCACCATCAGTGAAGGAATGGAGGCCCCCCCCAAATTCCCAAATTCTTCCAAATTATACGGAACCTTTTCCTGAGGAAACTTTAGTTTTTTTACAATTCGATCAACAATCATCTTATTAGCCTGATGTATCAAAAAATAATCAATATCTGTATTACGATCAAGATTATAATCTGCAAGAAATAATTCAATAGATTTAGGTGGACGAGAAATGGCAAAAGAAAAAACATTCATACCATTAATTAGCGTATGAATAGGCGCACGTACAATACCATTCCCAAAATCTTCATACTTGAAAGAAACAGGAGTGATCGGATGACGAAAACCACCATGAGGTGTCATTAATGCCTCATATCCTTTACCGTAAGTATGGAAATCAACAACAATATCATAGGCTGTCTCATCATATTCAAGAGCTATAGCCGTTCCACAATCACCAAACAAAGGTACACGACTCTTATCCTTCATTGACCCCATACGTAGAGCAGTATCTCCAACAAGCAACAAGGCACGTTTTGCATTGCCAGTAGTCAACAAATTTCCGGCAACCGTTATTGCATACATACATCCACAACACCCCATAGGAATATCCATACAAAAACAATCTTCCGACAGTAAAAGACGATTCTGCAGAATACACGAGGTAGGTGGGGTACGATAATCTCCTGTTACAGATTCAAATAGTAATACATCAACACTACTTCTCTCCCATCCCAATTCTTCAAGCAACTTCTCAGCAGCAACTTGACACATGTCCGAAGCACACATACCGTCAGGAGCAATATGACGTCTATATATACCAACAGTATTATTAAAAACCTCGGCTTCTTCTGAAGAAAAAAAGTCGAAATCATGTGTATCTACTACTTTTGAAGGAACTGACATGGCAACTCCCGTCAGACGCACATTTTTTATTTCCCATCTTGCCATAAGTATTCACTCTCTTGAAATAGATCACAAATCCACATCATATTTCTTTAGGATTTCCTTTCCGGCAACGTATGAAGTAAAGCCCATAATATCCTCAGGATCAAGCATTATATTAAATAATTCTTCCATTAAAGCCACAATATTCAATTGATGTACAGAATCCCAATCTTTTACTGCTTCTTTAGAAAAGTTATCTCCTAACATAGATTCTTCTATGGCAAAAACCTCCATAAAAACATTGTTATAGAGTTTGTTAGCTGTCATATCCATAATTATATTTTATTATTTATTTCTTAAATTGTGATACAAAATCTTACCTGCGTCATTTCTTGGAATTTCATCAATAATCCTCACCTCAAAAGCAGAAGCTACTATTTTTGTTTTATTTACCAGTTCTTCTTTCACCATCTGTCGTTTAAGGGGATCGGTTATATATATAATCATTCTATCATCAGTCCCCACACAGGCACAATCTATTGCATATTTAGACTTAATAATTTGTTCACATTCATCTAGTCCTATACGCATGCCAAAAAACTTTAAAAAGCGTCCCATACGCCCCACTATATAGTAACAACCATCTCCATCCCTATAGGCTAAGTCACCTGTATGTAACACCCCATACCGTTCATCTGCTTTCATCAAATCTTCGTATTTCAAGGCATATCCCAAAGTCACATTCCTACCACGATAACACATTTCTCCCTCCGTGTACGGTTTCTCTATTATTTCTCCCTTTTCGTCAATAAGAAAAAGCTCACCATTTGGAACTGCACGCCCAATACTACCGACTTTTGATATTGCATATTCAGGAGGCAACCATGACATACGCGCCGTCCCCTCCGATTGCCCATAAGTAGCTATCCAACGTTTACCATGTTCACTACAATATTCAGCAAATTTCAGATTCAATTCCCGTGACATTTTCCCTCCTCCTTGGGTCAACAACGTTAAATCCGGAAAATCCATATAAAAAAAACGCATCAAATTCAAAATCTCAAAACTATATGGAACACCTGTAAAACTTGTTGCATGTTCTTCTTTCATGAAATTCCAAAAAGAACGATCAGTCATACTCAAATTAGTTATCAAAATCGTAGCACCTACATAAAGATGACTAAAAACCATTGAAAGCCCCATTGTATAATATAAAGGTAGAACCATCAAAGGCCTTTCTTTTGAAGTCAATTCAAAAAACGTAGATATATTTAAAGCAGCAGAAGTTATATTTTCATAACTGTGACGAACTAATTTTGGACTACCAGTAGAACCCGACGTTGGAAGCAAATGGGATAAATGTTCATAAACTGGATAGGACTTCTCTCCAGTCTTCAATAATACATAACCAAATGCTCTTTTTAACACAGGAAAAGAACCCTTTTCAAATTTCGCTTCTGGAATACATATAAACTGAGGCACATATAGTTCATAAAGATGATTATATAAATCCTTATCTATATGAGCACTTAATAGTAAAGGAACAACCCGAGCATTTATCATTCCAATACTCCACGCTATTCCCCCAACGTTGTTTTCTGTTAATAAAAAAACGACCGAACGAGCAGGAATTATTGCGCCAATTACTGATGTAAAAGATACAATTTCTCCATAAAGCAATTCTCCCTTCGCACTGTCTTTCGCGGCTACATTTTCAGGTGGTCGCTTATCTAAATCAAAAATCATATATAGTCTCCACTAAGTTAAACAGACGCACAACCATCCACCCCCAAAATTTGCCCTGAAATATAAGAAGCTCTGTCAGATGCAAGAAAAGAACAAGCATCAGCTACATCTTCCGGAGTACCTAATCGCCCTAAAGCTATTTTTCTAATACGAGTGTCTATTTGTTCTCCATTAGCTTCATATAATTCAACGAAACGTTCCGTTTTTATAATACCTGGAGCAACAGCATTAACACGTATACCTAATGATGCCAGTTCTTTTGAGGCTGATTTCGTCAATGAAATAACAGCACCTTTACTCGCAGAATAAGCAACTTGTCCTGAAGAACCTGCAACAGCTGTAATAGAAGCAATGTTAATGATAGCTCCAGAACGATTACGCCCCATTAAGCGAGCAACTAATTGGATCAATTCGAGCACAGCTATTACATTCACTTTGAACATCAATTCCGTCTCTTGGCGGAGTATCATTCCTATCTTCCTGTTAATAACAACTCCCGCATTATTTACTAATACATCAATTTTTCCTTCTGTTCTATAGATAGTCATAAAAACGTCCTTCACCGCAACTGAATCCGTTACATCCAAACAAACAGGCTGAACGCGAGTTTGAAACTTTATAGTACAAGCCTTTGCCCATGCATCCATCCCGCAGTCAATACGATCACAGGCATAAACAATTGCACCATCTTCAGCGAAACGTTCCGCAATAGCTTTACCAATCCCTTGAGCTGTTCCTGTAATAATACAAACTTTATTTTCCAACAAACGCATCATATCACATTTATATAGTAACTCCTCCATCTATAATCAACTCCAATCCTGTAATCCAACTACTCGCATCAGATAATAGGAATATGACTGAATAGGCTATATCCTCAGGCCTTCCATAACGTTTCAATGGATACTTCTGTATATCAGCTTCTCTTTGCTCCTCGGTAAAAGTACCAGCATCAATCATTTTGGTACATACCATCCCTGGATTTACACTATTGACTCTGATACCTCTTACAGCAAATTCTTTTGCACTATATTTCATCATAGAACTAAAAGCAGCCTTTGAAGTTCCATAGATCATATTCCCGTAAGTAATTTTTTTCACTCCTCCAATAGAAGAAACAAAAACAACAGAAGCTCTTTTTTGTAAAACTTTATTTTTATACAACCGTCTAATCAATTCTACTGGAGAAAAGAAATTTATACTAAAAACGTCTTTAAATTTATCTGGTGTTGAGTACTGCACAGGAGCCGACATGCCCTTGCCAGCACAAAGCACAACTCCGTCAACTTTAGTTATACGTGCTATCAAAGCGGACAAACTATCTTCTGATGCTAGATCTGCAACAATAACTTTATGCCCCTCTCCTACCAATTGTAAATATGTACTATTCAAACGTTCTTCATCTCTTCCAGTTATGATTAAAGAAGCTCCCATTTTTGAGCACTCAATAGCAGTTTCTTTTCCTATTCCAGAGGACGCTCCGGTTATCAATATCACCTTACCAGACAAAGAATATGGATTATATAACGACATACTCAATAAATTATTCCATTTCAACTAAATCAGATACTACAATATTCTCCGTTTCAAATGCGACAGTTCCCCAAGAAAGTCCTACTCCAAAACCGCAGCAAATGAATTTGACCAAACGATTTTCAAACTTGCCTTTCAACTTTGCCACAATAGTCAAAGGAATTGAGGCTGAAGAGGTATTTCCAAAATCAGGCATACTATATATTACTTTATCTTCCTCCAATTTTAATTTGGTGCGAATCTTTTCATTCATCTTCATATTAGCTTGATGAAATATAAAATAGTCCGCATCCATATAATCAAAATCATATTTTTGAGATAGCTTTTTTATTGATTTAGGAGGTACTGAAATCCCAAAAGCAAACACATCCATACCATTCATCCGAGTTTGAAAACGGTGCATCATCTTTCCGTCCACCTCTTGAATTTCAAAAGATTGTAACGACACCTGATTGCGACTTCCTCCATCAGGAATAATAATTGCATCATATCCACTACCATCTGTACCAAAATGAAATTGAAATCCTTTTGCGCCTTCAGAATATTCCAAAGCGGTTACAGTACCTGCATGTCCAAACAAGGGATCACGAGGACCTTCAGCTCTTTTTTTGGCATCACCCGCCAATAGCAAGGCTTTTTTCACCCCACCAGTACTTAACAAAGAAACAACATTACTCAATCCATAAACCCAGCCTGAACATCCCAAAGAAACGTCTTCTGCATAGCATTCTTTACTTAACCCCAAACGGTTCTGCAAAATACAAGCTGTAGCAGGAAGTATATAATCAGCCGTTTGCGATACAAACACCAACGCTTCAATCTCAGATTTATCCCACTTTAGATCAGCAATAAGGCGCTCAGCAGCACCATAGCACAAATCAGATGTAGTAAGTTTTTCCGAAACTCTCCTTTGTCTAACACCCGTTGTTTCCACGAAAGCAGCAGCATCATAATTTCCCGACTGTACTGCATTGTCATCATTACAGACAATATTTGCAGGAACGCCGGCAGAAATGCCGGCAATCCTTACATTCTTAAATTCAAATAAAGCCATCTTTATTAGATTTTATTCTTTACTATATCAAACAAATCTCCTACTGTAGACGCATTACGAATATCATCGCCTTTTAAAGTTACATCATATTCTTCATCTACCATAGAAATTACTGACAATGCTATAAGTGAGCTCCACTCATCCAAGTCCTTGAACTTTGTATCAGCAGTAAACAACGAAGCATCAGTGTCATCAAACTGTTCAGCAAATAATGCTACAAAATCATTCATTTCCATAATTTTTATAATATTAAATTAATATTTAAACAACCTCGCGGGATTACCTATGTATAAAGATTTATCTTTGGGTTTATGCAACAAAACGCCACCTGGCCCTAAAGTTATCTCATTTCCTATTTTCAATTGTTGAACAACTATTGAAGATACTCCAAACAAATTTTCATCCCCAATAACAACTTCTCCTGATATTCTGACAGAAGGCATAAACACATTGTAAGATCCCACTTTCACATCATGGCCTAAATTAACATACCCATTAAATAGATTAAAATTGCCTACCTGTACCCCACATGAGAAAGCACAGCCACCTGTTATAACATTTCCTTCTCCTATCCTGACTGACTCTTTGTCAGCCATCCAAAAATTTGGATATATGAGATTTGGGAAATAGATATTCACGTTGCCAATCAAAGAATGAACATGAGCAATTGTATGCGGATCTCCAAAAGCTAGTACTATTGCCAGTTTCGCCTGCCAACTATTAAGCACTTTCATACCACCCAATACTTTACCATAAGTAGAAATTGCTTGATTGGAATTATAGCCGTCATCAAAAAAGCCAATCAAGTTCCACGTAGGAGATACTTCATTTATTTTATGTATCAAACAAGCTATTTCTCTACCCAAACCACCAGCACCATATATAGCTATATCTTTCATTGTTCCCGAATTAAAACATCATTATATACTTCAACTATCTTTCTCACAATTTCCTTTTCAGAAAAATTAGCCATACAATATTCACTTATTGCTGACTTATCATACATATCACTCCCAGAATACATCTCAACTAAAGCCTCCGCTGTACTTTCCACATCATTAACTGGCACTAATAATCCATTATTTTCATTCACAAATTCTTCTGGACCACCACAAGCTGTAGCAATCACAGGAAGTCCCTTAGCCATTGCTTCAATATATACAACTCCGAATGTTTCTTTACGACTAGTCAGGACAAAGGCATCTGATTGAAGCAATAAGTCACGAACTTCCTCTTTATTTTTCAGGCCTAACAAGAAGACACGCTCAGTAAGCCCCAATTGCCGAATAAGTTTTCTCAAATTCTTTTCTTCTACTCCTGCACCTACAATAGAAAGAGTAACATATTCTCCTAAATTAGCTTTTGAAAAAGCTTTAATAAGTATATCATGGCCTTTAGGATAAATTAAATGCCCTACAGAAATGAACTTGAAATGCTCACATTGCATAATTCGTGAGCAGCTCTTATCGAAAAAAGAGGAATCTACCATATTATAGATTACAGTACATTCTACATGGAAGTTAGTATGTATTTTATGTGCTAATGACTGAGATACAGCAATAACTCTATCAACAAAGGGGTAGGTACCCTTACCTAGCCTATAGAGTCCATTAGGCAAATTCTCCATATTCATCCGACTCCAATGTTCTGTACAAACCAATGGTAAAGCATACTTCTTTTTTAACACTACCGCAGCTGAAGAAATAGACAGATAGTGAGCATGAGCAATGTCTGGTTTTCCATGAGTCTTAACTATCTCTTCATAAAGATCAATCAATATTTTAGCCATAATATTTGAATTTAAAACTCGAATAAAACGACTAGGAAGAGATAAACAATACTTTTTATATATATGTATGCCAGATTGTATATAATGCTTCATTCGTATATCATCCATTATCCTAAGCAAATATTTAGGATTAGGTGCTCTATATCCAATAGCAGCAACAATAACTTCGTGCCCCATTTTCTTTAAAGCTAAAGCTTGAGTCATTTCAAAATTCCCATTTAAAGGATTATTTTCCGTAGGAACACCTCGCGTTATTATCAAGATTTTCATATCGCATTCTATTATTTTCCGTATCAATTATTGCTTGTACCGCTCCCCAAAAAGCAACTAAAAAAATAAAATTAGAAGCATATAAAATAAGATGACTCACCATTGATTGGACAAAGAATAAAATGAGACTTGCAAAATAAGCTCCATATAGCCATGAGTTTCTTTTTCGCAGCACAAACAACTGTCTGATTATATTCACAATGAAAAAAATATAAAGAATCAATACTATAATACCATAATCATATAGTACTTCTAAGAAATCATTATGAGCAGACATATCCCAAATAGAATCTTGACGAACTGCATAATGTCCATGACCAAAAATCCATTCCATATCGGAAGAATGGCTTTGCATATCAAAAACTAATCCATAAATAATAAGTCTACCAGAACCTTCATCCTCTCCCATAGTACTAAAACGTTCTGTAATAATATTTCCAGAGGCCTGATTAATAGCATAAAAAGAAACTCCAAGAGCTAAAACCAAAGAAAAGGATAACAATACCCCCAAAAATTTATTTCTATAACGAGACAAGAAAGAAAATATATATGGAGCAAAACACAAAAATCCAACAATAATTGCTGAACGTTTTAAAGAATATAGAATCATAATAAATAGCAATAAAAGAAAGAGTATCTTTATTACATTCCTTTTCAAAGACATTAACCACGGTAGTGTCAACAAAGGAAAGAAAATCATATTAGATTGTTCAAGGTCATAAATTGTTTTTGAATGTTTTGAATATAGAAAGAACAACAACATAACCCCCATTATCCAAACAAAAGTAGTTTGCAGTTTATAAAAATTACTATTATTACTTCTAACTAAAATATAAGATGTAATGAATACAAAAGGCCATAATACAACGCTTACAATATCTGATAACAAAAATGAAGTGTGAGCTATATACAGCGTAAATGGAGTTAACAATATCCATATAAGAGCTAAAACAATGCTCCTATTTACACCAAATATATTTATATTAAAAAAGCAGACACATACACCAAATAAATCTAACAATAAAGTTATCAAAAATTTAGGTATAGGAGTATTATTTCTAAAATCAAGCCAAAAAGAAGCTGATACAATAGCAAATAACAGTAAAAAACAGAGGTAAAAATAAAGAAATAAAGTATTAAGTTTCAAAATATCAATCCTTTAACGCATTAATCAGGTAAGATTGCGAAAATCTTTTCAATGAAATAAGTTTACTATTTATAGAAGTATAATTTATCACATTATTAAAATCCACTTGCTCATTTGCATAAACATACCTATCTTCTATTCCCAAAGATAATAACAATGTTAGAACTCTTTCTGATTTAAGTCCCATTCCAACAGCATAAAACATTTTTTCAAATATAATAGACAATGCTACACCATGAAATGAATTACTTACAACACATTCAGCGTTTTGAATCAGAAACAAAAAATCTTCCACGCTTGCCGTTTTTAAATAACGATTACCTGAATGATACCAATCACGCCCTTTATATATTTCTATTATTGGACTTCCATATTCATTCTTTACTCTTTCAGCAAAAGCCACACTTTCAGATGTTTGCAACAAATTGTAAAACAAGATATACTTACCCTTTACATTACAGTTACTCCTCTGTGCAAGCCTCGCCCATTCCTCCCTGTGTATTAAGAATGTAGGATCCAATACTTGAACTGATTCGTAATTCAATTTTTCAAAAAGAAAATCATATAAATTCTTTTCTCTTACAGAAACATCAGAAAAGTTATTTAAATATTTCTTTAATAATAAAAGTTCATCTGCATTTGCCTCAATATTCCCCATACTTGCCGCATATGTAATTTTTTTAGAAGCAATAATATGTGAATCTCCAAAATACCACGTATCATAACCTAAACATCCCAACATTTTTTGCTTACGCCATATTTGGTCACTTCCATATATGACTATATCAAAATGCCTACAACAATCCTTCTCTCTATATCTAGGAGCTTTTGATAAAGATAAAAAATCAGACATGAACTTTCCTAGTTTTTTCTTCCGTTTTACAAGCCAACTCAAAGAATACAAAGTATATAATATATAAATAATTTTCCCTTTAAAGTTTTTCTTTTTCATAGTTTCCCATGAGATTATATCAAAATACTTCTCATGATAGAGAGGCCAATAATCAACAAAAGAAACACAATAACCTTCATTCTCTAAAAAAGACTTCAGCGCATAAGCTTGTAACAATGCACCGTAGTTTTCTGCTCTATGGTATGTCAAAATACCTACTCTCATTTTAACAATCAATTAAGTTTTTTTTTTATTTCTATCTCCAATTGTGGTGAATTAGATATTCTTTCTATAAACAATTTATACAACCAAAATTTTTCATCCGCCTGTTCATCTATCCAAACAAAACGATTTAAACTATAATCAGATATATACCTTGAGAGCTCGAGTTTTCCATATATAAATAGAAGAATATACTTAATTAACACCCACTTCCTTTTCTTATCAACTTTAAAAACAACACAAATTTTAGTTAGTACAGAAACAAACAGTAAAGGATTTTTCTTGAAAGGAATGGTTGCGAATGTACTTCCCAAGTTTTGTTTCGGTGATTCTTGATACATTTTTCTATATTGTCGATTATCAGCTGCTATTCTAGCCAACTTCACTGAGTCACTTTTTATCTTTTTCAAATAAACTCTCAATATAACTCCTTCCATTTCTTTTGTTTTAAAACAAGACGAACGATGAGTAAACTTCATCTGTCGAGAATTTAACTCTATAAGATCTCCATTTTTATCCAAAAAATCAACTTTTATTAATAAATCAGACACAGAGCATTTAAAACACCCACTATTGTTATAAACTGCCGCTGCAACTGTTCCTGGTAAATCTATCAAGCCTTCAAACCCTCTATAGCCATGTTCAATACAATACTTTGATAAAATTTTCATTGAGACTCCACAATCACAAATAAGAACATCATCATTATCAAAAAAACAATTAATCTTCCTTGTAGAAATAACGATATCAGGATTATAATTATTTAAAAAATATATATTTGAAGTATGGCCTACCAACTCAAAAAAAAGTTTATTTACATATAGATATTTTACTAATACAACTAATTTTTCTACAGATGTAGGTACTATCCAATACTTAACAATTCCTCCTCGTCTAATCCAAGTCTTTTCAGCCAACAATACTCCTTCCTGAAAAAAGATTTTATGATTGGACAACATTCTTTTTAAATCACTCAACATAGCCCCAAACATCTATATTCTCTAACAAATTAAAATATGCGCAACTCTTCCAACGAGTCATCAATAGGATCACGCCAAATATCTTCCGCCTTAATTTTTAAAGGGTTTCCAGCCATCAAAATATATGATGGATTATTAGAATAATCCTTATTCAGAAAAGAAGTAGCACCAAATATACAATAATCAGGTGTCTTTGTCCCTTTTAAAATTACACATTTCAACCCAAACCAATTATTCCTACCTATCACAATTTCTCTATCAGCATCAGCCTCTCCTTCCCTCCATTCTCCACTCTTTCTTTTTAGCCTATGAAAGGAAGAATCTACGACAATTCCCATCCAACCTAGACGTAAATTATCACCAATTTTAATCATTTTATTCACAGACATTCTCAACTCTGGACCAAATTCTGAATTATCTCCAATATCTAATAAAGAATTATTTCTTATATGAATATAAGAATTATTTTTCATGATACAATGTCCCCTAAAAATGCATCTACCTCCCTCATTAATCCAACGTATACCCGTGTTCTGAAATAGACGACCTCTAAAGATTCCCAATTGTATCATACCTGTATAAATATTATCACTTTCAATTTTCACCTCTCCCTTACATTCTAGCAAATGAGGCTTATATAATAAAATTGGTAATTTTAAGGCCTGCCTAAAAGGCAAATAATGAAAATTAAAATATAAGATTTTATGCAAATATGGAAGAAATCTCCAATAAGCTAACAAATTCTTCATCTTCATTTTATAATTTTAGATTTCAAATTAAAGATAATTAGCTGCCTCTCTCTATCAGTCAGGCCAAATTCTAACACTGAAATAGAAACCCAGCAAATTGAAATAACAGTAACCAAACAAAAGCGAGGAAATCCCTCATTAGTAAAAAACAGGCAACAGACAGGAAGTAGTATAGCTATAAATGTAACAAAGCCTATCTTTTTAAGTACCTCATGGAAATATAATTCAAAAGATAACCCGATCATAGTCTTAAGCAAATATAGCTTCACAAACAAGGTTACTATTGAGATAAATAAAATTACATACATTGCAGCTTCTGGAGGATATCCTAAATACAACACAAACCATGACAAGGGAATATTCATGATAATAATTGTCCCAACAAATAATTGATACAACCTTATTTTTCCTGTAGCATCCGCACAAGCACCAAGTGCAGGAGTTATTGAATCAACAAGTGTCGTTATTATCGTTATGCGGGTAAATGTTACTACATATTCTGGCACGTTACCTAACCATAGTTTCAAAATATAATGTGTTTCTAACAAAAGAGGCACAGATACAATCAGCATCAAATAATAACAAAAACGCGAACTACGATAAATTAGAAGGAACAGTTCATGAAAATTCTTTTGGGCATAGAGCTTAATAATCTGTGGTTTTACAGCTTGAAAAAAATTCATATAAAAATTTGTAATAGCTGCATTTATCTGGAAGGCAATCCCCCTTGCCGTATTCACAACAGGACCAAAAAACAAATTTAAAAGTATATTAACCCCCTGACTACGCAAACTCATAGAAGCATGTCCATAAAAGCTCCAGCTTGTATAGGTACATATTTCCGATATATATTGTTTATTCCAAGTAAATGCAAAACGACACTCTTTGTATTTTTTTCTACATATTAAAATATAAGTGATAGAAATTCCACTAATAACAAGAAACTGAAAAACAGCATAAGCTTTCAATTTATCACCACTAATTATAATCATCAAATATGCAACTAATAGTTTTGCAAATACTTCAACAATACTGATATATGCGAACAAAGACATTTTCTCTCGTGCAAGAATTACAGCCTTATATGGAGTAGCAAACATGGAAAATATAAATGCAAATATAGAAAATTGATATACCCATTGAGCTGCTAGCATTCGATCAACTGGAATTTGCATTTTTTCATTCAAAAACCATAATCCTACAGTTTCAGTTAAAGCTATAACTATTAAAGAAATGATTGCATAGATAGTCATATTAGCCTTAAATAGGAGTACAAGCTTTTGCCTATTATTACATCCCAATTCATAAGCAAAAAATCGCTGAGATGCATGCGCCATAGTGTTACTCAAAAAAGAAAAAAGAATAGTTATTCCGCCAACAACATTATAAATACCATAATCTATTACACCTAATGCATTTAGTATAATTCTTACCGTGAAAAGAGAGACTCCCATTACCAAAAACATCCGCATATATAGAAACAGCGTATTTTTAGCAATACGTTTATTATTTTCAATTGTCATAAGTATTGCTTGTTTTGTCCATATAATAAATATTAGCACATAAAACCTTCATTATAAAACAGAATGTTTACTAAATAAAAATAGAGAGAACATTCACAACATTTCAAAAACCGAGGACGGGAACGTCTGAGGGTGATTTATATTTATTATGCGTAGAATACAGACGCTCCAAACAAAATCCTCGGTTATTTTTTACTAATCGACATATTCCCATGGATAGGAATTTTCTTCTATATTACGGAGTTCTTCAGCAGCCTCAATCTGTTCGGATGTAAGAGAAGCCTGCCCCCATCCATCCACAATCTTATGGGCAGACTGCAACAAAGCTTCTTCATAAGTCTCACCATAACAATAGGTCAACAGCCTGACTTTGAGCAAGGAGTCCGGAAGCCGTTCCAAAACATCACAAGCACGTACAAGAATCTCTTGCTTTTTCTGCTCCTTATCACCATAATTGTATATAGTGGCATTGTAACCCATCAAAAGAGCCAAACACAAGTTGGCCTCTTCTTCGATATCGGAACTTTTTGCAGCAAAAAGAGAATCGGATTTTAAGAGAACATCTTTATTCTGACGGCAAAAGTCATCAGAATAAAGAGGATCACCATCCATGCCGAGATACATTAAAGTATGGGCGGCATGCTGAAGCTCAACAGCACGAGAAAGTAAAGAATTCATTTTATAATTGAGATGATATTATTTTATAAACTTTAGATAGGATTTGGGCACTTTGACGCTTGCGACCAAAACGCCCTTGATACGGATAACCACATAAGTTTTATTAGCTTCCGTAGCAACCTCACCTTCAATTCCACTGAAATCCCCCTTGACAACTTTCACTTTATCTCCAATAGCAAAAGGTTCGTTATCAAAGTTAACCCCATCAGGATTCAAATCCATCACAAACATGAAGTCTTCCATCTGCTTATCAGGAACAACCAACATGGAATGAGTAAATAGATCCTTCATGTAGAAAAGCTGGACATTATAAACATTGGATATGTCGCAAGCTGTTTGTTTAGTAGCACAGATGAAGATTAAATTTCGAATAACAGGAACCTCACTACGTTTACGGCGATACTTCAGCTGTGATATCACAATTCGCGTGGGAAGATAATAGTCAAGATCCAGCTTCTCTTCGGACTTAAGCTTATCTAAGGATTTTCGGACAGCAAACTCTTGCTTATCACGAGTGCGGGCAGCAAACCAATGTTTTTGATTTTCAATCACTTGCAAAAAGAGAATCGAGGATTTTACTATAGTTTCGGGTGCGCTTCGCGGTTTGAACGAGACATATTCTCTTTCAAACCGTAGCAAATAGATATTTCAACTTAATGCGTTATAAACGAAGATATTAAATTCAAAAAAGCGTTTTTTAATCGTTCGTTTAATGGGCGCAAAGATAAGAGGTATTTTTTGAACGTGCAAGATGTTTAATAAAAATATTTCTATTATTTCGAATTTTGTTACTTATATTGCTAATAATCAATACGATAATACTAATGAT
>OJJL01000195.1_pt1 | contig 45084 bp, 44 predicted proteins | sample 1596171 | NCBI WGS metagenome assembly OJJL01 (sample SAMEA4350121, study PRJEB24818) | metagenome | biome: human; feature: gut; material: faeces | place: Denmark | collected 2013-09
GAGCTACCCAGTGGCCTGGTTCTATTTCCACGGGCGTCAGGTCCGCTCCCACGGTTTCCGGGTAGGCGGGGTGCTGGATGCGGTGGCCGAAGGCGGAACCAAGCGGCGGGTTGATGGGGGAGGGCACATCCCCCGGCAGCGGCTGGTGCGTGTTGGCTTTGGCGGGGTCCGGTTCCGGAATGGCGTCCAGCAGGGCTTTGGTGTAGGCGTGTTTGGGCGCCTGGTAGATGGTTTCCGCGTCTGATATTTCCACGATTTTTCCCAAGTACATGACGGCCACGCGGTCGGAGATGTGTTTGACCACCGCCAGGTCATGGGCGATGAACAGGTAGGAGAGCTTGCGTTCCTCTTGGAGTTCCAGGAGCAGGTTGAGCACCTGGGATTGTACGGAGACGTCCAGGGCGGAAACGGGTTCGTCCAGAATAATGAGGCTGGGGTTCAGCGTGAGGGCGCGGGCGATGCCGATGCGCTGGCGCTGGCCGCCGGAAAATTCAAAGGGGAAGCGGTCGATGGCGCTGTCCGGCAGGCCTACGCGGTCCAGCAGTCCGCGCACCCATTCCCGGCGTTCCGCCGGAGTGCCCATTCGGTGGATGACGAAGGGTTCCGCCACGATCTGCCCGATGGATTGCCGTTGGTTGAGTGATTCCGCAGGGTCCTGGAAGACCATCTGGATGTGGGGCCGCAGGGGCCGCATTTTGCGCTGGGAAAGGGTGGCGATGTTCTGGCCGTTGAAGAGGATGGACCCTCCCGTGGGCTTCAGCAGGCGCACGATGCTTTTGCCGATGGTGGATTTTCCGCAGCCGGATTCCCCCACCAGCCCCAGCGTTTCGCCGGGATAGATGTTGAAGGAGACGTCGTCCACCGCCTTCACCCAGCCCGCCTGGCGCAGGAAGATCCCGGAGCGGACGGGAAAGTACATTTTCAGGTTGTTGACTTGCAAGAGTGGTTCCGGCATGGCAAAGGAGGGGTTAAAGGTTGGCGCAGCGGGGGCAGGCTTCCACGAAGTGCCCGGGGGTCACTTCCACCAGGGGCGGGCGTTCCGTCAGTTCCTCCGCAGGCACGCCCTGCCGCTGGCAGAAGCGGCAGCCGGGCACGAAGTCCGCAATGGAGGCCACCTGGCCGGGGATGGTGGGCAGCTTGGTCTTGCGCACGGAGCTTAATTGCGGGATGGAGGCCAGCAGGCCCCTGGTATAGGCATGGAGCGGATTGGAGAAGAGTTCCCGGACCGGGGCTTTTTCCACCACGCGTCCGGCATACATGACCACGACGGAGTCACAGCTCTGGGCGATGACGCCCAGATCATGTGTGATGAGGATGGAGGAGGAGCCCATTTCCGCCTGGAGGTCCTTGAGCAGGGAAAGAATTTGCGCCTGCACCGTGACGTCCAGCGCCGTGGTGGGTTCGTCCGCAATGATGAGTTCCGGATGGCAGGCTAGGGCAATGGCGATGACGACGCGCTGGCGCATGCCGCCGGAGAGCTGGTGCGGGAATTCGTCCACGCGCTGTTCCGGAGCGGGAATGCGGACGCGCTGCAGGAGCTGGATGGCGGCGTCGCGCGCTTCCCTGGCGTTCAGGCCGCGGTGGAGCATCAGGGATTCCCCGATTTGCCGCCCTATGCTGTGTACGGGGTTCAGGGCCGTCATGGGTTCCTGGAAGATGACGCCGATGTGCCTGCCGCGGATGCCGTGCATGTCCGTTTCCTTGGCCTGGACCAGGTCGCGTCCCTGGAACAGGATTTCCCCGTCCAGGATTTTTCCCATGGGCTGGGGCAGAAGGCGGACGATGGACATGGCCGTGACGCTCTTGCCGCAGCCGGATTCCCCCACGATGCCTACGCAGGAGCCCTTGGGGACGGTGAAGCTGACGCCGTCCACCGCTTTCAGCAGGCCGGATTCCGTCTCGAATCCGGTGACCAGGTTCTTGATTTCCAACAGGGGTTCGCTCACTTGTTATTTTTCCGTGGTAGGGGGTTCTTCCTGAGTGACGCCGTTTTCCGGGATGGCGGGGACGGAAGGCAGTTTGTCCGCGCCGTCCTTGTTGTCCAGGCTGTCGATGGAGTCAAGGAAGCGGTACTGGTCGTACACGGCGTCCACTTCCTCGAAGGTTCTGCCCTCCCGCTTGGCTTCCAGCGTTTCTTTCTTCACGTCGTTGTCCACCCAGTATAGGTAGCTTTCCATGGGGTCGAAGACGACCGGATGGCAGAATTGCGTGGTGGCGCTGTTGGGCCATTTGACCCATCGCCAATAGCCCAGGCGGATGAATTCCGTGGTCCAGCAGGGCACCCACAGGGCTTCGTCATGAATTTTCTGCTGCACTTTCCAGGTGGCTTTCTGCAGTTCGTCTTCCGTGGCGGCGTTCGTTTCGTCGTCCAGCAACTTGTCCATCTCCTTGTCCGCATACGCGGTGATGTTGTTGGTGTACGTGATGAGGCTGCCGCGTTCGTCGTAGGCGTAGCGGGAATGGAAGCCCTGCTCGTTCATGGGGTGGGGCGGAGTGAATCCCCAGGCCATGAAGGAGGCCTGGGCGCGTTTTTCCATGATCTTGCGGAAGGCTACGGTGGAGTCCAGCGGGTCAAGCTGGATTTCCAGGCCGCACTTGCGGGCGTCCTCCTTCAGCTTGCCCAGTGTGGAGGCCAGGGTGGGGGAGGAGTTGGGGAACGTGATGGCGGCGGTCAGACGGGTGCCGTCCGGCTTGCGGAGAATACCGTCCGGGCACGGAATGGTATATCCCGCGCTGGCGAAGAAGGCCCGCGCCTGTTCCGGAGAGTAGGGGCGCGCCTTGATGTAGGGGTTGGTGAATTTTCCGAAGCCGGAGTCGTAGGAGTTGAGGCGCTGGTAGTCCCCACGGAACGTGATGTCAATGATGTTCTGGATATTCAGCGCGTGCTGGAAGCCCAGGCGAACGTTGAGGTCGTTGAACGGCGGCTTGGAGGTGTTCAGGAAGATGCCCGTGGGAGGCCGCGGGTAGATGGTGTAGAAGGTGCTGCGGTTGATGTAGCCGTTATGGACCTCCGGTATTTCCATGCGTTCGTGCCACAGCTCCGGCTTCGTGATGTTCAGCACGTCCAGCTCTCCGATGCGGAAGAGTTCAATGGCCTTGGACGGTTCCCCGATGAAGTTGTACACGATCTGGTCCACGTTATACATGTACTTCGTGAACTTTTTATCCTTGCCCCACCAGTCCGGTATGCGCTGGAGGATGACCTGCCGCCCGCGGATGATGCCGTCGGGCTTCACCACGTAGGCCCCGGTGGTGGGAGGCACGCGCCACTGGTAGCGTTCCACGTAGCTGGGGCCGAACTCGCAGTAGAAATGCGGCGGGGACGGGATGAACAGGGTGCAGTAGTAGGGCAGCAGGGGTTTGGGGGAGGGAAGAGTAACGGAGAAGCGGCTGTCGTCGTAAATGGTGATGTTGGAGGCGTTCTGGTAGTAGAAGTTGTTGTAAAAAACGTCACGGCTGTGTTCCGAGGTTCGGATGTACATGTTCACCAGCAGGTCCACCGCCTTGACCTTGGCTCCGTCCGAGTAGCGGGCGTCCGGGTCCAGTTCGAAATAGACGGTGCGCCTGTCCGGGGATTCCGCCCATTTCCGGGCGATGCCGGGAATGATTTTTCCGGTGACCGGGTGGATGGAGACGAGGCCGATGATGATTTCATCATACAGGGGGCCGCGGAATCCGCTGTTGCTGTTCGGGCCGTTGGGGCGGAACGTGTCCGGGTAGGAGCCGGGGGCCCACTGGCGCAGAACGCCGCCTTTTTTGGCGTTCGGGTCGCCTATTTCCGGATTGTCCAGCCCGTCTTCCCATTTGAGGTCTGCGGGGATGTCCGCCGGAGTCTTGAATTGGATGTAGTCCCCTTCGCTCTGTCTCCGATGAATGACGGACAGCGCGGCTTCGTCGGAGATGAGTTTGCTCTGCAGTTTTTCACGGATTTTGGGGTCTTCCTCCTTGAAGAATTTTTCCCGGAGTTCCCGGATTTCCTTTTGCTTGGCCGCTTCTTCCCGGGCCAGCCTGTCGTTGATCTGCCTGTTCCACCGTTCCGGGAAGGTGTCGAAACCCGGCGGCAGGGTTCCGAAAGGAACGTTCGGCTGCCAGCCCACCCCCTGGGATTGGGAGGAATCCTTGCAGCCGGCGCTCGCTGTCAGCAGAAGGGACACGGAGACGGAGGCAAGGATCGTGCGGAGAATGGCGGAAAGCTTGAGCATGGAGTCTGTGAAAAAGGGAATATTCTTATTTGTAAGTGGTGAATTTTTTTGGGTCGAAGGCTTCGCGGACAGCCTCCCCGATGAAGGTGACGAGCAGCAGAGTGATGACCAGGGCGGAGAAGGCGGAGGTAACCACCCAGGAGGCGGAAAGGTCCGCAAGGCCGTCATTCAGCAGGCGCCCCCAGCTTGCATAGGTGTCCGGAAGGCCGAAGCCGAGATAGTCCAGGGATGCCAGGGCCAGGATCAGGGCGGAGACGCTGAACGGCACCAGCGTGACCAGGATGGCGACCAGGTTCGGCAGGATGTGGACAAAGAGGATGCGGTTGGTGGACGCCCCCACCACGCGCGCCGCCGCCACGTAGTCCCGCGCCTTTTCCTTCATGGTGGAGGTTCGGAGCTGGTAGGTCATGGACATCCACCCGAACATGATCAGCAGGCTGATGATCAGGAACATGCCTTTCATGTGAAGAGGCACCATGTCCGAGATGATCATGATGATGAAGAGGAAGGGCACCTGGGAGAAGATTTCTATGAGGCGCTGCATGCCGAGGTCGAACATGCCGCCGAAGTACCCCATCATCATTCCGAAGGTGATGCCGATGAAGTACACGATGGGCAGGTAGAAGATGGCGGCTTTCATGTTGACCTGAAGGCCTCCGTACAGGTAGGCCAGGATGTCCGCCCCCTGGGTGTTGGTGCCCAGCAGGTGGCCGCCCTTGAGGGGCGGCGCCGGGTGGTAGAAGATGCGGCTGATTTTGTTTTCATCCGTCTGTTTCAGGAAATCCTCCTTGGTGCCGGGGCCGTTGTAGTGTTCCGCCACAATCTTGTTGTTCTCGTACGTGGCGCTGTACACTTCCGTCCTGTCCTCCAGCCATCCGGTGGCGCGGTCCACCTTTTTTCCCTTGCGGAATTTGTAGCTGATGTGCGGCAGGGCTTCTTCATCCTTATGCAGGCGGGAGGCAAGGCCGGAGTACGGCTTTCCATCGGCTTCGCAGACCAGGCCCTCTTCATTCACGACCAGCGCTTCCGAGCCCGGATTGGTGGAATCCCCCGTGGGGTCGTAGGGGACGAGGGGCATGACGACCAGGGAGGGTTTTCCGGGCTGGCCCGCCTGTTTTTTCAGTTCCCGGTAGTTGGCTTCCGCATCCGCAAAGTCCCCGGTCTGACCGAAGGTGGAACCCTTGTACACCTTGCGCATGATGGCGGGGAAGTACCAGGATCCGTCCTGAATGACCAGCAGCGCCCTTTTTCCCACCAGGCACTGGTCCATGCAGGCCAGCAGCGTCAGGGCCAGCAGGATGACCAGGGAGACGTAGCCGCGGGAAATGCTTTTGAACCTTTGGAGGCGTCTTTTGGTGATTGGCGTGGGGCGGAACCGGCGCGGTCCTTTCAGCCTGATCCAGAGGCCCGCTCCGGCCATGACCAGCACGCAGGCCCAGCCAAACCACAGGAATTTTCCCTGAGGCGTCAGGAGGCCGCTGTTGTTCTGGTCCGCGCAGACGATGTGAAGCATGCTCATTTCCCGCGAGACAGTGAAGGGCCAGCTCAGCGTGGGGAGGAGCAGCCCGCACAGCTCGCCCGCGGCGGTGAGGACCGCCAGGATGATGAGAAGGTATGCCAGTTTTCTAACCATGTGTGTTATTCAAATTTGATGCGCGGGTCTACGGCGGCCACGATGATGTCGGAAAGCAGGTTGCCCAGCACCATCAGGAAGGAGGTGAGCAGCAGCGTGCCCATGATCAGGGCGTAGTCCTTGTCCATCAGGGCCTGGTAGCTCAGCATGCCGAAGCCCTGGATGTCGAACACCTTTTCCACCAACATGGAGCCGGCCACAATCAGGCTGATCAGGCTACCGAGCGTGGAAGCAATGGGAATGAAGGAGTTGCGGAAGGCGTGCTTGATCACGGCCCCCTTGAAGCTCACGCCTTTGGCCATGGCTGTCCGGACGTAGTCGGAGGAAAGGTTGTCCATCAGGTTGTTCTTCATCATCATCGTAGTGATGGCGAAGGAGCTGACCACGTAGCAGATCAGGGGCAACACGGTATGGTGCAGCAGGTCGGCCGCCTGTTCCCAGAATCCCATGTCCGCAAAGTCCGCGGAGGTAAGGCCGCACAGCGGGAACCATTCCAGGCGCGCGCCCAGGTACACCACGAGCACGGCGCCCAGCGCAAAGCCGGGAACGGAATACCCCAGGAAGATCAGCACGGAGGAAATGTTGTCCACCACGCTCTTGTGCCGTATGGCCTTCACAATGCCCAGGGGAATGCACACGGAATACGTGATGATGGCGCTCAGGATGCCGAAGTACAGGGAGACAGGAATGCGCTCCTTGATCATGTCCCATACCGGTTCATTGTATTTGAAGGAGTTGCCCATGGTGCCCTGGAGCAGGCCGTCAAAGCTTGTCTTGTACATCACGGCCCGCCAGGCATAGCCTTTCGCCTTGTCCTGAATGGCCCCCTCATTTCCCGTCTGCCGCATGCGCCTGGCCCAGCGTTCGGCGCGGTCCATTGGGGATTCCACCTCCACCGTCCATCCTTCCGTAGCCGCTTTCCGGGAAGGCGTCCCGGAAAAGAAGGCGTCCTTGACTTCCTTGGAATCCTTGTCCGGCCGCACGACGACGACCTGTTCTCCCGTCTCGTTCAGATTGATTTTGGTGTGGGTGTCGGAAATGCCGGCATATTCGTCCTCCCTGTCTGCCGGCTCCTCACCGGTAATAATCCCGAATTCCTCACGGGAAATGGAAATCTTCTTGGGCAGCACGCCCAACCATTGAAGATAGGCCGTGACGATGGGTTCCTGAAGGCTGTACTGCTCTTCCAGCCGCTCCATGTCGGCCTCGCTCAGGTTGTTGTCCCCGCGCTGGGAGCCCGCCTTCTGACCGGACAGGGCGCTCATGCTCTGCTGCTGCATCATTTGTTCAATGGGACCTCCCGGAACAAAGCGGGTTATGCAAAAGACGAGGAAGGTGACCCCCAGGAGCGTCAGGGGCATGAGAAGGAGTCGTCTGATGATATAGGTCTTCATTCGTCGCGCAGAACTCTACTGGTTTGTGGCATGCGAGGCAAGCCGCAATCCTTGTTTGTGAGCCTTTCCTAACATGTGGCTTTCCACGTTTTCCCCGGTTCCGGCATGGAGAATACAGAAAAACCGCCAAAATGGCGCCGTATTTCCGGTTTCCGGCCCTGGATGTCCGGCCGCTGTGCGCGGAGGGCTATATTCCTTCCCCCAGTCGGCGCGCCAGCATGTCCGGCAGTCCGGCCGCCAGAATGCGCCGCTGGGCTTCCTCCACGTCGTATTCCACGCGGCGCTGGTAATAAACCATACCGTCCGTATCCAGAATGCCGTAGGCTGCGCGGGGGTCCCCGTCGCGCGGCTGTCCTACGGAACCTACATTGATCAGGTATTTGTTGGTTTTGAGGAGCTGGATATCTCCGGACTCGTACTCCTGGATGCTCCCTTCGTGCCGGATGAAGGTGCGCGGAACGTGGGTGTGGCCGTTGAAGCAGAGGAACTGGTTGTCCCGCAGCATGTTGATGCTGTGCGTAGCCGTGTCCACATTTGTGACGTATGCCCAGGAGTTGGGCTTGTCCTGCGTGGCGTGCACCAGCACGATTTCATTGGGAAGAATGCGCTGGAAGGGAGCGCGGCGCAGCCATTTCTTCTGCTCGTCGGAAAGCTGCTGGCGCGTCCACATCAAGGCGCTGTACGCCACGGGATTCATGCCTGCCGGGTTGTCTTCCCCGATCGCTTCCTCGTCGTGGTTGCCGCGAACGGTGGGAATCTGTCGGGAACGGATGAATTCAAGGCATTCGGAAGGATTGGCGTTGTAGCCCACAATATCACCCAGGCAGTAAACGGCATCGCATTGCAGCTGTTCTATATCCTTCATCACCGCTTCCAGGGCGGGCAGGTTGGCATGGATGTCACTGATCAGGGCTATTCTACTCATGGTGTTGCGAAAGCCCAGTATAGCGCATTTCCCGTTTTTTGCCAAGCGGGTAAATGGAACCGGCGGAGCAACGGCCAAAGGCCCTGGGCTGAATATCCGCGTGGAGGGGTAAAGGCGGCAAAATGATTCGGCGGAGGTAAAACATTTTTTATTCCCTGAAATCCTTAGTCTTTGCCATCCGGCGCCGGATCATCCGGGTTGGCCTCAGGCAGGGATTCCAGAGTTTCCCTCAGTCCGTCCACGGGGTATCTGAGGGAATTGGCCAAGTGGGCGGTCATCATGTCGCGCGCGATTTCGTCTGTAGGATAAAGTTCGCGGAAGGGAATCCTGTCCTTTTCCGGAACATGCAGACGGTTTTCCAGCACGAAAATGTTGGTGACCAGGCTGGGAACGCGGTTGCGGGGGTCTTTGAACAATTCTTTCCCCAGTTTCAGAGCCTCCCTGGATTTGGAGGGGACGCGGGCCAGGGCGTAAAACTCCTTGCGCGCCGTGAGGGCTGGAGCGCCCAGTTCTCGGGCTTTCCGGTAGACTTCCGCGGCCTTTTCAAAATCCGGCTGGCGGTACGTATCGCTGTACATGTTGCCCAGCAGAGAATACAGGTACCAACTGCCGGGATTGGCCTTGATGCCCTTTTGCAGGAAATCGCGTCCCTTCTGAATGTACTTGCGGAATCCTTCCCGGCGTTCCAGAGGGGAAAGGCGCTTGTTGTCCAGATAGCTGGAGGAAGCGTTGTTCCCCAGATGCCAGGAACCGTTGTCCCAGTAAAAATCGGAATGCGGGGCAAGGGCGGTGATCTGGTTGTATCGGCGCTCCAGATTGGTCCAGTCGGAAATCAGGAAGCAGTCGAAGGCCTCCATGCTCAGCACCGCCGCCACCAGGGAACGCAGGCCGCCCAGGGACACCATGGCAAGCTGTTGTTCCAGATAATCGGAGGATGAAAGGTTCACCGGCTCTTCCAGCAGTCCAGCGTTCTTCTCCTGCTCCAGAATACGTTCCTGCAGGGGCAGGCGGATCATGCCGAAGCCCAGCAGGGCAATGATGAAAATGACGGTGTTTTTCAGCATGATTCGCGGGGGTGCGGCAGATTAATCCATTTTCAGGCGCTGGCGGATATCCCTGTCCAGTTGTTCCCATTCGGGTACGGAGGCTCCGGCCTGATGGGCTTTAGCGAGGGGATCGCCCCAGATGGCCGTGTATTCGATGGGGCGTCCTTCGTTGTAGTCCACGGCGCTGGACGGGATGAAGGCTCCCATGCTTTCCGTGCGGGAAAGGTGGAATTCGACCAGGTCGTTCGGCAACGTGTGGCCGCGGGCTTTGGCGGCCCGGACCACTTCTTCCATGATGCGGCGGACACGGGCGACGTTTTCCGGGTTTTTGTAGAGTTCCGCGATGCTGATGCCCCCCAGCGCCAAGCAGAGCCCGTTGAACGGTATGTTCCAGACGAGCTTGTACCACTGGATCTGTTCCGCGTTGTCAAAGGCGCGTGTCTTGATGCCCGCCCCGGCAAAGAGAGCGGAAAGTTCCTGCGCCTTTGCGGAGCCCTCCGGCGACGGGACGAACGGTGCGAATTGAATGTTGCCGCCTTCCAAATGGTTGATGTGGCCCGGTTCCTCCCGCATGGCGCAGATGAAGCACAGGCCCACGTAAATGCGGTCCGACGGGATAATACGGGCGATTTCCTCCGCGTTTCCCATGCCATTCTGGAGAGTGGCGGCCACCGTGTCTGGTCCCATCAAGGGAGGGAGGGCCTTGGCAAATCCCGCATTGGCCGTGCTTTTCCAGGCGACGACGACGAGATCCACCGGACCGACTTCCGACGCTTCCCGGTATACCTTGATGCGGGGCAGCGAAATGTTCCCGTGCAGGCTTTTCACTTCCAGACCGTGTTCTTTCAGGTAGTCGTATTCCGAGCGTACGATGAACGATACGTCGTGGCCGGATTTCTGAAGTCTGGCTCCGTAATAGCAGCCGAGCGCCCCGGCTCCCAGAATGGCTATTTTCATGGCGGTGAAGGAGGGTGTTTTTTCTTGGACCGTTTACAGCCCCTGGACGTTGCCTTTGTTGTCCAGATAGATGTGCATGGCATTCGGGGAGACGGGCAGGGCGGGCATGCGCATGATTTCCCCGCAGAGGGCTACCAGGAATCCGGCCCCGTTGGCGATTTCAAAGTCGCGCACGGTGACGGTGAATCCGGTGGGGCGGCCACGCAGCCTGCCGTTGTCGGAAAGAGAGTTCTGGGTTTTTGCCATGCAGATGGGGAGGTCCGTTAGACGGCTGGCTTCAAACTGGGCCAGCTTTTTTTTGGCCGCAGGCGTCAGTTCCACGCCGTCCGCTCCGTAAATGCTGCGGGCGATGATATTGAGTTTTTCCTCCACGGGTAGGGCAGATTCATACAGGGGCTTGAAGGGCGGGGAAGGACGGTCTGCCGCTTCTACCACGATTTGGGCCAGTTCCTTCCCGCCTTCCCCTCCGCGGGAAAAGATGTCCGCAATGGCGCAGGGGATGCCGCGTTCCGCGCAGTGCTCCATGATGGCGTCCAGTTCCTCCTGGGAGTCATCAAAGAATTTGTTGACGGCCACGACCACGGGGCGCTTGTAGTGGGCGGCGGCGTCCAGATGGGCGTCTAGGTTTGCCAAGCCCTTTTTCAGGGCGGCCACGTCCGTGTTTTTCAGATCCGCCAGGGCGGTTCCTCCGTGCATTTTCAGGGCGCGGGCCGTGGCGACGATGACGATGGCCGCGGGATTCAGGCCGGACTGGCGGCATTTGATATCCAAAAATTTTTCCGCACCCAGATCAAAGGCGAATCCGGCTTCCGTCACGGCATAGTCACCGAAGTGGAGAGCCATTTTCGTAGCCAGCACGGAGTTGCAGCCGTGGGCGATGTTGGCGAATGGGCCGCCGTGCAGGAAGCAGGGCACGCCTTCCACGCTCTGGACCAGGTTCGGCATCAGGGCGTCTTTCAGCAGGGCCATGACGGAGCCGGTAATGCCCAGTTCCTTGGCGAAAACGGGTTTGTCGTCCGCCGTGAAGCCGATAACGATGCGGTTGATGCGATTCTCCATGTCCTTGTAGGACGTAGCCAGGCACAGGCATGCCATGATTTCAGAAGCCGGGGTGATGTCGAACCCTGTTTCCCGCGGGAATCCCTGCCTGTTGAGGCCCACGATGATGGAGCGCAGGGCGCGGTCGTTCATGTCCATCACGCGTTTCCACGTGACTTTGCGTTCGTCGATGTTCAGTGTGTGGAAGAACATGGCGTTGTCAATGATGGCGCTGATGAGGTTGTGCGCGGAGGTGATGGCGTGGAAGTCCCCCGTAAAGTGCATGTTGATTTCCTCCATCGGCGTCAGGGAGCTTTGTCCGCCGCCGGTGGCGCCGCCCTTGCGGCCGAAGACGGGGCCCATGGAAGGCTGGCGGAGCGCGAGGCAGGCTTTCTTGCCGATGGCCTGGAGCCCCTGTGCCAGACCGATGGACACGGTGGTTTTTCCTTCTCCGGAGGGGGTGGGGGTGATGGCGGATACTAGGATGAGCTTGGCGGGAGTGGCGGTCTTGTCGAGCACCTTCAAGGGAATTTTGGCCTTGTTGCGGCCAAAAGGAATGACGTCGTTTTCATCGACGCCCAGCTTGCTGACACAATCGGAGAATGCGGGAATGACCATGTGCGTATGATGACGGAAGTATGGGGCTTTTGCAAGAAGTTCGTGGACTGTGGAGAGAGGAATCCGGGCCGTTTTTTACAGCCGGTGGGGAGGGACGGCGTAGGCCGAGCAACGGACGGAGAGGACGACGGCAATCAACCGGAGGGATTGTTTCATCCTGCGGGATGAAGGGACCGGAGCACGGGAACAGAAAACGGAAGAGGGCACCGGATAACGGCGGCATTATTTTTGAAAAATGGAGGCAGGCGTAGGGAAAGTTTCTTGCCGGTTTCTGCAGGAAAAAGAGGGAAGGAGGACGAGCGGGAGAAAGGCGGAAAAGGTCCGGAGTTTTTCCGTCGAAAGGCAGGTTCATCATGATTTTTCCGTGGAAAACCAGGAAGAAAACGGTTGCCGGCTGGGTTGCTGCAAGGGAGCGTAGGTTGCATGCAAACTTTGTGTCTTTGCTTTAAGGCTGTTGAAACGGTCTGCTCGTTTTTGGAGAGAGGAAAGTCCTTTTTCCATTTTATGATAGAATAAGCCGGGGAAACGGGTATAGTTTCCGAACGCCTGCGACGATGACGGGCGGCGCTTATCCCTCCACCACCATGAGTACCAACCAACCATTGAATGCCGGAGGCGGTCACATCGCCTGGGTAGATTTTCTGCGCATCCTGGCCTGCTTCCTCGTCGTGCTGGCCCATTGCTGCGATCCCTTCGTAGGGAGCTTTGACGGCAGTTTTGACTTTAAGTCGGGCGTCTTCATCGGCAGCCTCGTACGACCCTGTGTTCCTTTGTTTGCGATGATTTCCGGCGTCCTGCTTTTTCCCGTGACGATGGAAATGGGCGCTTTCTATTCACGCCGGCTCAAGAGGATTCTGATTCCGCTGGTCGTGTGGTCCCTGGCGCTTCCCCTGTTTTACTTCCTCTACTTTGCCGCGGGCGTGCAGACGGCCAGCCCCAACATCGTGATGGACACTTACACCTGGAGCGCCACGGTCGATAAGCTGTACACCTTTATTTTCAATTTCAATTATGATACCACTCCCCTCTGGTACGTGTACATGCTCGTAGGCCTGTACCTCTTCATGCCCATCATGAGCGCGTGGCTGACCCAGGCCAAAAGGAAGGACGTGAAGATTTTTCTGGGAATCTGGATATTCAGCATGGTCCTGCCGTACGTCCAGATGCTGGCTCCGACGCTGGGGTATGAGGGCAATTACGGCAATATGGGGATTCTGGGCATCTGCGACTGGAACCCGTACGGCATGTTTTACAACTTCGCGGGCTTCATGGGGTACATGGTCCTTGCCCATTATTTGATGAAGTATCCCCTGAACTGGAACTGGAAAAAGACACTGTCCATCACGCTCCCCCTGTTCCTGGCCGGATTTGCCATTACCTTCTTCGGCTTTCTGGAAACGCAGAAGCATTTCCCCGGCCAGTATTCCAAGCTGGAGATTCTGTGGTACTTCTCCGGCATTAACGTGTTCATGATGACCTTTGCCATCTTCGCCATAGTGAGCAAACTCCGGATTAAAACCAGCCCGGCATTGTCCCGGATAGCCGCCCTGACCTTCGGCGTGTACCTGTGCCACTTCTTCTTTGTGCAGTGCGCCTATGATGCTATTGACTTCCTTGGTTGGACGGGTCTTCCCGCCTGCGTGAAAATTCCGTTGATGGCCTGCCTAGCGTCCGCCGTTTCGCTCTTCCTTGTCTGGCTGCTGAACCTCAACAGGTGGACGCGCAAGAGCATCATGTAAAAGATCCGGATATTTGTTTGCACGGACGCTGCGGAACGAGTGAAACTGTTCCGCAGCGTTTTTTGTTCGGAAAGGCTTTTTTCCGTGGGGGACAGCAAAGGCTGCGGTGTGGTTTGAGGAAAGTTGCTGGACGAATCGTCGTGGTCATTTTATTATAAATACGCATCACGTGCAGGCACCGGTTGTCCGGATGAGGCATCTCTTTTGAAGAGAAGAATCGGCATCCGTGGTTCCCGGCGCCAACCCCAAGCACACAGAAAATTCCCGGAAAGTCGGCGCTTTTTGTAACCTGTTGGGGATGTTAGATTGACAGTAATGATCATTTTTTAAGGCGTGGGTACTTGCAGATTGATATGGCAGGTTGGCGCAAATCATTATTTGTGCAATTAATGATCAATTTGTAAGCTCCCCCGCCGTCGCACCCTCACGGGTGCGTGGATTGAAACTCCAACACTCCCAGGAAAGCACGAGCCTCACAGAGGTCGCACCCTCACGGGTGCGTGGATTGAAACCCGTCCGCCGCCGGATAGCTTGACGGAATGAAGGTCGCACCCTCACGGGTGCGTGGATTGAAACGGAAAGGACTGCCTGACCGAGCCGCTGCGGGTGAGTCGCACCCTCACGGGTGCGTGGATTGAAACTACGTATTGCCTGGGCATCGCCGCTTCCATGGGGTCGCACCCTCACGGGTGCGTGGATTGAAACATCCGCCGGTGCAAGGGCGGTTACATGCCCCAGGTCGCACCCTCACGGGTGCGTGGATTGAAACAGGCAATCGTCGGGCATGATTCCCGTGATGTACATGTCGCACCCTCACGGGTGCGTGGATTGAAACTTCCGCAATGCCGCCCTGCGCCGCAGGAGCGGGGTCGCACCCTCACGGGTGCGTGGATTGAAACATCGGGGCGACCAACGAGCCCAAGCCCCTGTGTAACGCGCCATGACATCTGATCAATTGACGACAGGTATCTGATCAATTTAGCCGTCCCTGCCTACTCCGGGCAGGGGGTGTGCAGGGCTCCTGCATCGCCTCTGCAAGCGGCCATCAGGCCGCCCCAATCCACCGCCTCGTCATCCTCCCTGGTCACACCGTCCTGCAGCATGGCCGCCCTGGCGTCGGCCAGCAGGTGCATCACCCTGGCCCGCTCGCTGGCCGGCTGGTGATCCTGGCGAGGGCTGCCGGTGGTTACCATTGCAAACCTGGCCGCATAACTCTCGGCGCTCGCTGTCCGGCTGGGCCAGCACCAGGCCGTCCACTCGCTCCAGGGGCTGCGCTGCCTCCACGGCTCCTCGATGCGGCACACTGTTGCCGGCACCCTGGCCAGCACCTCACGGCCGATGGTCACATCCTCCGGCGCTAAATCATCCAGCAGCGTCCAATCCATCTCCCGGTAGAGCCGTCTGGCCATCCATCCCCTCAATGCGTACAGGCAGCCATAAATCCGCCACGCTCCTGCCACAAAATCCCCGGAGGCATACATCGGGCATGCCGGATGGGCATCCATCCAGCGCAGCCAGCCGTCATCCAGGAGGGCCGTATCGCAATCAATCTTGACGACGATGTCGTCGTCCTCCGCCTCTCGGCACATCTCCGAGAGCATACCCCGGATGCAGGCAGGCCCGCGCAGGTTACCCTGTCGATCCCATGATGACTGCACGTAATCCGCGCCTATGCTCCGGAGAGCAGCGGCGGTATCCTCCTGCACCGGACTGGCCGCATCGTCCACTACCGTGACGCTGGCGTAGGGTACGGCCATCCGGACACAGCGCACGCAGGCCACTGCCTCGGCGGCGTCTCCGGAATATGAAAAAACAAAAATCCTGATCATACTGTTATATATAGAGTGAAAAATTAAACAGCCGGCCCGTAGGGGTAAAAAGTGCCGTAATTGACCGGTATCTGAATAGTGCCCAGCATATGCTGGTACACTACCTTGTCCTGCACCGTCGCAACGTGGAAGGAGTAAAAAAACTCCTCCGACTCGTCCGGCTCCTCGTCCTGGAGCCGGAGGGGGTTGACCGGCCCCTGCTCATAGGCGATAGACGTGCCGGTCAGCTTGCCCTTGGCGTTAAATTTGACGTCCAGCCATATCTCGCCGGCCGTAAAGCCGGTCATCGTGTACCAGCCGCTGTTATCTCCCGGCGTCTGGCTGATGTAGACGCCCTGCAGCATCAGCTTGCCCCGGCGCATCCGCGCGCCGGTCACATTGGCGTTATCGTCATCCCAGTCAAGGATTACCTGCAGACCATAAATCGGAGGCTGCTCCGGGGCTGCCGACCACACGATCTCCCCCTCCGGTCCCAGGGTGGGCGCGGGCGGAGACTTGTAAGCCTCGCTGTCGTACTGCAGCGTCTGGACCGGGCCGTCCACTTGGTCCTGGTCGTCCAGCGCCTGCTGGTCGTCGGCTATCTGCCGCATGCGATCAATCATGTCCTGCAGAGACAAATGCGCCGGCACGCCAGTGGTGACCGCCGTGCTCTCTCCGTCCAGATCAACGCTGACGCTCTGCACGACGGTGGCCATGTCGCGGTACTCGCGCCGGGATCCGGTGATGGCCAGCCTGCTGCCCACCAGGATGGCGGGCGACACGGCCCGCAGGGCGGTGACGCTGCCCTCTACGGGGACGTCGCGGGTGACCTCGTAATAATCCCGCAGGATGGAGGTGTAATCCGGCCACGCCTGACCGGCCGGCGGCGTACCGCCTCCGCTGATGGGCGGCTCTCCTCCCCCGTCAGCCCCGGCATCCCCTGACTTGCTGGCCCGGTACTTGCGGTGCATGGTGTTGATGGTGCGCCCCCTCCATGTCATCCAATGGTAGTATCTGGTCACACCGTTGACTTGCTTGGTGTGCGGGAACAGCATCTCGCAGCCCTTGGGGGGCTTGGCGTCCATGTATACATATTGCTTGAGCTCCACATAACACCACTTGATGGTATTGCAGCTCTCGCTCAGCTGACCGCTCACATGCTCGTAACGCTGAGCGGAGTCGTCAGTGGAATAATTGCTCTGGGTGGATCCGTCAACGCCGGCTATTACGGATTTCTTGATCCTCCCATACCGCGCGGCCGTCAAGGTGGCAAGCTGGGGTATCTTGCGCCGCCAGTAGATGGCTCCCTCCACATCGTTGGTGGGCAGTTTGTGCCCTGTCACCTCGACAACAGGCTTGGTAAAATCCCACACCGGGGACTCGGAACCTTGCGGCTCGTCATCATCCGGGCTGTCCGGACTGACGGCCACCTGAACAGTTACGCATCCCTCCTGGTGCAGGGACGCCCCGCGTGGCCAGACCTGGGACTGGTAAGCCTGATTGCCGGCAGTCAGCACGACGCCCACGGCCGGGGGGACCAGGTCCGGCCGGGGGGTGAGCTTGATACTGGAGAGCCTGTCTCTCACTCGGTCCAGGGTGGTCACGGGCAGATCGGCCCCGTCGGCCACCCTGATCACGGGGGCGTCTCCCGTATAATCCACCCGGCACACCATGCCGGGACGGCTGGCCAACACCTTGCGCAGCACGCCGGCATACATGTCGCAGGAGAGCGCCGTATCCCACATCCAGGCGGAGGCGGACACGGACACGTCGATGCCCACGTCGGCAGAGAGGAGGCCGTGCTTGCGGGCATCCTCCAGCACCGCCTTGAGGGTGGCGGCAATGCCCACCCGGCGGGGCACGCTCTCGGCGCTGCCTCCGGATATGTTGGCATTAAGCGCCCCCCTCAACCCTCCGGATGGGCTGAAACACAGCGCCCCCTCCAGGGGCTGGAGGATGTCGCACGCCTCAATGGACCACCGCCAGGCATTGCCGGACTGCTCCAGGGCGCACTTGCGGATGGTCCCCTCCATCACCGTCACGGCGTCCCACACCACGCGCACTTGATCCATGTAGGCATAGGGTGCCGGCTCGTCCTGGTCGCGCGCCAGCTGTTGCCAGGTGAATTTGAGCGGGCCAAAATTGCTCCAGTTGCAGGAGGCACCCTTGATGGCCTTGCCCGTGATCTCAATGACTCTCATGGCGGTGATGCGACAGATGGGTTAGCGGTGGCGGCTGTAGCGCTCGCGGGACAATAAGCCGGAGACCTCCTGCTCAATCTTGCTGAGGCGCTCATTGTGCCGTGCCGACTTGTCCGCCGCCTGCCGGGCGACGGCAAGAAACTGCTGCATCACATCCAGGATGCGGCCCGTGGCGTTGCCCTGCCCAAGCATCTGCCGGGTAAACTCGCTGACCATGGCGCTGGCGTCCTGGCCTGCCGCAGGGACAGGCTGTGGAGGAGGCTGCGGAGCCTGTGCGCCGGCGCGGATGCGCGCGCGCATCTCCTCCTCGGCGTCCAGGTCGCGGCCCTCCGGAGTGACGCGCCGGGGCCGTGCCGGCCTGGCGGGATTGGCCGGCTGAGGCCGGGACATGGCCGTCAGAATGCGGCCCAGCTCTCCATGGACCAGCTCCTTGACCAGCCTGACCACGCGCATGCCCGCCTCGTCGTCCTGGTCGATACGCATCGTCAGGGACTGGAGCTGCTTGATCGTAGCGTCGTTGAGTACGCCATACTTGGCGACATCCTTGAGGATGTCCACAATCTTGGCGGCGGCTCCATCCTTGGGGAGACTGGGGAGGATGTCGGACAATCCGTCCAGCTTGCCCTTGTATCGCTGAGCCTCCAGATCCTTGCGCTCCAGGGGAGTCATCAGGTTGCGCTCTCCGGCCGCCGCCTTGGAGTAACCCTTGATCATGTCGTCCATCATCCACTTGACCTTGGCGGCCAGCTCCTTGGGCAGGCCCTTGAGCGCCTCGTCGCGCAACTGGCTCAGGCGTGCGGAGTCCTGCTCGGACATGTAGCCGGCATCGGCCATGTGCTGCCCCTCCTTAAGCAACCGCTTGAGTCCGGGCGTCTCATGATCCTTGTAATCCTGGCCGTCAGTGAGTTGATCGTAGCGCCTGCGCCAGCGCTCCTGGACGCCCTTGCGCTGGCTGGCCAGCTCGGCGAGGTCCTTTTGCCGACGCTCATCTGCAGCCACGGCGCTGGCCTGGTCCGCCTTGGCGGCGGCGATGACAGCCTCCCTGGCGTTGATCTCCCGCTGGTACTGCAGGAGCTGCTGTTGGGTGGAGACGTTGGCCTCGTCCAGCTTGAGCTGGTCCTCGGCAGTTTTGAGGCGCTCCTTGCGGGTCGTCTCACTCTTATCTTGGTCCTTGATGGCATTGGAGATGTCCTCAGTCATCTGCATACTGCCGGCGTTGTCCTGATCGTAGTGGACCAGAGGATTACTGCTGCGGTAGTAAGCCTCTATAGCCTCTACCTTAGCGTCTGCGTCGGCAATGTATTGAGCAAGGTCCTTATACTGCTGGAGACGCTCCATTGTCTTATCTATCTTATCCTGAGTATCTCTGGCTACACGGGGATCGCTGAGTCCCTTGCTGGTGCGCAGGGCTATGGCATCTTGCAGCTCCTGCTCAAGCCTTGCAATGTCTTGCATCCTCTGTTGGGTGCGCTCCCGATGGTGATAATCCTCTACATCCCTCTTGTATTGGCGATACTCCTCCGGAGTGACCCCAGCATAAGGCGACTTGGCCGCCTGTTCTTGTTCGGCCTTGATCCGGGCCACCTGCCTGGCGGTCTCGTCGCGGGCCTGGATAGCCGCCTCCAGCATGATCTGCTGGCGGTCCTCGCGGGACTTGGCCGCACCCCTGGCCTCGGAGGCATCCAGGTCGGCCATCAGGGCGGCGGCCGTCTCCTGGGTGATCTCACCCCTGATCTCGCGGGTACGCACGATCGTGCGTTGCAGCTCCAGCTCCTTGAGCCGGAGAGCCTCCACGTGGTCCACCTCCGCCGTGCGGTTGGCGGCCAGCTGGCCGATGAGCTGGATGCGCTGGGAGTAGAGCTCGTTAATGGCCGTGATCCTGCGCTGCTCCTCGTCGTAGATGCGCTCGCGCTTGGCGTTGGTCAGCGCATCGGTATAGGCCTGCTCGCGCTCGGCGGCCTCGGTAGCCAGACGGTCCTTGAGCTCCCGCGCCCGCTTGACGGCGGCCTTGTCCACGCCCTCGATTACCTTGTCCCAAGAGTCCAGGATCCACTGGCCGATGGCCTTGCCACGGTTGTAGAAAGACTCCAGCTCATTAACGACGTTGAACGTCGCCATCATCCTGCCGCGCAGGGCCACCAGGGACGACTGCGTCTGCCTGGCGCTGCGCCCCATCTTGTTGAGAGACGCCGCCCCCTTGTCCCCGGCCTGGGCGACGTCGTTGCCGGTGGTCCTGGCCTGCTGTCCGACCTGGCTGACGGCCCCCTGCAGACCCTCTGCAGAGTCGGTTGTCTTGTCGATAGCCTCAGCGGTATCCTCGGCGGCATCCGCCACCTCCTCCAGGTTGTCGATTGTCTCCTCCCGGCCTAGCTCGTCGTTGACCTGCCGGGCCGTCTGGCGCAGGCTATCCAGCCCCTTGTTGACCTTGTCCAGCGCTCCCGTGTTGGCCGTAGCCTCCACGCCTACCTGTACCTTGTAATCCTTGTCTGCCATGTTAGTTAATAGTGATGAGTTAAGAGTTAATAGTGGTTAAGATATCTCTCCCGTCAGGGTGAGGGATAACTGGACGGCCGCCCATGCCTTGCCCTCGGTGTCCGGCAGCCGGATATCCTCCGGGCGGCGGCCGAGGCGCGGTCCGTCCGGTCCCAAGTCGTGATCGCTGGTGAGCGGCAGAGGCTGGACGAGATCCACCGTGGCGTGGTAGGTCCTGGTGCGTGACGGCCGCCGCTGGTGGTAGCAGGACAACCAGGTAACCGTACCCTCCGGGTGGAGGGTGAGAGTCTCCTGCAGGTCCAACCCCCATGCCTGGGCGCGGGCAAACGTCGCCCAGGCCCTGACCACCGTCAGGGTCATCTGCAGGGAGGCGTTGCCGCGCGCGGCCTGGTGCATCCAGGGGCTGCCAATCACACCCTCTCGCTGGATCTGGATGGAGGGCTTGACGCTCACCAGCTCCGCCATGACGTCGTCGTACTGGCACAGCACGATGTCCTGCAGGCCGGCCGGGCGGTAGATGACCGTGTCGAGGGAGAGGTAGTGCATGGCGTGATGAGAGTGGAGGGTTGAGAGTTAAGAGTGGAGAACATCAGAAGTGAAGTGCTTGAAAAACGCCACAGCCTCGTCATCCGTGATGATAAAATCCGGGTAGTCATAAACCGTAAATATCCTGCGCCCTCCGGTTTCCGCATGGACGGCCTCGACATCAAGCGCAACCTCGTCCCGTTGCCCGGTGGGGGTGTAAGGATCATCCTCACTGTAGATCGTCGCCGTCATCAGATGCGCCCACACCTGGGACGCCTGCCAAGGCTCGGCCAGCCCTACCAGCGCGGCCACCACGGATTGTAATGCCGGGGCCTGATCGGCGGGTATGTCGTCCTGCGTATAGCGTCGGGACTGCACAAATCCATCCTTATCGGGAAACACGGCCGTCATCGTGAACTCCTCCCACGCCCCGGGCGAAGGAAACTGTATCTGTATTTGGGTATTATCCATAACTGTTAATCGGTTAATTTATTTGTATCAAATCGCACCATTCGCCTAGGACAGTTCCTCCATAATAATTGGGTGCATGAACCCCGACAGAACAATGTCCCGCTGTCTTTGCCAGTGACAGCCTGCTGGACATCGCTCTGTTATAAGAATCCAACGTAAATGTCTCCGGCAAAACCTTGTAGGAAACAAGACGCCCGGCGCTTTTATCAAACCCAACCAGCCAGACACCGGAATGCTTACTCGTCATGGACAAAGCCACTCCCCGCAAGGCAAGGCTGTCGGGCACGGAACACTGGTGGGTGGTATTGACGGCAGTACTGGACGCATTATCCCACCGGGACATGCGGACAGACACGGCACATTGGCCATTGGCCGGACGGCCTATCTGTATATCGACCCAGTATCGCATGTAACCTGCGGGCGTGGCAAAGGGATCATCATCCAGGCTCGCGTAATCCGCATTGAAAGAAGTATTGCCTATGGCGATCGAATCAAAGCACCGGCCATATCCCAGGCCGCAGGACATTGGGAAATAACAACTGGTCAAGCCGTCGTAAGCTGAATTGTTATTGTCGAGATTGATCATATTAAAATCAGCCGTGACCACAGTCCATGCCGGCATGTTGTCTCGCCCGGCAGCCCACCAAAACCGGTCCACAAGTATTCCCCAGGAAAAAGGATTGGAAGAATTGAAATAGGTACGCAACGCGGAAAACTCCATCTCGTGAAGCAGACGCACCTCCCTGTATCTGGCCGCCTCCGTGTCAGTGGATGGCGCTACCGGAATATTAATCCCCCCGTTGGCATTGATCGTGCCTCCAAAAGTAGCCGCCGTGGTGATGGACAGAGTAGAGGCGGCAACCCTGTTGCAATTAACGACATTGCCGGATATTTCCCCGGAGGAAGCAAGCGCAGAAACATGGACAACGGCACTGTTTGAGCTGGCGTAAATCGTTGCTCCTCCGTTACTCAATGTAATTTTTTGCCCAGCGGAAAGAGCAATCCCTCCGGCCAGCGTCATGTTGCCTTCAGCATCCACCTGCGGGATGGCGGCCAGGGCCTGCTGGGCCGCGGTGGCGGAACTGGCCGCGCTGGTGGCGGATGTCCCCGCATTGGTGGCCGCCGTCTGCGCCTGGTTGCGGGCCGTGGTGGCCGCCGTAGCCGCAGCCTGGGCGTCTGCGGAGGCTGTACGGACATCATTGCCCAGCCCCTGCATCTGGGCGGCGGTGGCAAGCTCCGTACCACCCACCATCACTCCGTCGTCGTAATCAACCGTGACGGACAGCACGGGGGCTATGGTGGCTTGCGTGATGACGGGCGGATAACTGACGGCGGAGGCGATGCCCCGGCCATCCTTGGCCGCCGTGATGACGGCATGGACGCCCAGCTCGTGAGTGGTCAGATGATCCGCGTCCGGGCCGGCACATATCTCCAGCATGATCTTGTCCCCCCGCCGCAGAGGGACGCCGGGTGTAAAATCCCAGGTCATGGGCTGGTTATTGGCAGGGAGAGCTACGGCGGGAGCTACCCCGGCCACGACATACTTGTCGCTCTCCAACCGCCAGATGCGCAGCCAGTGATGATCAAGCAATCCCGTGTCTGTGTAATAGGTCATGGTCACGCTGCGCAGGCGGCATTGATCGGTCAAGTGGCCGGCCAGCAGCTCGTCGCCCCAATCCATTGCGTAGCAGGCTAAGAGCGTGGGCGTCTCGGCCTCGCCGGTGGACAGGGTGGACGATCCGGTTACGGGGTCTGCGTGCATGCCGCGCTCTTGCAGAGCGCCGTCCAGGGCTGCGGGCAACTGGCTGGCCAGGGCGGATGCCACCAGCTCGGACCAATCGGCCAGCACCTCGGCGGGCGGAGCAAACTCTGCCGGCAGGATGTCCCGGCGCACCGTCACCCGGATCGGGCGGGACGTGTGCTGCGCTCCATCAGGGGCCACCAACACCACCTCGGCCACCAGGGCCACGCTGTCCGCACTGCCCAACGCCGCCTGAAGCGGCACCGTATTGATCACCCATGAGGCTGTCTGCCAATCGTCCTCGCGTGTCCAATCGGTCACGGTCATGATCAGGTCGGCGCTGCCTATCGTCCGCTTGACCGCCAGCGCCGGCGTGCAATCTTCCAGGGCTTTATCCACCCGGACACGCACCGGCACCGTATCGCCCAGCACCAGGCGCATATCCGTCACCGGCACCCCGGAGGGCCAGTTAACCGCCATTGTCCTGCCGTCTATTACTATATCCATGGTGTGATCGTGATCGGGGTTGTGGAGGGGGTGAAGGCCATACAGCCTCCACCGCTCCGGGTTGTCATCAGGCACCGACCTGGGCCACCAGCGCCTTGGGCGTCAGCTTTTGCAGCGGGCTGTATTCAATGCTCAATTCCCATTCAGCGGTTGCCGGGTCGGACGCAAAATTCGGGGTATTCGTCAAACGCAGCCTGCCCATGACGCACCACTCCATCAGTTCCTTGCCATTTTCCGCGTGGTCCGTCAGGCGTCCATAAAGCCAGACCTTGATTTCACCATTGGAAACAAACGGCACGGCTTCCTGGTTGTCTTCCAATTCCCCGGCCACGCCAAAAGCCAACTGGATCACTTCCGGCGCAATGTACTGCGTGGTGAATTTAAGCTTGTACTGCTGAACCATGGTTACATCCTCCATTTCATACATGCCGGTGGCGTCATTCACGCCCTCAATCTGGACGTTCTTCTTGACCTGCTCCACCTGGCCGCTCTTGATTTTGCCCAGGTACAGCCAAGGGCCGGGGGCTTCGGAGGTGGGGATTGCCGGACATGCGTCCGCCCCCACCGTCTTGCTGCCGTCCGTCGCCCCGAATTTGGCAATCCTGATCGGCATGCCGCCAATCAGGTAGTTCACTCGTCTTGTTGCTTCGCTCATAATGTTTAGTCTTTCGTATTTAATATTTAGTCTTTAGCCTGACGTGCCCGTCAGGCGTTAATACACGCGCTTGGCGGCCTTGTCGGCTATAAGGGCCTCGGCCTGTTTGGCCGTTACCGTCACCAGCGCGCCGGCGGCAAAGCGCCAGCCGTCAATCTCGGTTCCCGTCTTGAGGAGGCGCACCTTGACGGCACTATTAACTGGTACCTGTTCACTATTCACTGCGGCACGAGTGCCGCCTGCTTCCCCCTCGGCTGCTGCCGGGGCCTGTTCTTGTTTGGTTTCTGCTTTTGCCATGGTTTAATTTATGGTTCAGGGTTAATAAAAAAGTCTCGGAGCCAGCACGACGGCCTTGCCTACCAGGTTCTTGATTTTTTCCAGCTTGCTCAAATCCAGCGGCGTTACGCCAATGACAACCGGATCTTCCTGGTTGTCCTCTTCGTCACGCATCCAGTTCTGCACCCGTCCGATGATCGTAGCCGCGACGTCGGCCAGGTATTCGTCCACGGATTCATATCCTGCCGGCAGCAGGCTTTCCTGCTGGATATAAATCCCAACTACCATCGGGCAATCCATCCGTGTGGTGCGCGTGCGCTGCGCCTGGTCCGTGTTGGTCGGATCGCCCGGTGTGACGGCCACGCAGCAATACTGGGAATTGGCCGTCATCAGGAGCAGGTCACACTGGCTCACGCGGTCAAACAGGCCCGGCATCACCAGCGGGGCAAGGTCTGTGTCCCCCTGTAAATGTTCCATCAGCTTGCGGGCATAAAGGTAACTGGGCGCTTTCTTCATAATTTCTTCTTTCTGCTTAAAAAGTCCAGGGCATCATGCACGGCTTCCTCGGCCACGCTGCGCACTTCATCATCGTCCGGCATCACATCCGGGTGTTCCGGGATCGTGACCTCCCGCATCAGGATGTAGTAGATGGGGCTTTGTGGGTCTGCCACACGCCGGGTCTGCCCCTTGCGCGGTCCCCTGGTGACGGGCACGTCTTTGCCGCCAACCAGCACCCCCGTTGCAGGCCCCTTGCAAGGCACAAACACCAGGCTCCCCCCCAGCCCTGCCTGCTGGATGCTCAACCCATACGGGGCGGCATCGGTGGGTATAGCCAAATTCTTGGTCGGTTCTCCCGTTACTTCGGACGGTCGGCCGCTGGCGCGCAGCGGACCTCCCAGCGCCTCAATGGAGCCAAGCCACTGGTGCCGGACACCGCGCTTGTACACACGCACGGCCAGTCGGTCATTGCCGTCCGGCTCCACGACGGTGGCGCGGGCAGCGTCCGCCCAAAAAGACCGGCCGCCGCGATCCTCAAAGCGGGTGCGCAGGTTGTCCTGAAGGTCCAAGGCAATGGCTTCATTTACCTGGGCCTGTTCTTTGCGCCCAAGTTTCAAAGCAATGCCGCCCGTAATGGTCACATTCAGACTGATCATAATTCGCGCACGGTGATGGTTGCCGGCCTGGTGGCCGTGTCGATGCCGGTGACGCGGTACGCCGTACCGCCCAACAATACCCGGCTGCCGGGTGTTACCTGGCGGCCGATGGCAGCAGCCGCCAAGTCGATGCGCCGGGCGCTGCTGCCGCCTTGCACCACCAGGCGCACGTTGCCGGAGGCAGGGGGCGCACTCCCGACCGGCACAGCCGGCAAGGCGGCCACTGTAAGCGGCACGCGATATACGCCGGATTGCAGAGCTGCCAGGTCTTGTGCTGTCAGAGTGAGGGACGTTTCCAATTCCGGGGCGGCGTCCGGAAGAATCCGGCCAAACAGGCGTGCCACGTCTTCAATCATGTCCAACCCCACGCGGTTCTCTGGCGCATCGGCCCGGAAGCCGTCGGGATTGCTTAAAAAATCAGCCAGGGAGTCGGCCTGGTAGTTGGTGCGCAGAGATGCCGGCACGTCCTCCCGCGGTTGGGTGGTGATCACCCGGCCAATCTCTCCGGCATCATAGGGACGTGTGCCGTTGCGGTCCACCAGGCGCAGGGAGGAACCGTCCCATTCTGCAATGCCCTTCATCTGTTCGGCCAGCGCTGCGCCCAAGTCTTCATCCCGGACATTGGCGTCCAAGGCAACATCATGGTTGAACGACTCCGGCCGCTGGGATTCGATGCGCTCCATGTCTTCGTCCGTTACCAGGCCCTTTTTCTCGGCAACACTCCATTTCACCGGACGCCACCACATGCCGCTGCCAAAATCAAAAGGCGGGTAAGGTGTCCGCCACCGGGACAGCGCCGCCCAAATGGGAGAATCATTCAGAGCAATGAAAGAACCGTCCCTGGCCACACCCTCATAATTGACGGAGGCGGCGGCCTCGTTCCAGCGCGTTTGCCAGTCCCTGGGCTCGCGGGATTGACGGTTGCGGTGCAACTCACTGGCCGGGTACATGGCATTGCCCGTGAGCCGGTTCTTTTCCGCATAGCCACGCGCCATGTTGACATTGGTTTTCAAGGTTACATCCAGGCGGCGCGGGGTGTAGATGTCCTTGATCGTTCCGGCGGTTCCCGGCGTGGGGCGGTAGCCGGTGCGTTCCAGTTCTTCCCGGACCGCTCGGCGCGCTTCAATCAGAGACACTTTCCCGTTGGCCAGCGCGGCCGCCGCATTCCGGCAAGCCTGGGCATCCTCAAACCTCACCTTGCCCGCCATCACAAAGGCCCGCTCCATACGCCAGTAATCCACGCGCGCAGCTTCCCATTCCCGGCTGCGCAGCTCGGACGGGATGACTTGCTTGTTAAGGATAAACTGACCAGGAGCGGGCATAATCTATTACCTGATAACTATTCACTATTAACTGCCATGATGTGAAGCATCATGGCTCCGGGTACCAGCCTGTGCCGTCGTTGCCGTAGGCCGGAGACGGGGCAACAATGGCAGGCTTGTGGGATGCGGGCACATGCACCTTGCCGTCCGGTCCTATCACCTTGCGCTCCGCCCTGGCAATGGAGGCCAGCAGTGCGGCGGCATCATCCGCCGCCTTGCGCCGCTCGTCGGTGATGGCCATGCTGAAACGCTTGAGCAGGCGCACCGCCGCAATGTCCATCGCGGCAGCGCGCAGCGTGCGCGGTATGGTTGCCTGGTCATCGTCCAGCGCGTTGGCCGGATTGCTGGCGATGGATTCCCGGACCATGGCCGTCACGTCGTCCAGGGTGTCCAGCGTCCAGGGATTGGCGGAGTCTGGGCCGGACGGTGCCACAACGGCCAATTCCTTGCCGTTGAATACCAGGGCCAGGTCATCCATCGTCAGCTTGATCCAGGCTTTCATGCAGCGGTCAGGCTTTGGGTTCAGCGGCGGCGATCAGGGCATCGGCCACCCGCAGGGAGTTGGTCGCCAGATCCTGGACCATGCGGTCGTCACGCAGCAGAGCGGTGTAGCGGCCCTGTCCCAGCATCCCGGCCGCAATCGTCGCGGCGATTGACAGGCGGGACGGTTCTGCTTTCCGCAGGGAGGCCGTCGGAAGGAAGGTGGGGGTACATTTTTTCACCGTTTCCTTGTCTTCTCCTGATCCTGTTCCGGGGGTAGTCTTTTCCTGAGGTGCCGTTCCGGGGCTGGTCATGTTAGGTTCGGTGAATTCTCCCTCTTCCGGGTTGGTGTTGTTCCCCAGGGTGCCATCCTTGGGAGTAGTTGTTTCATCCTGCTTTGCAGTCTTGTTGGTTTTCGGTGTTGCCATAATAATTTGGTCTTTCGTCTTTGTGTATTTAGTCTTTGCTTCCCGCTCCCGTCACGGGAGCGGGAAGCCATGATCAGCTGATCGTCAGGCGGCTCACGCAGGGCGGAGCCGTCACGGCGAATGCGCGCATCATGTTGATTTCGTGCCAGGTGGTATGGATGCCGCGTTCGTAGTAGCTTTCCACGTTGTCGGCATAGGCGTCACCGCCGGAACTCAACACCTTGAGGCCGGAGAAGTCTCCCACTTCCATGCCTTCCTGGGCGTAGGTCAGCCATACGTCGTCGCCCAGCAGGTTGACACCGTCAAACTCTACATTAGGCCCGGCGTTATCATTGCCGATCGGCACGTTGGCCACCATGACCTGGAGGTCGGGAGCGGCATGCACCCCCAGGAGCTGCTTGAACAAGTCAACGGTCAGCTCTTTGGCGCTGTTGTAGGTGATGGCGTCCAGTACGGCGGGAGAGGCTGCCAACACGTCCCATTTCTCGCTCGGTATGAGGATTCGGTTGGGCTTGATGCCCGCCTGGGTTTCCATGCGGCCAATTTCTCGCTTGAATTCCGCCATCGGATCGGCGGAAGAAGATGACCAGTTGCCCACGCCGGAACGCGCCTGAACCTGGCTGCGGAAGTAGTCAAGCCCGTCGGCGATCATGGAGGTTTCCCAGACGGTCAGCAGCGTGCCCGTCCTGGACTCCGCCTTGACGGCAGCCACTTCTGACCGTCGCGCGTCCAGCTCATCTTTGGACAGGTGGAGATCCCGGTCATCAATGCCGATGCGCAGGCTGTGGTCCTCCAGGGCAAATGGCCGTGGATCGCAAATCAAATCCAGGCTGCGGGCAGATTGATGGCGTCCGCGCGAGGTGTCCACCCGGCGGAAGGCATAGCCTTGCGGGAAATAGTCATACGTCCCGGTATCGCCGTCCACCTTGACGGCGGGGGCCAGGAACGATAGCGGGTTGACCGGGCGGCGGCGGAACCAGCCCACCACCATCTGGTGCAACGAGTAACAGTAAGTGCTATTTGTGCTCATATCAGTTAATAGTTAATGGTTAAAAGTTAATAATGATATTAAGCGGAGGCGGCCGCCACCTTGTAGGGCTGGCACATGATCACGTTGATCAGCTGCCCGGCCTTGGTGGTGGCCACGTCCTGGATGGAGATGGCTACAATCAGGTCCCCGGCAGCCTCGGCAGATGCGGAGACGGTGCCGTCGGCATTGCGCTTGAGCGGCGTGTTGACCTTGATGACGCCGGGAGTTTCGCCCAGCTGGGCCTGTACGACAGCCTGGCTTTTCCACATGATGATGGAGGCTCCTGTCCGGTTGCCCAGCATGGAGCGCAGCTGGCCGTCCGGTTCGCTGATCACGCCCAGGGGGATCGTGTCGTTGTTTTCCAGGGCGATTTCCCCGGCGGCGTTGAGGGAGGCGAATTTGCCTTCGTGGAGATGGCCGTTCTTGCTGGCTTCCTCCGAATATTGCCGGCGCAGCACCGGCTTGTCATAGACGATCATGGTTGGTTTCCTTTCGTGTGTTTGGTTTTTACTCTTTGGTCTTTAGTATTTCGATTTACCGCAGGCCGTCCTGGTATTCCTGACGGGCATCACGCCAGACGCGGGTGTATTCGGCTGAGTTGAGTTGACGCCCCAGCTTGTGTTCTTCTTTATCCACGCGGCCCTGGCAGTAGTCCGTCATGGCTTTTTGCTGGGTGTTCACGTCGCGCCGCATTCCGTTAATGCGCACGCTCACGTCCCGGTTGGGTTTCTGGCCCTGCATCCGCGTGTTGACGTCGCGCAGGGGAGCCAGATTGGGGTAACGCCGTTTGCGGCTGTTGGTGTCCGGTCCGCCGGCTGCATTGGCGGCAGCCAGTGCGGTGGTCAGTTCCTCCACCTTGGACTTGAGGTTCTGGACGGCGGCCAGCACGTCTTCGGCATTGGCCGATTCATCCAGGTCCAGTTCTTCCGCCAGCTGCATCAGGACGTCCACGGCGGCACTGCCGTCGTCATTGGTGTCCTTTTCCGGGTCATCCGGATCAGTGTCCGAATTCGTGTCGGCGGGTTTGTTGTCCTCCTGGGCCGGAGGAGTGGGAGGCGTCTTTTCCTCGGTCGGTTCGGCCGGAGTCTGGTCCAGCTCGCTGTTCTTGTCGCGCTTCGGCTTCGTGATGGCCGTGCGGGTTTTGTTGGTCGGTTTCATGTCTTTGTCTTGTTGGTTCTCTCGGTTGCTTGGTTTGCGAGAATTGGTCATCGGGAGTTGTCCCTTGTGGTTGGGGTAATTGGTCACGCTCAGGCCTGCCATCCGGACCGGAGCCACTACGCTGTTTTCGATCCGCTCAAAGTCCGGGTATTCGTATTCCGTGCTGAAAAAGACGTATTCCCCTTCATTCACAGCCTGGTGGCCCCTGGGCGTCCATTCAATCCAGGCCCAGAGCATGTCCCCCTCGGCGTGCAGCGCCTTCACCCAGCCGAACGCCTTTTCAAATTTATGCTGTTCGGAAACAGGCAGGCCGCGCCCGTCAGTGTCGGCCAGGGAAAAATTGTCTTCCAGGATCATCAACCCCTGGGCATCCAGCCGTGCCTGGTAAATGATGTCTGCCGTAACATCCAATGCCTGCCGCAGTTCATCCTGCATCTTAGGTTTCCACTCACAGGCGGGTTCCACGGCAAACCATCCGGCAGCCGGCACCTTGCCCAACTCATAGGGCGCATGGGGCGCTTCGTTAAAGGGTATTACTTTCATGTCTCAAATTCGCTCTTGTTATTTGGGTCTTGCTTGTTAAGGTGAATGTCCGGTCGTGCACCGGGAGGAAGCCTGTCAGCGTCAACCAGTGGGGCTCCTTCCGTAGATTGGGGGTTGGGAGCGGCCCCGTATCACCTGACTGTGGCCTCGGTTCCTGACCGGGGCTTTTCTATTTTTTCTTCTTGTGGGCCGTGATCATCTTGATGCTTCTCTTTTTCCCGGTTTGTCCCAGCACGGTGTTGGTTCCCTGATGTTCTGAGCGGACGTTTCCGCTCTTGGCATCCTTCGACTTCTTACCCACAACGGCTGCCCTGGCCGCTTTCCTGGCATCTGTGTCCTGCGGGTCAGCAAAGTGTTTGGCGGCAGCATGGCTGCTGCCGTGTCCTTTGGTGCCTTTCTTCCCTTGACCGGGGCTGCCATGTTCCACCGTCAGGCTGCTGCTTCCGATTTTTGCCACGCCCTGCACGCGGCCTCCTTTGGCCGCCGTCTTCCGGATAGCCTTTTCCACCGCATCCACTTTTTCGGTGACTGTGGCATTTTGGCCAGCTTTCAGCGGCGTATTGCTCCTGCCGGATTTGTCTTCCCCTTCACGCCCGATGCCACGGTTTCGTCCAACTCTTCCTTCCTGTCCCCAGCGCACCCTGGCGGCGTGACGGGCCGCTTCTGTTCGGCTCATCTTTCCGTTGGTGTCCTTCCTCTCGTCGTCATCCAACGTATTTGCGATTTGCAACGGGGTTGCAACGGGGTTTCCCGGCCCTTGCGGGCCGTCTTGCATCTCGGTGTCCATGGCGGCCTTTAAGGGGGCTTGTAGCGTTTCGGCCAATCTGGCCACTTCTCCCACCCCTGGCACCTCCGCCATACGGCGCAGGGCGTCGAGTTCATCCTTGCTCAATGCCGGTTCCTGGGTGCGGCTGTTGCAGTCTTTTCGCATGCAGGACTGGTCAAACGCTTCACGCGCTGCCGGCCATAGCATGGTTGGCGCGTAACGGGTGTGCATGTCCCGCAGCATGGGAGATTGCAAGCCCAGTCCGTCGGCTCCCGGCATGGCCTGGGTGGTGACGTTGTACCCGGTCAATTCCTGTACCTGGTCGTCGGGAGTTCGGTAGCCTACTCCGGCCAGCTGGGAAATGTTGGTGACGCTGGCCACCGTGTCGTCTGCTTCCGGATGTTTGATTTCCAGTTCCACGTAGATTTCCTGGCCGGGGTGCCATTGTTCGATGATGGGCCGCACCATGCCCCGGTTGAGAACGCCGGCAATGTCCTTTCCTTCGGCCGCCGCCAAATCGTCAAAGCCGTCTTCGTGAGTCGATCCGGTTTCCGTGTTGGTGCCTGCCCCCGGAGCGGTCAGCATGGTCATCTGGCCGTTGGTGGAGCGCAGCACCAGTTCCTGGGTGGACAGGTCGATCAGTTTTAAAAACATGTCCGGTGTGCTGGCCGGTACGCTCACGGCCTTGACGTCAGCCCCAGGCGGCAAGGTGCCGCAGCTGTTGCTCACGCACTGCATGGCCATTTTGAGGTAGAGCACTTTGGTGTCTTCGTCCGTCCCTTCCGGGAGGACGACGAAAAACGGCGGCGTACCATAGCGGCCATTGCAGGTCATCCACTGTGCCTTGGCGTTCTTGCGGTCCAAGCACAGCATCATGGCCACCTGGTCAATGGGACGCGGGCAGAGCCGCGTCAGGATGGACCATTCCGGCACGGGAACCTCTTCCGCCCGTGCCGTGCCGAACGTCGCGCGTGGGTTCCACTGCCATTCCCCGTTGTAGCCGTCCCGGCTCCAATTCCAGTTATCGGTGACTTGCAGGATAAATTCACGGGATGTCTCCACCATTTGCAGCCGGCGGAAATGCCTGAAGGATGCCTGGCCGAACGCGGCGATTGCTTCGTCCATATTGGATACGGCATTGCAAAAGTCCTGGGCAGTACGCAGTTGAGCGTCTGCAATAGCGTCTTCCAAATCGCTCAGGCCTTTCTTTTTGACGATGCGCCAGGGTAGCTTTTTCAGGGCGGTGTCCCGCTTTTCCACGCAGCTGGCCAGCACGGCATCGGCCGGTTCCAGTTGTTCCCATATCCACTGCACCTGTGCGTACGCTCCGCGCAGGGCTTCATTCATGCAGGACCGCACAGTGGAAATGTTGAGGAAGTCCAGGGGCGGCGTGTAGGATAAATGCCGGGACTGATCGCCCAGGATGTCGCGTAAATCCTGCTCGGAAAATACCACCGGCTTGCTGTCGCTTTTCAGGCGGGCGGCCTGTTCCGACGTCAGCCTGAGATTGTCCAGGGTTCCTCCCTTTCTGAATTTATTGTTCCGGCTCATGCAAAGGGTCTTTCATCAAGGTTTTGGTTATTCCACAGGCCCGCCTGATTAGCAGCTTGTGCCCAGGAGTTGTTCACGTCGCGCCGTCCTGGTTCAGGGGGAACTACTACAAAGCTTTTGCCGATAAATCCCCAGTAGGCCAGTTTGCCGGCATCAAACGTGTCGGCGTGGTTGCCGTCCTTGTCCGGCTTGCACTCAAACTTGGCCCCGTTGCGCTTGACCAGCCGATGATCATCCCTCAGCCATTTTCCCGCCGGCATGGCGATGATGCCGTCTTCCAGCGCTGCGCAGTAGGCTGATCCCATGGCCGTCTTGGCGTCGGTTTTCTCCCCTTCAAAAATCACGGTGTTATTACCGGCAAACCCGATCACGCGGATTTCTCCCGCCAGCATCTTGCGCAGCTTGTTGGCCGCAAATTTTTCGTTGCTTTTATCCACTACCAGCGCCTTGCGGTAAGACTTTTGTACGGGGTCGAGTACATGCCGGATGATGGATTTCATCACGTCCATGTCATCCGTTTTCCAGCGCACTACCAGCCGTTCGTAAAAGATGCCTTCCCACTGTTCCGTGACAGTCAGGGCGCTTGGATTTGATTTGTCGTCAATGGTGCTGGCCACGTCCAGGCCCAGGCATACCTTGCCGCCCTTCAAGTGTTCCGCCCAGGTTGGCGGGATGAGTTTGTTTAAATCCATCATGCTGCCAGTACCTCCTTGCTAAGATCAATGCCCGTGCAGCACTGCGCACCTTTGTACATGGCGTTGTTGAGCCAGGCCAGCTGCACGGCGGATTGCCCGCCCTGGACAAACTTGAGCGCATAGTTGCGATCGGCAGATGCCTTATCCATGGCGTGGGAGCGGTATTCTTCATACGCCACCGGCTTGCCGGAGAGCGGGTCGAACAGAGACAGGCCCGCCAGCTCGCTGTCAAAAATGTCCACGCGGTGGACTGGGTAACCGGCCTCGGTCTTGTAAAAATTCCCCTGGGCGTTGGGAGTGAATTCCAGCGGGCCGGGGTTGAGAAAATCATAGGTGAAATGCTTGTCGTCCTCCGGGGGCGTCGTGAACATCCACATCAGAAAATCAGGGTTGCGGGAGATAATCGGCTCCACAGCGTCCAGGACCGCGCGGAAATCTGGCCAGAACCCTACCTCGTCGCCAAACACATCTCCGGTCCAGCCGCGCGCCGTGTCCGGGTTGGGGGCCAGAATCTTGGTTCGGCTGTAAGAGGTGCGCGTATGGTAGATGCGCACCTGGGCCGCCTGCTTGTCCATCAGTTCCGCCAGATCATCCACGGCCAGCAGCTGGTGGGAGCGCTTGTCCACCACATTGCCGCCCAGTTCCTTGCCCAGCGCTTCCTGCTTGGCGCGCAGTTTGGCCAGTGCGTCGTGCCAGATTTGGGCCTCCTTTTCCACGATTTCCTTGCCCGTGGCGATGGATGCGCTGACAAAATAACAACTCCGTCCGGCACGTTCCAGCATGCGGTCAATAGCTTTGGCGGCAATAAGGTAGGACTTGCCGCGCTGCCGAGCCCACAAGAAAAACATGGTGCGCAGCCGCAGCCAAAAGGCCACTTCCTGGAAGGTAAGCAGATTGATCAGGGGCTGGGAGTTGCCTTTATCCATTGATAAATTCCGGTGTGATTGTTTGTGCCTTGCCAAACAGCAGCGGGCGCAGCATGGCCACCTTCTGGGCGTCACTGCCCTCGCCATTGACGATTGCCTGAACCTCCGGAGAGAGCGCCTTGTCCAGCAGAGCCTGGGCGGCCATCGTCTGCCATTTGTCGATGTCCAGTTGGAGCCGGGTGGTTTCCAGCTTTCCCTTGGCGTAAGATTGAACGATCCCGAATAGGGTTTTCAGGGTTTTGGGGTCGCTACCTGGTGAGGTAGCCAGGTCAAACACCGTGGAGCGCACAGCCTGCAAGGTAGCCTCGTCCAGGTCGGCGGCGTCCATCTTGTTGAGCTTGGCGGCTATATCCTTGCGGCGTGTCGCCAGCAGCGGCTGGACGTGATTGTGATAATACTGAGCGATGCTCGTCAGGCTCCAGCTGATGCCGTCTTCCGCCACCCGTTCCTGCACGGCCTTGTAGGTCGTGCCGGCAAAGAACATTTCATCCACCGCGTCCCGGAGATAGGGCGGCAGATTGGCGGCTATGCTGTCCTGACGGAGTTTCTTCATCGGTATTTAATGAATAAATATAAAGAGGTTAAGCTAAAAGCCATGGAGGCGACGGAGACAATGGCGTCCGGGATGGTCATATCTGTCCAAGCTGTAATATGCCGGCATCCGTAATCATCCACTTGCGTTCCCCGGTCAGTTCATTGCGGGTGCCAATGATGCAGGAAGATTGTTCCAAATCCGTAAGGGCGTCTTCTATTTCCAAGAGCGTGGGGCGCGGTTGCACGTCCAGACAGACCTCCGCGCGCAGTACCTCGTCGCGCTGTGTGTAGGTTTTGGGCATCCGTTTGAGGCTGCGCAGGATGGCGATTTTAATTTTTGCGTGTTGGTCCATGGTTCCCAGGTATTAAGGTTTTGCAAAGCAGTTCCATCTTCCCGTCCAAGCTCGCCAAGGTGGTGGCCATTTCGTCAATGCGCCCGTGGGCTTTAGTTTCGGATTCTCGTTGTAATCGTTTGATTTCGGCGATGTCATTTTCAATTCTGGCCAAGTCTTCCTTGGTCGCATACTCGGCGGCCATTTTGACGGAGAATTGCTTGGTCTTGCCTGCCATGTAACCCATCCCGCCAATGCCTCCAGCCCCGATTAGAGCACCCAGCATCTGACCCACCGCTCCGGCGTCCATCGTGGCCGCTGCCTCTGCAATTACGCCCCACATTGCACCGCATAAGCATGGATTCCATGAGCAACGGCCTGGGCCAGTACCTCACCCTTTTTACGGATAAATTTGACGTCAGAATCCACGGACAAAAACGCTCCTTCCACAATCACTGCCGGGCAGATGGTGCCCTGTAAAAACACGTCGCCACGGTTGGCGTACGGCGTCCGGATGTTGCGGTCGGCCAGCTCGCTGATCAAGTCAAACTGCGCATCAATCGCCTTGGCCAGGGCAATGCCCTTGGTGCTGCCGTCATAATGCACCACTTCATGGCCGCCCTTGCAAGTCGGGCTGTCGGCGGAGTTGAGATGCAGGCTTACGGCAACATCGGCCCTCCAGGCGTTGATGGCCAAGCATTCATTCTTGACGCTTCGGAAATAATCCTCGCGGCGGAAGACGCGCACCTGGTGCCCCAGCCTTTCCAGATTCTTGGTGATGACCGGGGCGTACTGTGCCCAGAAAGGATGCTCGGCCAGCCCGTCACGGCTCACCGCTCCCTGGTCACCCGTGGAGCAATGCCCTATGTCTAGTGCTACTTTCACGATTGGTTATTAGTTAAAAGTTAATAGCGGTTACTTGGAAGTAGCCTGTACTACGGGAGGCACCACAACCACGTCCGGCGTGGACTGGGACCAGGCAACGCTGTGAGAGTCGCGATCCACAACCAGGGACGAGCCGCCACGGATGACCACCACCCGACCGTCGTCAAGAGCCACGCTGGTGGATGTCTGGTTGTCCGTACTGCTGCACGCCCAGGTCATCATGATCAGGGACATGCCAATCATCAGCAAGAGGGCGGAGCCGCCGGCGCCGGATGTATGGGACGCTCTCGGCGCTGACTCGTCAGCGCCTCCATCCTGATCGCCGGTCGGCTCCGCAAATTCTTCTTCCACGCCGGAGAGTTTCTTCTTGCCGGACGTGACAAACCTTAAAATGACGTTGACTGCACCCAGTACGCTGGTGACTTCCACAGGATTGGCTGCCAGCCACTCTTTAGCGGAAGGAAAAATCATGGCCACCAAAGAAACTATGGTAAACCATAGAACCCCGGATAAATAAATCGGAGTGTTTCCCTTTTGGGTCTTGAGAGTTGCCCCGACGTTTCTCAACGTGAGGGCTTGTTCGTCATGCGTTCCACTATCCGTTGCAGCTCCAAAATCTTGTTTTTGCGCGTCGTTCATGTGGACATGGTAGCCCACAATTCGGATTGTGCTGCGGCGTTTGCGGTAAATGCGGTGTTTGCGGTAAAAGCGGCAAAACTAAAGAGAGAGCATCATCTGCATTTCTCGTGCATACTTGATTCCCTTTGCTCTCATCTTTGCCGCAATCTCTTTAACTTGCGCCCTATACAACAAGTATTTCCCTCTCTCGCTTTTGCGCCACCCAATCAGCTCACCGTCCGTAATCATACGCAGTACCGTGTCCTGGCTGTAGCCGATTATCCGGGCAGCCTCCGCCACTCCACATGTCCCCCCTTGTTCCCATCGGGTGATGTTTGCGTCCATGAACACAGTATAACACACGGGCAACGGCCTTGTTCCAACATTTCAGATCAATAAAAAAGCCGCCAGATTTTCCTGGCGGCTTTCTTCATTGTTGGTGGGGGTATTTCTCAGCTAAAGTCTGCAACACTGTGGTGAGCCTACCCACTAAATGATCAGGCTTGATTTTTTCAACTCCTGTAGTAGTGCCTTTCTCATAAGGGGGATATGGTTTGCGTTTGGCTCCCGTAAAGGTGAACGATTTATGGAATGGGTAAATATAGCGGTAGGTCTTAACATCGAAACATTCCAGCCTGCCAAGCAACAAATCTATGTTCTTGTGAAGGAATCGGGATTTACAGCAAGAGTTACTCAAGCCTTGTTCATGAAAAACTTCGCCTGTTACTTTGTCGCGAAAAAAGCGCGTGATGTGATAGCCGTAATACTGAAAATTCGCAGCCTTGTAAATTGTACCACAGCCCAGCCTTCCATCTGCAAATGATTGGACAGCCACAATAGAAGAGTTAAAGAGGTGCAGTAATTTGAGTGAAGAAGAAATGAGAATGGATTCTGCATTCTTTCCCAGCACGTCATCAATCCACATCCGATTAAGTTCGATCATCCAGCCATCAGGATCAGCGGATATGTAGTTTCTGGCTCTCGGACATTTTGGCCAACCGTAAGACGCTACACCCAAGCAATCATCCGGCGCCTCCTCTCGAAAAATGCCGAAGTTGTACAGGCCAAATGTGGCCTGCCATTTGTGGGAATAATGGTGTTGAATGATCAGGTCTTTTGCTAGCGTTTTGCCGATTGACCGAATGATCAGCGTTCCCATGTGGGATGTTTTCTTACGTATTTCTAAGGTGCTCATATGAGCCACTATAGACGCAAATCTAACATTTGCATCATGGTGTAATAAATTTATTGTAAATTTGTTACACCAAATAACTACATGAAATTCACAGTCAGCCATTTCCGGATGTGTCATGGAGTAGGCTTGGGACGACGCATTAAATAACGCCTTTCTCCGTCCATTTTCATTATGGGCTCCCACCCTTCTTCTATCCATGAATTAAAAGTCTTAAAGTCGTCATTTGTTGGGTCAACTCCAAGAATTTCTTTTCTTCCATATTCCCATTGGGGGGAGATAGAATCAGTAGTAGTAGATTTATTAGATTGATTGTAAACTATTATCCCAAGAAAAATAGCAATGATAGCTAATAGTATGGTGTTGATAGTGGCTTTCATACATCGTCTTCGGCTACACGTGGAGCAGGTAATCTGTCATCTGCATTAGATAGATAAGAGGAATATTGGGCAAGTCGTTTTCGCAATGACCCCATAGCTCCTTCTAATGTGTCAAGAGCAAAACTCAAGGATGAGATCAAACCTATATTGTCTTCATATAAAATCTTGCTGTTTTTAACTGGTCCAGCTTCGCGGAGTCCACACAGATAATCCATAGATACGCCGAGTATTTTTGCAAGCTTGTAGAGTTCCGCCGTACGAGGAAGCCCTTTACCCGACAGGTACTTTGATATCGCGCTTTGGGCAATTCCCGTGAGAAGCGACACTTCTCTTTGTGTAAAGGATTTATCTGCTATAGCTTTGGATAATCTCAACGAGAATATCTCGTTTAAGGAATTTTCTTCTTGCATAATAATCTCAAATAAGATATCTCGAACGAGAAACCGCAACACAGTAGCGGGCAACAAAAAAAACCTAACACAATGGAGACTCTAGCACAAGAACCGATCACAAAGCAGTGGTTATATGGCAATGGATGGACCATTGAAGAAGCTTCAAAGTTTCTTGGCTGCCATAAGGGGCACCTTAGCCGAGTGTTATCTGGCAAGCGTAAAAGCAAGAGATTGCTCAAAAGAGTACATCAGCTTCCTTACAAAGAGCTACAGCTAAGAAAAATTAAGAAATGATCACCATGCGGGACATTATTGAATTTGCTGGTGCAGTGGCCGTCATGGCCCTGATGGGCTGGCTGGCCGCTTGGGCAGTGGTTCATTGCTTGGACATGGAGGTCAATCAAGTCCACTCTGGCATTAAGGATGCTCGCACCGCCGTTCTTCCTGTCCCTCCTGCCAAGTAACGCCATGCAAGTAAGTGAGGATACCGTGGACATGGACGCCCCTATAACCGCCGAAGAATGGGCGATATGGAACGCCCTTTGGAGCATTCCTGAGTTTCGGCAGCATTACGGCGTTTACCATAAAGGAGAACTTACGCAGCGGGAAATTGCGCATTACATGATAATGACCCGCCAGAATGTACAACGGCTGGAAAGGAAAGTCCTACGCAAGCTTAAAATTGCTTACCATAAGAGATTTAACAATGAAATATGAGATTCAGATTGTGCCTCAAAACGAGGTAGCAGACCCCACAAACCGAGATTGGGAAATTGCAATCGTCCGAGCCAACGCTCTGCACGGCCAGATCACCGGATTGACTGGACAAATTCAAGACCTTGAGCAGAAACGCTGGATGACTGCGGTTGTGCTGGGCGGGTTGCTCGCACGCATGAAAGCGGCAGCCCAGCATGGGGAATGGGGAAAACTTTTCAATCCAAATTCGAACAATTGTGCGAATTTCAATTTTGGGCAGCGGGAAGCTAATAAAGTTATGAAACTCTACCGGGAAGTGCTCAAGCGCGCCAAGAAGCTGGGCACGGTGGACGTGAAACTCATAGAAAGCGGCCGTCGTGACGCTCGCACTCTGGAAGAGATCGGCAAGCTATCCGACGCCGACAGCCTCCGGCAAGCCTACTTTGACTTTGGTGTAGTTGCGGCGCCTAAATCTCACGGATTCCAGGCATCCGGCAACCCCGCCGGACGCCCAGCCGGGGAAAAAGAACCCGACCCGGAAGCGGAACTCGCGGAAGCCAGGAAGCTGGCCACCTACGCCAAAAACAAACTTTGCCAGGACTTGAGCGAGTTCTGCGACCTTGGCCGCCACGCCTTGCTGGACAAGGACGACCTGGCGGCCCTGGAAATCGTGCTGCGCTCCACCCTGGACCAGGTACAGGCCGCCCGCAAATCCGCCCAGGACAGGCCCAGCAATCCGGACAGCCTCCCCGTGGCGGATGTGTTCGCCAGTAACGGCGACGACCTCCCAACAATTCCTTTCCCCGTAGTTTAAGCCATGAAAAAAGTACCCGTACCTGCCCACGACCCAGACTGGCTGGCCCTTGATATGCCTACCCGCGACCGGGTCTATTGCTGGCTGGCGGCCCTTTCTGATTTGCCTTCCGGCCTGCCGATTTGCGGCACGGGTGGCATTATTGATCGGCTGGCCAAGGCCATGGGGTGCAGCAAGGGGCTGGCGAAAAAGAGATATTACGCCTGGCGTGAAGACCCCGGCAACTGGCGCTCCCTGGTGAACGGCAACACGCTTAAATCCCGCACCGCCAACACGGGGGTGCATTCTCCGCGTTTCGTCGCCTGGGGCAAGGCGATCCTGGACAAGCACCAACGTTCCGAGCAACAGGGCATCTTGGAAATTCAACACCGCATCATTTCCGGACGGGAGCAAGTGCCAGGATTTGAGGACTGGACCAAAGCCACATTGCCGCCCGGATGCTCGGCGGCCAATCTCCGCAAAGTCCTGGCCCGAACCAAGGCAGAAAAACAGCAGGGCAAATGGGGGTCGCGTGCAGCCGCTGCCGTGCTGCCCTACGTGCGCACTTCCCGCGTGGGGCTGCCCGTGGGAGGTCAATACATGTTCGACGACGTATGGCATGACCATTACGTCACCTTTGCCGGAAAGCCTGTGCGCGTGCTGGAATTCGGCGCCCATGACGTTGCGTCCGGCTGCCGGTTTGATTGGGGGCACATGCCCTTTGTGACACTTCCAGACGATTCCAAGCGCAAGGCGCTGGACAATGAAATGTTCCGCCTCTTCCTGGCCAATATCCTTTATTCCACCGGCTACCATCCGGACGGCTGCCTGCTGATGATGGAGCACGGCACGGCCAATCTATCCGAAAAATACATTGCGGCGCTTCACGACCGCACAGGCGGCGTGATCCGCGTGGGCATGGGCGGCATGACCGGAGCCGGCAACGCCCTGATGGGCGGCTGGGCCGGACGCGGCGCGGGCAACCCCCGTTATAAAGCCATGATCGAATGTCTGCACAGCCTGATTCATAACGTGCTGGGGGCGCTCCCTGGGCAATCAGGCCGCGACCGCCGCCAGCCGGAAAGCACCGACGGAATGGTCGCCTATCAGAACCAGCTGTGCAAGGCGCTTCCGCGCCTGGGCGAGTATGCCGACATGCTCAAATCCCCCTTCCTGGACTTTTACCAGTTCAGCCTGATTCTGCGGGACGTGTACGCCATCATCAACAACCGCACCAACCACATGCTGGAAGGCTGGCGGGAATGCGGCCACATGATCCGCGAGTACGCGCTGGCGGAAGGCATCTGGACGCCGGAAAACAAACTGCCCGATCCCACCAGGGGACAGGCGGAATTGCAGGCATGGCAGGCCATCCGAGCGCTGGTGCTGGCCGATCCCTCCCGCCTCCGGGAAACTCGCCTGTCTCCCGCCGCTGTGTGGGAACAGGGCAAAAAGCAACTCTGGCGCATACCGCTGGACCTGTACGTCACCCTGCTGGGACCGGAAAAGGTGCGTACCCTGACCGTCAAACGGGGGTACATGACCTTGCAGGACAAGACACTTTCCCCGGAGCCGCGCATCTATCATGCCTATTATACAGACCTTGACGACGGACGCCGCCACGAACTGGCGGACGACAAGCACGACGTGGTGATCAACCCGTTCAAGCCGGATACGGTGATCGTGCTGGACAAGCGCGGCGGCATTCTGGGAGCGGCGCCGTTGAGCGTGGCCGCTGCCCGGAACGACGAGGACGCCGTGAAATCCCAAATGGGCCTGATCGCTTCCCGCCGCGCTGACCTGATGATGGACTACAAGGTCCGCAATGCACCCGCCAGGGAAAGCGTGGTTGCGCTCAAGGAACACAATGACGCCGTGCTTCGCCTGGCGCGCCAGCAGCCTGACTCCCTTCCGGACGACCGGGACGCGCTGCCCGGTGCTCCTTCCGTTCCCGGTGTGGACGTGTTCGCTGCTCCGTCCTTGCCTGACATGGATGAACCGGAAACGGACGCCGTAACGGAATACCACATTTCCCTGGAAGACATGATTCCCGGCTAAAACTCTTTTTTCAAACAACAACCAACCCAATAACAACATGGACGCAATAGAAACAACCGAGTCCCTTTGGGACAACTACGCCGCATCATTGGCGGCATCCGGCTACGATCCACGGACCAAGGACTTGCTTTCCTGGCTGGTGGCTACGGCCAAGAAAGAAAAATGGACGCTCAAGCAAACCGCCGAGGCCGTAGGGTATTCCCCCTCCACGCTTTCCAAACTCTTTTATGAGAGCCGTGAAGCCGCTCCGGACCAAGTAGTGAACAGCATCGCCAACTTCCGGCGCAGGTACAACAACAAAACGTGGGTTGCGGGCATTCCTTTTGTTGATACGGACATATTCCGCAAAATCACCCAGGCATTTGAATACTCCGTGGAGTACCAGGAGATTGTCAGCCTGGTGGGAAACCCGCAAATCGGCAAAACCTGGGCTTGCGAGGAATACAAGCGCCGCAAAGATATTGCCGACCGTCAAGCCGGTTGCGATACCAGCCGTGTGGTATTGGTACGTATTCCTACGTCTCCCTCCGCTCTCCGCGTGGTGAACTTGATTGCCCGTGAATTGAACATCGGTCAAAACCTCCGCTATGAAAAGATGATGGAACGCATCAAGCAGACGGTTACTCCGTCCCATCTCCTGATTTTCGATGAAGTGCACCAGGTTTGCATGACCGGAGCGCGTGGTCTCAAAACTATAGAAACCTTGCGGGAAATCTATGATGAAACGCATTGCGGCATGGCTCTGGTAGGTACGGACGTATGGGGGAAGACGCTTTCCGGGCAGTCCAAAAACGGACAGGTGAAATGGCACGGGATGCCTGCGAGCTGGGAGGGGGTATTGAGCCAGACCATTCTGCGCGGCATCAATATCTACTTGCCCAAGAACATCACCTATGCCGACCAGCAACGCGTCTGGCAGGCGTTCGGCTTGCCGGACCCTGACCCGGCCTCGCTCAAGATCGTGCAGGAAATGGTCAGGCAGTACGGCCTGGGCCGTTACACCAAGCGGATGCGCTCCGGTGCCACGACTGCCCGCAAGGCCGGCAAGGAATTCACATGGGGTTACTTTGTGGCCGTCCACAAGCAACTCGAAAAATTAGCCAAAGCCGCCTGACCATGCCCGCGCCCTTATATATTGCCCTGATCCGGTATGCCAACGGCACGCTGGACATCCGCACCTACATCACCCCCGCCACGATGCGGGCAGACAGCAAATGCGCCCGCATCGTGGTGGATTGGGAGGAGAGGAACAAACTACAGAACATCATCCGCACGGGCCAGGATTGGCCCGTGAACATCCCCGCAGACCAACGGGACGCCATGCTGGGCAAGCTTAACCGCCTGATCGCCCTGCATGATGATCAAGAATCATAACCCACACCACTATGCAAAAAGACAACGACAAGAAAAAAGGTGCCGTCCGCACCATCGCAATACCGCCGGAAACGCTCGCCGCCATACGGATTGGCGGCGACATGCTGCGACTAGCTGAATCCATTACCAAGGCCGTCAATTTATGGGGGCCGATTGGAACGACCGAGCCGGTTGACCTGGGAGACATGCAGCGGCACCTTGGCGACGCATACACCGTGCTTGGCCGCTTACTCAAGGATGTGATCACCCTGCGGGAAGCTATGATCAAACAAGAAAATTAACCCCTAACCATTACCACTATCATGTACAGCACCAACATTAACCATCAGCAGGACGGGCGGCAACAAGCCCCCGACACCACGCCCGATCCCAAGGGAGGGCACTATGTCCTACACATTGAGGACGTTGTCAGCGACAACGGCCGGACCGGACTCGCTATCTATGGAGAGATACTCCAAGAGACCGATCACGAGACGTCGGCCTCCCGTGTCGCCTCGCTGCTCAAGGGAGTCATTACCAGTAATCCCGACATCATCGGCGAGGTGATGATTGACACCATTAACCGTAACCGGGAGGGCGAGCGATGATTGACCTGTTTACAGCCACCTCCAAGGAGAGGGAGGTCATTGAGCGCATCGCCAAGCGGGCCTGCGCCCTATACCACAAGCACGGTAACACAACTGTCGATGAGATAAATATCATAATGGACCTGGAGGCCTGCCATTGCAACGGCTGCCCTCTATGGCTTACTGGCATGGATCAAGCCGATGATTTTAATTTGATGCACGATGTCACGGGCATCAATGCTCATCTTAACCACGATACGGGCAAGTTAGAGGGGGGGTTTATACCTCGGCATGCCGATATAGATAGGAGGGGTAGACGCCATGACCTATGATCCTGAGACCCTGTGCACACTGATCAACATGCAGCTGTCCAGATTTGCCGGCGCCGGCAACTACTGGACTATCTACGACCCACGCTGGCCGGGCATGATCGCCATCCGGCTGGAGCAGCTGGGTGAGCGCTACGTCCCGGTGGACGGCGCTAAATTCTACACATGGCTACAGACGCCCGTCCTCACTTGGCAGGACGTTGTCGCCATGGTAGCCCGCAAGCACAAGTATCTTCACAATCAACATACCAACAACTAATACGATATGACCTATATTAATAGGCGCGAGATCCGCGCCAAGGAATTACTGGCCGAGACCATAACCATTTACAACAGGGTGGGGTCTACGGATTTGGCTCGTCTTGATCCATCAACCATCGTTACTGATAGCGAGTTATCCATTATGGATTTGGCGACCACTTATGATGATATTATAGCTGATCTTAACGATATAAGATTTAGGCTCAACGAGATGTTTGACTTACTACAAGATTAACCCCACCCGTCGATAGCTATGAGCAAGACACGCACAACAACCAAGGCAACCGACCAACAGGTCATCAAGGATCGGGCCGAATTCTGCCAGACCCTGGACGACATCGCCCGCAAGGGCGTCGAGCTGGATACCTTGCAGGCAGCCAAGGAGGCTGCCA
>OJJL01000243.1_pt1 | contig 36181 bp, 40 predicted proteins | sample 1596171 | NCBI WGS metagenome assembly OJJL01 (sample SAMEA4350121, study PRJEB24818) | metagenome | biome: human; feature: gut; material: faeces | place: Denmark | collected 2013-09
TAATGAAGTTTTGGATATTTTTAGACAAAATACCAATACTCTGACAATACGCAAGGAACACTCGATTTTTATTTTAGGGGGGCAGTTTGAGTGAAGCAAAGGGGGGCAGTTTGCATGATTTTTTCCATTCTGGAAAGCAGTAGTGAAATCGTGATTTACCTGGAAGAGAAAAATGAGCTTCCCGGTGAATATTCGACTGTCAAAGTGGAAAGCAAAGGCTTCTACGACCCTGTAGTAGTCCGGGACTTCCCCATCCGTGGCAAGAATCTTTTCCTGAATATCCGCCGGCGCCGGTGGATTTTGAAAGACGAGGGGCGTTACGTAAGCCGTAACTGGAAACTGGTAGCGGAAGGCAGCCGTATGACGCATGAGTTTGCGTCTTTTTTAAAAGAATTATATTGATACGCTTCCTGTCAGTTGTAAGCTGCTGGGAACCCTGTTCGGTGTGGACGGTGAGCTTCTTGAACGTCAATACCGCAACCACTTGAGCGGTTATCTGAAATGGGAGTCTCTTCCTCATGCCGGGGACTGGCTTCTCTTTGAGAAGAATATAGGGGCCTATGTGGGTATAGATGAAGTCTGCCTTTCGCGTGGTGAGCTCTATACTATCCTCATAAACAAGGAAAAGACAGGCCGTTCAGGCAGCATCATCGCCATTGTAAAAGGTACAGATGTAAGGAGTGTCACCTCCGTATTGCTCCGTCTCTCCCGGCGCAGACGGTTTCAGGTAAGGGAAATCACTATGGATATGGCTCCTAATATGGAACAGATCGCCCGTGTCTGCTTTCCTGCGGCACGCCGTGTTACTGACCGTTTCCATGTGCAGAAGCTGGCTTTTGAAGCTTTACAGGAAATGCGCGTGAAGGCACGCTGGGAGGCTTTGGACAAGGAATCAATACAGATCGCATACGCAAAGGCGTGCGGGAAGATATACCATGCCCCGACCTTTGAGAACGGGGATTCGCGCAAGCAATTGCTCGCCCGCAGTATCTATCTGCTGTATAAAAAAGAGTCATTATGGACTGAATCCCAACGCATACGTGCCGGTATCCTCTTCAGGGAATATCCCGACCTGAAGAAGGCATACTATCTTTCCATGAGGCTCGGGTTGATATATCACCAGTGCAAGCACAAGGACACCGCTCTGACAAGACTTGCCAGATGGTATGACGAAGTTGAAAAGTCCGGCTTTCTTGCGTTCGGAAGGGTGATACGTTCCATACAGACACATTATCTGGAAATCGTCAACTTTTTCGACAGGCGTTCCACCAACGCAGCTTCCGAATCGTTCAATGCCAAAATCAAGGACTTCAGAACACAGTTCAGAGGAGTAAAGGACAGGACTTTCTTTCTATTCAGACTGACTAAAATTTATGCTTAATCTATGAATCCCTCAGGTTTTTACGTTGACCCCAACAAAGTGCTTGACTTAATCTATCAGCAAACCAACGAGTTACGGGGAGTAGAAAAGAAAAGCGGAGATAGTTTTTCAACTTTCTCTGCCTCAGTACCCAGACCCGCATTTGAAATATTAAATATCAATAGACGGGAACAAATTCTATTCACAACATTTTTTTCGTTTATTTACCTATATATAAACGATTTATAAACAACATTGAATCGAATTAAATTTAATGAGATTGAAATTATTTCGGGATATTTGGGAACAATTCGGGAACAATTTGCTAACTTTGCAGTGTTCAATCCAGAAATTAAATTGAAGATTATGAAAGTGACTGCATTTATACGGAAGACTGCCAAAAAGAACGATGTAGATACTAAGGCTACTATCTATTTTCGTTTGCGTGATGGAAAGAAAGACATCAAGGCAGCAAGCGAGCTTGTTATCAGCCCAAACCATTGGAGCGCTGAACGGCAGGGGTATAAAGACCGTGTGACTTTGGTGCCGGAAAACGAGAAGATGAACTTGAACCATAAAGTGCAGGCATTGACCCGAATGATTGAGAAAGAATACAAAGAGGATGCAGGAAGTGAATGGCTCGGAGAAGTCATAGACAAATTCCATCATCCTGAAAAGTACGAGACAGAAGAAGAACTGGCAATAGAGAATCCACCTACTTTTGCCGAACTTTTCGATGAGTTTTTGGAGAAACACAATCTTTCGGAGGTACGGAAGAAAAACTTCCGTGTAGTAAAAAGGGCTCTCATGCGCTATGAATTGTTTGTCAGAAAAACAAGGCGTGGGATGAAACATTTTACCCTTGATATTCATACTACCACCAAAGAGACGCTTGCCGATATGTGGGATTTTATGGAGAACGAATATATGTATGCAGAAGAATATCCCGATATATACGAGACCATTCCCGAGAAACGGACTCCTCAACCGAGAGGGAAGAATACTCTTATAGACAGTTTCTCACGCATACGTACCTTTTTTATCTGGTGCTATAATCAAGGCAAGACCACCAATCGACCGTTTGACAAGTTTCCTTTGGAAGAATGTCTTTATGGAACTCCGATTTATATTACCCTTCAAGAACGTGACAAATTGTTTGAAGCTGATTTGTCTGCTCGTCCACAACTTGCCATTCAGCGTGACATCTTTGTGTTCCAATCTGTTGTAGGTTGTCGTGTAGGCGACTTTTATAAGCTCACAAAGAAAAACATCGTGAACGGAGCGTTGGAATACATACAAGAAAAGACACGCAGCCATAATCCCCGGACAATAAGAGTTCCACTGAATAGTGTTGCGAAAACCATACTTGAACGTTACAAAGATTACGCAGGCGCAACCCTGCTTCCCTTTATATCAGAGCAAAAATATAATCAAGCCATCAAAGAAGCGTTCCAGTTGGCTGGTCTTGACAGAATTGTCACAGTGCTTAACCCACTTACTCGCAATCCTGAGCAGAAGTATTTGTATGAAGTCGCAACCACACATACTGCCCGAAAGACATTTATTGGCAATATGTATAAGAAGGTGAAAGACCCAGATCTTGTTTCATCGGTATCGGGGCACAAGGAAGGCAGCAAGGCATTTCGCCGATATAGGGAGATTGACGAGGAAATGAAACAAGAACTTGTTCACCTGTTGGACTAATAAGGGAAAGACTATGGCAAAACAAGATTTCGAACAATTCAAACAAGATGTTAAAGAATGGCTCAACAGCCATCCGGAAGAATATGACAGATTCGTTGCTGAAGTGAACAACAAATCAGCAACTGGTTTGCAAAAGGTTTTCAAATTAGGATGGAAACTCACCCCTCAAATGATGCGTAAATATCAAAACGAGTGTCATGGAGACCTTGCTGACGAACACCGTCTGCAAAGTTATTCGGCAGATGCCGATGCTGCAAGATTATTGGTTGGGGAGTTTCACAATTTGCAAAACGATTCAATAGCTCCTGCAATGTTGGCATGGCTTTATTACGGCAAGTGCTATGAAACTATGGTCACCCAATTAGAAGCAGAAACACATAATCCCGCGAACAATTTTTTTGAGAAAAAGATAGCTGCTATAATGATTAAAGTAGTTATCAACAGTAGTATTCGTAACAAAATGCGAACAAAAGAGGATTGGCAGAATTTCCATCAGGAGAAAAAGGCTATTGAGGATGATTGTGTCGTAGAAACAACCATTGATAGATTGTCTTTTGATGATAAACCTGTCGAAGAAAAATCATCAACAAGTGAGCAGCCATCACGCACATTGAAAGATTATCTTCACGGAAATCAAGAACAGATTTTGGAGAAGATAAAATTGAGAGTTTCAACGCAGCACACAGGCACCGATTTGGCACGATTGTATTTTGCCCTTCAAGAGGAAGAACTTCTGACAGGCTGCGATGTGACAACATTCCATAAGCTACTTGCCAATGAACTACCGAATTGCGATTTGAAGACTGTGCGAAACCTTCAAATTTCTATAAAGAAGTTGAATGACAGTACAAACAGAGGGAGAATAAAAGACAATGGTATTGAACGGTCGCTTATCAATGAGTGGAAGACTTACCTCACAGAAGTAAATAACTAAAAGTATGAACCTATTTAATTTAATGATATGGATAAAGATATCATCGCCCAAGAAATCAATGCTGAATATCTGAAAGGTTATATATACAGCATTAAAGGTGTTCGTGTAATGCTGGATATGGACTTAGCCAAAATCTATGGCTATAGCACCAAAGATTTTAACCGTCAAGTAAAGAACAACATTGAAAAGTTTGAGCAAGACTTCATGTTTCAGTTGTCCGATGAAGAGTGTGAAATCTTGAGGTGCAAAAATTCCACCTCAAGTTGGGGCGGTCGTAGATACAACCCTTATGCCTTCACGGAACAAGGTATATATATGCTTATGACTGTTCTAAAAGGAGATTTGGCAACCAAGCAAAGTAAGGCTTTGATTCGCATCTTCAAACAGATGAAAGACTATATCGTAGATAATCAACCATTATTGGGGCAAAGGGAGTATCTGCAACTGTCCTTGCAGACAACCCAAAACACACAAGACCTGCTTGATTTGCGCAAATCCCTATCAGCCGTTGATGACAAAGTTGCCGATATAATAGGTGCTTTGGGTAATGTCGTTACGAAGTCGGAACTGGCAAATGTCATGCTTGATTTTGGCAATCCTTCAGTAAGGAGAGGTTGGTTGATACTCAATGGGCAACCTGTTGAATCGGATTTGGCTTACCAACAGATTTATGCAACCGCCAAGAAAACGATATTTGTAGTTGATAATTACATCGGATTGAAGACATTGGTTCTCCTTAAAGATGTTCCGGCTAATGTGAATGTTGTAGTATTCTCCGACAATATCGGTAATAGGTTGCACCAAGCCGAGTTTAACGATTTCTGCCGTGAATATCCCAATGTTACCATTTCGCTGCAAACGTCTGGGGGAATATTCCACGACAGGTATATTGTCATTGATTACCAAACGGCTGATGAACAGATTTACCATTGTGGCGCTTCATCGAAAGATGGAGGCAATAAAGTTACGACAATTACAGCGGTTACTGATGGAGCCATTTACCATCCAGTTATAGACCAACTTGTTCAAAATCCAGTATTGACATTGAGATAAGACCATTTTCAGACGAACCAAATTGATTACCTTACATTTCGTTTCTTTCATTTATGATTTCAGCGAAAATAGCGAAATGTAGATTGTTGAATTATAGCGAATTACATTTATACTTTTGCGCCATCGTCCCAATGTCGGAGCGGTGGCGCAATCATTTATAATGCTGCCAAAGTGATTGTGTCGGACTATGGCAGCACATATATGCTATGACAGATTTAATGCAAATCATCTCCAATAGCACAGCTAATATCAAATTGGAGATTACGAGTGAAGATTTACGCCACTTCTCTGATGAACTTATTAGTCGCGCAGTGAATGAAGTGGCTGTTGCACTCAAAGCCACCAATGAAGATAAACTGCTGACACGTGAGGAAGTCAAGGAAATGTGTGGCGTTTGCGACACCACCTTATGGCTTTGGAACAAGCGCAACTACCTGAAAGCAATCAAGGTGGGAAACAAAGTAAGATACCGCTTCTCAGACGTGAAGCGCATCTTGGGGGAAACCAACAAAATATCTGGTTATGGAAAAGATTGATAATGCACTTGTTACTCCTACAAGTGGAAAAATTGAGAATATCGAGGAAGAGTATGTCCGTATCGGTACAACCTTGTTTCGTATTATCAATCAGCCAATGATGAATGGATCATTCCGCAAAATGCGGGTTGAATGGAAAATGAGCGTATTCCGATTAGATCACGGCAAGGATGAAGCGGCACTCATTCCGAAATATGACGGATTCTGCACTATGCCAAGTCATACAGATTACCGTTTGAACGTGAATAACTTTTATAATCTCTATGAGCCAATAACCCATATTCCAAAAGAAGGCGAGTTTAATCATATACAATCCTTGATTGAACACATCTTTGGTGAGCAATATGAATTGGGAATAGATTATCTTCAACTGTTGTACCTAAAACCAACACAGAAGTTACCGATACTTCTATTAGTGTCGGAAGAACGGAACACGGGTAAGAGTACGTTCCTGAATTTTCTGAAAGCGTTGTTTCAAGAGAACGTGACATTCAACACCAATGAGGACTTTCGGAGTCAGTTTAATGCCGACTGGGCAGGTAAACTGATGATAGTAGTGGACGAGGTGCTACTCAACCGTAGGGAAGATAGCGAGCGATTGAAGAACCTCAGTACGGCACACTCATACAAGATGGAGGCAAAGGGCAAAGACCGCTATGAAGTGCAGTTCTTCGCCAAATTCGTATTGTGTTCTAATAATGAGAATTTCCCTGTTTACATTGAGCCAGAGGAGACACGCTATTGGGTGAGAAAAATTAACAGCTTGGAAAAAGACGACACCTCTTTTCTTCAGAAACTGAAAGATGAGATACCTGCATTTCTGTACTATTTACAATATCGGAATCTAACCACCAAAGAAGAAAGCCGTATGTGGTTTTCTCCTTCACTCATCCGCACGGAAGCATTGGAGAAAATCATCCGCTGCAACCGTAGTCGCATTGAACTTGATATGGCAGAACTGTTGCTTGACATCATGGATACAATGCAGGTGGATGTGGTAGATTTCTGTATCAACGACCTGTTAGCGTTGTTCAATTACTCTATGGTAAAGATGGAGCGTCATCAGGTGAGGAATGTTCTACAGCAGTATTGGAAACTGGAGCCAGCCCCCAATGCGCTGTCTTACTCCACCTATCAAATATCCGTGCTGCCGGGACAGAAGTATTCTGCATCGTCCAAAAAGGTGGGACGTTTTTACACCGTTACCCGTGAAAAATTGAAAGACTATCGTTGAAATTGTTGAATATGATGAAATACAAGGAAAGAGATATAAATAAGAGGGTTACTATCCAACAATACCCTCAACAAACTTCAACAAAGAATTTTGCCTGCCAAAAAAGAAAAAGATTGCGTACTGCATTTTTGATTTTCTTTTCCCTCTTTTTTGAATCATCTTCAACAAAGTCAACAAAATCAACGATAGAATGCATAATCGTAAAACCCAACTTAAATGATATTCGTATGAAGAAAATAGAACTGATACAATCTATCAAACAGCAAGACCCGATATTGGCAAATGCGGTCAGCAAAATGGTGGATTACATTCAAGACAAATGGACAGCACCCTATCCAAGCAGGGAGCAGACGGAAGCTGTCAATGACTACCTCCGCTCTGTTCATGCAGACGGTAACGGAGCTATGAACGAAGCCACCATTGTGCATCGAAAGATTGCCACACAGAAAATAACCATCAATGCCATCCGTGTGCTTGACCATGACCAGCTCGACCGACTGCAAAATGTGTTGAACCACATAGCAGCGGACAAGGAGTATTATATGCCAGAAAAGAAATACGGTATGTGCAGGTAGCTGAGTTGTCGTGGTGTGACAGACAGGGCTTGCCCTGATATAGCCCACTATAACTACACGCTTCGCTTCCGTAGTTGTGGGCTCTCCCGAGGGGCTTATGGCTCTGCCCTAAGAACCCGGTAAGGACTGTCAGCCCTATGCAACCCGACCAAAGAGTGACCCTCTCTTTGGAAACTCCGCTCAATGGCTTCCACCCCTAAGAACCCGGAGCAGGAAGTGACCCTCTCCCTGCACCCTCCGATTAAGGCTCTGCCCTAATAACCCATTGTGAAACCCGAATAAAGTAAACTTATGGTACAGAAGACATCCATCAACATCAAGCCCTGCAACATCGGCAGTAGCGAACCCCATAACAGACGGACAGCAGAATACCTTACCCGTATCAACAAAGAAAAGTTCTATATACGCACTGACCTCATGCCGAAAAACGAAGCATGGGTAGCACCTGACTTTAGAAATACATCGCTCACTGAACGCTACAATCAGATAGCCGTAATGGTCAAGGAAAAGACAGGTCGGGCGATGCAGACCAAAGACCGTGAACGGGTGAACAAAAAGACCGGGAAGGTGACCATTGTCCGTGGCAGCACTCCGCTCAAAGAGGGCGTGGTGGTAATCAAGGAAGATACCACAATGGAACAGTTAAAGCATTTTTGCGAGGTGTGCAAGGAACGCTGGGGTATCACACCCCTGCAAGTGTTCATCCACCGTGACGAGGGGCATTACAGCAATCCCGAAGACATTGCCACTTGGAAGCCCAATCTTCACGCACATATCGTCTGGGACTGGATGAATCACGAAACAGGCAAATCCTGCAAGCTGGACGAGAAAGCCATGTGCGAAATGCAGACCGTTTTGGCTGAGTGTCTGGAGATGCAGAGGGGCATCTCAAAGAAGCTGACAGGCAAGGAGCATTTGGAACGAAACGACTTCATCATCGCCAAACAGAAACAGGAAGCCGAAAAGGTCAAAGCCGAAAAGGATGCTGCCCTTGCCGCCAAGGAGAAAGCCGAAGCCGAGCGACAATCTATTGAGGGCAAGAACAAGGCGAAAAAACAATACAGCCTTTCACTTGACAATGAGATTGCCGATAAGGAAAGGCAGCTCAAAGACGAGCGCAAGGCTAAAATGGACAGCATACTGGATAGTGTCGGCAGTATTGTCGGTGTCGGTAAATCCGCAGCGGTTGAAAAGGAAAACACCCAACTGAAAACCGAAATCGAACGTATCAAGAAAGCCTTTCCAAATGCCGTAAAAAACAAGGTGGAAGAACTGACAAAGACACTGGTCGAAGCAAAACAGAGTGCCGAAGCCGAGCGAGACAGGGCTTTGGCGCAAAGCCGCTCATCAATCACAGAGAGGAACGAGGCTGTAAAGCAACTTCAAGCGCAGGAAGCCGATATACAGCAGCGCATCAGCCAAGCGGTTCTTACAGCCACCAAAAAGAAAGACAACACTATCCGTTTGTTGCAGGGGGCATTGGAAGCCAGCCGGAAAATTCTGAATGTCATTGCTGATATTCTCTATCAGGCAAGCGAAGTATTCAGACGAGCCGTCAATGCGATTATCCATTTCGGAACGGAACAGCACAAATCAATATTCGCCCCATCCGAAGCCGCAGACATCAAGAGCGTGATGCAGGAATATGGGGAAACAACTGAAATACAAAAGGCGGTTGGTGACTGGCTGTGTGGCTATGCGGAAGACAGACAGCCTTTTGATGAAATAAAACATCGCCACACACTCAAAGAGGTGGGCGATGTTGCAGAGGGGGCGTATGATTGGAAGATTGAAAAAAATCGAAATAATGGAATTCACTTATAGCATTGCATCAAAAGAATATGTCCTTTATATACCCACGTTTTTCCATATTGGCTCTTATTTTGAAATTAGAGGACACAATGTACGTATTCAAATTTCAATTAAGGGTCTTATCTTTGCATCATATTCGATGTTGCCAAAGTTTATAATTATCAAATTCTTCTTGCAGCGTGTGAGGCCAGTATATAGTAATTCATCAAAAGCTAGATTAAAAGAATTATCTTTTTCATATTTTGGCTCAATAATTAGGAATACAACTTCACTTTCCCAACCCTTAAAGGAATTGATTGTTGATATCTTGACGGTACCACTATTCATCCAGAAGTGTAGCTTCTTATTGTCTCTTATTGATTTATAATTATCAGAATACACTTCGTTTTTAAATTGAGATAATGCCTCTTTGTAGTGTTCTCTAAAAGCCTTGAATGCCTTCAATGGGATATGACATCGGATACATACCTCATTCATATTTGTTTCAAAGGTATCACTATAGGTTTCATATAGGTCATATATAGTAAATAACTTGGCTATGTGCTGTCTAATGGTAATATAATCATTATCATAAAGCCGAGATCGGTTAGGAAAAATCTTCTGTTGAAAATGTTTAGTAATATTTTTGAACCAACCATAATTAGAATTAGTCTCTTGAAGATTTTTGCCTAAAAAATTAAGATGGACCATATACATCACTTCAATCGTTTCCAGCATACTATTTGTCTTTTCATGACTAGCATGGCGATAATACGCATCAAAGATTCTTAAGAGTTTTGTGGTATAGCCCAATATTGTTATATCATTCGGAGATATATTTGAATTCTTGTTCAGGATATTACCCCGGATAATATTATAAAGGGCAACAACTCTATCCCTGTTGTTGCTACTTAATAACATATAATTGATATAACCCTCTTTTTCGAGTGTTTGTCCGAAGAACGTTTCATTCTCCGACATATCATCGATGTCATATTTGTCTTGAAAGATATTTTTCTGGAAAGATTGAGCGAGATCTCGCACTTTGAAATCCGATCTAAAACAATATTTAAGTTCATTCACGCCTCGGACATTGGTCACTACATCCTTTTTTTCTGTAGGCTGCCCATAAATATTCTGTTTCACATCGCCAAACAATACATAGTCACCCTCAGGGTTCCTAAAGAAACTCTTCAAGATAACCATCCAATTACGATGATAATCCTGAATTTCGTCTATAAGTATTGCATCGTACTTAACTATCTTATCTTGATTCTTTTGGAACAGTTCAATATTTCCATAGTACATTCTTTCAAGATACGCTGTTTTCTCTTCAGGAGAAAGATACTCTGGAAATTCGAAATCAATATTTAGGTTGTTTAGTTCTGCATTAATAAATTGGTGATAGTTTATGATTACAAAATTTTCGGCAGAAAACTCTTCATTAACGCGGTTCAGTTTATCATGAATAAAATTCTTTAGAGTAATATTGAATGTGAGTATCAATATTTTGGGATTATTATTACGTGCAAGCGCACGTTTATATGCTTGTACAGCTCTTGCTGCAAGCACGGTTGTTTTTCCAGAACCAAACACTCCTTTGATTCGTTGCTCAAGCGTTGTAGAGTAGATGATTTCTCTCTGTTTTGTCGAGTATTTATAGGCTATTCCTTGTGACTGTAAGTGTATGGAGGGTGATAAAATACGCTTGAAATTTGCATACAGATTATCTTTAAATAGCCAAGAAGTATTTCTTGCTTTCAGATACCTTGATTCAAGAATCTTGTTAAATACAGCTTCCTCAAGGCTATCTCTACCAATAAGATTTATATTGTAATGTAGAAAAGTTTGGTACTTTTTATCGTTACTAAAAGGAGTTACAAGCATGCTATTTAGTTTATATTGCGTTGCACAATGGAAATAAATAGCACATGAAACGATATTGAAATGCCTATAATCCATAATTTTCATTTGAAGTAAATCCTCAATGTGCAAATCATAGAGGTTATTCTTATATTTCAAAACCTGATCGATTGGAGATTTTACAACAGAACCATTTGGAATGTAAATCCATTTCTTCTTATCGTCTAACTTAAAGTTATTAAGATTCCAATCTTTAACTTCGATTATCATCACGCCATATCCTTTACGCATTATTAGAACATCAGGTCTATCACCATTTAAGAAAGGATTAAAATAGACCTCAAATGAATCATCTAATGTGTTGTTCAGAAAAGCCAATAGAGTCCATTCCCCTTCAGTTGGCCTTACTCTAAAAGACTGTATTTTTTCTAAGTCGGGATAAAAGATAGGCATAATCTTAACTTTTAGAAGTTGTTTAATTTAATGAATTAACTATATCTATTTAGTAATCAGTTTATTATGTTAAATAAAATCATAATCTTATGGTTGAAAAACATTAAGTTATGAGCTATTATCTAACTAACCTAACCAAAAAAATAATACCAAATTATCAAAAATATAGTAGAATCACAAGAGAAATCAATAAAAATCTCAGAGAGATTATAAACGGTATTTTCTATCTAAATAAGAGCGATTTTGCCAATGGCGAATGCTTCCCTCTGACTTTGCTCCTTGGAAACTATCTATAACTATTTCCGCAAATGAAAACTTGCAGGTATGTGAGAGGAGTTATTGGATGTACTGCATAGCATAGCAAATCTTCCGCTGACCCGAAAAAATCCGGCTAACCCTCCTGTACGGGAACAAAATGGGAACATTTTTAAAATAAGAAAAGGATAAATAGTTTGTTCTCAACTATTTATCCTTTATTCTTGTACCCAGACCCGGTACAAACCATAGAAATCATAGGAAAACAAAAGAATTTATTCACCTTATTATCAACAACTTGCATATTTCTTATTTTCTCCATTTTTGCCATATTTTGCCCATTTTCTGTTATTCAGTACACTTTTAGTACACTTTGAAATATCATTTTCTTTTGTACCTTTGCAATATCAGAAAACAAAAGAAAATCAACTATTTAGCGTAATCACCCGGTTATGGTACCTAAATCGGGATAAAACCTCTAAACAATGGCAAAGTTAGAAAATAAAACGAAAGAAAACCCCAAGTTAGAGCAGAATAAGCTCTCGGATGGTAGAATTAGCCTTTACTTAGAGTATTATTTAGGTAGAGAGGAAAAACCCGTATTAGATGAAAGCGGCAATCAAGTGTACTATGATAGTGGAAAGATGCAAGGCAAGCCCAAGTTTGCAGTAAAGCACAATAGGCGAAAAGAGAACCTTAGTCTGTATCTGATAGATAAGCCCCGTACTCCTGCGGAACGCCAGCGGAACAAAGAAACGTTGGAACTTGCCACAAAGATACGTGCAGAGCGTGAGCAGGAATTTAAAGAAAGTATGTTGGGCTATCGGTTAAAAAAAGATAGAACGGTCAATTTCTTAGACTATTTCCAAGCCTATATCAACAGTTATACCAAGAAAGATATTCGCATGGTACAAATTGCGCTTAGCCGTTTTAAGGACTTCTTAAAAGAGCAATACCCCATGAATGAGTTTAGTATCAAACCGGAACTTATTACCAAAGAAATGATGGAGCAGTTTGTAGCCTATTTGCAATCCCGAAGTGTGGGTGAGGGAGCTAAAAGCATTTACCAGCGTTTTAAGAAAGTTATTCGATATGCGATTGACCACGATGTAATGTTGAAAGACCCATGCAAAAGTGTTACCTGCAAAGTGGATAGCCAAATGCTTCGGAAAGATGTTCTTTCTCCCGAAGAAATACAAAAGCTGGCGGCTTGCCATTATGACAACGAGAACCCGAATGTCAGACGGGCTTTTATCTTTTGCCTATACTGCGGTTTACGCTTCTGTGATGTAAAAGACCTGACCTATAAGAATGTGGATTATGCTAATCGGTTATTGAAGTTTGAGCAAAGCAAAACAAAGGGACATTCAGCCAGTAGCGGTGTGGTTATTCCTCTGAATGACGGTCTATTGTCTATCATTGGCGAAGCCCCGGCAGACAAAAACTGTTTGATATTCGATTTGCCTACTTACGAAAGCTGCTGTAAATCAGTAAAGCGTTGGGTAAAGAGAGCCGGGATAGACAAACATATAAGCTGGCACCTTGCAAGACATAGCGTATTTTCTTTCTCGCTAAAATTCAAGCACTTGCAAAATATTTCAGCTTAATAGGTAACGATTTAGAAACCAGCAAAATTCTGTATTTCACCTCGTTTTGCAGTAATTCAAAAGAACGCTTTATCTATTGGCAAAGGTAACAAAATTTATTTGATTAACAGTTTGTATTTGTGAGTTATTTCTCTGCCAAATTATAAAAAATATATAGAATCAATTACCACCAGTAGTTTTCATAGGTTTCATTAATCACTATAATTTTGACAAAGTACAGAAACGATAATTTAATCGTATACTCAAAAAGGCAGTTCATCATCTATTATTGTTGGCGGCTCTTGCCGATTACGCACCGCTTTCATAAGATGAGAAATTAGCGAATCAGATTCTTTCCCATGATACTTGCGCATATAATCTTCTATTAAAACCTTTTGAGCAGCAGAAGAAAAATTACGGCGATGGGTATCATCCACTTCCGAATGACATTTGATACACAGGCATTCAAGATTACCTTCTCGATTATCTGTTTTTACACCGTTCTTATGGTGTGTTTGCATATAAAAATGGTCGAAACCGTCCTCAACATGGGTTCCACAGCGTTCACAAGTAAAACTCTTTTTGGTGCGATAGTTGAGAGATATTTCTTCCCAATTTTTAACATAACCAAAAATATCTACATCGTACTCAGCAGGTTCTTCTACATCCCCTGCTTCTTTTAGAATTTCTACAAAATCGGTGGAATCATTCACTCGTATTGCTTCTTCATCCATCAACAAACGCTTGCAGTAACCACATAGTTCCATTCCCTCAACTTCCACTTCTTTATGAGCATTTCGAGAATACACTTTTATTGGTTCTGCATTGGCAAAACGGTAAGCTTCCCGTCCAAAGTTTTCGATAGCTGTGCATTTACAAACGTGAAACTTAGGTTGGCTGACATGTCCCTGCCATTCAAAATAGAAACGAGCCTTATACATAAAACCACGGCGTTTAACTCCTTCATCATCAATATAAAAAATTCCACCATCTTCAAAGAGAATGCGCTCACCGATGTCTTCAGGCAGTACATCAACTGTACCGACTGAACGCCAAGCACCAGCAGTTCCAATCTGTATTCCCATATCAGTAAGGCTTTTCTTAAAATTAGGAAAGTCACAAATCGGGTCAGTATTGAAGAACCAATCTTCCTCTGCGTCTATGTCAAAATCGAAGCTCATTTGGTATTCTCTTTTACAAAATTCTCAAGAATTTCATCACCGGAAGTAACTATTCGAAACTCCACACGTCGTGAAGAAGTACGGTCTATAGGTTTACCAGAACGAATAATAAAATCTCCATCTGCATCAAGAGCTTTTCCATAAGAAAGCCCATTGGCAGTAAACCAATATTCAAGTAATTGTTTCTGTTTATCCGAATACATTTCAAACTGTGACATAGAGCGAAAGTATTTAACCACCGCCAATGCTCTATCTTGGGAAAGCATGGCATTGGCTATATAGGGGTCTGGATGTCGACTTGGCATCGGTACATCATCTGTATGTCCCTCAATACGAATTTCTTGGATATTAGAACGTAAACTGTCATTTAACAAAATATTGAAATAGCGGGGTAAAAACTCTTCTAGAATTTCCTTGAAACGAGGTGTCAATTCTGATGACCCTGTAGCAAAAAGAACTGTCGGTTCTTTAAATTTCATAGTAAGGTCCTTGCCTATTGTCATTTGCCATTTGAGAGTGTCACCTTCAAACTCTTTAACAAGTTTATTGTGCAACTCATTCTTGGTTTCCACATAATCAGTAAGGACGGATTGATTCTTTTGTACACGGCTAATGTAGGCGATTGCAACAAAAAGAAAAATCACCATCAATCCTGTCATAAGGTCTGAAACTGACAACCATACATTCGTTTTAGCCATATCTATCTGCGTTTACCTATTTGTTCTACCATCTTAGTAATACAGTTATCAAGTTCGGCAAGAGTAGCACTTAGGCGACCATAGAATTGACGGTCAAGCGAAGTAAGCTGCGAATTGAGTGTTTGTGACCCCTTTGTTATGATACCAACTCCTTCTTCCATTTTATCTTTTGTGCCTTGCCAAAATTGTTCCCCATAATCACGTATTTTGTTAAGTTCTTCAAGTTTCGCAATGAGAAGTTGTACTCCATCCACGAAATTACGTTGTTTGCGTACCCATTCGTTAAGTTTTTGAGTAGATTCGTTAAACGATTCCATATTAGATTTGGAAAGATTGGCAGTTTCATGCAGTTCCTTGGTGACTTCAATGAACCTCTTGTCCTCAATAATAACTTGGTTAAGCGCATCAACAAGCTGGTGTAATTTACCACCTTCACTAACAAGAATAGACGTATCATCCTTTACGCGGGTAAGTGAAGAAGAAGTAGCCTCGAAATTATCAGACATATCTTTGTACTGACGAGTAAGCGAGGTTATCATTTCTTTATTCTCCTGTTGCCAAAGATTGAGTTTCTCCACTGATTTATTAAGCTGGTCAAAATTTTCTTGAATGAGTTTGTTAATAAGCGCGTTCATTTGTTTTTGAAATTCTTCGGTCACTTTTTTCATTACATCGACAAGAGCTTCGGTATTACTCTTCTTGAGGAGTTCGGTGAATTCATTGAATTTCCTTTCTAATAACTCATTTGTTTTGGTCATATTATCTTCTATCTCAATGACCTCGCCGTGTATTATTTCCTTTAGTTTTCCAACCTTTTCATTAATTTCGTCTTCTGTACCACTTATACCAGAGATTACATCAAGGATTTCTCCAAGATGATGCGTATACTCGCTAACTTCTTGTGTATATTTCAATACAGAATTAATAGACACAGTTTGTTCATTCGTGGCTTCTTCAAGGTTCCCAAATGAAACAAGCATAGAAGAGTTTACTTCCTTTATATCAGCAAGAGTGTTCTCTTGGCTACGTTGTAAAACAACCAACGAGTCAATGGCGGAGGTCATAGTTTTTTGTGTTTCCGACATCTTAGACATTACCTCACCAACTGTTCGGTAAAAAGCCTTGCGGTCAGCCTCTTGTTCTGTCAGTTGTTTCTGAATAGAGTGTATCGTCTCTGTATTGGCATCGCTCATCGCTTTTACCGCTTTGGTTATTTCACCAGCGGCTTGATTTATGTCGGAAACACCTCCGTCTTTTTCATCTTGTTTCCTACTAATAAAAGCAGATAGAATCATAGAACCAACCATACCTGCCAAAGATGTAAAGAAGGCTGTTTTCAAGCCATCAAGTAAATCAGGGATAGAGCGATCAAGGTCTGTGGTGTCGAAAGCCATCAAACCTTTGGTTATTCCCCAAAATGTACCCAATACACCAAGGGTGGAAACCAAAGAGGGAAAAAATTCCACCATCCGGCGATTAGCCACTAATTTCTCACTATTTCTATATCTAAATACAATAATGGAACAGAAAATAAAAACAATAAAAATGCTACATAAGCAAACCCATGTATCAATTGAAATGGACAAGTTCATAACGAAATCTTATTTGAGTTGAAAATTCAATGCTTTACAATTAAATATATAAGTAATGTCTGATTACATCATACATACTCATAGGTTCACCGAAAGTCGCATATAAGGTCTTATGTGACATTACATTTAACTTGTCTAAGTCTGGTGCGTTAAGTTCGTTTCTTTTCAATATGTCGAATAATCTCATTATTACAGATATTTTATTATTTCCTTATTCATCTCTTGCCAAGAGACGGTTACTAAGAATTATTTTGTTGAAACAGAGTGGTTTGTGAATTTTTAAAGTGGAATTTCGGTAAACATACAGTATTTTTTGCAAAACAAAAACTTGGCAATAGGTTAGATTTTCAGCGTTTTATGAGCTAAGAATCATTATTTTGCGTAACTTTGCATTATAATATCCGTCTCTTGGCAAGCGTTGGACTGATTCGCAAAACATTCACGGTTTTACAGCAAATCCAATATCTTCTTATTAGCTCTGTCCACCACAGAAGTATCCAGCGAAGCAAGATAAATCTGCGTGGTGTTCTCTGAATCATGCCCCATACCTTCGCTGATGACAGAGATAGGTACATTGCGGCTTTTGGCAATACTTGCCCATGAGTGCCGCCCGACATACATTGTCAAGGGTATCGACAAGTCCAACTGTTTTCCGATTTTCTTCAACAGATGGTTCACCCTATGCAGTTCGTTGGTGTATTGCTTCCGATAATCCTTGTTCCTTTTTGTGATGATAGGTAAAAGATATTCCGTTTCATTTATCGGGTATTTGTCAACAATCTCCTGCATACATCTTTCCCATTTGATGAAAAGTTGCTGCCCCGTCTTTCGTCTGCGGTAGGAAAGGATACCGTTCTGCAAATCCTTCTTTCTCAGATAAGCCATATCTATGAAAGACATTCCCCTTGTGTAGAAACAGAACAGGAACATGTCACGGGCAAAGTCAAGATTGGGCTTCAACGACAAGTCCAGCCCTTTGATGCGTTTAAGATCGTTAAGTGATATGGCTCGCTTCAAGGTTTTTTCCATTCCTGTATAAACAGATTTGAATGGATGCCGCTGTCCTGTCAGCCCGTCTTCCACCGCACGGTTATAGACCGCTTTCAGAACGCGCATATAGAACGATATTGTATTGGGTGAGTTGCCTCTGCCTTTCAGATAAGCCTCATATTCCGCAATCAAGTCAGCGCTAATCTGGTTAAACAAGACCTCCTTGTCATTCATAAAACCGTTGAAACTTCGGAATGCCGCCGTATAGGTTTCCGATGTGCGTATCTTACCCAAGCGTTTCAGCCTTGCTATCTGCTGACAGATGTAGGCATTGAACGATTGCTCCTGTCTGTTATCCTGAAAACGCATGCCTATATCATCCGCCACAAATGTGCCGGATTGGGATAAGGCTTGTATAATCTTGTTCAACCTATCTTTGTCCCATCTGATACGTGAACTTATCGAAAGCAAATGATTGTTCCGCTCTTGTTCATTTGGAACACGGTGCAGGATGACCGCTTCGGAATGGCAGTCCCATTCCGAAGCGAAAAGTTTATAGTCGGTATATATCTGCCTGACCACACGGTTGTGAATCACCTGATAGTAGAGTGTGCCCTCCTTGCCGCCTATGGTGGATGGGCGAAACTTGACCTTGACCGATGCCATATCAGTCCGATTTGGATTGGTAACACTTCTCTAACGCCCTTGAAAGTTCCACAATCTCCCGGCTCAGTTTCACAAGGTCGATGGTACACTTCTCCAGCTTGTAGAGCAACGCCATCGCCTTCTTCTCCGAGAAGTGGATGCGCAGTTCCTTGACAACCTGATTGTAGTTCGTGCCGATGGCACGGAACTGGGCATGGAAATCCGACAGCTTGGTGTAGTAGTCCACCAGCGTCTTGTCCACCTTCAACACCTTGAACTTCTGCCCGAAGAAGTGCGCCTTGAGAAAGACGGCTTTCGCGTACACGTTCGATTCCTCGTACATTGTCAGGAACCTGTTCCATTCCACATCATCGAAGCGCACCATCACGCAGTGCGTCTTCGGGTTCAACTTGGGATTTCTCCCGTACTTGCTCTTCTTTTTCATGCTTCTTATTTTTTCAATTTTATGGCTTGTCCATTGTTTAATCTTTGATTAATGAACCCCGAAATTATCCGACTGCGGAGGATAATTCTGCCCACGGCGGTGAAGGCATTTTCAGTTACTTAGAATTATTCGGGTAACTGAAAATATATCTTGCTGTGTCTTTGAGGACACAAAAATCCTCCGCCTGTCGGATTTGTTTCCGGGTGTACTCACTCATCTTGGGTATCGGTTAAGCCGATGAAGTGTATTCACCAGCCCAACCGACTTTCTGTAATCCCGTCAGAGCTTGCGCCACTGCTCGATGTCGTTCCGATAGGTGTCGAGGTGCAGGCGGACGAGGTTTTCAATCAGCCCCGATGCGCTCATGCCCTTTCCTCCGAGGAAGCGGACAACCCTGTCGAGTTCGTCACGCACCGTCTCGCTGACGAACACGGGCTTGCGGTTGACAAGTTTCGGGACTTTCAGGTAGGTGGCGCGGTACTCCTCCAACGACAACCTGCGCTGCTTGCTGCTGACACGCTTCTGCGGCATTGCCGTTTTCTCGACCGCCTCACTTGACGGTTCATCCGCCATAGCGGTCTCCGTTTCCTCCGTAACGGTATTGCCGGGCAGTTCCAGCTCATCCGGCTCCAGACCGATACGTCTGTAGATGTCATTCATCGACTTGGGAGTGTAGGATTCCCTGCGTCCCATCTTTTCCACGATTTCACGAGCCTGCTGCTCTGTAATGTTTGGTTCTCTCTTCATTGTAAAAAACAAATTGATTAAGTTATTAACTGTGGTCTTGGTAAACACCTTGACCGATTATCGGGAGCAAAGTAAGGTGCTTTAATACAGTCAGTCAAGCACTTGGATTCTCTTAGGCAATTTTGTGTGGTTTTGCATTATGGCGGTTGATAAAGCGGTGAGGACTTCACCGTTTTGCCGGATGTATATGCCCGAAAGGGCAAAGACTCAATCGTAGGCGAATTTGAATTAAGCCCTTATTTTTCCCCTTGCCACCTTTCTATTTTTTAGAATTAAGAGGATAACCGCTGCCTCCAGCCAATGCCAACCTCTACCACCCTGTGCCACTTGCTGCCAGACCTGATTGAAACCATTGCCGGATGCCGGATTATGTATTTCTTTGCAGGAGAAGGAATGATAGCCGCCAAAGGGAAGTCAGCATCCCGGACAATGACTGCCGTATCAGCGCAACACGCTTCCACTTTCGGGGAACCTATTGTCAGGTAACGGATTATATATTCCTTTGCGGCAAAAGAAACAGTAACAACTAAAAGAAAGACAATATGGAAATCGTATCAATCGAGAGAAAGACCTTCGAGGAACTGGTCGCCAAGTTCGACCGCTTCGTCAGCCGTATGGATGCCATCTGCCATCGTCACGGCGAAAAGAAAATGAGCGAGTGGATGGACAATCAGGACGTGTGCCGGATGCTCAACATCAGCCCCCGAACCTTGCAGACGCTTCGGGACAACGGCACGTTGGCTTATTCGCAGATAAACCACAAGACCTATTACCGTCCCGAAGACGTGCAACGCATCGTTTCCATCGTGGAGGACAGGCGAAAAGAAGCAAAGTTCAAAGGCAGAACAATCTGATAACCGAATAGAGTAATAACAATAATTCCACTAAATCCAAAGTAATATGAACGAACTGATTAACAAAGACAACGAGTGGATAATCCACTTCTTGGGCAGCCTTGACCGTCTGCTGGACAACGTAGAGCATCTGACCGCAAACTACCGCCCGACACTGAACGGGGAGCGTTTCTTCACAGACAAGGAAGTGTCGGCACGGTTGAAAGTGAGCCGCCGGACGCTTCAGGACTACCGCAACGAGGGACGTATAGCCTACATTCAGTTGGGCGGCAAAATCCTCTACCGTGAATCCGACATCGAAAGGATGCTGGCTGACGGCTACCAATCCGCCTACCGACTGAAGGCAACCTGATTTTCTTGAAGGAGCGCAGTTTGCCGTCTGCCCTATGTTTGCGGCAGCAATGGAACTTCGGCAAAAAGACAAAAGGAACGGCTTACAGATGAAGCATCAATGTTTAGCTTCGTCTGTAAGCCGTTCCTCTATTTCTTCTGATTTCCCGCCAGTCGCTTGTTTCCGTTGCCGGATGCCTTTCAAGCGTGTGGATGGCAGTGGCAAGGTTTTCGGGCGGAATACGCTCAAACCCGTTTGAGGAAGATTCTGCCTGAAACGGCTCTGCCGCCTGACCTTGCCAATGCCGTCAAAGCCACACGCTACCTTTGCATCCGAGCATCGGGAACAGGTGGCTGACGGGATGAACCTCAACTATACCATAGGTTACTGCCCTTACCGCAAGAGAAGAACAATGTTGTCGGACTTCCTTTCTTGGAGGCGCAGATTTCATTTATTACGAACCGTCTGAACTGAAAACTTTCTTTACTGCATATCCTGAATGCAATGGCTATAATCATTTCAAGGTTATACACATCATAGCTGATGCCGTCAGTTTGCTTGATATACTTCATTGTATAAGTTTCACTCAATTCCTTGTTCTTGTAGATTGCCCGTATCGCCTTGCGGATGTCGCACGAGAACACCCCAAACAGGTCGGCTATCTCAAACTGGGTCATCCACACGGGGGCAGTTGGTACGGTGACCACCCCCGTTTCACTGATTGTTATTATTCCTCTGTTCATAATTCATCTATTTTATAATGGTTATTTACTATTCTCTTTCTTTTCGCCAGCCGATATTTTCTTTCTCCGCTCCATCAGTTTGTCCATATCCTTGGAGATTTTATCGTCTGTTATCCGTGCATATCCCTGTGTCGTCCTGATATTGGAGTGTCCCATCATCTTGGCGATGCTCTCAATGGGTATGTCCGCTGAAATCAGGAAAGTGCCGAAGCTGTGCCGACTTTGATGATAGGTCAAGTTATCCTCTTTTCCTATGGTTATTCCCAACTCGTGAACCTCAAACCATAGGGCATCACGGTTGGGAAGAGGAAACACGGGCTTCTCATCATCAGTTGTGTTATACAGCGACAATATCTGTTCCGCTATGGGATGTAAGGGTATGAACGCCTCCACTTTTGTCTTCTTGCGGTTGATGCGGATGTAGCGTCTGCCCTCCGCATTCGTCCCGATATGATGGGGATGCAGCAGTTGTATGTCTGCATACGCCAGTCCGGTCAGGCTCGAGAAGATGAAAGCCCGTCTTGCCAGTTCCATCCGCTTGTCATACATCGGTGTGGAAAGTATCTTCTTGAACTCATCACGGCTGATGTACCTGTGTCTTGCCTCAGGTTTCGTTTCATATTCCAAATCCTCGCAGGGGTTCACACGGATAATCTCCTTATCGACTGCAAGGTACAATAATCTGTTCAGCCAACGCAGGCAATGGTTGGTCTGGGAAACCCCGAAGTTCTTGCATTTCTTCAAGTGGGCTTTGTAGGACTTGCCGAAATCCTCCGTCACTTCTTCAAGAGGTATATCCTTTTTACCGATGGACGCTATAAAGTCCGTCAGGTATTTCTGATAATACATGGAGTGACGGTAGGAAGAAGTGGAATCAATCTCTTCGGAATGTTTCTTCAACCGCTCCCGTTCCCATTCACCCATCTGTAGAAGGGTGGTCGGATGAATATTATTCAAAGAAATGTGATTCTTCAACATCTCGGCACTGACCACGTCCTGCGATTTAAGTATCTCGGCATAGGCTTCTTCCGTCAGACGCAGGTATTCCCGCAAGCGGTTGTTCTCCCTGATGGTCTTTATCTCATTTTTCCTGCCGTTCCAGTCTTCGGGACGGCAATAGATTCCCGTGCTTATGGCGGTCTGCTTGCCGTCAATGGTTATACGGCAAAGTACGGCGGTCGTACCGTCAGCCTTCACTTTGCTGCGGTTGATGTAAGGCAATAATGAAAATGTGCTTCGCATATCGTTGTTTGGGTTATAGGGTTAGTTTAAAATCTTGGGTCGCTTCTATGAACTTGCCCATGTCCTCGAACAGTTTTTTCGGGCTGACACGGGCATATACCTGAGTGGTGGAAATATCGGAGTGCCCCAGCATCCGGCTGATGGTCTCGATAGGCACACCCGCTTCGAGCGTTATCAGTGAAGCGAAACTGTGCCTCGCCTGATGATAGCACAAGTCGTCTTTAATGCCAGCCAATGTCGCCAACGCCTTCATGTGTCTTCGGAGATTTGGCCAATGCAATAAAGGGAACAGTGTGTCCCTGTCCTCACTGTGATACTTCTCAATCAGCGCAACCGCTTCGGGCAACAGTTTCACGCTGGCACGGAGTTCGTTTTTCTTTCTTCGATACTTCAGCCACAAAGCCCCGTCCTCATCCGTATATAGGTTCTCATGGGTAATCGAGACCACATCCGCATAACAGACCCCGGTATAACACCCGAAGAGAAACATATCCCTTGCCAGCATGTGGGATTTGCGGTAAGCAGGTATTTCCACATCACGGATTCTCTCAAACGATTCACGGCTCAATGCCCGTGGGGTCGTTTCAGTCTTCTTCGGCAAGGTAAAATGCTGGAAATGGCTCCTGTCGGCATACCCCTCTTTATACGCCAGACGGCATATCTTTTTCAGGATGGCAAGATGATGGCGGACGGTGTCTATCGCATATCCCTTGTTTTCCATCGTGAATGCCTGATAGTCGTGGATGAACTGTTCCGTCAGTTGCCCGAATGCCAAATCCTTGACCTTGTACTGATGCTCGATGAACTCTCCGAGTGTCAGACGCATATAGTGATAGCCGGGATAAGTCCCTTTCGCGCGGTCTATGCCGATACGGGCTTTGAGGTCATCACAGACAACGTCCGTCATTCGCATGAGCGTCATTTGCGTTTCCATGTTGCCTTGAAAATGATTCTTCACATCCGTGGCATCAAAATCCACTTTACGACTCACAAGGCTGTCGAAAGCGTTGTTCACCGCCAACAGCAACTTCTCAATCTTGGCATTGGTTTCCACCGCCTCCTTGCTCTTGCCGTTCAGACGGCTTTCACGTGGATTCCACAATTCGGGTGTGCAGGACAGCTTGCAACCGAACTGCGCCATCGTGCGGTTCACCGTGATACGTCCCATGATGGGAGCCTTGCCCGACTTGTCCAGTCCGCTCTTTTTGAGGTAGAGCAGCACCTTGAATTTCACTACTTTCATACGCTTATATTTTTAAGTGCAAATTTACTTGCCATATAAGCGTCCCTTGATATGCAAAACACTGTGTATGAGTGCAAACAAAACGGTGAGGATTTCTTTTTATCGCTTTCTGTTACCTATTCCCGTTTCGGTAACTGCCCGGCTAACGGTTTGGTAACTGAACAACCTCAATATTCCGTTGTGGTTTGCATTTTCTCAACTTGGCAGAATACTGAAATATCGCTTATTTCTAACGGTTTACGTTTAATTTTTACCTGTTCGCTGTCGCTTGCTTTGCCGTGTATATTCCATTGTGCCCGGCACTCGTTTGCCGTGAACATTCTGAACAATGGGGCAAATATAAAAACCGTAGCCAGCCTTTTAGGACATAGCGGATTGAAACATACAGAAAAATACACCCGTGCGGTGGATAAATTAAAAGAGGAAGCAATAAACAGTTTGCCCGAACTAAAGTTTTAACCATAAAAGACTTATCTTTGTAACTATGAACTTTGAAGCATTAGTAAAACATATCAGCACGATACAGAACACGTTGCAGGCACAAGCCGCACACGCTGTAAACCTTGCCCTTACTTCCCGTAACTGGCTTATGGGGTGCTATATCGTGGAATTTGAGCAGAACGGAGAAGACCGTGCCGCATACGGTGAACAACTGTTGAAGAAGCTGGAGCAACGACTGAAAACAAAAGGTCTGAATGAACGTAGATTCAGGGAATTTAGACGACTGTACCTTGTTTATCCACAGCTAAAAGAGTCTGTCACACAATATATTGCATCACAAATACAAATTCGGCAGTCATTGACCGCCGAATTCACTGAACCAATTCGGCGGTTGGTGACCGCCGGATCTGAAAATGGCGTTTGGAAGCTATCAACAAAATACCCACAAACCGAAACATGGATGATTCCAGCTGATAGATTATTCAACAGATTATCTTCCACCCATTTAAATACTATATCAGGAATTGAGAACCCGATAAAACGTGCTTTCTATGAAATGGAAACTATTCGTGGATGCTGGTCTGTAAAAGAGTTAGAGCGGCAAATCGCATCTTTATATTACGAACGTAGCGGACTATCCAAAAACAAAGAAGCCCTCTCCGCTTTAGTCCAGCAACAAGTAACCTTATTGCAACCCAAAGATGTTATCAACACTCCTGTTACTTTAGAGTTCTTAGGATTGAATGAACGTGCATTAGTGACGGAAAACGATTTGGAACAATCTATTCTTGATAACCTGCAACACTTCCTGTTGGAAATGGGACATGGTTTCTGCTTTGAAGCCCGGCAAAAACGTATCTTGATTGATGAAGATTATTTCTTTGCCGACCTCGTATTCTATCACCGCATTTTGAAGTGCCATATCATTGTGGAATTGAAGATAGACAAATTTCGCCATGAATACGCCTCGCAACTAAATATGTACCTTAACTACTTTAAAGCGGAAGTGATGCAGCCGGACGATAATCCACCTATCGGTATTCTACTTTGTACGGAAAAGGGAGATACATTAGTAAAGTATGCCACTGCCGGATTAGACCCGAACATCTTCGTACAGAAGTACATGATAGAACTTCCAAGCGAAGAAGAAATAAAAGCATTCATTTCTTCCTCAAATTGTTAAAAGTAATACTGGCAAAAAGAAATACCCTTTATTCTTACTCTTTTCGCCAGTACCTATATCTTACAGTCAACAGAAAATAGTTTAGTACGGTTTGGATATATAGACAAAAAACAGACTAAACTTTAAACCTGGAAATTCAGATATTTTTTATACATTTCTCTTATATACAAATGATAACCGAATTCAATTCATATATGAGTAACATAGACATAGACTTCTTCAAGGAGTTGTGTCTGAAACATGGAGAATTACGACATTATAAAAAGAATGAGTTTATTCTCCATGAAGGTGATGCATGTTCTTTCTTCGGGTTTATCTTGTCAGGCGTAGTCAAATACAGTTGCACCAACCGGACAGAAAACAAACCGTATAATGTCGGTTTTTCCTTTCCAAATGAATTTATAGGCGATTATCCCACTTGCTTATATGGCATGAAATCAGAATTGAATATACAGGCGATAATCCCGTGCAAGATTTACATCTGTTCTTCTGCATTCTTACAGCAAAAATTCGAGGAGAACAAAGAAAGCCAACGGATAGCCCGTATCGCAGCCGAACAGATGTTTTTCCAATCATATTCACGTTATTTGGATTTATTCAGATTCACACCGGAAGAGCGTTACCTCCAACTTTTAAAAAAATGCCCTGCAATCCTTCAAATGGTATCACTAAAAGAAATAGCATCCTACCTCAAAATTACACCCGTACACATGAGCCGAATCAGACGCAAGCAAAGTCTTGACAACAAAAAATAAACATAGGTTTAGAAATTTACATTCATAACAATATTCCAGGAGTATCTTAATCTGCCAAAGGATTCTTCTTTTTATCTTTGTCTTATCTTTGGTTGGTTCAACGAAGAGACAAAATAAAGATTGAATGAGTTAAACAAGAGATTAAAAAAGACAAGATGAAAAAGAAAATTACTTTATGTATGGTGCTTTCCACATTCATTATTTGCGCCATGTTATGTCTGACAAATTGTAGTAACGACGATGCCCCTACTTCTGTCTTCACCCCCGAAGCCCTGAAGCAAACTACTTGGCAAGCGCAAATGACCGTGTACAATATCGAAGATGAAATAGACTACACAAAACAATCCATTCTTCAGTTTACCAACGAATCAGAAGGCATTTATACAAGAACGAACGAAGAAGACGGATATATGTGGAACACAGATTTTACTTACCAAGTAAATGGAAAAATCATCACGTTCGACAACATAGCAGGTCCATGGACGGTGCTGGAATACACAGGAACACACCTCGTAATGGAAGCCTATAATCCCAATAAGATGGTGTGGACATTGGAGAAGATGTATTAACCTAAAAATAGCGGATATGAAGATTTCAACAATTCTCTTTTTCTGCCTACTAATGACAGCTTGTATGCAGACAAAATCCTTTCACCGGATAAACGGCTGGTACTACGTAACATCACAGACTACAGACAGCCTTTCACAAACACCTTTCCTTACTGTTAAGGATTTCGATACTTTACGTTTGGGAACTGATGCTTTTGGACACTCGGTCATTACCGGTGTCTTCCTCCAAGATAAATTGCCTATATGGAGAGAAGCCACAACAAAGAGTGTAGGAAAGTACATCGCTTTCGTTTTCAATGACACGGTGATAACTGCTCCTCAGGTTAATAGTTCCATAGAAAGCGGATGTTTCCAAATTTCCAATCCGCATGGATATGATTTGGAACGTATCTTTAGGGAACTACAAAAAGAAATTGATACATCAAGGTTTGGACATTAAATATTAACTGGAAAATGGGAACATTAGGTTGCATAAATGATATGCTACAACGGGATAAAGAGAACCGTGAGTTTCGCAAGTTGAATAGAGACAGGATGAAAGAACATCACAAATATCTTGTAGGCAAAGGTAAAAATGCTGATTTATCCAATGTTTCCATTGAAAAGATAGAAGAAATCCGTAAAAAAACCATAGAAAAGGAGCAATCAGACCAAATATATCTGTTTAAGATATATATATTTCTTACAATATGCCTTTTAGTGCTATTTTTATTGGGATTACTTTGCTATAAACTATTTTTCTAAATACCCAAAACACAACAACTTGCAGATTACAATATTATGAATTGAAATAAGCCTTTTCCGAAGTCTCGCTAAGGCTTATTTTTTATATGAATACATACATGAATCTAATTTTAGAACAGCGATTTTTCCACTTATTGTCGGAATATTCACAACGTAAAGTTTCTGCATCGGAGTTTACAAAAGCTATTGAAGAGTTGGCTATTCATGTAGCCAATTTTAGTATCAACGAACAGGATTACAACGTTTTATTGCGTTGCTTTTCCTTTGGCTTACACCGTCTTAAATCGTATCGTGTACGGTTTGAGCAAGAAAAAAATGCCTTATTTGCATCTAATTGATGAAGCAATAGGGCTAATAAATAATGTAAATCGCCTTATCGAATGGCGCATCAAGTACCCGGAACAATTCAAATAACGGATTGGCAAACAAACACTTTCCCCTCTCTATCTCGCAGACAAGACAGCCCTTATCAACATCATGGAAATGGTAAGCGGCCTGTTCCTCTCCAAAAGCATTGTCTATCAGAACGGAAAACCTGCCTATTTGGTGGACCTATCCAAAGGGTTTGAATGGTTGTTTAATATCAAGATAAGCGACTGTCACCAAAAACATGAGGACGTAATAAAACGAAAACCGGGCAAACTTACCAAGTTTCTTAATGGACTGGTAGACCTTATCCGAAAGGAACATGATAAAAAAGGATATAGATAATCAGCGATTTGCGATTTATTCATAATGGACTCCATGAGTACCCCTGTAATATCCTTGCACTCTTTTTCTGAACTTTGCTTCATCAAATCACAAAAAGTACAATCTGAAATATGAAGCAATTATGTATCTAGAGAATGATAAATTGGGCGAATGGATGCAGAAGTTGTACGCCAAACTGGAAGAACTCTGCAAAGATGTACGGGTGTTGCGTAACGCCGATAAGGTGCTGCCCGAAGATGATAACCTGTTGGATAATCAAGATTTGTGTCTGTTGTTCAAAGTAAGTATCAAAACCCTTCAACGTTACCGGGCTATCGGTGTGCTGCCGTACTTCACAATCAGCGGAAAAGTGTATTACAAGGCTTCCGATGTCCGAGAGTTTATTAAAGAAAGGTTCAGCATTACCACGCTACGCCAGTTCGAGAAAGCACACTGCACGAAGAAAAAGAAGTGAATTAAAACAGCCGAAACGGTGAATGTGCTTCATCCGTTCCGGCTTTCTCTGTTTATGGCTTACCCAACTTATCGGCTTCTTTTTTTAGTTGCTCAGCTTGCTCGTTCAACAGCCTTGCACGTTCCAGTGCTTCCGCCTGCTTTTGGATGCGATATTCAAAATCTATCACTGAATCGGTCAGACTTCGGATAAAACCGTTATCCCGTTGCCACTTGAATTTATTTTCCAGCATATCAAAAGTTTCTCCGTCTGTCTGTCCCTGCATCAGCAAATAGCGATACTTTATATCGTTGTCCTGTAACTGCCGCATACGTTCAGCCAAACGGACATTCAAGAATATGGAAGCGGAACAGATAACCAGCACTGCCGAAAAAAGAAACAATCCCGGACGAATCCAAGAAGCGACCTTGTTGTAAATCCGTTGATAGAGCGGTAAGGGTGCAGCGTCCTCTTTATTCGTCTTGCAAGAGCCCAAAGCATCAATCATTACCTTGAAACAACGGTAGATTTCCAATACTATTTTCTTGGTGTCCTCAATATGTTTCTGCTGACCCTGCATCCTGTTCCTTATCTCGTCAAGCTGGTTTCGGATAGCCTGCAAATCCTTTTCGGGAACAGCCGGGTTGCTGTACAATTCCGACAATGCCTGTTCGATTGTGTTCAGTCTTTCAAGAGTTTCCTCCCGACTGGCTGGCGTTACCTGTGCTTCCTGCTTCTCTTTCAGTTCTGTAACCATTGAGAGAAGCCCCTCTAAAATCAAATTTTCCTCCATACGCTTATAACTTTAGTTGTTTTTTCTTTTTTTTCTTCTTCTTTCTCAAAAAGGAATCATCGGGCATTTCATCAGCCGGGGCTGACAAACCGGAAAACAGACCGCCTAAACCTGTTATAAAAGAATTATCCGCTTTGTCGGGTGCTGATACTGGTTTCTGAACAGGTGCGGTAACCGTCTGCTTATTGCTTCCGACTGTCGTCTGCCCTACATCCCCAAAACATTTATCCAGTTTGGAGAAACTGAAATTACGGTCTATTTCCGAACCCTTGAACGTGTATTCGCCTTTGGAAAAGGATATGCCCTGTATCTCGTCGGTCTGTCCCTTTCGTTTGAACTGGATAGTGATACCCTTTTCCGCTAACCTGTGCTGCAACTGCTGCCAGTTACGGGATTTGCTGATTTCGTTTTTCACAGCCGTGTAAATCTCGTATTTTGATTTGTCCGGCTCTTTCAATCGGTGCTGCTTCACCTGCTCTTTTCCCTCGGCGAAATAAAGCCCGTGTTTGGCTTTCAGCTTCTTGCATACCTGTTCGTTACGGTACATGTCGTTCCTGTCCGAAATGGTCTTGCCGTTGTTGTCTATACGGTTGAACACGATGTAGGCTAAGCACCCAGCGCCTTTACATATTGCTATGTTAGGTTTCCAAGTACTCGCCCCCGAACCGGACTTACACCTTTCGACGTATCCGGCTCTCCACTAATATTATCAGTCTAACTTCCCTGTATGAATTTTCCAATGGCAATCGTGGCATACCGCAATGGTTTTTCGTCTGCGGGCAATCATGTGTTTTTCCCAGATCCTTTTTCCTTGCAGATCTTTGAGCTTTTTCACATGATGCATCGATAATACCGATTCTGCTCCGCATATCTCACATTTATTGGCTTTTATCCTATCGATTAGGCTCGTTCTTGTGATTTTAATAAGCGGTTGATCATCATTGAATTTAATTCTACTTAAAGGCTTGCGCTTAAAACCGTCATGATAAAACTCGCACCGTACTGTTTTCCCATTCTTTTTGATATAGTCAACTCCAAACTCTCCGTTTTTACTGTATTTTCGAAGAACCTTGCGAACTGATGATTTATATTTGCAAGCATAGGTTTTGTACATACTGTATTCCATGATATTATAAAAAGAATCAATAGTATAACTGTTATTCGCCAATGAATAATAGTTGTAAAAGCCTCGTATCTCCCCATTGTACTGGCAAAGTATTTCCAAGTCGTCATTATTCTTCATGCAAGGCCTTGCCTTGGGATGCCATCTCTCTTTCCCATTATGATAGGTCAGTTTGATAGCATCATACTCAAAGAGTTTCTTTTTCATTGTATCCATAGATACTTTTAAAAAGACTTTTGACCTGTAGTTTCTTTGAGCAGTTCCTTTACCAATCCGTTTTGTTTGATCTGTTTTGTAGATTCCGATTTCATATCCGAGGAATTTTGCGTTCTTCTTTGTATTGGTTATCAATGTTTTTTCGTCAGATAATTCAAGATTGAGTTTTTCTCCAAGAAAATCTTTGATGTCTTTCTTGACTTTAACACAATCTGCTTTACTTCCGATTATTCCAATCAAAAAGTCATCTGCATATCGGATGTATTTCAATCTTCTGTAGCTACTGTCCATCTCATCTAAACTTGGATAGTTGTTACGGGCTTTACAACATTCATTAATGCGATTCAGGTAAAACTCACGTTTCTTTTTATCTGTTTCAATTTTAAGTTTTCGCTCGGCTCTGATTTTTCTCAATGCATATTTTGCATAAACTGTATCGGGTTTGCGTTTTTTGCCTTCATTAAAGTTATGGATATATTCATTCATATATTTGTCGAACTTATCAAGATAGATGTTAGCCAGTATTGGACTAATAATTCCACCTTGTGGTGTTCCACTGTATGTCCTATGAAATGTCCATTCCTCCATGTATCCAGCATTCAGGAACTTTCTGATTAGCCTAATGAACCTGTTGTCAGAAATTCTTTCTTCAAGTATTCTTATCAAAATATCATGATCGATATTATCAAAGAATCCTTTAATGTCTCCTTCAACAAACCATTTGGAACCTGTAAAAGTATCCTTGATACGGGATAGTGCCGTATGGCATCCTCTGTTTGGTCTAAATCCATGAGAACAACTCTCAAAATTGTCTTCATAGATCGCCTCCAAAATCATACGGATAACCTCTTGCACCAGTTTATCATCAAAAGAAGGTATTCCCAAAGGTCGTTTAGATCCGTTTTTCTTTGGAATATAAATTCTTTTTGATGATACAGGCTGATATTGCTCACTTTTGAGCAATTCAATCAATTGTTCAATACGGAATATACTCATGTCGTCAATGGTTTTTCCATCAACTCCGGGAGTCATGTTACCTTCCTTTGCATATAGCTTTTGGTAAGCAACATAATATATTTCCTTATTGAACAGAATCCGATATAGCCTTTCAAATCTGTACATTGAGATTTTACTTTGCTGCGCCAGACTGTTTAATACTCTTTCTGGATCTCTCATAATGTCTCACACATTTTCCGTTAATTGTATTAAAAATATTAGCTGTCTCCCTTTGCCATGTACAAGGCTTTCCCTTGCTCGGACTACTACGGAGACTCCGTTGCCATGCCAAATATTCAAAGGTCTGAAACCTTATAGCCTTACAACTGGCATTTTGGGTTAGGCAATCCCCATTTAGACATATAATAACTATAGCTCGATAAGTTGTCGGATACGACATCCACCTTTTATTGCTTACCGCAATTGCGTTGTGATCAGTTTACGCTTCCGCTACATGCACATGATAACGGAGTATCACAATATGACGCCATTAATCGTCTTTCGTCATAGACCCGCATTTGTCCGCTCAGGCTATCGTTTAATCAATACGGATTTTATCCTCATACTTATCATTTCATCTTCCCATTCAGTCGCAACATGACGATTAGTTGACTTATGGATTTGCCGGTATGCTATACTCCCCTTTGGGTTTCCCCTTCGGATAAGCCGGTTGATGACAGACTTGTAAACTCGTGTCAGGTATTGCGCTACCAATACATTTATTATATGCCCTTATGGGCGCACATGCACATGTGGGTGTTCCCGGTCTTGATGGCGCACGATGATATACTGCGTATCGGTGATTTTCATTTCACGCATATACTCCTGCGCAAGCTGTACCATCTTCCCGTCTGTCAATTTGGGCGCATCCACTGCCGAATAACTTAACGCAATATGTCCGACAGGTTTCTTCAAATCGGGATTCATTCCGGTCTGCATACAGAAGCTGCGGATTATATCGCCCCGGCTTTCAGTCAGAACCCCGTCCGCATGAAGCAAAACCGCCTGCTCCTTGCCCAACACATAGTTCACACAGCCCTTAAAACCGCTTCCCTTTTTTATTTTTCCAATCATCCGACAAATGGTTTATGATTTCAATAATCCTATCTTTGAGCTTCACCAGTTCCACCGCCACCAGTGCGAAACCTCCGGCATTCGCCCGGTGCGCCAACTGGTTGATGTTGTTGGCTTCCCCTGCCAGTTTGCGGATGGTGTCCGCATCCTGCCTGTTCAATCGGGGTATGACCTCTGCCGAAACAACCGCCTGCCGGACATACTCACTGACACGCAACCCGGCTTCCCCGGCTCGCTTTCTGATGGCGTAATACTGCAACTCGGTCAGTTTCGTACTGACAACCCGTTGCTGCTTCTCTATCCGTTTCTTTGCCGGACGTCCCCCCGGCTTGTCCTTTATATTCGTCATGTTTTTTTACGTTTAAATGGTGTCTTAAAAATTGCGACCAACGGGAGAAATTTTCTTTGCGGTGAGCAAAGCAAGGTAGTTTCGGTTTACCGAAACATAACCTTGCTCTCCAAATAAACCGCCAGCCGTTGGTAATCCTGCCAGACTAAATGCCCCTACCCCTTTTCTGCCTTGGGGCGGCACGTTGTCCGGTTTCCTGCTTCGTTTCCTGCGTTTGGCTGGCTGCGTTTTTCTGCTCCTGCTTCCTGCCGCACAGGTAATCGTTCAAGTCCGAATAGCCCCTATAATTGTGCGAGAAGTCACGTACACGGTAGGAGTATTCCAATTCGATAGCCCGTGTCGCTTCAAACCCTGCCTTGTCATTATCAAGCATACAGTGGATGCGCTCATACGGGGACAGCACGTCAATGGCTTTCGGCACGTTGACAGTCGAGTTAAGAATAACATAGTCCTGCCTGTCAAGGTCGGGCATGGTCGGACAATTCTTCATCCGGAGCGTGAGGAAAGAAAGATAGTCCATAAAACCCTCGAATACCAAACATTTCTCTCTCGGCTCTCCCTGCTGCCGTATATGGGTAATGTCTTTCGGGGCGATGCAACCCTTAAAAAAGGAATTGCGAACCTCGTAACCTCCTGCCATGTTCGGGAAACCGATAGCAAAGAACGGTCTGCCGTTATTGGTAAAGTGGAGTTCCTTACATTCTCTTTTTGCCAGTTCGACATTGATACCCCGTCCCTGCAAGTAACGGAGCAATGCCGGATGGGTAAGGTCACGGACTTCCAAATGCTGGAAACTCGGTTCTGTCCTACGCTGGGGAAAAGAAAAACTGACCGGGCGGACGTGCGGTGTCTGTTCCGCTATCCGGTTTAAAAGGTATGGTAGGCTGTCGGAGCAATAGAGTTCCTTTGCCAGTGCGATGATGTTACCGCCCTTGCCTGCGCCAAAGTCATACCAAAGGTTGCGGTCAGTGTTCACCTTGAAAGACGGTTCGTGTTCCTCCCTTAACGGTGATTTGTACCATAAACCATTACCCTGCTGCTTGACGGGAGGGTAACCTAAACTGTGCAGATAGTCTGCGATGGGTATTTGTTTCACATCTTCGATGTTCATAACATTTTCTTTTTTGGGGATAAAAAAATAGTTGAAAAGTGCGCCAGTCCTGTTTAGTCCGTTATATATACACCCGTACCATACTAAACCTGCCTGCTCCGATACCGGGAAACAAACAGTCCGTTACGCTTATATATACACCCGGACTAAACCAAACTGACTTTTAATAATGGAAATCGGGATTGTAGCGGTAGCCCTTGCCCTCTTTCACAATCATGCGCTTGTTCACAAGGAACTTGTTCAGTTCCACATGGATATTGCGCCCACGCTCGTAGCCGATACTCGCATAGCCTTGTTTCAAGGTCTTTAGGACATTCTCGTAACCATATATAACCTGTTTGCCAAAACCGTTTGCCAAAGCCGTCCTGTGCTGTTGCTCCGTCAGTTCCGCCAGTGGAAAGCCCCTGTCTTGGCTGGGCTGCTTGAATACATAACCGTCCACGACTTCGGGTAATGCGTTGTCATTGATACGGAATGCGAACGGGTCAAACTCCCGGTCACGTATGTGCATCGCCTTTACCTCGCTTATGTTACCGTCCTGCTGGCTTTTCGTGATTTGCAGGACGGTTTCAGCCTTGTTGTTCAGTTCCGTGCCGATATGCCCCCTTGTGTTGTCATCCCCCTTGTTCAAATGCAATACGGTGTGGATATGCAGGTTATAGCCGCTTGACCAGCGCATCAAGAGATTGATTAGGTCAGTCGATTCGCTCGGACTGTTGATGTCATACATCAAGTCACGGATTCCGTCAATGATGAGCAACCCCACATCGGGCATATTTTCAAGCATATAGCCGATAATCTGCTTCCGTTTGTCGGGGGTCTGCTCCCTTAGCACGATGAAAACAAAATCCTCCCTATCCTTGTCTGTCGGCAGTCCGGCAAGGCGCAAAATACGCTCCATGACCTTATGGCAATGGTACTTGCTCTGTTCGGTATCAACATAGAGAATTTTCCGCTTGTTCGGTGGCAGGCATGCAGAATACTTCAGTACCTCGTCATTCTTCAACGCCGCCGCAACGATAGCGGAAATGTTGAATGTCTTTTTGCTCTTGGCTTTGCCTGTGGATGCGCTGAAATTACCCAACGTGCCAATGGTAGAACCGTTCACCCAAAGAATTTCGGGCGGTACTTCATAAGTGTCCGTCACTTTTAAATGAATGGTTTTCCAAAGGGTCGCAAAATCCTCTTTCGTCATGGCTATACCTTGTCCGGTTTCCTCTTTCTTCTTGTTTTCCATAGCCATTATTTCTTTAGAGGACGGTTAAGGATATACTTCTGCGCTTCCTGCTCTATCTGCGCCTGCGTCTTCACCGGGTTCTGACGCAACCACGCTTCCAACTCCGCTTTCTCAAAATAAAGCATTTTGCCCTGCGGTTTGTAATGAGGTATCAAGTTACCCGAAGTCAGCTTGTACAGGTAACTTTTTGAAAGGTTCAAGAACTTGCTCGCTTCATCGAAGCTAAGCACATTCTTTGAAAGGAACAACATCTTTTCGAGTTCGGAAACTCTTAACTCTAAATCTCTTTCCATATTGTTTAGGAATTTAGGTGAAACAATATGAAGGTGCGCACCCTCGTTTTTTTTGTTAACGGGGGCAAAGTTAAGAGCTTGAAAATGAAGTCTAATTG
>OJJL01000271.1_pt1 | contig 32753 bp, 28 predicted proteins | sample 1596171 | NCBI WGS metagenome assembly OJJL01 (sample SAMEA4350121, study PRJEB24818) | metagenome | biome: human; feature: gut; material: faeces | place: Denmark | collected 2013-09
GCGAAGGTGGAAAAGAAAAAGCGACAACCGATTTTGCTCGTTTGTCGCCTTCTGTCGGAATGAGGCGACTCGAACGCCCGACCCCTACGTCCCGAACGTAGTGCGCTACCAACTGCGCTACATTCCGATACTTTGCTTACGAGTGGTGCCACCAGGAATCGAACCGGGGACACAAGGATTTTCAGTCCTTTGCTCTACCAACTGAGCTATGGCACCTTCTTCGTTTGCGGGTGCAAAGATAAATAGTTTTTTTAATACAGCCAAAGGATTTCTGAAAAAATAAAAGAAAATTCCCCCTGCGCCCGGTTTGTGTGAGCGCAAGAGGGAAAGTCTAAACAGGAGTTCTCGGGGATATTCCCTTATATATAATTTAGTCAATGTTCGGGTTGATGCTTTTCCAATCCTTAATAGCCGGAAGTACTCCCATTCCAATCACTTCGTCACGCAATTTACAGAGGTGAGCATAACTTTCTTTCAGCTTGGCTTCCTCTTCCGGAGTGCCTTTCAACTCTTTGTAGTGTACACCGTCTTTGGTGATTTCAGTTTCCATTGCCATCATGATGTGGTCGAAGCCATGACTGTGTACATACGTACCTGCAGGCCAACGGAATGCTTTACCACCCATGGCGGCAGCAATCATTTCTATGGAAACGTATGCCGGGCTTTGGAAAGAAGAGCGTCCGCGAAGATTGATGATGTTAGCGCCACCTTTGGTTACCTTGCTTTGGATTTCAGCCCATTGTTCAGCAGTAAGGGCAGGTGTGCCGATGATTTCCAACAGAGGTTTACCATCTACTTTGGCAGTTGAAGCATAAACAGCCATCTGTTCTCCGTGACCGCCATACGTACGGCAATTTTCTACCTTATCAGGAGAAATGTGGAAATGCTTGGCGAGTTCACTACGCAAACGGGTACTGTCGAGAGCTGCGAGAGTAGTTACCTGTGAAGGTTTCAGACCGGAATACAACAGAGTGATCAATCCGGTTATGTCGGCGGGATTGAAGATAACTACTACATGTTTCACGTCCGGGCAGTAAGCTTTTACATTTTTACCGAACTCTTCGGCAATGGCAGCATTACCTTTCAGCAGGTCTTCACGTGTCATGCCGGCTTTGCGGGCGGCACCACCTGAAGATACAATGTATTTGGCTCCGGTCAACGCTTCTTTGATGTCGGAAGTATACGTAAGGTTCAGTCCTTCGAAACCGCAGTGAAGCATCTCTTCTGCTACACCTTCCAGTCCCGGTCCATACGGATCGTACAGGCAAATATTGGGTGTCAAATGCATCATAATGGCAGTCTGTGCCATGTTAGAACCAATCATTCCGGCGGCTCCTACAATCGTAAGTTTTTCGTTTGTTAGAAATTCCATAACTTTTATGTATTTAAAAGGTGAATATAATTTTTCTTATCTTTAGTTTCCCGATACAAAAATAACTGTTTTCCAAGAGATTTGTTCATAGAAAAAAGTTATGGCTTAGATTGAAAAGTTATGCCTTATGCTTAATCTTTGCTTAAAAGCGAAGATAAGCTGCACCTTAGCATTAAAAATAATCAAGCTTATTTTGTACTGCCTTCGGTTTGCATTATCTTTGCCCCAAACGAAAGAAATTATGAGCATCGAATTAGGTAAATTCAATATCTTGCAGGTAGTCAAGGAAGTGGAGTTCGGTATGTATCTGGATGGTGGTGAAGATGGAGAAATCCTGCTTCCTTTGCGTTATGTGCCTGAAGGTTGCCAGCCGGGAGACGAATTGAATGTATTTATATATCTGGATAACGAGGAACGCCTTGTAGCCACAACATTGACACCGTTGGTACAGGTAGGTGAATTTGCCTGTTTGGAAGTAGCATGGGTAAATGAGTATGGAGCATTCTTGAACTGGGGATTGATGAAAGACCTCTTCGTGCCTTTCCGTGAACAGAAGATGAAGATGCAGGTAGGAAAGAAATACGTTATCCATGCTCATCTGGATGATGAAAGCTACCGTATCGTAGCTTCAGCCAAAGTAGACCGCTATCTTTCTAAAGAGGCAGCGCCTTATGAAGCCGGAGATGAGGTGAATATCCTCATCTGGCAAAAAACGGATTTAGGCTTCAAGGCGATCATTGAGAATAAGTATGGTGGCTTGTTGTATGATAGCGAGATATTCCAATCCTTGCATACCGGCGATCAGGTGAAAGCTTTCATCAAGCAAGTACGTGAGGATGGTAAGATAGACTTGATACTTCAGAAGCCGGGCTTTGAAAAAGTGGATGACTTCTCGAAAACCCTGTTGCAATATATAAAGGATAATGGCGGACAGATATCTCTGAATGATAAAAGTCCGGCAGATGACATTTATGCCACTTTTGGCGTTAGCAAGAAAACTTTCAAGAAAGGTGTAGGCGACCTCTATAAGAAACATCTCATCCTTTTGAAAGAGGATGGCATCATATTGGCAAAATCCCCAAAGTCCTAAACAGATTAGGGAAATCCCTATATAAGAATAGAGAGAAACAAATGAATAGGGGATAATCTTCCCCTATTTTTGTTTCCAACAAAGAATAGACAATTCATAAACTAAGTAAAAAACGCTATCATGAAACGAATATTATTTATCCTGCTTGCCACTTTGAGTACTGCTGTTTGCAGCGCAGGCACGAATGCTATGAGTAATAGCAAAGTACGTAAGGAGACTCGTTTCCTCACAGATAAAATGGCTTATGAGCTGAACCTGAGCACCGAACAATACAATGATGTATATGAAATCAATTATGACTTCATTTCCGGTGTACGCTATGTAATGGACGATGTGCTATATGGTAATGAGTGGGCACTCAACCGATATTATGACTATCTGGATGTACGTAATGACGATCTCCGCTGGGTGCTTAGTAGCCGACAGTATGCCCGCTTTATGCAGGCGGAGTATTTTTACCGCCCCATCTATACCAGTGGAAACCGTTGGTACTTCCGTGTTTATATCACGTATACCAACCACAATCATTTCTATTTCCCCCGTCCGTATCACTACCGCACGTATGTAGGAGGGCACTATCGCACGCATCATAATAATGTGAGCTATTATCGCGGACGTTACAAACATCCATACTATAATGGTTCGTATCGAATTCGTGATACAAAATCCTATACAACACACCGCCGTTCGGATTTTGGCTCTGTAACTGTACGTCCCGGCTCTGACCGTGCGCCGTCGAGAGATGATGTGTACACTACCCGTCGCAGTAGTTCAAGTAGTAATCGCACTACCACTCCAAGCACTACCCGCAGGGAAAGTACGAACAGCAATGCAGCTACTAATACCAGCAGCAGTTCACGTCGTACCAACAGTAGTACGAAGAGTAGTGCTACTGACACTAATAATAGCTCGCGTACCAATAATAGTAGTTCACGTAATAGTGGCAGCTCTCGTACTAACAGTGGCAGTACGCGTACCAATAGCAGTAGTGAAACGAAGAGCAATACAAGCTCTTCCCGCCGTAGCAGCAGTACTACACCGAGTACCGGACGTAAGGAAAGCAGTTCTTCTAGTGTACGGAGTTCTTCCGGAAGCAGTACACGCAGCAGCGGTTCTTCTTCAACAAGAAGCAGCAGCTCCGGTAGTTCCAGCCGTTCTTCAGGTGATCGTCGCTAAGCAAAAAACGAGCGAATTATTTGTGTATCTGCCGAATAATTCGTTCCTTTGCACCGCTTTCGCGCAATCGCTGTCAGGACCTACGAGAGAAGCCTGGTATGTTGCGTTGTAACGATCAAACAATTTAAGAATAATAACAATGGATTTAATTAAAATTGCAGAAGAAGCATTTGCTACCGGTAAACAACACCCGAGCTTCAAAGCAGGTGACACTGTTACAGTAGCATATCGTATCATCGAAGGTAACAAAGAACGTGTACAGCTGTATCGTGGTGTTGTTATCAAGATTTCCGGTCATGGAGACAAAAAGCGTTTCACTGTACGCAAAATGTCTGGTACCGTAGGTGTAGAACGTATTTTCCCAATCGAATCACCGGCTATCGACAGCATCGAAGTGAACAAGGTAGGTAAGGTTCGTCGCGCTAAATTGTACTATCTGCGTGCTCTTACCGGTAAGAAAGCAAGAATTAAAGAAAAAAGAGTTAATGGCTAATCAGCCATACTCTAATTTCGAGATAAAAAGAGGAAACTTCAATGGAGTTTCCTCTTTTTATTTGATTTAAGTAAACGATTCATGATGAAACTACTACATATTACATATTAAAAATGAAAAGGATTATCTTGTCAATGCTTTGCTTAACTGCATGCATCAGCCTTATGGCACAAAATATCAGTGGAAAACTGGTGGATGAAGCGCAGCAACCGCTTCCTTATGCTAACGTAGTGTTGCAAACCGTAGATTCTGCCTTTGTAACCGGAACTACTACTGGTGAAAAGGGTGAATTCAAACTTCAGAAAATCGTTGCCGGAGACTATCGGCTGGCGATTTCCAGCATTGGTTATCAATCGTTGTATCTTTCTCTCCAAGGCTTTGAACATACTGCTGATGTAGGTACGCTAACTTTGGCAGACGCTTCGCAAGAGTTGGGTGAAGTAACTGTTACCGCTTCCAGCAGAGTGAGTCGGGCAGATCAGAAATTGATATTTCCCAGTAAAAAACAAATTAGTGCATCAAACAATGGTGTGGACATGTTGCGCCATCTGATGTTGCCCCGGCTTCGTGTCAATAGTATGGATGGCAGTGTAGGCATGACCGATGGTAGCAGTGTACAACTCTGTATCAATGGACGAAAAGCTACAAAAGAAGAAGTCACTGCCCTGTTGCCTGAAGAGGTTATACGTGTTGAGTTTCAAGAAGATCCAGGTCTGCGCTATGGCGATGCAGGTGCGGTGATAAACTACATCGTTCGCCGTTATGAAGTGGGAGGCTCTTTCGGTTACAATGGTATGCAAAGCCTGAAGAGTGGCTTTGGCAATCATAATCTGACGGGAAAAGTAAATTTCAAACAATCGGAGATTAGCTTTTACTACGGTAACCGCCTGCAATATTTCAACGAGATATGGTTCGATAAGAATGAAACGTTCACTTTTGAAGATGGTAGTCAGTACCATCGCAGCCAGTATGCTGAGGCAAACAAAAAGAAGAACTTGCAACAATGGGGTGCTGTAACCTATAATCTGCAAGAGACTGACAAGTATATGCTGAACGCTACCGTGGGCTTTTCTCACTATAATGATCCTGATTTACGAATGAAAGGCAAACTGTATACCGAAGAATTTCCCAATTCCGTAACCGATCGTGAAGAGTGGAATCATGACCGCAACCTCAGTCCTTATCTAGATCTTTATTTTCAGAAAAACCTGAAGCATAAGCAATTCCTGGCTCTCAATGTCGTAGGTACATATATTAATACCAAGAATCGTAGCAGCTATACCGAATTGTTGTCTGGAGAGCCGGTAGTAGATTACTATTCGGGGATACGCGGTAAAAAATATTCGTTGATCGGTGAAGGTATCTATGAGAAAGCTTTTAAAGATGGAGGAAAATTGAGTGCAGGCGTACGTCATACTCAGGGATATACGGATAATGATTATAATGGTACGCTGCAATACAGTTCGCAGATGAAACAGGCTGATACTTATGCTTACGCACAGTATAATGGTAAATGGGGTAAACTGGGTTATCGTCTCGGAATGGGTGTCACCCGCTCATGGTTTCAGCAGATAGGGCAGGAAGATTATGAAACCTATTCTTTGAACCCGCGTCTGAACCTGACGTATGCCTTCAACGATCAGTGGAGCATCTCACTGAATGGAAATGTCAATACAATGAATCCTTCGCTCTCGCAGTTAAGTGCTGTAGAGCAGCTGACCGATTCTTTGCAGTCGGAACGTGGTAACCCGAACCTGAAACCTTATTCTTATTACCGTTCTACTTTCCGTTTGAATTACAGTAAGGGCAAATGGGATATTGGATTGCGCAACCAGTATAACTACCGTGATAAGGCCATCATGCCTCATATTTATCGTGAGGATGATAGATTTGTCCATAGTTACGCTAATCATTCCAGTTTCCAGGACTGGACTGTCGGTCTGGATGGACGTGTAGGTATGCTTTGGAATGTGTTGCAACTGAGTGGAAGCATCGAAAGTCGTAAATATTGGAGTAACGGTATTGATTTTCGCCATACACAGCACAGCATCGGTTGGGATGTAGCTGCTACCTTTATGTATAAAAACTTCACAGCTTCTGTTGAATTCCAGCACAATAGTGATTATTTCTTTGGTGAAGTTTTGGCTACCGGTGAAGAGGCACATGCAATTGACCTTCAATATCGTTGGAAACGGTTGAATGTCGGACTGCGTATGTTCAATCCTTTCCAGAAGGATTACAAACGCAATGAGGAGGACTGGAACAAATATGCAGGATACAGCTATCAGTATCACATCGATGATGTTGCCCGCATGATTTGTGTTACGTTGTCATGGAACATCAACTTCGGACGCGATTACAAGAGTAATAATAAAAAAATGCAGAATAGCGATACTGACGCGGGGGTCTTGTAAACTGTAAAAACTATCAACAGGAAGTTAATACCTTGTCGGCAAGGAGTTAACTTCTTGTTGACAGGATATTGGCTCTTTGTGTGCAGGGAATTAAGGGTAGCGGAGCCTGGGGTGAAATATCGGTCCATTGTGGTGGCTTGAACTTCCATGTCCGAATGTCCTTGGGGGGAGCGTATGATGAATTTTGTTTTATCTGAATCTGAGTCCCTTTTTTCTTGATGGAGGTAGGATTTTTATAGTTTTTAGGAATTGGTTCTGTTAGTATTTCTATCTCATTTTCCGGTGTGTCAATTACAGAAACCGACAGTCGAATGCTATTGGCTATAGTATTTCCATCGGCACTGCAAGAACTGAGATAAGCTATTAGCTCATCGTCTTGCCAGTCGGAAGGAAGTTGTAGTTCAGCGTGTTGGGAAGAGCGCAGTGCAGTTTTCGTATCATAAACGGCCGTTTCTTTGTTTTTGTTGTATACCAGTAACATAGCAATGTCTGTATCTTCTGCATTCCCCATATCGCTATTGTCCTGCCAGTTGAAGTACATCTTATTTCCGTTTTGCGTAGCTGTACCTTCAAATATCGGCATTAGGGTTCCCATAGAAACCAATGCCCGGTCAAAGTCAATCCTGATTTCTTTTCCACTGCCAGTCACGGCTCTTTTTAGAGTATAGGACATAGCGGCGTTGAAGGCGGATTTATCCTGTGTAAATTCCTTGTAACCAATACGTATGAAAGGTTTTATAGCTTTCAGGAAGCTGAATGCCGTGGCAAATTTGCCACGTTGTTCCTGTTGCTTCGGTGTACGCGGATTGCTGACTTTGGCGGCCCGTGCGCGTATATAGTAGTTTGATTTCCAACGGAACCCTACTATCGGTCCCACTTTACCGGAGAAACCTCCGAGAATGCCTTGGTTGATAATTCCCATGATATCGTGTTTTTAATTACTTGTTTCTGTCACTGCGCAAATATATGGAAAATAAATCTCTTCAACCCGCTTCCTGTGATTTTTGCGTTCATTTGCGTCATTTTGCGTAGTTAACTCTTTGATCTTCTTCATTGTATTATGACCTGTCTCCGTTACACCCGGAATGCACTTGCTCCGTATCAAGGCCGTACTTTCTTCGGTCAGAGGTACCTGTGAGTGGAGATGGTACGGAGCAAGTATCTGCTACATTTGGGCAGGCGCTGGAATTGGAATTGCAAAAGCGCGATACGGTTTTGGTATTTTAGGATCGTACGTCAGTTGCTCATTCAAAATATATTTTTGAAATAAAAAATCCCCCTTTCCCGTTTTACCGGTAAAAGGAGGATTTCACTTAAAATTATGATGGACTTTTTATTTCAAGTCTCTCAGTTCCCAGCCCAGTGCACTGGCACCTAAAACAGCTGCATCAGAGTCCTTCAACTCAGACATCAACAATTTGGCTTTACCTTTATAGATGTTCAGCACATTGTCATCGATAGCTTTCTGGATGGGTTTGAAGATATAATCTCCGGATTTGGCCAATCCGCCAAACAGGATAATAGCTTCGGGGCTTGAGAAAGCGATAGCATCAGCAATAGCTTCACCCAGAATGTTGCCTGTGAAGTCGAAAATATCTTGTGCCAGTTTGTCACCTTGAACCGCTGCATCGTATACGTCCTTTGAAGTGATATTCTCAGCAGGGATAGAGCGAAGCAAACTTGGTTCGGTACGTGCAGTCAGGAATTCGCGGGCTGTACGTGCTACACCGGTAGCCGAGCAGTAAGTTTCCAGACAGCCGTGACGTCCGCATCCGCAAAGACGACCATTTTCGCGGCGTATGATAACGTGACCTAATTCTCCGGCAAAACCGTCGTGGCCATAAACCATCTGACCGTTGATAACGATACCGCTACCTACACCTGTACCCAGAGTAATCATGATAAAATCTTTCATACCACGTGCAGCACCATAAGTCATTTCACCGATAGCTGCGGCGTTAGCGTCGTTAGTCAATGCAGTAGGTATACCCAAGCGCTCCTCGAACATGGCTGCCAAAGGTATTACACCTTTCCACGGCAAGTTGGGGGCAAATTCGATAGTACCGCTGTAGTAGTTACCATTGGGAGCACCGATACCGATACCTTTGATTTTATCTACACCGCCATTAGCGATAATCAAAGGCAACAGATTCTTGCAGACTGCATCTACATAATCATCTGCTTGATCGTGAGCGCCGGTTTTGATGGAACCGCTTGCAATAATAGTTCCGCGTGCATCCACAATACCAAAGACGGTGTTTGTTCCGCCTATGTCAATACCTACTACGTAGGGTTTTTCCATGCTTGAATTCATGATATTAATGTTTTGTTTAAAGGGTTAGTTAATTAGTATTATGGTTACAAATTACACAAAGAAAAACGACACTTCAAAATCTTTTTGAAAAAAAGTTCACCCTCTTTGCAACTTTTCGTAACATAGCTGCGTCTAATAGTGAAAATTAATAAGAAAACAGACTAAAACAGAGGTATACGTGATACAACTGAAAGACATTAACAAGACCTACAACAACGGAGCACCCTTGCATGTGCTCAAAGGCATCAACCTCGATATCAAGCGGGGTGAGTTTGTTTCCATCATGGGAGCTTCGGGTTCCGGTAAATCCACCTTACTTAATATATTGGGTATTTTGGATAACTATGATACCGGTGAGTATTATCTGAATGGTACACTGATCAAAAACCTCAGTGAGACTAAAGCGGCTGAATACCGGAACCGTATGATCGGGTTCATCTTTCAGTCGTTTAACTTGATTTCCTTTAAAAATGCAGTAGAGAATGTGGCGCTTCCGCTTTTCTATCAGGGAGTAAGTCGCCGCAAGCGCAACGCCATGGCACTGGAATATCTGGATCGCTTGGGATTGAAGGATTGGGCGCACCACATGCCGAATGAAATGTCCGGTGGACAGAAACAGCGTGTTGCTATCGCTCGTGCCCTTATCACTCAGCCTCAGATTATCCTGGCCGATGAACCTACCGGTGCTCTTGATAGTAAGACTTCCGTGGAAGTAATGCAGATTCTTAAAGATTTGCACAGTACGGGGATGACTATCATAGTGGTTACCCACGAAAGTGGTGTAGCCAATCAGACAGATAAGATAATCCATATCAAGGATGGTATTATCGGCAGCATCGAAGAGAATCGTGATCATGATGCTTCTCCATTCGGAAAAGACGGATTTATGAAATAAAAGAATGTACAATGTACAATTTACAACGTACAATTGAAGCTTCGCCAACATTCCGGAAGGCAAATTGTAAATTGTAAATTGTCAAATAGTAAATGAATATATGTTTGATATTTGGCAAGAAATATACGGAACCATTAAGCGGAATAAGTTGCGTACGTTCCTTACAGGGTTTGCCGTGGCATGGGGCATCTTTATGCTTATCGTGTTGTTGGGTGCCGGAAATGGTATCATCCACGCCTTCGAGCAATCGTCCTCAGAACGTGCATTGAACTCTATCCGCATTTTTCCGGGATGGACTTCCAAGCCTTATGCAGGATTGAAGGAGGGACGTCGTGTCCGTTTGGAGAATAATGACCTGGAGGCTACTGAAAAGTATTTTCCGGATTATGTAATCAGTGCCGGTGCTACCGTGCGGCAGAGCAATGTAAACGTCAGTTTTGGGCAGGAGTATGTGAATATCTCCCTGATGGGAGTACACCCCAACTATACGGAGGTAGAGACGGTGAAAACTGCTGACGGGCGTTTTGTTAATCAGAATGATTTGAAAGAACGCCGCAAGGTGATCGTTATACATAAAAAGACTGCCGATATCCTATTTGGCAAAACTCATACCGAACCTATCGGGCAGTTTGTCAATGCAAGTGGAGTAGCATATCAGGTGGTAGGTATTTATAATGACCAGGGAGACCGCGAAGCCAGTGAGGCCTATATTCCTTTTTCTACTTTGCAGACTATCTATAATAAAGGCGAACAGCTGAATAATATTATCTTCACTACTAAAAATCTGGAAACAATAGAAAGTAACGAGATCTTTGAGGCCAATTATCGCAGGGTAATTGGTGCCAGTCGTCGTTTTGATCCTCAGGACAACAGTGCCATCTGGATATGGAACCGCTTTACCGATTATATGCGGACACAAAACGCCATGGGGATGCTTCGTACAGCTATCTGGGTGATTGGTATTTTCACCTTGCTGAGTGGAATTGTAGGTGTTTCAAACATCATGTTGATTACGGTGAAAGAGCGTACGCGTGAATTCGGTATCCGTAAGGCTCTTGGGGCGAAACCATTATCTATCCTTTGGCTGATTATTGTGGAGAGCGTTGCTATCACTACTTTGTTCGGGTATATAGGGATGGTGGCCGGCATTGCCGTTACGGAATGGATGAACTCGGCTTTCGGTAATCAGACTATGGATGCGGGTATGTTCCAGCAAACCATGTTCTCGAATCCGACTGTAGATTTGAGTGTCGCCATTCAGGCTACGCTGACCTTGATTATAGCGGGAACGCTGGCCGGTTTCTTCCCGGCAAAGAAGGCTGTAAGCATCAGTCCGATAGAAGCATTGAGAGCGGATTAGTGGCTATAGTATGAATCATTTATCACTAATCACTAAACATTAATCACTATTAACATGAGAATAGATATAGACTCTTGTGAGGAAATCCTCATCACGATTACAAGAAACAAGACGCGAAGCTTGCTGACGGCATTCGGTGTATTCTGGGGTATCTTCATGCTGGTGGCGCTTATCGGTGGCGGGCAGGGGATGCAGCAGGCTATGAGCTCCCAGTTCGAAGGCTTTGCCACGAATTCGGCTTTCTTGGTTTCGCAGAAGACGGGAGAGGCGTATAAAGGTTTCCGGAAAGGACGTTGGTGGAATCTGGAACTCTCTGATATTGAGCGTCTGCGCAATGGGGTGGCGGAAATTGATATCATTACTCCTTCTATCGCCTATTGGGGAAGAACGGCAGTGCATGGAGATAAGAAATATGAATGTAGCGTAAAGGGATTGTATCCCGAATATGAGCATATAGAGCACCAGGAGATGGCGTATGGACGCTTCATCAACGATGTGGATATTAAGGAAGCACGTAAAGTCTGCACAATAGGTAAACGTGTGTATGAAAGTTTGTTTCACCCGGGAGAAGACCCTTGTGGAAAGTATATCCGGGTAGACGGTATTTACTATCAGGTGGTGGGTATGTGCTCGTCCGAGGGCAACATGAATATTCAGGGACAGGCTTCGGAAGCAATAACATTGCCTTACACAACCATGAAACAAGCCTATAATCTGGGCAACCGGATACATGTGGCATGTTTCACCGTGAAGCCCGGTGTCAAGGTGACGGATATTCAGGATAAGGTGGAGCACATAGTAAAGGCGGCTCATTACATCTCTCCGGATGATAAGCAGGCAGTGATGATGCTGAATGCGGAGGCCATGTTCTCTATGGTGGATAATCTGATGACGGGAGTCCGAATATTGATCTGGATGGTAGGTTTGGGTACCTTGTTTGCCGGAGCTATTGGCGTATCGAACATTATGATGGTGACAGTGCGTGAGCGTACCACGGAAATTGGCATTCGCCGCGCCATCGGAGCACGTCCGAGGGATATCTTGCAGCAGATTCTTTCTGAAAGTATGGTGTTGACTACTATTGCGGGTATGGCAGGTATCTCTTTTGCTGTATTGGTATTGCAGGTATTGGAGGCTGCCGCCAATGATCCGGGGCATATCACTACTCATTATCAGGTTTCATTTGGCCTGGCTATCGGTACCTGTGCGCTGTTGATTGCTTTAGGAGTGCTTGCAGGTTTGGCTCCGGCCTATCGTGCCATGGCAATTAAACCTATTGAGGCTATCAGGGATGAATGATAAGAGGAGCGATAACTCCTTAATTTCCTAATATAAAAATAAAGAAACAATAATATAATAATAGTATGAAAAAGTATCTGAAAATCGCGTTATTGGTAGTTGTAGCTGCCATTTTCATCTTCACGTTTGTATTCCTTTACCAGAAGTCTAAACCCAAGATTACGGTGTATGATACAGTAACTCCGACAGTGGCCGACCTGGAAAAAACGACTGTGGCAACCGGAAAGGTAGAACCGAGGGACGAGATTCTCATTAAACCCCAGATATCGGGTATCATTGACGAGTTGTATAAAGAAGCGGGACAGACTATACGCAAGGGAGAAGTGATTGCTAAGGTGAAAGTGATTCCCGAACTAGGTACGTTGAACTCTGCCGAGAGTCGTGTGCGTTTGGCGGAACTTAATGCGAAACAGGGCGAAACGGACTTTGCCCGCATAGAGAAGTTGTTTGAAGACAAGCTGATCAGTCGTGAAGAATATGAAAAAGCCGAGGTAAGTGTAAAGCAGGTGCGTGAAGAGTTGCAGACTGCTAAGGATAACCTGGAAATTGTGAAGGAAGGTATTACAAAGAGCAGTGCTTCTTTCTCAAGTACGTTGATCCGTTCCACAATTGATGGCTTGATACTGGATGTACCGGTAAAAGCCGGTAACTCGGTGATCATGAGTAACACGTTCAATGATGGTACGACAATCGCTACGGTTGCCAATATGAATGATTTGATTTTCAGAGGTAAAATTGATGAAACGGAAGTCGGTCGTGTTCATGAAGGTATGCCTGTGAAGTTGACAATTGGTGCTTTGCAGAATCTTTCATTTGACGCTATACTGGAATATATCTCTCCGAAGGGGGTAGAAGAAAACGGTGCCAATCAATTTGAGATAAAGGCAGCTATACAGGTGCCCGATACGGTGATGATTCGTTCGGGGTATTCTGCTAATGCGGAAATTGTACTGGAACGTGCACAAAAGGCACTTACTTTACCTGAAAGTACTATTGAGTTCAGTGGAGACAGCACATTTGTATATGTGATGACGGATAGTGTGCCTGCCCAGAAGTTCGAGCGTAAAGAGGTGAAAGTGGGTATGAGTGACGGTATCAAGATTGTTATCAAAGACGGTGTGGACGGCAAAGCCAAAGTGCGCGGTGCAGAGAAGAAGGATAAATAAATGCCGGTGAAGTAACCTTGTATAATTCAATAATAATAGATTATGAAGAAGAACTTAATAATAGGATGCATGGCTGTCTTTGCTGTCTCGGTGCAGGCACAGGAGGGCTGGACATTGCGCCAATGCATCGACTACGCTATAGAACATAATATCAGTATCCGTCAGAGTGCTAATACAGTGGAACAAAGTGCCGTGAGTGTGAATACTGCCAAATGGGCGCGACTCCCGAACCTGAACGGTAGTGCAGGGCAAAGTTGGAACTGGGGACGTACGCAGACGGCCGTAAAAGATAAAGATACAGGTGATTATTCTACTGTTTATGTGAATACGAGCAGCAATAGTACCGATATGTCCTTATCGACTAATATACCTATATTTACAGGTTTGGAGATTCCAAACCAATATGCATTGGCTAAATTGAATCTTAAAGCGGCTATGGCCGACTTGGAGAAGGCGAAAGAAGATATTTCCATTAATATAGCTTCTGCTTATTTACAGGTACTGTTTAATCAAGAGTTGCATACGGTTGCTCTTGGGCAAGTGAAACTGAGTAAAGAGCAGTTTGCTCGCATTTCCCGCCTTGCAGAGTTGGGCAAAGCGTCTCCCGCGGAAGTTGCTGAGGCCAAGGCCCGTGTGGCTCAGGATGAGATGAGTGCTGTGCAGGCTGATAACAACTACCAACTTGCTCTATTGGATCTTAGTCAGCTCATAGAACTGGAAACTCCGGAAGGATTTACATTATCAGCTCCGGCTGTAACGCTGGATTTGGCTCCTCTGACTCCTCCGGATGAGGTTTATCAAACGGCGTTAACGAATAAGGCTTCTGTAAAGGCAGCGCAATATCGTTTGGCGGGTGCCAAGCATAGCATTCGTATTGCCCAGAGCGATTTCTATCCGCAATTGAGCCTTGGTGGTAGTCTTGGGACAAGATACTATTCTACTATTGACCGTAATTTCAGTCAGCAGTTGCGGGATAATTTCAGTAAGTATGTAGGATTTAGCCTGAGTGTTCCTCTCTTTAATCGCTTCGCTACTCGTAACCGTGTGCGTACGGCACGATTACAGCAAGAGAACTACTCCTTGCAATTGGACAACACCAAGAAAGTGCTTTATAAGGAAATTCAGCAAGCCTGGTACACTGCACTGGCTTCCGAAAGCAAGTATACCAGTAGTAGTACGGCAGCCAATGCCAGTATGGAATCTTTCAAGCTGATGAGTGAGAAGTATGATAATGGCAAAGCTAATGCTGTAGAGTATAACGAAGCGAAACAGAATTTGATGAAAGCCCAGTCTGATGAGTTGCAGGCCAAATATGAATATCTGTTCCGTACAAAGATATTGGACTTCTATAAAGGAATACCGATTGAATAACTTTTTTAGTGTCTTTCTCTTGAAAATCCTTCTTTGGCTGCGAGGCTGGGGGAGGATTTTCTGTATATTTGCCACATGACTCCTTTTATCAGTATAATTATTCCTTTTTATGGTACGGCAGACCCGGTATTGCTGCAACGCTGTATTACTTCTATCCGTGAACAGGGAATGGAAGAGGGGAGTTATGAAATCATTGTAGCAGACGATGAGAGTCAGACTACGGGGGGAGCACGTAATCGTGGAATGCAACAAGCGCATGGTGAATATCTTTTTTTTGTAGATGCTGATGATATTTTAGTACCGAATACACTTCGTTCTTGTTTACCTTTGTTGAAACTATACTCTCCTGATATACTGAGGTTTGGTTTTAAGGAGTTTACCTGTGCCTCTTCGTTGGAGAAGCAGAATCCGACCAATCAACTGCCGTCTTATGTAGAATACTCATCCGGTGCCCACTTCATGGCATTGAATAATTTTACGGGAGTTGTTTGGGCGCATTTCTTCCGTCGAAGTTTATTGGAGACGTCTTCTCTTTATTTCAGTAAGACGAGCCTTTTTGAAGATGAAGAGTTTGTTGCCAAAGCTTACTTCTTCGCCCGAAAAATGTTGGTGACTTCTTATAAAGTGTATGGTTATTACTGTTCATCTTCTTCTTTAACGAGAATGATTACTGAAGATGAATGCCGGAGGAGGGTATCTGATTTTAAAGAAATGCTTTTTCGGTTGAAAGCGTTTAGTCAGGCTTGTCAGTCTGACGCCTCTGTCGAGCGTTTGGAGGCATTGAATAGACGAATCCATTTTCTTGTTATCGACTATATCCGTCAGATGTGGCGGAATAAATGTAGTATAAATGAGATGAACCGGCAATTAGCTATCCTGAAACAAGCGGGATTAGTACCTTTGCCCTATAAAAAGTATTCTTGGAAGTATCGTTTGGTTTGTCCTGCCATTAATGTTTATATTCGTTTTGTTATATGAAGATATTGTTACTTGGAGAGTTTAGCGGGCTGCATTGGAATCTTGCGGAAGGACTTCGGGCATTGGGGCACGATGTCTGTGTTGCTTCTGATGGTTGTGGTTGGAGGAACTATCCGCGTGATATAGCTCTTGACCGGCCGACGGATAGTTTGCGTGATGGTATCTGTTGCCTTCTCCGTATATTGCGTCATTTGCCGGGTTTTCGGGGATATGATGTTGTGCAGATTATCAGTCCTTATTTTTTGCGTTTACGCAGTGAACGTACTTTGCCTGTTTACCGTTATTTGCAACGGCACAATGGCAAGGTCTTTTTGGGAGCTTTCGGGACCGACTATTATTATATTCGTGCTTGTATGGAAACAAGCACTTTTCACTATTCGGATTTTAAGATCGGAGACCGGTATCGTGATACGGCTTTTAATCAGATTACTCTTCAGGATTGGTATTATGGTGGGGCAGCTCGTGCCACTCGGGCTATAGCCGAAACTTGTAATGGCATTATCGCCTGTTTGTGGGAGTATTACGCTTCCTATCAACCTTACTTTTCAGATAAGACAGCTTTCATTCCTTTACCTATCGATTTGCGTGAGGTAACATCCCGCGTTCGCGGTGTGCCGGAGAAACTGAATTTCTTCATCGGTATTCAGTCTGCCCGTAGTAATTTGAAGGGGACTGATGTTATGCTGCCCGTTTTGCAAGAAGTGCAGCGCAAGTATTCTGAGCTTTGCCGCATCACTGAAGTGCATGATGTGCCTTATGCCCGCTATCAGCAGTTGATGGATGATGCTGATGTCCAGTTAGATCAGTTGTATTCGTATACCCCTTCCATGAATTCACTATTGGCTATGGCAAAAGGAGTAACGGTAGTGGGAGGCGGTGAGCCGGAGAACTATGAGATATTGAATGAAACAGAACTTCGTCCCATTATCAATGTCCTGCCCGACGAGCAAGATATTTATCAAAAGCTGGAAGATATAGTGTTTCATAAAGAGCGTATTCCGGAATTGTCGGCGCAAAGTATTGAATATGTAGTCAAGTATCACGATCATGTGAAGGTGGCCCGCCAATATCTGGACTTCTGGGAAAAACATTAATCATTCATTAGCCGAAATGTATATTGCAGGATGGCTACACCCTTTCCCATGGATGGCTACACCCTTTTGTGCAAAGGGCTACACCATCCGAGTGAAAGGGTGTAGCCCTTTCTTTGTCAGGTCAAGGGGCTGATCCTTAGCTGTTTCCGCAACGCTCTTTTCGCAATGCCGCAATGATGTATTTCCCTTTTGCCAGGATTGTGCTCCATCGGGTGGAGCCGATCACTCTGAAGATATAGCCTCCGAGTCTTCCGTAATCCGAAAGCCGCAGGATGGCGTTGATTTCATTCGGATCTACGATGTGCAATTGATTCAGTTCCAGCATCAGGCCTTCCAGATTATGCGTCTTTTTGTTGTAGGCGTAGCCGGGAACGTCGAAAGAAGGACTCCCCGCCACTCTCTCTTCTCCGTTCTCCCCTTGGGGAGTTAGAGGGGGAGTTTCTTTACTTTGCTTTTCTTTACTTTGTTCGGAATTGTATGCATTTTGAGGCTGAAACAATACATCCTGTACTACAATTTTCGCTTCCGGCTTCACATCCTTTACTTCTACGAGGAAATAAGGGAGAGTTCTTAGGTCTTTCTTTCTTCGCTTCGTGGCATCCAGCCACACTTTTTGTATGCGTTCGGAAGTCAGCACATGGTGTTCCGCGTACATTTTCCGGCTGAATATCTCTTTTTCAATCAATAGTTCTATAATTTCCTGTATTTCCTCGTAGGATAATTCGTTTCCTAATTTGCGGGTAAAGAGCATGCACTGCTCTTTACCCCATGACATGTAATACCCTTCTTCCTTATAAACTTTGCATAACAGCTTTATAAATGCCGCCACCCCTTTCAGCCCGAAGCGTGCTTCTATCAGTTCCAGCGCAATACCTTCGAGTACACTGATCGTTATGGGGAAATATAATACCCCTGTACAATTCATAGCCATTTTCTTTAGTGATTAATGATAAGTGATTAGCAGAATGGGCGCCATTCCAGTAGATTTTCCAGTTGGAAGCTTCTCCAGGCCTGTGAGTCTACGTCCCAGTAAACGACGGTGGCTTCCAAGCGTTTTACGTCATACTTCCGGTGAAAGAAATTCTCATAGGGGAGAAGCGTTGCTTTTGCGAGCTGAAATGTTGCGTCCTGCTTGTAGAAAGCGACGAGCACATGGCCATACTGCATGTGGTCAATCAGTTTAGCCAAGCTTCTTGCCAGCCACTCAGACAATTCTTCAGAATACCCTTTTTCGAGAATAAATCGTTTTTTCCATTTTTCTACTAATGCTTCATTGAGTGAAACACACTTTTGATTTCCATGCTTTTTCATCTTACGATAAATTGAATTAATATTATTGTTGATTGGGTTTTTAAGATCATGTCGGGACATAAAAAAACAAGATGTCACTTCGCTGAAGAGGAAGCGGCATCTTGTTTTTACTGACGTCTGACTTGGTCTTGTTAACGTGGGGGCAAAGGTAAGTCTTGCATATTTAATGCTATCTTTTTAATTCCGCCCGCTTTTTCGCAGTGTTTTTTCATGATGCTTTTCATTGTGTCTGACCCTATCGTCTTTTTGCCATATTTCCTCCGCTATTTTAGTTAAAGTGCTCTTTGACATAGGAGTTTGATTATCGTTCAGAAAGAGTTTGGTCTTTGCAATGCGGTCTATGAATGGAGATAATTCCAGCTTTTTAGGAAGCGTTTTTTTACCGTTTGCGATAAGGAAACTGCCTTCGATGTATTCATCCAAGAGGGATCCAAGTATGCTTTCCCGATTATTGTTAATACCTATAACTTCTTTCCCTTTTGGGCGTCCTCTACGTGGCGTATTCTCCTTTTGTTCAGTAGATTGTACTTCTTCTTCACTCTGATTTTTTAACTCGTTTTCCTTGCTTTCAAGGCCATTTTTTTGATTTATACATATTGATTATTTGAATATTTAAATTCGGTTAAATTGTTAATAAGAGTGCAAAGGTATTGAGTTTGTTGAAGTATGGAACGAATGGTGGAGAATAAAATGAAAAATAAGCTTTTAAGTACGGATAATGATTTGTAAATGAGTGTAATAGTGCGAAAAATAGGGGGTGCGCAAAAAACGTTCGTTTAATGTGCACAAAGATAATAGGTATTTTATTAACCTGCAAGATGTTCAATAAAAATATTTTTGAATGAATGCTTTTTTACTACTATGTATTTGATATTCAGTATTTATTTTTTATTGATTAGTGTATTTAATATCTTTTCAATTTGATGCTTTCTAATTATTCCTCTTTTTTCAAATCTTGACGTCCATTAAACGAACGATTAAAAGACGCTTTATTCGATTTAATTAATTCGTTTATAGTGTATTAAGTCATAATTTCCACAATGTACGGTTTGAAAGAGAATATGTCTCGTTCAAACCGCGAAGCGCACCCGGAACTATAGTAATATCCTCGTTTTTGTTTTTATAAGTGATTGAAAATCATAAATATTGGTTTGCGGCTCGTACTCGCGACAAGCAAGAATTTGCAGTCCGACAATCTTTGGATAAACTTAAATCCGAAGCGCATCTGGATCTTGACTACTATCTTCCCACGCGAATAGTGATCTCTCAATTGAAGTATCGTCGTAAGCGCAGTGAGGTTCCCGTTATTCGGAATTTAATCTTCATACGCGCTACGAAGCAAACCGCTTGTGATATTTCCAATGTTTATAGTGTCCAGCTGTACTACATGAAAGATCTCTTCACTCATTCCATGCTGGTTGTGCCCGATAAACAGCTGGAAGATTTCCAGTTTGTCATGGACCTGAATCCCGATGGCGTCAGTTTTGACAACGAACTTCTCACAATGGGTACTAAAGTGAAAGTCGTTAAGGGAGATTTTAGTGGCATTGAGGGTGAGATTGCTACAGAAGCGAAGAAAACTTATGTTGTCATTCGTATTACGGGTGTTTTGGTTGCAAGCATCAAAGTACCCAAGTCCTATTTGAAGATAATAAAGTAATACTATCTCTATTCTCCTCCTTTGGGGAGGCGGAGTACCCGTAGGGGGAGGTGGTAGGCCAATCACATTCTAATCATATATCTAAATGAATTCTTTACTTTCTCGTGCTTTCGAACTTCAGCACGCTGCCCATAATTTAATGTATCTGGGCACCGATGGTGAACCCCTTTATTCCGATGATTTTTGCCGCCAGAATAAAGATGTTCTTATAAAATGCGATTCTCTTTTTACTGCAACAAGTTCTGATATCGAAGAAGAGGCCAATCTGTGTCTGGCTCTTTTGATGGGCTATAACGCTACTATCTATGATTATGGCGATAAAACTCAAAAGAAGCAGTCTGTGTTGGATCGTACCTATGATGTGTTGGAGCACCTTCCGGCTTCTTTACTTAAAGTCCGTTTGCTAACTTACTGTTATGGTGAGAACTATGAAGAAGGTATGCTTCAAGAGGCTCGTGCCATTATGGATAAGTGGGATAGGGCAGCGTTGACTTCCGAACAAAAGGAAATCATAGAAGAGCTGAAGAATATCGAAGAGAATCCGTATCCTTTCGAAGTGCTTGACTAACATACTATATTTCATCTTATTATTTTATTATATATAATGCAGGCAATCATTTTAGCGGCCGGTATGGGCAAACGCCTTGGTGAGTTGACAAAGGGCAATACCAAATGCATGGTCAAAGTGAACGGTGTATCTCTGATAGACCGTGTTTTAACACAGTTATCTACAATAAATCTTTCAAAAGTTATCATTGTAGTAGGTTATCAAAGGAAAAAACTACAGGAATACTTAGGTAATTCTTATAAAGGGATTCCTCTACAATACATTAAGAATCCGGTTTATGACAAGACTAATAATATTTATTCCTTGTCGTTGGCTAAGAATGAATTGCAAGAGGATGACACGTTATTGATAGAATCCGATCTGATATTGGATGACACTCTTTTTTCGATGCTGGTAAATAATCCGTTACCCAACTTGGCATTGGTGGCCAAATATGAGACTTGGATGGACGGCACTATGGTATGTATAGACGAAGAGAATAATATTGTAAGCTTTGTACCGAAACAAGCTTTCAGATACAGTGATGTGAATTCTTATTATAAGACGGTAAATGTCTATAAGTTCAGCCGTGAGTTTTCTTCTTCGCAATATGTGCCTTTTTTGGAGGCTTACACCAAGGCGTTAGGCAATAATGAGTATTACGAACAAGTATTGAGGGTGGTTACTCTGCTTGATAATTGTCCGTTAAAAGTACTTCCGCTTGATGGGCAGAAATGGTATGAGATAGACGACGTGCAGGATCTGGATATTGCCGAGACTATCTTCAGTGATGAAGACAAACAGCTTCCTCTTTATCAGAAGCGTTATGGCGGCTATTGGCGTTTTCCAAACTTGCTGGATTTCTGCTATCTGGTTAATCCCTACTTTCCTTCGCAGAAACTGAAAGAAGAATTGAAGGCCAATTTCGATGTGTTGTTGAGTGAATATCCTTCTGGTATGAGAATTAATTCACTGCTCATTTCTAAATATTTTCACATAGACAAAAGTTATGCGGTAGTGGGCAATGGAGCCGCTGAATTGATAAAGTCGTTGATGCGTTATTTGGACGGGAAAGTGGGTGTTGTGTTCCCTACATTCGAGGAGTATCCTAATCGTTATGCAGAGGGCCGTTTGGTAGAGTATATTCCTCAGAATGCGGATTTCACTTATTCAGCCTTGGACTTGAAGGCGTTCTTTGCGGACAAATCCATTTCCACACTTCTTCTTATCAATCCTGACAATCCTTCCGGCAATTTCATTCCATATACAGATTTGCTGTCTTTGATTTCCTGGGCCGAGGAGTGTGGTATCCGGTTAGTGGTGGATGAATCTTTTGTTGATTTTAGTATGGGTTACGAACAGAATACCTTGTTGCGTAATGACATACTTTCTCGTTATCCTCATTTGACTGTGATGAAAAGTATCTCAAAATCCTATGGGGTTCCGGGGCTTCGTTTAGGCGTATTGGCTTCAGCTGATAAGGAGCTGATCGAATGGATGAGGAAAGATGTTGCCATTTGGAATATTAATTCGTTTGCAGAATTCTATATGCAGATCTTTGGAAAATATGAGGATGACTATAGGCAAGCGTCCCGGCTTTTTGTGGAGGAGCGCGCACGATTCCAAAAAGAACTTTCCGCAATTTCCTGGCTTCGTGTCATACCTTCACAAGCTAATTATTTCCTCTGCGAGGTATTGGATAAATACACTTCGAAGGACTTGTTGAAACTTTTGTTGATCAAGTATGGAGTTTTGATAAAAGATTGTAGTACCAAGTCAGGGTTTGAAGGAAGGAATTATATCCGTATTGCGGTACGTGGGAAAGCGGATAATGATAAATTGGTTGAATCTTTAAAGAAGTTATAATGAAAATACTGGACTTTGATAAAATTAAATCTTTGAATTTGTCAGCAGAGGAAATGTATAGTTGGACAGAAAATGTATGGAAACAGCAGGATTCATTCATTTTGCCGCCGAAATCAAAAATGTTACAAGGTGAAAGTGGACGGTATTTCACTATGCCTTGCGTGTTGCCTCAATACGATATTTCCGGAGTAAAGTTTATCTGCCGGAATGTTGATGATGTGGATGGAGTTCCTGCCCGTAACTCTAATATTATGCTACAAAATTGTTCCAAACATGGTTTACTGGCTGTTATGGATGGTACATATATTACTAATATGCGTACAGGAGCTAATGCGGCGTATAATGCGATAACGTTTGCTAAATCCAAGCCTGAGACATTAGCTGTATATGGTTTGGGATTAACAGCTCGCGCTTTTATGTTTTTCTTTACGGCTATATCTAAGCATCCCATTACGATAAAGTTGATGCGTTACAAAAATCAGGCGGAACTGTTTATTGATGAGTTTGAGGCTAATTCTAATTTGAAATTTCAGATATGCGATAATTTGGAGGAATTGCTTCATTCGGATATAATAGTGTCATGTGTAAGTTTTGCCAGAAAGGAATTATGCGATATATCAGTGTATCCAAAAGGTTGTACGGTAGTGCCTGTCCATACAAGTGGCTTTCAGAATTGTGATTTGGCTTTCGATAAAGTAGTGGTAGATGATATAGGGCACGTAAAAGGTTATCGGTATTTTAATGAATTTCAGGATAGGATGATAAGGATTACTGATGTAGCCAATCAACGAGTTGCCGGACGTGAAAATGATGAACAACAAATTGTTGTATATGACGGAGGCGTTGCTATACATGATTTATACTACGCCATGAAAATTTTGGAGAAGGCTGGGGATGATTGCATTCAGATACCGATGTCTTATCCGGAGGAGAGGTTTTGGATTTAATGAATGCTTTATAATATAAATCGTGATTCTACAGATTTATTGTAACAACGATAATGCAGCAGAACGTGCCTGGATTATTGATGTTTTCTTCTCTGAATTTTTGAAGGTTGATTATCAACTTCACTTTATAGAGACAGACTGTTATGAGATAAAATTTGGTGAAAAGTCAATAATTCTGGCAGACAACTTTTTTAAGTATTACTCCCAACCATTAGCCTATCTTTCCAAAAACAATTTTCCTGTGGATATTTGTTTTTCGGAGTTTCAAATAGCAGGTCGAAACTTTCCTGTTGTAGTGTTGTATGGTAAGGATGGGCTGTGCTTGACTGAAGATTTAGTCAGGTGTGAATCTGATTTATTTGCATCGGCATTCTTTATGCTTTCTAGGTGGGAAGAACACTGCATAGAAGCGAAAGACGCTTATGGAACTTGTGATGAGAATCAGCTTCTATCCGTGAAGCATTCTTTTTTTAAAAGACCCATAGTAAATGAATACGTTGAAATCATAAGAGCATTTTTTGTTATATTGGGCTATCCTGTGAGTGATGACAACCGAAAATCGCAGACGTATTTAACTTATGACGTAGATGACTTGTTTTTTACCGGTTTAAAAAAGTGGAAATATTTCATTCGCACATTGGGAGGAGACGTTATTCGCAGGAAAAGTTTGAAAATGTTTCTTCGGCGTATTCATTTTTTTCTTTGTAATTTGGGCAGGGATTTATATGATCCGTTTGAAGAATTATTGCAATTAAATCCTCGGGCTTATGCGTTGTTCTTTTTCAAGGCACAGGTTAGGGGAGAGTTTGGCGCGACGTATGATATTAGCGATAAAAGATTAAAGCCTCTGTTTGCTCGATTAAAATCTGCCGGATGTCATATCGGACTGCATAGTTCGGAAATAGCTTATAACAACAGAGAACAATTGGATCGGGAGATTTCCCGTTTAAAGCAATCTGCCGGGTTAGACGATATTGACGGTAATCGTAATCACATGCTGTTTTATGATGTTAACCAATTGGAATATTTAGCGGGACAAGACATCTTTCTTGATAGTACATTCGGCTTTCATTTTCGTAATGGGTTCAGGTGTGGAATATGTCAGAAATATCCCATGTTCAACTACCTTTCCAGGCATGTAATGGAGGTTTATCAACTTCCGTTCTCCATTAAAGATAATGGTAGTTTCTATTTAAATAAGACTGCGGAGAGCATGCGTAGCGATATATTATCTACAATCAGTACTGTAAAGCGTTATCGTGGTGATGTAGTCTTTCTTTGGCATACCAATAAACTGAATTCTTTTGAGAAGATGAATTATAAAAAAGTTTATCTTCAAATGGCTCACAATTGTTAATTATGTCTGGTTTTACTCTGAGGGGATTGATTAGAAACAAGTTGGTACAGAATACCGGATATTTGTCTATAATAGAAATATTCCGTTTGTTAATGCCATTTATCGCTCTCCCTTATATAATAAAGACTGTGGGTGTTACTAATTATGGTAGTATCGTTTTTGCGCAAGCCATTATTTCTTATTTTCAGATATTCATTAATTGGGGGTTGGATATTTCGGCCGTAAAAGATGTGTCTATATCAAGAAATAACCCGGGGGAACTAAATAGAATAGTGTCATCTGTACTACTTATAAAGTTGTTACACTTGCTTCTGTCTGCTTCGCTGTTGATTGTAGCTTCGCTGTTTGTTCCTTATGTATATGAGAATGCAGGACTGTTATTTTGTTGTTTTCTATTGTGTTTTACAGATATTCTTTTCCCGGTCTGGTTTTATCAAGGGATAGAAAAGATGAAATATCTTGCATTAATAAAGTTCATATCGATACTTTTCTATACTGTTTCAATCTTCATTTTTATCAGGCGGGCAGATGATTATATATATGTTCCTTTATTGCAATCTTTAGGTAATATTTTGGGTGGAATCATCTCTATGTATTTATTGCTACATGTGGAGAAAATGTCGTTTTGCCGTGTTCGAAAAAAATACATTGTTCGTACATTTAAGGAAAGTGCCCCTTTCTTTATATCCAGAATTTCTGTTGTACTCAATAACAGTATTGCTAAAATTATAAGCGGAGTCTTTTTCACCATGGATATGGTGGCAGCCTTTGATTTGGCACAAAAAATAACAGCCATAGCGTTAGTTCCCATCCAAATGGTTAATCAAGCTATTTATCCTCATTTGGCACGGACTCTTAATAAATTGTTTGCCCGTAAAATGCTGATTGTGAATGTAGCTCTGTCATTTGTAATAGCTCTGTCTGTATTTGTATTAGCTCCTTATGCCGTATATTATTTTTCTAAAGGCGAATTGGAAGCATCAGTCTTTTTAACCAGAATATTATGTGTTTGGTTATTTTTTGGTGGAATTGTAGTGTATTTAGGTGGTCCTGTTTTAGTTTCGTTTGGATATCCTAAACCTTTCAATGATAGTGTTATATTGGGTACATTAATATTGCTGATTTCGTATTTGCTTCTTTATGTGTTTGGAGGTTTGGATGATGTTCTTAATTTTGCTTATGTACTTTGTTTTTCTGAAATTGTAATGTTTTCTTATAGACTTTTCTATTGCATGAAATATAAACTATTTGCCCGGTAGAGTTCCATTTACAATCCGATTGTTATTAATCCATTATAATAATGATAACTGATACTTTACAAAACGAATTGCGTGAACGATATAACCCAGATGGTTCCATATTGCGCAAGCAACAATTGAGAATGTTGGAAATGCTTCAATATATTGACTTTGTTTGCAAGAAGCATAATATTCGCTATTGGCTTTGTTCGGGCACTCTGTTAGGAGCTGTTCGTCACGGTGGGTTTATACCATGGGATGATGATGTAGATATAGAGATGCTAAGAGAGGATTATAAACGATTGATAAAAGTTTTGCACGAAGAACCTTCATCCCACTATGCAGTACAAACCTATCAGAGTGATAGTGATTATACCCTTCCGTTTGGAAAATTGCGTGATCTGCATTCTCATGTAATAGAAAGGGGGGTAGCAAAATGCAAATATGACGGTTGTTGGATTGATCTTTTTTATCTCGAAAAGAATACTTATTCTTGCTTAAAATTATCTGTAGGTTTACAAAAGTTTTTTTTGGCTTCTACTGGTACTCTTAAAGGTAGGCCCAAGTTTCTTTTATCTTTTTATAAAGCATTGTTGCATAATTTTTCTTTTTCCATATTGCGCTTTATTAACAAACTATTACCATTGAAATATCTATATCATACTTACGGAGTGGCATTCTATAAAAACAGAAGACTTGAAGATATTTTTCCCTTGGATGAAATTGAATTTGAAGGAAAAAAATTTCCTGCACCGGTAAATGTGAATGGTTATTTACAAAGGATTTATGGTGATTATATGAAACTTCCTTCTTTTGATGAAATTAAAACTCATGAATTGGAAATTAAGTTTGAAGAAAAGTAGCTTTTGTCTTATTGAAATGAACTTTACTGAAGTAAATATGAAACAATGAAAAGATTATTCTGTATCTCTTTTTTGTCGATATTTTCATTCTATCTTTCATTTATTTATTATGACTATGACGTTTTCGATCTGTTGTTCTTAGTTCCCAATTATTGCCTTTCTTTATTCTGTTTGTTGAATTTATTTCCAGAAAATGAATATAAGTATAGTTTTAACAATATATTTTATGTGTTTTATTATTTCTTTTTTGGAATAGCACCAGTTTTCCAGTATATGGAAAAGGTAAATATATGGGGAGGAATACTATTTACAGAAGAGGATTATATACTGACTACTATCATTTCACTTATTTCTCTTGTTGTTTATCGCTATCTGAATCATTTGTTCAGAAAACGGAGTGAGAAACGAATGCGGCAAATTTCTAATATGAACTCAAATCTTTATTCATTAGAAAGTGTAAATTCTTGGGTATTGGTTATAATTTCTTTGTTCTCTTTTTTTGTTTATTTTAAATTGGTCGATTTTGATGTTCTGAGATTATTGATACGTGGAGGAGATGAAATTGAAATGACTAGTAGTAGCACGAGTACAAGTTCTTATTTGTTGATTACTAAGTTTATAAGGCCGATGTCTGTTGCTTCGTTATTGATATTTAAGATGTTGGATAAGAAAAATATAGTAGTGGAAGTGTTGTTGTGGGTTATTTTGTTGTTGGCAAATAGTCCATTGGGCATGGCTCGATTTTCGGTAGCCGCATTTTATGTACCCATACTTTTTTTATATTCATCAAAGTTAAAGAAAAAATACAACTTTTCTATATTATTGGTCTTTTCTATATTAATAGTTTTTCCTTTTCTAAATCAATTTCGTTATTGGGGGGAGGGTGATATTACTATTGGATTCAATTTTGATATGTTTCTTGTTGGACATTTTGATTCTTTTCAAATGTTTATGCGAGTTATAAAAGAAGACATTATAACTTATGGAAGGCAGCTTCTTGGAGTTTTTTTCTTTTTCTTCCCTCGTTCTTTATGGCCTGATAAACCTATAGGTAGTGGACATTTTGTTGCTGGAGAAAGTGATCTTTATTTTGATAATGTATCCATGAACTTTTTAGGTGAAGGGTATCTGAATGGTGGATTTGGTGGTATAATTTTATTCTTATTTTTTATAGCTTGGTTTAATGCTTACATGGATACTCGATTTTGGAAAAGTGATCCAAAAAATATCTTTAAAGTAAATTATTATCTTTTGTTAGGAATGGAATTTGTGATATTAAGAGGGCAATTGATGAGTTTCTATCCTATTGCGATAGGATATGTTTGTTCGGCCTTTTTTGTTTATAAAATCTCTAAAATACATTTTTATACTAAAAGTAAATTTATATAGATGGTATCTATTATTATTCCTCTTTATAACGTAGAAAATTACGTTATTGATTCATTAAAGTCGGCTTTTGCACAATCCTATTCCGACGTCGATTTTTTGTTGGTTGACGATTGCTCAACTGATCACACGATGCAAATAGTGGAAGAGTATGTATTAAATCATCCACGTAGAGAGGCGGTAAGGATAATTCACCATGATAAAAATCTTGGATTGTCTGCTGCTCGTAATACTGGTTTGGAACAGGCATACGGAGAATATGTGTATTTTATGGATTCTGATGACGAAATAACCGAGGATTGTATTGAGAATCTTTATCAGGCTATTAGTGATTCGGGAGCCGATTGGGTTATGGGAAACATTGAGCTACAAGGTGCATCTTCACAGCATATAAAGAAAGTACTTGAACGGCAAATTGAGGGTGAAGAAATTTTTTTGTCTTATTTAAATCAAGAATGGTTGGAGGCCGCATGTAATAAACTTTTGCGCCGCACTTTTTTGATAGAAAATGAGTTGACATTTGTTTCTGGACTTTTACATGAGGATGTTCTGTGGTCATATCATTTGGCAAAGGTGTCTAAAAAGGTAAAATTTATTCAGAACAAAGGATATATATATAAAGTGCGTGAGGGCTCTATAACTTCAACTAAAGTAAAGAAAAGGGTGGAATCATTTGCTTTCATTCTCAGTGAGTTATATCCTGATTATTCTGTTACTCCTTTTAAGAAAGAATTTTCTGCTTTTTTTTCATCATTACAGTTTGTTGCTTCACTTCTCATTATCTCGTCTGCTGTGCCTGGTATGGAGAAAAAGGCTCTATATGATAGTATAAATGTATGGGCGATGCCGCGAGTAGGATTAAAATCGAGACTGTTGGGACTTCCTTTTGGAGTGTTTCAGCTTTTATTAGCCTTACCTTATAAGATGTACAAAAAGTTGAGATAGATAGAGATAGTTGTATACAGAAGTAAGTATATATAAATAATTTATTGCGATATGTCAATCTTTAAAGACAAAGTTTTATTAATTACTGGCGGAACAGGTTCTTTCGGTAATATGGTGCTGAAGCGTTTCTTGGATTCAGACATTAAGGAAATAAGAATTTTTAGTCGTGACGAGAAGAAACAGGATGATATGCGCCATCAATTGCAGAATTCTAAGGTGAAATTTTACATAGGGAATGTGCGCGACCGTTCATCGGTGGACGATGCAATGATAGGTGTAGATTATGTGTTTGCTGCGGCAGCTCTTAAGCAGGTGCCTTCGTGTGAATTCTTTCCCATGCAGGCTGTGCTTACAAATGTGCTGGGGACAAACAATGTCATTGAATCTGCTATAGAACATGGCGTGAAGAATATTGTGGTACTCTCAACTGACAAAGCGGCTTATCCTATCAATGCAATGGGAATAAGTAAGGCCATGATGGAAAAAGTTGCTATTGCCAAAGGGCGGACTTTAGGTATTCATGCCGCAACCACTATCTGTTGCACTCGTTATGGGAATGTGATGGCCAGCCGTGGATCGGTTATTCCTTTGTGGATTGAGCAAATGAAAGAGCATAAGCCTATTACGATAACCGATCCTCAGATGACACGCTTCATGATGACTTTGAATGATGCGGTGGATCTTGTTGTTTATGCCTTTGAACATGGTGAAAATGGGGATTTATTTGTTCAGAAAGCTCCTGCTGCAACTTTGGATGTACTGGCACTTGCGTTGAAAGAACTGTTTCATTCGGATTCAGAAATTAAAGTTATCGGGACCCGACATGGAGAGAAGGTGTATGAAACTCTTGTTACACGCGAGGAAATGACAAAGGCGGAAGATATGGGAGACTATTATCGCATAAGATGTGACAACCGGGACTTGAACTATGATAAGTTGGAAGGTGGAAATGAGGAAATAACGAAAATTGAAGATTATCACTCTCATAATACTCGGAGGTTGACTGTGGAAGAGATGAAAGAACTCTTAATGAAAGTGGATTATGTTCGTGAATGTTTGGCCCTGAATGACTAGTATATGAGAATTTTGGTATTAGGTGGTAGTGGAATGGCTGGACATACTATTACTCTTTATTTTAAAGAGAATGGATATGATGTGACCACTTTTACCACTAAGCCTTTTCCTTTTTGTGAAAACATTGTAGGGAATGCGCTTGATTTTGAAAAAATGGATTCCATAATACGATTGGGAAATTATGATGTCATCATAAATTGTGTGGGGATTTTAAACCAGTATGCGGAAGAAAAACCGGACATTGCTAAAAGTATAAATTCGGATTTACCTCATTTTATAGCAGATACTATTCGTGGACTTCCTTGTAAACTGATTCACATGAGTACCGATTGTGTTTTTGCGGGAAATACAGGGCCTTATAAAGAATATAGCGTGAAAGATGGAATTTCTGTGTATGACAAAACAAAAGCGGATGGTGAAGTTGTGGATGATAAGAACCTAACCTTTCGAAATTCTATTATCGGTCCGGATTTGAAGAAAGAAGGGATCGGATTGTTTAACTGGTTTATGAAACAGACTGGTAAGATTGAAGGATATACAGGGGCTATTTGGACAGGGGTGACCACCTTGACATTGGCCAAAGCTATGGAGGCTGCTATACGTCAAAATTTGTGTGGACTTTATAATTTGGTGAATAATACATCCATTTCTAAGTTTGAATTGCTGTGTTTATTTAATAAGTATTGTAAACTCTGTCCTGTTTCTATAACACCTTCTGACAAATTACATTTGGACAAGACCTTGGTTTGTGCACGTACTGACTTTGATTTTACCGTCCCTTCTTACGAACAAATGATTATTGAAATGAAAGATTGGATATATTCTCATAAAAATATTTATCCTGATTATTACTATTTATGATAGATTTTAAAGGTAAGAATATTTTAATATTTTCTCCTTATGGCGCTACTAAACACTATGGAGAGGCTATTAAGGATGAATTGTTGAAGAGAGGCGCCAAAGTCAAAGGATATGATGAAAGGCCTTCGCAAAATGCCTTGATGAAAATCATCATCCGTTTCTTGAAAAAAAGGATTCCGCAAATTTTTGCAAAATACATAGATTCTATAATCAAAGAAAATCGGGGCATTTGCTTTGATTATATATTGATATGTCGTGGTGAGGCTTTTACGGAATTTACTGTTAATCGTTTGAAGAAAGCTTTCCCAAATGCCCAATGTATTTTATATCTGTGGGATATTTTGGAAACGACTAATGTCAGGGATGTTATTCATTGCTTTGATAAGGCTATGTCTTTCGATCCTTACAATGTTGCGTCAGAGAGCTTTCTGAAGTTCAGACCTACTTTTTTTGTTCCTTTATATAGAAGTGTACCAATCAATGCAGAGTATAAATACGATATCATGTTTATAGGTACATTGCATAGCAATCGTTATAAAATAATCAATCTTTTCAGAACCTTCTTTGAGAAACAAGGTATATCGTCTTTTGTATATTTGTATGTCCCCAGTGTATTAGTATACATGAAAGACCTGATATGTAAATTTCCATATATAAGCATAGCTAAAGTGAATTTTACTCCAATTTCTTTGTCGGATACTGTTATGAAAATGAAGGAATCTAAGTGTGTATTGGATATAAATTATACAAATCAAAGAAGTTTGTCGATGCGGGCTTATGAGGCTATGGCTGCAAGAAGGAAGTATGTAACGACAAATCCGGAAATCATGAAATATGATTTTTATAATGAAAATAATATATTAGTGGTTGACATAAAGAAACCTATTATTCCACGTGCTTTTATAGATTCTCCATTTGTTGATATTGATGCTCAAGTTTTGCATAAGTATTCTGTAGAAGGACTAGTTGACGATTTGTTTGGATAAGTAGTCTGCATTTACATGTTTTATAGGTTGGTTTTATGAATATTCTAATTACGGGAATCCACGGTTTTGTGGGTTCTAACCTTGTTGTTGCCTTAAAGAATCATTATATTCTTTATGGCTTGGATATTGTTACTCCAGAGAAGGAGGGAGTGGTGAAGACTTTTGTTTGGAAAGATGTTGAGACAACTTCTTTTCCGATACAGAAGTTACCTCAATTTGATGCTATCATTCATTTGGCAGGCAAAGCGCACGATACAAAGAATCAGTCTGCTTCTCAGGTATATTTTGATATCAATACAGGGCTGACACAGAAGATATTTGATTTCTTTTTAGAATCTTCTGCGAAGAAATTTATCTTTTTCAGTTCTGTGAAAGCTGCCGCAGACAGTGTAGTGGGGGATATGTTGACAGAAGATGTGATACCGACTCCGGTTGGTCCTTATGGAGAAAGTAAAATTGCAGCTGAAAGTTATATAAAGGAGCATTTTATTTTACCTACCACCTCCCCCTACGGGTACTCCTTCTCCTCGGAGGAGGAGAATGTAAGATATTCTGATAAGCGGGTGTATATCTTGCGTCCTTGTATGATCCACGGTCCTGGTAATAAGGGTAATCTGAACTTGCTTTATAATGTGGTAAAGAAAGGTATCCCCTGGCCTTTAGGCGATTTTGAGAACAAGCGTTCTTTTA
>OJJL01000273.1_pt1 | contig 32201 bp, 20 predicted proteins | sample 1596171 | NCBI WGS metagenome assembly OJJL01 (sample SAMEA4350121, study PRJEB24818) | metagenome | biome: human; feature: gut; material: faeces | place: Denmark | collected 2013-09
AATCAAGACTATTTTTATAACTATGGAAGCGGATCAGCTTTTGCCGGTCGTTTCGGATCATAAACGGCTACTCCTACTTTGGAGTCAGCACAACCATAATACAAATACCATTTGTTTTTGAAGTAGACCATTCCTTCTATAAATACGGTTCCATCCACATATTGCCCACTCTTTTCAAAGCTATCCATCGGACGGAAGAACGGTTCATCGAGACGGGTGATAAAGCGGGTAGGATCATTGGCGTCGAAGAGTGCTTGTCCGGCAGCATAGACATTGGCGGTATAGCGTTTGTCACCTCTTCCTGAATGGTTCTTACCATTATAAAGAAGGACAATTCCTTTCGGAGTGTAGATAGCCGGAGGCCCACATTCGGTGAGATGGCTGTCGAAGTAGCCGTCACGGGGAGAAAACAGCTTTTTTAGGGAACCGTCAATGTTGACAATCGGTGTCCAGTGGATTAAGTCATCGGAAGTAGCTGCGAATACATGCTCCTCTCCCCAGTACATAAAGTATTTCCCGTTGACTTTCTTGATAACCTGTTTCCCTTTAACAACTTCGGTCAGGATAGAGCCGGACTTACAACCCAGGTTGAAGACCTTTCCATCAAATGCTTTGGCAAAAGCAGGACCGTGTTTTGTCCAGTCTTTTAGGTTGCGGGAGGTCGCTACTGCCAGGCGAGGTACATAGCGATTCCATTGGGTGTACATCATTACATATAATCCGTCATCGGTTACGGCAATTCGTGGGTCTTCGCAGCCGCCGGGCCATTCCAACTCTTTTTGTGAATCATTATCCGGATAGAATACAGGAGTCTTTTCCCGTTGGAAATGTGTGCCGTCGGTAGAAGTGGCATAACCGAGGCGAGAAGTCCGGTGTCCGATACCGACACCTGATTTATCCTCTGCACGGTATAACACGACAATCTCACCATTGTAGAGTGTAGCAGCCGGATTGAATGTATCGTTCGATTCCCACGCAATAGAATCTTTGGTCAATGGACAGTAAAACTTAGTGTTTTCTATAGGAGATATTACCGGATTGACATTCTTTGGACGTTCGAAACCACCGAAAGCCCAATCGGGTAATTTGTTCTCTTTATGATTGGAAGACTGTCCGTAGGCAGTACAGGTCATCATGGTTGTAGTAAGTAGGAATAAAAAAGTTGATTTCATATTGTTCATATTATATGGGTCATTTATTTTTTAGGAGTCATATACTCCCTACATATAAATTGGAAAATAAATAAAATGCTGTCATCTGTCACCTGATTGGGCATAAATGATTGATTATAAATATACTGCAGTGTGACAGCATGATGTGACGGCAAGGTGACGACAACTTTGCTGTCACTTTGTTGAAAGCAAGGATTTTATTGTTTCTCTGCTATGTGGGTACTTATTTCTCTATCCGGAGCGGTATTCAAGGATTATCAGACTATTACAGAAGAGAGAGTTTCAGTACTTGAAACTAAAAGTTCTATTGCTTGAAACTTCTGTTTCGTCAGTGGGAAACTTTAGTTTCATCGGTGAGAAACTCTAGTTTCACTTACTTGAAACTATGGTTTCAAAGGCCTGAAACTAAAGTTCTTCAACCTTGAAACTACTTTGGAAGCGTAAGCTTCAAGGTTAGAAACAGTTATCTCATAAGCAGGAATACAATAAAAACATAATAGGAGACTATTGAATACTATTTAGTAAGTCTACCTTGCCTTCATTCACGAGTTTTAGGATTAGTTCTCCAAACAGCGTATTTTGCCATGCAAACCAGGAACGAGTAAAGTTCTTCGGGTCGTTCTTGTGGAAAGATTCATGCATGAACCCTGTTCCGGCATCCGTATCCATCAGCATTTTGATGCAGGTCTTGATTTCTGCGTCGTTTTGACTGGTGAATGCTTTCATCATAATACTCATGGGCCAAATCATATCATATCCGATGTGCGGGCCGCCAATTCCTTCACCGGCAGTACCTTTGAAGAAGTAAGGATTATCTTCGCTCCATACAAACTTACGGGTATTCTGATAAATAGGATCGTTCACTTTCACATCCCCAAGATAAGGCAGGGCAATGAGACTCGGCACATTGGCATCATCCATTAACAGTTGATTGCCGAAACCGTCCACTTCGAAAGCATAGATTTTGCCATATTTCGGATGATTGTAAACCGCATACTGTTTCAGGGCTGCTTCCACTTCGTTAGACAGTGTAGTACATTCTTTAGCTAAATCAGGTTTCTTGTTGACCGTATTCAGAATTTCGGCAGCTTTGCGCAATGAAGTTACAGCAAAGAAGTTGGACGGAACGAGGAACTGGAAAGTTGTAGCATCATCCGAAGGACGGAAAGCAGAAGCAATCAGTCCGACCGGCTTTACAGGATTACCCCAGCCGTCGTTGGTCATCGTATCGAGTGCACGTTCCGTTTTACGTTGGAAACGATAAGGACCTTTCGGATCTTCTTTTCGTTGCTGTTCCTTAAACGTTTTCAGAACCTTCGCGATGGCTGTAAGCCATTCGTCGGAGAATATACTGGCATCTCCCGTCGTCTTCCAGTAATGATAAGCAAGACGGATAGGATAGCAGAGCGAGTCGATTTCCCATTTGCGTTCGTGCAGTTCGGGCTTCATGTCCGTAAGGTCGCTCATCCATTCGCCGCCTTCGGAATTCATGTTGAAAGCATTGGCATACGGGTCGATATTGATACACTTGAACTGACGTTTGATAACGCCGGCCAGCATCTTTTTCAGTTCCGCGTCTTTGTTGGCGAGTTGCACGTAAGGCCATACTTGTGCACCCGAATCGCGCAACCACATGGCGTGGATGTCGCCTGTATAAACAAACGTATCGTCTTTGCCGTCAAAATGAACAGTAGTATCCAGGGTGTTCGGGAAACAGTTTTCGAACATCCATGCCAAGCGGGCATTCGTCAGCAGTTGCTTGATATGCGCAATCTGTTGTTCCACAGCTTGCGAGACAAACAGACGTTTCGATGCTTCCGGACGGTTCGTCTGATAGTTGTTGATTTTGGTATTATCTTGTTGGATGACAAAATCACTGTTCGTTATAGCCTGCATATTGCTAGCACCAAAGAGTGCTATGGACAAACAAAAGGCTTTAGTTATATTCATGGTAATAGTCTTTTTTTGTTGATTAGTATTGATTATGAAAGTGTTGCGGAGAAGAAGTGTTAAATCTCTGCAAAGAATTCAATAAGACAGGCATTGTCGAGCAGCCATTTATACTGTTCCTTGTTGTGTCCCGACCAATCCCTGCCTAATAATCCGTTTTCATCCCGGTAGTTTTCCCAGGCGTGAAGCGCATTTTCCACCATCGCATTGACATACGCCGGATTCTTGTCAATCTTATACAGAGCTTTCAGTCCTCTGAATAAGATCACGTTAAACCAGGCCATGTCTTTATGCACTTTGACAGTCGGGTCTTTCTTGTCGGCTTTTGTGCGGAAAAAAGCATCAGTTCCTGCGGCTGTCTGCTGTGCATCGCGCAAATACTGTTCATCTCCCGTTTCTTCATAGAGCTATACGCCCGCCTGAATCATCTGTCCACTGTTGTAGGCGTACTTCTCTTTGGAAACTTTCCCTTTCAGGTTGATGTTATCCCAGTAAAGATGGTCGGTAGGGTCGCACAGATGCTTTTTCGTCCAGGCATACGTCTCTTTTGCTTTTTCGAGGTATTTGGCATCCTTCGTCAGCCGGTACAACTTGACACCGAGCACAGTAGACGGTGCATTGGAACAAGTATGCTTCGCTTCCTTCTGCTGTTCACACCAAAAGATGCCACCGCCTATCTCATCGCTCCATCCACTGTAGATATATTGATACAATGCAACGGCTTTTTCCAAAGATGCAGGCTTGTGAGTCAGTTGGTAATAATCGCAGTAATCCAGTGCAACCCAGATGTTATCGTCATAATAACGTCCGTGCTGCCCGTACTTGGTGGGGTATGACTGATAACAGGCCGGCAAGCGACTGTTATCCCAATACTGCTCCATTCCCGGTAGAATTCTTTTCTCGAGAATCTTTTTGTACTTCTTGTTTCCGGTCGCTTTGTATAAAGCCACACAACCCGACATCATCCCGGAATACGGCCATAGAAAAGAAGCCTTCAGCGTTCCGTTCTGCTGCGTTCCGTCCGCCAGATAAGTGATTTTTTGGTTGGGATTGACAGGATACGTTTCTGTTAGTAGTCCGTCATTCGTCTGATAGAGATTCAATACATTAGATAGAATCGAGTCGGCAATAGAAAGATAACGGGTATTTCCCGGTGTCTTTCCCACTGCGGAGGTAAGGCAAAATAACATACAGGCTACAAAACATATATTTCTCATAGGAATATCGGGTTGTGTGGTGAAACTTTCAGGTTATAACTAGATACAAAGATTATTTCTGCTGACGCTGGTCGAACTCCAGTTCCACCTTTACGGGGAAATGGTCTGAAGGAGTGCGCGCCTGATAAGTCTTGATGTCGATTTCTTCCGGGCAATCGTTCGCCTGCTTCTTTTCTCCCTTGCCTACGATGCTGCGGTAAGTATCAGTCAGCACACCATATCTTTTCACTTGGAAAGACGGAGAAACGAATATATGGTCGATACGGCTTTCCGTAAAGCTGTTCGGGTCGAAGTCGTTGAACGTGCCGTTGATAGCATAGCGGAAGCCGGCCTTCTCGTAAGAGTCGCACAACACCCCTTTGCTCACAAAAGCATCATAAGACTGGTGGGTCTGGTCGACATTGAAGTCTCCCGTCAGGATGGCCGGAAGCTCTTTGCCTTTGCCAAGTTCTTTCATCTTGTCCTGTACGAGGAACGCACTTTCCACGCGTGCTTTCTTGCCGATATGGTCCATGTGCAGGTTGAAGAAAAGGAATTCGAAGCCGGTATCTTTGCATTTGAAGTGTCCCCAACTGCAAATACGCGGCAACACGGCATCCCATCCTTTGCTCGGCACGTCGGGAGTTTCCGACAACCAAAAATCACCTTTCTCTATCACGTCAAACTTGTCTGTGCGATAGAAAATAGCAGAATGTTCACCTTTCTCTTTGCCGTCGTCGCGACCTACACCGATATAATCATAACCGGGTAATGCTTCTTTCATATCTTTCAGTTGATGAATAAAGCACTCCTGCGTGCCGAAAATATCGAAATCGTGGTATTGCACTATTTGGGCAATGACCGGGTAACGTTGTCCCCAACCGTTTCCGTTGATTGAATCGCCACCGTTGGCGTTTCTCAAATTGTAGGAGGCAACGGTGATAGAAGTAGGCTGATAGTTACTTTGACAACCGCAAAAGACGATCGCAACAAGGGCAATTAGTAAAAGGTTTTTCAGTTTCATGTTTTTATAGTTTGTTTGGTAGATAATTCATTGATCTCCAAAAGTACAATATTTTATTCAAACGAAAGAGAGTAAGGTACATCTTTTTCTGTGGTTCCCCGTTGTTTATTGGGTACGGGGCTCATTTGAAATTGAATATTAGCACCTTTAATCAGCTGGTCATGTGTAAGGAAATTACGGGTTTGTGATTTCCCGTTTACTTTCATTTCCTTGATGTAGCGGTTGTCAAGCTGGTTGTTATCTGCCTTGATTGTGATGGTCTTTCCGTTCTCCAAATGTAACTTCGCTGATTTGAAGAGCGGGGTTCCTATGATATATTCATCCGTTCCCGGGCAAACCGGATAGAAACCGAGTGCGGAGAATACATACCAGGCGGAAGTCTGTCCGTTGTCTTCGTCACCGCAATAACCGTCGGGACCGGCGGTATATAGTTTGTTCATAATCTCACGTATCCAGTATTGAGCTTTCCAGGGCTCGCTCGAATAGTTGTAGAGATATACCATGTGCTGAATAGGCTGGTTGCCGTGCGCATATTGCCCCATGTTCATTACTTGCATTTCACGCATTTCGTGAATCATGCCGCGGCTTTCCATTCCCAGTTTACCCGGGATGACAAAGACGGAATCCATCATCGCGTTGAATTCTTTCTTGCCTCCCATCAGGTTGATAAGTCCTTGCGGGTCGTGGAATACGCAGAAGCTCCAGTGCCAGCTATTCCCTTCGCAAAATTCACCGCTCCAGTCCACTGCATCGAAATTCGGATTGAATACGCCTTTGTTGTCTTTGCCAACCATCAGTTTGCGTTCCGGATGATAGACATTTTTGTAGTTCAGCGCGTGTTTCTTATAAATGTCGATTTCGCTCTCCGGTTTACCGAGTTTCTTGCCTAATGTATAAATTGCCCAGTCGTTATATGCATACTCCAGTGTACGTGCAACGTTTTGTCCTATGCCGATATTGTTGGCAACATATCCCAGTTGGTTGTAAGATTCGTAACCGAGACGACCTGAAGCAGTCCCGCGAAGATGTGCATTTGCTCCATGTTTCAATGCTTCCCAAAGAGTTTCGATATCATATCCTCGCAATCCTTTGATGTAAGCGTCGGCCACTACGGAAGCCGAGTTGTTGCCTACCATACAATCCCGATGTCCCGGGCTGGCCCATTCCGGCAGGAAACCGCTTTCCTTGTAAGTATTTACTAGTCCCTCCTGCATCTTTTGATTCATTGACGGATACATCAGGTTGAGGAAAGGGAACAGGCAGCGGAACGTGTCCCAGAATCCGGTGTCGGTAAACATATAACCGGGACGCACTTCGCCGTTGTAGGGGCTGTAATGCATGACTTGTCCCTTAGCATCTATCTCGTAGAAACTGCGTGGAAAAAGCATGGAACGGTATAAACAGGAATAGAAGGTGCGTAAATTATCGATATTATCGTCTTCTATCTCTATTTTACTCATTTCACGGTTCCAAATCTCTCTTCCGTTCGCTACCAGTTGGTCGAAACTGTTTTTGCCAAGCTCTTTGAGATTCAACTCCGCCTGTTCGGGGCTGATAAAGGAGGAAGCAACACGTGCGTGTACGATTTCTCCCTTTTTCGTGGCGAATCCGATCACGGCCCCTGTGTGGTTTCCTTTTGCTTCTGTTTCATTCGGAAGAATGTTGTTTTCGAAAACTGTGGAAACGAATGTGAACGGTTTGTCGAATTGAATCACGAAATAGTTTTTGAAGTTTTTCGGCACACCGCCGCTATTCTTGGTTGAATAGCCGATAATCTTGTTTTCTTCCGGAATCACTTTCACATAAGAACCTTTGTCGAAAGCGTCTACAATCACGTAGGCATTCTTTGTCTCCGGATACGTGAAACGGAACATGACGGCACGCTCCGTAGGAGCAAGCTCGGTTGTTACATCATGGTCGGCAAGGTATACCTTATAATAATAAGGTTTGGCAACTTCCGCTTTGTGAGAGAACCAACTGGCACGTCGGTCTTGATCGAATACCAGTCCGCCGGTGATAGGCATGATGGCAAACTGCCCGTAGTCGTTCATCCAGGGACTGGGCTGATGTGTTTGTTTGAATCCCCGGATTTTGTCGGCATCATACGTGTACGCCCAACCGTCTCCCATTTTACCGGTCTGCGGTGTCCAGAAATTCATTCCCCACGGCAATGCCGTAGCCGGATACGTGTTTCCGGTAGACAGTTCAAACTTGGACTGAGTGCCTACCAGTGTGCTGACATAGTCTACCGGATTCTTAACGGCAGAAGATTGCAGGCTGTACAACATGGCACCTCCAAGAAATAGCAAGTGTTTAAATGAAAAATGTGTTTTCATGAACAAATGAATTTATAGATTTGAAAATAATTTCTACGACGAAAATAGGGAGAAAAGGAATGTGCTTCTAGTAATAGAGGGGCTAAATCGTTTCTTGTCGCTGAAATTAACTACTCTGGCACGGAGCTTTACTTATATTCCGGCCAAAAAAAAGCTCGGAATGTTTTTTTGTTTACCTTTGTCATATAGCAAATCTAAGAATAATACACTATGGGAAAACAGTTGGTTTTTATTCTATTCTTTTTTCTTAATCTGTTGATACATAACGCTTATGCTTATAATTTGAAGCAAGTTGCAGATAAAGAGTATATGTCTAATAGTTCGATTACATCTCTGTGCCAGGATGAGCGTGGATTGATGTGGATCGGGACCTGCGACGGGCTGAATATTTATGATGGACAGGAGATTGAGGAATTTAAGACTCGTGACAAGGAGGATTACTTATCTGGTAATCTGATTGACAATATTGTGTATACGGGCGAAGATATTTACTGGATTCAAACCTACTATGGGCTGAACCGTTTGAACCGGAAAACCAATACAATCACTCACTATAATGAATTTCAGAAACTCTTCTTTATGAATAAGGATAGTCATGGTAATCTGTTCATTATCCAGGATAGTAACTGCATTTATTATTATCATAAAAAAGAAGGAGTCTTCAAGAAAATCAATATCACGGGAATCCCGATTTCCGATATCGTAAACTTCTTTATCGACGGTAACAACCGGATGTGGGTAGTCATGAAAGGATATAACCGCTGTTATGATATACAGCAGGAAGCCGCATCGGGAGATATCACCCTGTTACCCCAGAAAACGAACCTGATTTATCAGACTTCCTTGATTTATTGTTTCAATGACGAGCAATCTCTTTATTACATAGACAAGGAATTTAATTTCTATGCTTTCCATATTCCGACCCAGAAGAATGAGTTTATTGCCAATCTAGGTAAAGAAATACAGGAACGTGGCAAAATTTCTTCCATCGTTCATTATCATAACAGCTATTTTGTGGGCTTTTTGATGGATGGTATTCTGCTGTTGGAGAAACAGAAGGAGACGAATCATTATCAAATTCAGTCGTTACCTATCAACAGCGGTGTATTCTGTCTCAAGAAAGACCGTTTTCAGGATGTTGTTTGGATTGGTACCGACGGGCAGGGTGTTTATCTTTATTCGAACCCGCTTTATTCTATCAAATCAATGGTGCTTAGCAATTATACCGAGAAAATAGAACGCCCCGTGCGTGCCATCTATCTTGATGATGAACGTACTTTCTGGGTGGGAACCAAAGGAAACGGAATTCTTAAAATCTATGATTACGAATTCGATAAAAACATCTCCGACTGTCGGGCGGAGGTGTTGACTACCTCTAATAGTGCTTTGAGTAGTAATGCCGTTTATTGTTTTGCCAAGAGCCACCGGAATTTGCTTTGGATAGGAGACGAAGAAGGATTAACTTATTATTCATATCGGGAAAAACGTATCAAGAGTATACCAATACGGATCGGTAACGAAGATTTCAAATACATCCATGACATTTACGAAACAGCAGATTCCGAACTGTGGCTGGCGAGTGTCGGCATGGGAGTGGTGAAAGCTCGTATTGCCGGAACACCGGACAATCCGGTGATTGTGGATGCGCAACGTTACATCATCAATGACGGCGAACTGGGATCGAACTATTTCTTTACTATTTATGCGGAGAATGAAGCCAACCTGTTGTTTGGCAATAAAGGATATGGGGTATTCCGCTATAACGAAACGACGAATGGCCTGGAACCGGTGTCTACTCACAAATACGAAAACATGACCCTGAATAATATTCTCGCTATCAGTAAAGACAGCAGCAATAACTATCTTTTCGGAACGAGCTACGGATTGATAAAGTACACATCGGAAACCTCTTATCAGCTCTTCAATGCCAAGAATGGTTTCCTGAATAATACCATTCATGCAATTCTTAGAAACTCGTCCGACGACTTCTGGTTGAGCACCAATCTTGGATTAATCAATTTCGATACGAAAAGGAATGTCTTTCGTTCATACGGTTTTGGAGATGGTTTAAAGGTGGTAGAGTTTAGTGACGGAGCCGCTTTTCGGGATTCCCAGACTGGTACTCTGTTCTTTGGCGGAATCAATGGAGTCGTAGCTATCCGGGCGGATGGCCGTCCGGAGCAGCTTTATATGCCTCCTGTTTATTTTGATAAGCTGTCTATCTTCGGTGAACAATACAATCTGGGCGAATTTCTCACCCGGAAAAAAGAAACTGAAGTCTTGAATTTGCAGTATGACCAGAATTTCTTTTCTGTTTCATTTGCCTCTGTGGATTATCTGAATGGTAATAACTGTACCTATTTCTATAAACTGAAAGGATTGAGTGACCAATGGGTAAACAATGGTTCGGAAAGCGGAGTCTCTTTTACGAATATGGCTCCCGGCGAATATACCTTACTGGTGAAATATTACAATAGTGTCTTTGATAAAGAGAGTGATGTCTATTCTCTGGTGATTCGTATAGGTGATCCGTGGTATGCTTCCTGGTGGGCTTATTTGATTTATGCCCTGTGTCTGCTTTTACTGGCAGCCTTGCTGATACGTTCCTTTATCCTGCGCTCCAAACGTAAAAAGCAGGAATTGCTGAACGAGATAGAGAAACGCCATCAAAAGAATGTCTTTGAGTCCAAACTTCGTTTCTTTACTAATATCGCACATGAATTTTGTACTCCGCTGACTTTGATTTATGGTCCTTGCGGACGAATCCTTTCATCGAAGGGACTTAGTAAATTTGTCGTGGACTACGTACAGATGATTCAGACGAATGCGGAGCGTCTCAACAACCTGATTCATGAGTTGATCGAATTTCGTCGGATTGAAACGGGAAACAGGGAAGTGCGGGTTGAATCATTGAATGTGTCTTCCATTGTGAAAGGAATAGCCAAAACGTTTGTTGAAATGGCTAAATCCAGAAACATCACTTTCTTGAGCAAGATACCCGAGCAGGTGATGTGGAACTCGGACAAAGGGTTTCTGAATACGATTATTATTAATCTGATTTCTAATGCCTTTAAATATACTCCCGACGGACAAAGTATCAAGATTGAAGTGGATACGAGCGGGGAAAACATGCTGACTCTTCGTGTAGCGAATGAAGGAAGTACCATCAAGGAAAAGGATTTTCAGTATATTTTTAATCGGTATGCCATTTTGGATAATTTCGAGAATCAGGATGAAAAGAACTTTTCACGGAACGGACTGGGGCTAGCCATCTCTTATAATATGGCAAAGTTGCTGAATGGTACGTTGAAAGTGGAAAATACTCCTGACGGATGGGTGATGTTTACACTAACCTTGCCGGTCGTGGAACTGACTACCGGAGTGGTGGAAACCAAGCGGCTCACAGCGGAATACATCCCTAAGATAGATACTCAATCGATACTGAAACTTCCCCAGTATGAGTTTGATAAGATGCGTCCTACGCTTTTGGTTGTCGATGATGAAATCGAAATGCTATGGTTTATTGGAGAAATCTTCTCGGCTGACTTCAATGTGGTAACCTTGCAAGACCCTGAACGGCTGGATCAGGTGATGAATGAGGTTTATCCGAATGTGATTATCTGTGATGTCATGATGCCGGGAATGGGTGGCATTGAACTGACCAGGCGGATTAAATCGGTGAAAGAGACGGCGCATATTCCTATTATTGTGGTTTCCGGACGACACGAGATGGAACAACAGATGGAAGCCCTTTCTGCCGGTGCGGAAATGTATATCACAAAACCGTTTAGTGCGGAGTATCTTCGTATTTCTGTCTGTCAGGTGATAAAACGGAAAGAGGTGTTGAAAAATTATTTCAGTTCGCCGATCAGTTCTTTTGAAAAGTCGGACGGGAAGTTGACGCATAAAGAGTCGAAGAAGTTCCTACAGTCGGTTTTGAAGATTATCAATGATAATATAACGAACAAAGATTTGACTCCACGTTATATCGCCGATCGGCTGGCAATCAGTCCCCGGAGTCTTTATCGGAAGATGGAAGAGATAGGAGAGGATAGCCCGACCGATCTGATTAAGGAATGTCGTTTGCACATAGCGAAAGATTTATTGCTGACCACTAAAAAGACGATTGATGAAATTGTATTCGATTCGGGATTCTCGAACAAAGTTACTTTCTTTAAGGTGTTCCGTGAAAAGTATGAGTGCACGCCAAAAGAGTTTCGGATGAAACATTTGGAAGAGGTTCAGCAGTAGCCTGTGGCGGGAATTTTTAAAGAAAAAGAAGAAGTAAATATCCGTGTTAATATAGTAAATATCCGTGCCAAAAGGTAAAAAAAGATAGTTAATTTTCTTTTGGTAGAGTTTAGTGATTTTATCTTTGTCTCATCGAAGTTTTTAAGTAGATAAACTTGAAAAGTATTAATTTATTAATCTTTAATCTAATGAAAAGGAAACTTAGTTTTTTATTTCTTTCAGCATTGACCATTCCATTTTTTATGGTATCGTGCAGTGATGATAAAGAAGAACAGGAAGTGAAACCGGCAACAGATCTGGTTGTCGATAATAATTCGGTGACACTACTACAAGGAGACGAAATTACGGTGAGTATCACCTCCGGTAATGGCGATTATTATGTGAAGCCATTTGATGAAAACGTGGCGACGGCTACAATCAATGGTAATAAGGTGACTATTAAAGCTACCGAAAATAGCCAGTTGGAAGAAAATAACCGTACGGAAACTACTATATTAATAGTAGATGGACGTAAGAAAGTGGCTAGAGTGCTGGTTCGGGTAGCAAAACTCTGGGATTTGACGGTAGATGCACCGGAAGAAGGTTTTGACCTTTTTATCGGTGAAAAGAGACTGGTGAAGATTTTGACCGGTAACGGAGATTATCAGATTTTCATACCGGAAGGTGCTGATAAGTTTTTGGAAGTGGGTGAACTATCCGGACAAGTTATTCCGTTGACTGCCAAGTTCGAGACTGGAGCCGATCCGGTAAATATTACGATAACAGATAAGAAAGGTAAGACAATCACTATTCCTGTGGTAGTGAACATCGTGGATCTGACACTGAAAAGTAATGAAGCCACTTTTGCCGAACCGGATGCCGAATCTCAATATATCTCTATTGAGAGAGGTAATGGCGGATATAGTTTCACTTATCAGGTGGGAGACGGCGAGCCTACTACGGATGCAACGATTGTGGAAGCTACTGAAAAAGAGAACCTGATTACCTTGAAACCCAAAGCTAGAGGTGATGTGAAAGTGATTGTGACAGACCAGAAAGGTTCTGTGGAGGAGATTTCGGTGAAAGTGAATCCATATAACCTTAAACTGGAAAATGAAGCAACTTCTTTAATCATCGGTGGTTATGAGGCATCTACAGAAATAGCTATTACCAGAGGAAATGGTGATTATAAGTTGGCACAACTCACAGATGATAATAAAACCTATTTGAAAACCGCAGAATTGATTACGGAAGACGGGGCTACCAAGTTAAAACTAACAGGAAAGAAGCTCGGGGCTACCACACTGGAACTGTCTGATGCGGCAGGTCAGAAATTGACGTTACCAGTTTATGTGAATCCGGTATGTTATCGTATGGAATATGACGTATGCTTTGAAATTGATATTAAAAAGTATGCCGAATCACATTCAGAGGTGAAAAGTATGAATCAGCTTACTTTTGAGGTTGTGTTCTACCCGACTTATACTCGTTCTATGCAATCGTTTATAGGTTTGGAAAGTGTATTCCTGCTTCGTGCAGAAGCTAAGGATGTGAATCCGCGTTTTGAAATAGCCACTAAAATTAATGGTAAGAGTGATCCCCGTTTCCGTAGTCAGCAAACTATTTATTGCGATGATTCGGAAGGTGGACGTAAGACTCCGGGTAAATGGTATCATATAGCCATTGTATATGATGGAACGAAATCAAGTACTAAAGAGGCTTATAAAATGTATATAAACGGGGTGAGAGAAACGTTGACTCCTGCAGATAACTCTTATGAGGATTGTGCCCCTAATTCATCTCTCAATCTGACAGATGTAGGTGGAAATGATAAAGCACTGTTGATTGGACGTTCCGGAGATTCATATCGGGTAGGATATTGCAAAGTTTATCAGGCACGGATGTGGAAGAGAGCGTTGGACGAAAGTGAAATTAAAGCGAATATGTGCAAAATCCTTAATGCAGAAGAACACTCTGACTTGATGGGATATTGGGTATTCTCGAAAGGTGTCGGAGGTACTACAGTTTTTGAAAATTGGGGAAATGGCGGCAGCGGATTGGATGCGCAAGTTTGTTTGCAGAATATAAGCGAAAATAAACCTGCCTGGGGAGCGGAACTTCCTGCAACTTATAATGGAGATAAGAGCCGCTTTGAACCAATTGAATGTCCTCATTCATACTAAAACTAGGAATATAATAATATGAGAAACAATATGATAACAAAAAAACTAATCAAATTTGCCCTGCTGTTTTTTCTTATCGGACTGACGGCTTGTGACAATAAACTGAATCCGGGATTTGATCCGGATGATTATGAACCGATTGTTCCGCCTGAACCTGTTAGAACAATGGATGCAATGGCTAGTGGCGAGCGAGTAGTACTTTCGGGTGCTTCGTTGACGGATATTGTTCTGAAATGGACGCCTACCGAGAAACACGGAAATACAGTATATCGTTATGAAGTATTGATTGATACGATCGGGGGAGACTTTACCAAACCGGTAGAAACGATCTTTTCTGACAATAACGGTTTGGAATCACAGTTGACTTTAACCCATTATCAGGCAAACACAATAGGTAAACTGGCTAAATTCCGTTGCAATACCAACGGCACACTGCGTTGGAAGGTGCGTGCTTATTGCGGATTGGATCAGGCTCTTAGTAGTCTGGAAGGTTATTTCGTAATTTTTATGATGGACGGCATTGATGATATGCCTTCTGAAAACGAGCCGGTTTATATCACTGGCGTGGGCACGGAAGATGATGGTGATGAAGCGGAAGCACAACAAATGCTCCGTCAGAATGAAGGAATCTATCAGACTTTCACTCAATTGAAAGCCGACCAGCCATTTATATTTATGTCTACTGTAGAAGGTCGCAAATGCTATTATTATGTAGACGACAACGGAGTGTTGCGTGAGCGTAATGATGGTGAAGACTATACAGTTACGGTTCCTCAATCAGGCATCTACCGGATTACCATCAATATGGGTGAACAAACGATCAGTTACGATGAAATAGGAGCTGTATATCTTTATAACCATTCGGGTGGGTATAGACAGGATTTCAACTATCTGGGATATGGCAAATGGGGTGTGAAGAATTATACTGCCCGGAAACAAACGGAAAGTTGGGCAGGAAGCGGTGAAACCCGTCATAGCTTTAAGATGGAAATCAACGGAACAACCTACCGTTGGGGACATAAGGAGAAAGATAAAGGGCAACCGAATCTGACTACCGACAACAGCTATTATAATTTATATCAACTGGCATTGGGCACAGATCCATGGGATTACAGTTTCCGTTTCTGCGACGAATTACTGCAATGGGGCGAAAAGCAGGGAAATGTCTATTATGCTACGGTGAAAACCGATGTAACCCTCTATTTCAATGCAGAGTTTGGAACGTACACCCACCGTTGGGTAGCTTCGGAAACGAATGAAGATTAAAACTGAATAATAATATGAAGAACTATATAGTATCATTATCAAAAAGAGCTTTGTTGTTAAGCGGTGCACTGGCAATATTTACAGCTTGTGACGACGGCGATCTGGGAGACATCTACAAAGGTAATTCATCCGGTGAATATGTGTCGGATGTGAACTGGACAGATGCAGCCGACAAAAGTACGGGAACTTATATCAAATATTTCTATGAGAATGCCAGCGGACGGGATACCTTTTGCGGAAGCATTTACTGGGAAAAACCGAATACACCGGAAACCGGAGAACCGGCAAGCACGGGCGGTAGCGGCGGATGGTCGCAGGGACATGCATTGGACATCGTGATCGATGCTTATATCCGTCACGCAAACAATCCCGAATATCAAGCTCATTTGTATGAAAACATCATGAAACCTTTCCTGCCGGCTTTTGATGACTGGAATGAACATTGCGGTTATGGTGGCAAAGACTTCTGGAATAACTTCTATGATGATATGGAATGGATGGCACTGTCTTGTCTGCGGGTTTATGAATTGACTGGCGATCAGGATTACTACAGTGCGTTGATGAAGATGTGGAACCATATCAAGGGAGCGAAGAATGACTATAAAGGGGTAGGAGGAATGGCATGGAAAACGGATGCGCCGGCTTCACGTATGTCTTGTTCCAATGGTCCCGGTTGCCTTCTGGCTATGAAATTGTATCAACTTACCGTTAAGGAGGCTAAAGATGGCTGGGAAGAGCAGGCTGCTTATTACCTGAACTTCGCCAAAGAGGTATACAACTGGATGACGGCTTATCTGTGTGATATTTCCACCGGACAGGTATATGATAATCTTAGTATTAAAGATGACGGAACACCGGGAGATCCTGATAAAGTAGCCTTGTCTTATAATCAGGGAACATTTATGGCGGCTGCCCTGGAGCTGTACAACGCTACAGGTGAGGATGAATATCTTCGTAATGCGGTTGCTTTCGGCTCTTACCAAGTGAATAAGAAGATGGATTCCAACTATCCGGTATTCAGTGGTGAAGGAAATTCGGGAGATAATCTTTTATTCCGTGGAATATTTGTTCGTTACTTCCTGGATATGGTGAAACAGCCGACTAACAGCCTTTATCCGGAAAAGACCAAGAATAAGTTTATCGCTGCATTGCGCAGCTGTTCTGATGTGCTTTGGACGTTGGCTCATCCCGAAGGCTATTATGTGTGGGAGTACGATTGGGCAAAAGCACCGACCTTCGGTAATCGTGACAACAGGGAAGATCGCCTGACAATTTCCTTGAATGCGGAAGTCCCGGGAGCAACAATGATTGAAATCCGTGCCCGTTATGAAGACTGGGTGCAAGGTAAAGCAACGGAAAAGGCCAACTGGGTCGGACCGGATTTCGGTAAGAAAGCAGAGGAATAAGATTGATTTATTACACATAGAAAATCGAAAAGAAAGATGATACATATAAAAAGAAATATTTGTCTGGTGGCTGTTTCTTGCACTCTTCTTGCAGGTATACCTTTGCAGGGTGTGGCGCAAACGGGAAGAACGGCAAAGGTGCAGGCCACACAAAGTAATAAAATAACAGTGTCGGGTACGGTATTGGACAAGACGACAAATGACCCGTTGATCGGTGTGTCTGTTGTCGTGAAAGGGGTGGCCAATGCAGGTACGATTACAGATATGGATGGTAAGTTTACATTGAAACTGCCTTATGCGGAAGCTCCGTTGGTGTTTTCTTACCTGGGTTACCAGCCGCAGGAAATTGTTCCCGGTGCAAAGAAGGAACTGACTGTCTTACTACAGGAAGATACGAAAGCCTTGCAGGAAGTGGTTGTGGTAGGTTATACCAAACAACGTAAAGAAACGATGATCGGTTCTGTTGCTACCATCACGACAAAAGATCTGACGCAAAGTCCTACTGCCAATATCAACAATGCGCTTGCCGGACGTCTGCCGGGGTTGATTGTAAACCAGTATGCGGGTGGTGAACCGGGTGTGGATCAAAGTGAATTGTTTATCCGTGGTAAGGCAACTTACGGTAACCAGAGTGCCATTGTCATTGTCGATGGAATCGAACGTGACATGAGTTACCTCGCACCGGATGAAATTGAAACATTCACTATCCTGAAAGATGCTTCCGCCACTGCCGCTTATGGTATCCGTGGTGCAAATGGTGTAATCGTTATTACTACCAAACGTGGTAAGGCAGCGGAAAAGGCAACCGTGAACCTGAAAGCCTCTATCGGTATTAACCAGCCGATCGGTTTCCCCGAATATTTAGGCTCTGCCGATTATGCAACTTTATATAATGAAGCCAGATTGAACGATGCCAAGATGACGGGCGCAGACATCAGCAGTTTGAACCTTTTCTCTCAACAGGCGATTGACAATTTCCGCCGTGCGAAAGGAGACAACTCCGATGGTTTGGGATATGACTGGGATTATTATGATTTTGCCTTCAAACCCGGTTTGCAGGAAGATGTCAGCCTCTCCATCCGTGGAGGTACGGACAAGGTACGTTATTATGTATTGGCCAATTACTTTTCACAAGGCGGTAACTACAAATATTCGAATGCCGGTGAATATGACTCGCAAACCAAGTTCACCCGTTACAACTTCCGTTCGAACATCGATATCAACATTAATCGTTATTTGAGTACCCGTTTGGATTTGGGGGCCCGTATTACCGACCGTAATGCACCGGGTACAACAGCCGGTCGCCTGATGACCATCTGTGCTACCCAGCCTCCATATCTGCCCATCCTGGTGGAAGAAAATGCGCATCCGCAGAATGAGGAATACATTCAGCAAAATCCTCGTGGAATGCTTTATGGTGACAATATCTACCGTTACAATCTTCTGGGTGAATTGAGCCGTACCGGTTATCTGAATGAAAAGAACACGTATCTGAATGGTAGTTTTGCCATGAATCTGGATATGGAATTTCTGACGAAAGGATTAAAAGCGGAAGTGATGTTCTCTTATGATGCTTCTGAAGGACGCTGGATTAATCGCAAACTGGATACTTACAAAGACGGTTATCGTGAATATCCGAAATATGCGACGTTTATGCCGATCGAAGGTTCGGATGCTTATATGGCAGGCGGACACTATACGGGTGCTTACAAAACGGGTAACAAATATGATATTGACCAGACTATTGGCAACGGATTCAGTCATAACGCTTCTGACGGACGTACTTATATACAGGCACGTTTGGATTACAACCGTTTGTTTAGCAACCGCCACGAAGTGACCGCCATGTTATTGGCAAACCGTGGTAACCGTACTGTTAACAATGAACTGGCTTATCATAGCCAGGGTATCACCGGACGCTTTGCTTATTATTATAATCAGAAGTATCTGATGGAATTTAACTTCGGTTACAATGGTTCCGAAAACTTCGCTCCGGGCAAACGTTACGGGTTCTTCCCAGCTGGTTCAATCGGTTGGGTAGTCTCTGAAGAGGAATTTATGAAAAAGGCTTCCTGGATTGACTTCCTGAAAGTAAGAGCCTCCTATGGTTTGGTAGGTAGTGACAATGTCAGCAGCCGTTTCCCATATCTGGCTTTCTACGGTGGTGGCAGTGGTTATGATTTCGGTAATAACTTTGGTACGAATGTAGGCGGTACTTCCGAAGGTAATCTGGCTAATGCGAATCTGACTTGGGAGAAAGCCCGTAAACTGAATGTCGGTATCGACTTTACTACCCTGAACCAACGTTTGGCATTGACGATAGATGCATTTTATGAATATCGTTTTGACATTATTACAGATATGAATAGTGACGGTATCATGGGATATCCGGATATTGTAGGTAAAGATGCAGCTTTACAGAATCTGGGTGAAGTAAGCAACCGCGGTGTGGATATCGAATTGAGCTGGAATGATAAGATTGGAAAGGATTTCCGTTACTATATTCGTCCGAACCTGACTTTCTCCCGCAACCGTTTGGAATATAAAGCGGAAGTTGCCCGCAAGAACTCCTGGCGTAAAGAAACCGGTAAACGTTTATACGAAAACTTCGTTTATGTGTTCGATCATTTTGTAGCCGATCAGGAAGAGGCTGACCGTTTGAACAAGATCGGTTATCAGCCGTGGGGACAATTAATTCCGGGAGATGTTGTTTATAAGGATTTGGATCGTAACGGAGTGATTGATGATGAAGACCGTACAGCAATGGGAAATCCGCGTAGTCCGGAACTGATGTTCGGTATTCCTTTCGGTTTCCAGTATAAGAACTTTGATTTTAGTGTATTATTGCAAGGTGCGACAAAATCATCTATTCTGTTGAATGGGGCTGCTGTATTTGACTTCCCGCAATTTGAACAAGATAAGATCGGACGTGTGAAGAAAATGCATCTGGACCGTTGGACACCGGAAACGGCTGCTACTGCCAAATATCCGGCATTGCATTATGGAACACATGATAACAACAAGAATGGAAACAGTAGTTTGTTTTTGTATGATGCTTCCTACCTGCGTCTTAAGAATGTGGAAATTGGTTACAATGTATCACCCAAATTATTACGTAAATTCCATGTGCAACAGGCACGTATCTATGTACAAGGTCTGAATCTGTTGACTTTTGATAAACTGGGTGATGTGGATATAGATCCGGAAACGAAATCCGGAGACGGAGCTTCCTGGTATCCTATTCAAAAGGTATTCAATTTTGGTATTGATATAACATTCTAAATAAGATAGAAATATGAAAAAGTTATATAGATTTTCAGCAATTGCTTTATTGGTCCTGCCGTTGGTCTTTACTTCATGTAGCGATTACCTGGATCGGGACGATGATGATAATATTACGGAAGCGGACGTTTTTGCCCGTTACGAAAAAGTGAACGGACTGGTTTCCGACGTATATGCGGCTGCAAAGAAAGCAGACCGTCCGCTGGTGTTCTTCGAGCACTTCAGCAACAGTGCCATTACGGACGAATGTGAAGGAACTAACGTAGAGGGAAACATTACGAATAACTTCAATAACGGTGCCTGGAACCCGAATTCTTTGCCCGGTAGTGTAGGGCAATATTGGGAAGCTCTTTATGAAGGAATCCGTAAAGCGAACCTGATTATAGAAAATGTACAGAAGTATAATACGCCCGACAACCCACAGCAGGATGGTGATCTTCGCAACCGTATCGGTGAGATGTATTTCATGCGTGGTTATTTCCACATGCTGTTATTGCGTATGTATGGCGAAGCTCCTTATATTGACCGTGTGATTAATGCCGGAGATAATATGGACTTCAAGAAAGAATCTGTTCATTCGATGGTTGAAAAGATTGTGACGGATGCGCAAACTGCTTATGGCATGGTTCCTAATAAATATGTGAAAACTTCCGAGAATTTTGGGCGTGTGGATAAGGGAGCCTGTCTGGGATTGATTTCTTTTGTTCGCTGGGTAGCGGCTACTCCGTTGTGGAACGGTGCTTCTCAATATGGATACAACTTGCGTCGTGTGTTTGAAAATGAGTATGCTTATGATGCTACTCGTTGGAGAAAAGCCAAAGAAGCGGCTAAAGCCGTTCTGGATTTCGAAGTCGGCGGAACCAAGCGTTATTCTCTCTATACGAAACATGATGCAAATGATTTCAAAGATCCGGCTGACGGTAATCTGAATGACAGCCGTGTATATGCTCGTTTGTGGGATATGTTTTATGATATGGATGCCTTTGCCAATGAGTATGTGTTCTTTATGACGAAGAGCAAGGATCAGGCATGGCAGGGTGATATTTATCCGCCCAGCCGTGAGGGAAGTTCGCGCCAGCAACCGGTACAGGAACAAGTGGATGAATACGAATATATCGTAGGTGATTATGGCTATCCGGTATATTCGGCAGAAGCCCGCAAAGGTGGCTATGATGATACTAATCCGTATGTGAAAGGTACTCGTGACCCGCGTTTCTATCGTGATGTAATTTATCACGGAGCTCCTTACCGTAATAATAAGAACGAGTCGAAAACGATCAATACGGCGAGTGGTTCCGATAAGATTGGTGCTACCAATGCAACTACTACCGGTTATTATTTACGTAAATTCCAACAGGAGTCATGGAACAAATCCGGTAACTTCAGTATCAATGCGCCCGCCATCTGGCGTCTTCCGGAGTTTATTTATATTTATGCAGAGGCTTGTAATGAATTGGGCGAGGATATCGATGAAGCTTATAAATTGGTGAATACGGTTCGTGAACGTTCTTTTATGAAACCGATGCCGCCGGAAGTAAAGACTAATCAACAGTTGATGCGTGAATACATTCAGCGCGAACGTCGCGTGGAACTTTTTTATGAAGGAAAACGTCCGTGGACTTGCCGCTTGTATCTGGAACCCACCAGTAAGGAAGAGCTAGCAAAGGAAAGCCTTTGGAAATCGAGCGGGAGTGACAATTCAAAACGTACACAGAAATACTGGGCTGCCAATAACGGTGCATTGCCCCGTTGCCAGCGAATGATTAACGGAATGCGTCCGGTGCAGGATGAGAATGGGGCCATTACGGTTGACGGTGTGAAATATAGAATGGAGCGTTTCTGCGTGGAAGAACGTACGTTCTCTATTCAGCATTATCTGTTCCCGATTCGCCAGAGTGAGTTGCAGAAGACACCGACCATTGAACAAAATCCCGGATGGTAAACCGGTAGGAATGTATAACTTTAAAAAGAAAATCAGATGAAACGAATCTATACATATATGTGTCTGTTGCTTTTGTCGGTATTATCGTTTGCCGTTACAGGTTGTGATGACGATGATGACGACGATGTGGCTAAAGACTTGATAGAGTTGATTGTGAACAAACCGGTAATACGTATCGGGCAGAATGAGGAAGCCAAAGTGAATGTAGTGGTTGGAAACGGAAACTATACCGTGAGAAGTTTCAACACTGCCATTGCAACGGCTACCGTTTCCGGCGAATTGATAACTGTAAAAAGTGGCTCACAGAATGGGGCCACTACCGTCGAAGTAATGGATGGAGAAGGAGTAGTTGCCAATATTTCTGTGAATGTAGGTGTATTTGAATTGGAAGTGAATGAACCGGAGGTGATCTTGGAAGTTGCCGGTGAAAAGCAACTGATTGTTAGCATGGGAAACTTTTCCAGCAATGATGAATTGTCTTATGAGGTGGAGGATGAAACGGTTGTCAGCATGGTTAATACAGATCAGTTCCGTCCTTTCTATACTTTGACAGGTTTGAAGAACGGACATACAACAGTGACTTTTACAGACCATAAAGGAAAACAGGCAGTGGTTCAGGTGACGGTAAATCCGATTTCTATCGATGTCTCCAACCTGACACCGAGAGTGGGAGTCAACAATAAGATCATGATTACGGTAGAAAAAGGGAACGGAGGTTATAGTCTGACAGCAGAGGATGAAGAGATTGTAGCTATTCAGCAGGTGGATGACACTCGTTTCAATTTAATAGGTAAAAAAGCGGGTATCACTACCGTGTTTGTCAGAGACGAAGCGGAACAGGAATTAAGTCTGACCGTTACGGTGGTACAGGCAGATAAAGTAGCGAACCTAGGTAGCGGTAATTACTTTAAAGTACCGTTTGAATATAATGGTACGGCAGATGAATCGCTAAAGAATTTGAGTACGATCACATTTGAGGCTCGTTTCAATATTGAGTCGTTGAATGGCAATGACAATGGAAATGCCCGGATTAATACGGTGATGGGTATAGAGAAGAAATTCCTGCTGCGTGTCGACGTGCATAAGGGAGGAAGCAATGATGAAGAACGTTTCCTTCAGCTTGCTGCAGATGATAAAGGTAGTATTCGCTATGAGGGCTCTACTAAGATAGAAACCAATAAGTGGTATGATGTGGCTGTGGTATTGGATAATAGTAAGAGCGGAAGCGAACGGATTGCATTGTATGTAAATGGTGTCAGAGAAACGCTTCAATTATCAAACGGTACGCCGGATGATTTGAAAGAGATCAATCTTACTTCTGATTTCTACATCGGCCAGTCTGATGGTAAACGCCGGTTGAACGGAGCTATCAGTTATGCCCGTATTTGGACAAAAGCCTTGTCGGATCAACAGATCTCCGAGCAGAGCGGCAAGTTGTTGAGTGAGGATAAGGATGGAATGGTAGCTAATTGGTTATTCAATAATGGAAATGGTAATACCAAGACATTTGTGTCCTTGGCAGGAAAGAGCTTCGAAGCAGAGGCGGCAAATATTGTTTCAAGTTGGAAAACAGATCCGATATTGGAAACAAGTACTCCTACAGAATAATTGTAAGAAGATAGGATAATAAAAAAGCCATCCCCGGAATAGACGAAAGTAGGGATGGCTTTTTTTGTAGTGTGCTTACTATTCTTCGGCAGACTATGTCCTGCATGTTGTTGGCAAGGTTATTCCTTGACAGGCTCAGCCGGTTTGTCTTTTGATGTAGTGTCTGTGACAACTGTATCATTGACATTGGCGGCGAGTGCAACCAGTGATGCCTTTGCAGGCGCGTCTTCTTTAGTTACAGTATCTTTTACTACTGTATCATTGACAACTGTTGCATTGATTTCTGTCGGGGCTGTCACAGCTTCTGCAGAACTCTGAGCCTTTACAAGGAATGAACCACCACAAACAAACATAAACATTGCTACTACTAATACTAATTTTTTCATAATCGTTTGCTTTAATGATTATTAGACATATGTTTTCAATTCTCTACCTTTGTGTTAAGGAATCGGTTATTGCTTTTCGCTAACGCCTAATTAAAGATCAAAGCGCGTGCCAAAATTAGATAATGTATGATAAGTGATTGATAAATAAGGGAATGAGGAAGATGATGCCAATTAGGATAGTGGGGAAGTATGTGTGGAGTGTGTGGAAACTGTGGCGGGGAGTGTGGAATTATTCCACACTCCCCGCCACAGTTCTTTTATTTAGGTAATCTATTTACTTAATTTCATCCGGCCAGGGACAAGGTTTACCTGTCGCTTTGAAAGTCGGTCGTTGTGCATCTACTTTTCTTAGAAAGTTGCCCAGCTCTTTAGAAAGTTTCTTCACGATGTCCGGATGCTGTGCACTAAGGTCGTTGCTTTCTCCTATATCATCAGGTATGTTGAATAACTCTTTCTTTCCTGTTCCATAGTAATAAATCAATTTCCAGTCACCGTTTCGAACGGCACAATTAAAGTTGATTCCGGGACCGTCATTTCCCCAGTTGTTAGGCATATTCCAGAAAAGACTCCGACCCTTAGCTGGGTTGCCTGTCTGTTTCAGCAGAGGGATGAAACTGATACCGTCTATCGGTTGAACTGTCTGGTAGTTCTTGACACCTGCTATTTCAAGAATAGTAGGGTAGAAGTCTTCTATCAACAAGTAGTTGTTGCATTTGCTTCCCGGAGCTACTACTCCCGGCCAACTGACAATCATCGGTTCGCGGATACCGCCTTCATAAGTAGAACCTTTACCACTGTTCAATGGATAATTCTGTGTATGCAGCTTGCCGTCACGCCATCCGGATTCGGATGCAAGTCCTCCGTTATCACTCATAAAAATGATAATAGTGTTGTTGGCTTCTCCATTCTTTTCCAGCCAGTTCATTAAATCACCTAAACTTTTATCCATTCCTTCAATCAGTGTGGCATAAGCAGCTTCATGGTCTGTCATTCCTTTTTTCTTGTACTTCTCATAGAAGCGCATATCTTTGTTCAAAGGAATGTGGATGGCATATTGCGACATATACAAATAGAAAGGCTGATTATACTTTTTCGCTTTATCCAGTGCTTTAATGGCTTCCAACGTCAATGCTTCAGTTACAAAGGTTTCCGTTCCCCAATATTTCTCTAATCCGGGAACAGACATCAGTGATACCGCTTTCCCATCTTTGGTATGTCCGTAGTTCTCTTCTCCCAGGTAACTGGCAAGTCCACCGGCCGCATGTCCGGCAATATTTACCTCGAATCCCCAATGATGCGGATCTTCCCCTGGAGTATCTATCGCTCCGAAATGGGCTTTTCCACAATGTATAGTATGATAACCGCTGTTCTTTAGCAGTTGCACGAAGGAGGTTCCTACGAAAGTATGATTAGTGCCGGACACTTGACTTACTCCATTGTAATTCCAGTCAGGGACTGCCAGAATGCTATCTTTATGGTCTGTCATTGTATTCTTTTGCAGCGTCCAGTTAGTTACTCGGTGACGTGCGGCGTTGGTTCCGGTGATGAGGCTGCACCGGGTAGGAGAACTGATACTGTTGGCATACGCTTGAGTAAACATCATTCCCTGTTTTGCTAACCGCTCCATATTGGGAGTCTCGTACAATTCGTTATAGTGTGTCTTCTGTGTCCAGAATGGGAGTGAAGTATCCTGCCATCCCATATCGTCTACCATAAAGAGAATGATATTCGGACGTTTGTCCGCGCGTTCTATTTGCATATTGCTTTGTGCTTGCAGATTGGTTACTGCGAGTGGCACAAATGCAAGGGGTAATAATGTTTTTTTATTCATGGGGGTCATTTTATTCTATGGAATATGCATTAAAATTAATAATATCTGGTAATGCGATAGATTCGGTTAAAGATAAGTTCGAGCACTACAAAAAGGAATCATTTCTCACCGTGATGAGAATAAATACTCATAGTAATGAGAACTTTTTCTCATCGCATTGAGAAAATTTTCTCATAGGCATGAGAACACTTGAGAAAATGCAAGAACGTAACTTGTTACAAATCAATATTGTATAATTTCAATTTATTATATAAAGTCTTTCGATCAATATTCAGTAATTGCGCTGCTTTACTCTTATTGTTTCCTGTTTGGCGTAGCGCCTCCAAAATATGCTCTTTTTCAGTCTCTTCATTGCGTAATGCAATGCTCGTATTGCTGGATGCAGGAGTTTCTAAAAGCTCGGTCCCCAATTCCAATAAAGTAATGAAACTGCTTTGTGCCAATAAAGTTGCTCTTTTGACGATGTTCTTCATTTGGCGCAAATTTCCCGGCCAATGATAATTCATTAAAGCTTGCGATGCTTTTGCATCGAAACCAATCAGGTGTTTATCCAGTTCCTTGTTTGCCTGATCGAGGAAGAAATTGGCAAAGAGCAGAATATCTTCTTTCCGTTCTTTCAGATCGGGCATACGGAGGGTAAATTCATTGATACGATGATAAAGGTCTTCACGGAAAGTACCTTTTTCAATGGCTTGTTCCAGATTCTCATTGGTGGCAGATACCAGACGAATATCTACCGATATCTCCTGTGTAGAACCTACCGGACGTATTTTTCTCTCTTGCAAGGCACGAAGCAGTTGTATCTGCACTTCATAACTAAGGTTTCCGATCTCATCCAGAAAGATAGTACCACCGTTGGCTGCAACGAAAGCACCCGTTTTATCTGTCAGAGCACCTGTAAACGAACCTTTCACATGACCGAAAAATTCGGAAGCAGCCAGTTCTTTGGGGATAGAACCACAATCTACGGCAATAAACGGTTTATCGTTTCGTTTGCTAAGTTGATGAATACGGTGCGCCACATACTCTTTTCCTGTTCCGCTGGAACCGTTGATAAGTACGGACATATTGGTCGGAGCTACCAGACCTACATAATTGTAGAGTTGTTTGGCTGCATCACTTTCTCCTTCCAGATAAGCACGATGATTTTCTGTTGAATCTTTAGATGAAGTAGAAGCACCTTTTTTAGAAGAAGATTTAGCAACGTTATGAGTAGCAAGACTCTTTTCAGACTGCAGACATTCAGAAATTTTCTTCAGTAATTCTTCCGGATTTACCGGTTTGGCTATATAATCACGTGCTCCCAGTTTCATTGCCTGTACGGCGGATTGTATATCCGCATAGCCAGTCATGATGATTAAAGGAATGTCCATGCCTTGTTCATTCATCCATTTCAGCAGATCGATACCTTCGTGGTCGGGTAGTCGCAGGTCTGATAAAATCAGATCGACGTTTTGGCTTTCGATATGTTTTCGGGCGCGGGCAATATTACTCACTGATGATACTTCAAAGCCCTTTTTGCCTAGCCAGGTTTTTAGCATCATTCCAAAAGTGATATCATCTTCAACGATCAATATGGAGCTCATCATGTCAGGTTTTGATTCTTTTAAGTCACAAAGGTAAGAGGATTTAGGCGAAAGTGGTATATTTGCAAACTTAAATTAAATAAAAGTGTTATGAAAAAGATTCTATTGATAATATTAACCATATCGTTTTGCGGACTTACTGCCTGCAAAACCGGAACAAAAAAAGGAGGAGACATGGATAAAGAAACGTTGGTAAAGATTGAGACAACTGTAGGAGATATCGAGGTGAAACTATATAATGAGACACCGAAACATCGTGATAATTTTATCAAACTGGTGAAGGACGGTGTTTATGAAGGCACACTGTTTCATCGTGTTATCAAAGATTTTATGATTCAGGCTGGTGACCCGGACTCAAAGAATGCACCGAAAGGAAAAATGCTGGGTACGGGAGATGTAGGTTATACTGTTCCCGCTGAATTTGTATATCCTAAATATTTCCATAAGAAAGGTGCCTTGTCCGCTGCCCGTCAGGGAGATAATGTGAACCCGAAGAAAGAATCTTCCGGTTGTCAGTTCTATATCGTGACAGGTAAGGTGTTCAATGACTCTACCTTGCTGGGTATGGAAAGCCAGATGAATGAGAATAAGATTAATGTTATTTTCAATACGCTGGCACAGAAACACATGAAGGAAATTTATAAGATGCGAAAAGCAAATGACGAAAACGGTCTTTATGATTTGCAGGAAAAGTTGTTTGCAGAGGCACAGGAAATGGCAGCTAAACAACCGGAATTTCATTTCACTCCGGAACAGATTGAAGCCTATACAACGGTGGGAGGAACTCCGCATCTGGATGGCGAATATACTGTGTTCGGTGAAGTAGTGAAAGGTCTGGATATTGTGGATAAAATCCAGCAGGTGAAAACCGACCGTAGCGATCGTCCCGAAGAAGATGTAAAAATAACAAAGGTGACAATACTTGACTGAAATATATGAAAATCAACAGGCATATTCTTGATAATGGGTTACGTCTGGTACATTCGCAGGACGAAAGTACGCAGATGGTTGCCCTTAATATATTATATAATGTGGGAGCTCGCGACGAAGATCCCGAACATACCGGTTTTGCCCATTTGTTCGAACACCTGATGTTCGGAGGGTCGGTGAATATTCCCGATTATGATATGCCGCTTCAATTGGCGGGTGGAGAGAATAATGCCTGGACGAATAATGATATAACCAATTACTACCTCACTGTACCTCGTCAGAATGTAGAAACCGGCTTTTGGTTGGAATCCGACCGGATGTTGAGTCTTGATTTTAGCGAACGGAGTCTGGAGGTACAGCGGGGAGTAGTAATGGAAGAATTCAAACAGCGATGTTTGAATCAGCCTTATGGGGATATCGGACATCTTTTGCGTCCTCTGGCTTATCAGACGCATCCTTATCAATGGCCTACTATCGGAAAAGAGTTGTCGCATATTGCCAATGCTACGCTGGAAGAAGTGAAGGCATTCTTTTTCCGTTTTTATGCTCCTAATAATGCTATATTAGCTGTAACCGGCAATATCTCTTTCGAAGAAGCGGTTGCTTTGACGGAAAAATGGTTCGGCTCTATTCCTCGTCGGGAAGTTCCTCAACGGAACCTGCCACAAGAACAGGAACAGACGGAAGAACGGCGGCTGACGGTAGAGAGAAATGTTCCTCTCGATTCTTTATTTATGGCATACCACATGCCTGCCCATTGCCATCCGGATTATTATGCATTTGATATTTTGTCGGATGTGTTGAGCAACGGACGTTCCAGCCGGTTGAACCAGCGTTTGGTACAACAGAAACAATTATTTTCGAGTATAGATGCTTATATTTCCGGCAGTGTAGATGCGGGGTTATTCCATATTAGTGGTAAACCTTCGGCAGGTGTCACCCTGGAACAGGCGGAAGCGGCAGTGCGGGAAGAACTGGAACTGTTGCAGCAAGAATTGGTTGACGAACAGGAACTGGAAAAAGTGAAGAACAAATTTGAGTCCACCCAGATATTCGGCAACATCAATTATTTGAATGTGGCAACCAACCTGGCTTGGTACGAATTGCTTGGCCGGGCGGAGGACATGGAAAAAGAGGTCGATCGTTATCGGTCTGTCACGGCTGAACAATTGCGGGCGGTAGCTCAATCTGCTTTCCGTAAGGAGAACGGAGTAATACTATATTATAAGAAACAACAAAATTAAATTCTCCCTTTTTTATAATTTATCAGTGAAAGGGGAAAGTCCCTTTGCCTGAAAATGGAGATACGTTTAGGTAACGGAAAAGTAAATGAGACATATTTATAGTACATATAAAGAGCATTATAAAGCACTAATTTTTCTCGGACTGCCGATTGTGATCGGTCAAATAGGAGTAATCGTTCTTGGATTTGCGGATACGTTAATGATCGGGCATCATAGTACGATTGAGCTGGGAGCAGCTTCCTTCGTCAATAATGTGTTCAATCTGGCGATTATTTTCAGTACGGGTTTTTCGTATGGGCTGACTCCCATTGTGGGAGGTTTGTATGGAACCCGCCAGTATGCCCCTGCGGGACAGGCTTTACGCAACAGTTTGCTGGCAAACCTGATGGTTGCATTGCTGCTGACTGTCTGTATGACTGTTCTTTATCTAAATATAGAACGTCTCGGACAGCCGGAAGAATTGATTCCCCTGATTAAACCGTATTACCTTGTTTTGCTCGCTTCACTAGTGTTTGTCATGCTTTTCAATGGATTCAAGCAGTTTACAGACGGAATTACGGATACAAAAACCGCTATGTGGATATTGCTTGGTGGAAATGTCTTGAATATCATAGGAAACTATATCCTGATTTATGGAAAGCTCGGATTGCCCGAGTTAGGTCTGTTGGGAGCAGGTGTCAGCACGCTGTTCTCGCGTATCGTGATGGTGATTATATTTATCATCATCTTTATGCGTAGTCCGCGTTTTGTCCGCTATAAGATTGGCTTTTTCCGTTTGGGATGGTCACGAGCTGTATTTGGACGCTTGAATGGACTTGGATGGCCGGTTGCTTTTCAAATGGGAATGGAGACAGCCTCTTTTAGTCTAAGTGCGATCATGATCGGTTGGCTGGGTACTATCGCTCTGGCTTCTCATCAGGTTATGCTGGCTATTTCGCAGTTTACATTTATGATGTATTACGGTATGGGTGCTGCTGTGGCTGTTCGTGTCAGTAACTTCAAAGGTCAGAATGACATCATCAATGTACGTCGTTCTGCCTATGCAGGTTTTCATCTGATGATGACATTGGGCGTTGTGCTTTCTTTGATTGTCTTCCTTTGCCGGAATTACTTGGGAGGCTGGTTTACCGACAGTCAGGAAGTGGCTGCTATGGTGACCTCTCTAATCTTCCCTTTCCTCGTTTACCAGTTTGGCGACGGACTGCAGATTACTTTCGCCAACGCTTTGCGTGGAATTTCAGATGTAAAACTAATGATGGTGATTGCCTTTGTCGCCTATTTCATTATTTCTCTTCCTGTAGGTTATTTCTGCGGCTTTGTGATGGGATGGGGAGTAGTAGGTGTCTGGATGGCATTTCCTTTTGGTTTGACGAGCGCAGGATTGATGCTTTGGTGGCGTTTTCATCACATGACGAAACTCCCCGAACCTCATCCTCAAACCTGATACTAAATACTTAAAACTTAATACTTAACCCCAATGGCTTCCTTCCGTTTTACAAAGTTGAAAATAACCGCCGGTTACACTTTGTTGCTGGCGATCCTCCTTTTCTCGCTGGTGTTTGTACATCGTTAGATGGAAGCATTGTCGGCCGCCGACGCTCAACAGAATTTAAGAACAGACAGTTTATTGACCCTTCTCCATGAGAAAGATCAAAACACGATTCAGATGTTGCGGGTGCTAAGTGAGGCAAACGACAGCCTTCTCTCTGCTTCGGAAATCGAAGAAATCATTTCCGAACAGGATTCTGTGATTACCCAGCAACGGGTACAACATCGGGTCATCACCAAACGTGACTCGTTAATCACTACTCCTAAAAAGAAGGGATTCTTCAAACGACTCGCCGAAGTGTTTTCCCCTTCTAAACAAGACAGTGCCGTATTAGTAAATACATCGTTGGAAGTAGCCACTGATACCATTCTCCAACCGACCACTTCTAAAGATTCTCTTCAGCAGAAAATCCGCATGGCTACCGAAGAAAAACGGTTGCAACGGAGGAAAACAATCCGGCGTACCAGTACAAAGTACCAGCGGATGAATACGCAGTTGACGGCACGGATGGATAGCTTGATTAAACAGTATGAGGAAGAAATGACCTTGCGTGCCCGTCAGGATGCCGAACTTCAGCAGGAAGTGAGGATGCGGTCGGCACGTATCATCGGCGGTATCGCGGTTGGTGCCGTACTATTATCGGCTTTTTTCCTGATATTGATTATGCGGGATATTTCCCGTAGCAACCGTTACCGCCAGCAATTGGAGGTGGCGAATAAACGGGCGGAAGATTTGCTGATCGCCCGTGAAAAATTAATGCTTGCCATTACCCATGATTTTAAAGCTCCGTTAGGCTCAATTATGGGATATACCGAACTCCTGTCCCGATTGACAGAAGATGAACGGCAACGGTTCTACCTCGACAATATGAAAAGTTCTTCAGAACATTTATTGAAGTTAGTCAGTGACTTGCTTGATTTCCACCGGCTTGATCTCAATAAAGCGGAAGTGAATCGCGTAACCTTTAACCCTTCCCAGCTATTCGACGAAATTTATGTCAGTTTCGAACCTTTGACCGCTGCCAAAGGTTTAGCCTTGCAATGTCACGTCGCCCCGGAACTGAACGGAAGATATATCAGT
>OJJL01000295.1_pt1 | contig 29541 bp, 23 predicted proteins | sample 1596171 | NCBI WGS metagenome assembly OJJL01 (sample SAMEA4350121, study PRJEB24818) | metagenome | biome: human; feature: gut; material: faeces | place: Denmark | collected 2013-09
CAGATTGAGACCTATGTTGAAGCAGATTGGAGTCCGAGATATGCAGTCAATAGCGGGCTATTGACAAAAATCAAGGGATTCAAGATGCGAGACAGGGGTTCAATATGGCCGGAACATACCTGCCTGCAATGATAATATTATTTCTCTATAAATTTAAAACAGCTTCTAAATCGACATGGCTCTCGCAATCATCAGAAACGACTCTGCGATTCGACTCTCAAACAAAAACATCTCGCAAACTCACAAAAACAAAAAAATACAGTAATTTTGTATGCACTTTTTACAAAAGATATGAGTTCTGAGCCTTTAAAAATCGACATAGAAAAAGTCGTCAAGGAGAAAGCTCCGAAATATGCAAAAAAAATTCCGGGATTTCTTTTTCGCTACCTTGAACGCACGATACACCAAGACGAAATAAACTACATTCTCAAAACATATAAAGACAGTACCGGTGTAAAATTCGCCGACGATTTGCTTTCTTATATGAACGTGCATATCAATGTGATAGGGAAAGAAAATATCCCGCCCGAAGGTCGTTTCATTTTTGCATCGAATCACCCGTTGGGAGCCCTTGACGGAGTTGCGCTCATTCGTTTCTTCGGACATTTTTACAGCGGAAAAATTAAATTTCTCGTCAACGATCTTCTCATGCATATCAAACCTTTGGCGCCGGTGTTTCTACCGATCAACAAGTACGGTTCCCAAGCCAAAGAATCCAGTCTGCAAATCAATAATGCTTATGAATCGGACGAGCAGATGCTCATTTTCCCGGCAGGCTTGTGCTCTCGGCTGCAACACGGGAAAATAAAAGATTTGGAGTGGAAAAAAACATTTATCGCCAAGGCCGTTCAATCTCAACGAGACATCATTCCTATCTACTTCGAAGGACGAAATTCCACTTTTTTTTATCGATTTGCGCAAATACGTAAATGTATCGGATTAAAATTTAATATAGAATTGATATATTTGCCCGACGAAATGTTTAACAGCAAAAACAAGACATTCGACATATACATTGGCAAACCTATCCCGTGGCAAACTTTCGATAAATCGAAAAGTTTGCAAGAATGGGCCCAAATCGTTAAAGAAAAAGTCTACCAGATAAAAAAGAATCAATAGCATGGAACCCATTATTGCGCCCGTTGATAAAGAACTTATCAAAGCAGAACTAACCCCGGACAGATTTATGCGGGATACTCGCAAGGGCGGAAATAAAATATATATCATCGATTGCAATAATGCTCCCAATGTTATGAGAGAAATCGGGAGGTTGCGCGAAATAGCATTCCGTTACCCCGGAGGCGGCACTGGATTACCGCTCGACATAGACGAATTCGATACTATGGACCCGCCTTGCCAACAACTCATCGTATGGAATCCCGATGCCGAAGAAATCATAGGAGGATACCGTTTCATCGTAGGAGAAAATATTCGTAACGACGAAATGGGGCGACCCCGTATCGCAACATCTCATTTGTTTGAATTTTCTCAGAAGTTCTTACAGGATTATCTGCCCCATACAATCGAGTTAGGCCGTTCTTTCGTTACGCTCGAATACCAATCTTCGAGAGCCGGAGCGAAAGGATTATTCGCTCTCGATAACCTTTGGGACGGATTAGGAGCGCTGACCGTAGATTATCCTCAAATAGAATACTTTTTCGGGAAAGTAACCATGTACCCCACTTACTCTCAAGAGGGGCGAAACATGATACTCTATTTTTTGAACAAACATTTTCCCGACCCCGATCGTCTCGTTTGGCCTAAACACCCGTTACAAACCGACACCGACGAAGAAAAAATGAGCAAATTGTTCATTTATGACGACTTTAAAGAAGACTACAAAATTCTAAATCAAGAAGTACGCAAACTCGGGTACAACATTCCGCCGTTAGTCAACGCCTATATGGGATTATCTCCCACGATGAAAATGTTTGGTACAGCCATTAACGACGAATTCGGGAACGTTGAAGAGTCCGGTATCCTCATCGCGATAAAAGATATTATCGCAGAAAAGAGAAGCCGATATATCGAAACCTACGATAAACTTCCGCCGATAAAAATATCATAGATGATATTATACTTAATCGGTGAATAAACATATTCGCCATGAAATATTTCCATTTCATACCTGCTGCATGCATTTTCTTGTTTTGTCAATGCGGAGGACAAGATTCTCATTTCCTGTCCGATACCAAATACATACCTGTGTTTAGCGAAGATTCCTGTCAATACATAGACCACGGAGACAATTTGCATTTTACCGGAGCATATTCCGATGCCTCCCTGTTTTACGACAATATGGCGCTAATATGCAATCAATCGGATAAAAAATGGGGATATATCGACGATTCCGGTGAACTTCAATATCCGGCGGTATATACCCGGGCAACTATCTTCAACGAAAACCGGGCTTGGGTAGTACGACCCGACGAAGCCCCTTGCGCCATAGATACGAAAGGGAGACTGCAACTAACTCTCACCCGCGCTTCGAAGGTCATGATTTTTTGTGAAGGAATGGCAGCTTTCGCCCAAAAAGAGAAAAAAGGAGAACGATGGGGATTTATCGACAAATCGGGAACACCCGTTATTAAACCGCTCTATAAAGATGTAAAACCGTTCTCATCGGGTCTTGCCGCAGTTAAAAACGAGCAAAATCTATGGGGGTATATCGATTCCAAAGGGATTGAACAAATACCGGCGCAATTCTCGTCGGCCGAGTCTTTCTCAAAAGAACGGCATGCGGTTGTCCGGTCCGACAAATCGGGACTGTTTCAAGTCATCGATACCAAAGGCGATACTTTGTGGACGATCGAATGCGATGCACTCATCTCCGACGGGAATACCTTTCGGATAAAGAAAGATAAAAAATGGGGGTGGTGCGACAACAAAGGAAACATATTTATCGAACCACGATTCGAAGACAGTGAATCTTTTGGAAACCCAGACTTGGCCCCTGTCAAAATACGAGGGAAATGGGGTTATATAAACCGTAAAGGCGAATGGAAAATAAAGCGGCAATTTTCCAAAGCATTTCCGTTTTTCGATGGCTTGGCCGTGGTACAAACCGGAACAGTATACGGGTTAATAGACCCGGACGGACATTTCCAAATCAATCCTCAATACGACCGTATTTCCGAAGACTACATTCATCAATCGATCAGGAAAGGCTCGGCATTCACACTGGTAGAAAGCGATCACGCCCGATACAAATAAAACCTTCGCAACTTATTTCCCCTCCAACGAACGGACAGATAACTCTCCCAGAGAGAGTTTCTTGATTTCGGGGGTCCCTCGATAATACACTTCACCATTTCCGGTAGCCTTTGCCGTCAATTTCTGGGTAGCATGACACCCGATTACTCCTACCCCCCGGATTCGACAGGTTACATCGCGAGCGGTTAATCTATCGGCTTCTATCTGCCCTGCCCCGGTCACAGAAAGCTCGGCTTCTCGGCATTTACCCGTCAGCGAAATTTTTCCTTTGCCGGTCAATACAGATGCTTTCACAATGCCATAATCGATTTGAGGAGCCGAAATAGAACCGTTTCCCAGTACTTTGGCTTGAAATGCCGCTCCCGATATAGGCGAAACAATCTGTATCGATCCCAATCCATTATTTTCGACATACTCCAAAGCCGTGGAATAAACGATAATAGCACCCTGCATCTGCTCTTTATCCGACGGGCCTTTATACTTAATCGTCAACTGACCTTTTTTCGATACACATTCGACATGAGAAATATCCTCGGTCGATGCCATTATCACGATAACACCGGCCGAATCGGCACTCTGACGATAAGACACATCGAAATTATTATATACCTTCATCTTATAAAAATCATCTACCGAAAGCTGTTTCACAGAAGTTTCTACTGCCTGCAATGCGGTAAGAGACATCGATAAAACCGCCAATATACTCCACACCTTTTTCATATCTCTCTTTTTTATATTTGTTCTGGTAAAATATCACATTCTATCTTATCGAGAATAGCAGTCAATTCATCGACCGTATTCGCTTGTAACATGGCTATGCGAGTATCCCTGAAATTAGGAATGCCTTTAAACAACGGCGTCGCCGCCAAATGTCTGCGAATATGCAATATGCCCCGGCGTTCGTCCAACCGAGCCACACTTTCACGCAACTGCCTCCTCAAAACCGACATCTTCTCGCGGATCGAAAGAGGAGGTAAAAGCTCGCCCGTCTCCAAATAATATTTCATCTCCTTGAAAATCCACGGACAACCGAAACTCGCCCGACCCACCATAACGGCATCGACCCCGTAACGATCGAATCGCTCTTTGGCAATTTGGGGAGTCGTCACATCTCCGTTTCCAATAATGGGGATACGCATGCGAGGATTGTTTTTTACCTCTCCGATCAAAGTCCAGTCGGCTTCGCCCGTATACATTTGGCTGCGCGTACGTCCATGTATGGTCAAAGCGGCAATGCCGCAATCCTGTAACCGCTCGGCCAAATCGACGATAATCTTCGAATCATGGTCCCAACCCAACCTCGTTTTTACCGTCACCGGTATTTTCACGGCATCGACCACGGCTCGGGTAATTTTCAACATCAACGGGATATCCCTCAACATACCGGCTCCGGCGCCTTTGCCGGCTACCTTTTTTACCGGACAGCCGAAGTTTATATCCAATACGTCGGGATTAGCCTCCTCGCAACGACGAGCCGCATCGACCATCGCATCGACAAAACGACCGTAAATCTGTATGGCGACAGGTCTCTCCGCATCCTGTATGCTCAATTTTCGCATGGTGCTGTTGATATTCCTTACCAAAGCATCGCTCGACACGAACTCCGTGTAGACCATATCGGCTCCGAATTCCTTACACATCAAACGGAAAGACTCGTCCGTGACATCTTCCATCGGAGCCAATAACAAAGGATACTTGCCAAAATCGAGATTACCTATTTTCATTCAAAATATAATATTTGAAAATACGAATATACAAAAACTCCACACTTCATCTGCCCGAAATTGTAAAAATTAACCACGCCTTACTCATAAATTAACATAGACAAACGATCCTCCGACAACAACTCGTTAGCGACTTCCAAAATATCATCGGCCGTAATCTGCTCCATCAAAGACGCAATCTCCTCCAAAGAATCGAAACGACCGTAACGGAGGAAACTCTTTCCCAAAGCCAACGCCACATTCTCCGAATGATCGGTAGAAACCTCTATCTGCCCCATAAACTGACGTTTGGCCGCAGCCAACTTCGCCGGCGAAAGCCTTTGCTCTCGAACCCTTTTCAACTCCCTTTTCACCAAATCGATACATCGCTGAGCATAACGATGATCCGTCCCGAAATAAACTGTAAAAAGTCCCGTATCGGTATACGAAGTCACGGACGACTCCACCGTATAGACATACCCTCTCTTTTCCCGGAGGCTCACATTCAACACGCTGTTCATACCCGGGCCACCCAATAAATTATTCAACAACAGTAACGGACGGCGACGTTTGTCGAACAAATCATACGCCCTTGCCCCTATAATGACATGCGACTGATGAGTATCACGGCTCACCGTCCGGGAAAAAGATTCGACAAACGGTTTCAACTCACGAGACAACTCTTTCTTAGGACGGCATAAATGACCGAAATAGCGCTCCGCCAGCCCCCTCACCCGATTGAAAGATGTCGAACCCATAAAAAAGAATACCATATTTTCGGGCGTATAATAATCCGTCAGAAAACGACGGGCGATGTCCGATGTGATTCGAGTCAAAGAATCCACGTCTCCCAAAATATTCCGGCCCAAAGAACACCCCTCGAAAAGAGATGATTCAAACTCGTCGTAAATCAACTCCGAAGGCGTATCCCGATAAGAGTTTATCTCGTCGACGACGACCTCACGCTCCTTGCACAACTCTCTCTCCGGGAACTGAGAATCTGCGACAAGGTCGCCGAGTAACTGCATGGCACGAGCCAGATGAGCGCCGGGGAAAACAGAATACACCACCGTCTCCTCTTTCGACGTATAAGCATTCAATTCACCGCCGACAACCTCCATGCGGTTCAAAATATGCGAAGCACGCCGATGAGTCGTCCCCTTAAAAATCGTATGTTCCACAAAATGAGCCAATCCGCTGTAACCCTCGTCCTCGTCGCGAGTCCCGGCATTGACAGTAAATCCGCAATACGAAACCGCCGATTGCGTCGGTCGGTAAATCAGACGGAGACCGTTCGGTAAAGTATGTGTTTGAAATTCTTCCATAAAATATCCCTGTGTTAAGGAGGTGCAAAGATAGCGCAAGTCAAGAGTAAGAACAAGTTCACTTGATTATACCGAGACGCAGCCTATTTTCGCAGCATGCAAAAATAGTGCAAGTCGAGAAGAGAAACAAGTTTATTGAGTTATACCGAATTTTCATTACCTTTGAAAGAAAAACAGAAACACATGCAAAACATTACCATTTTCTGTTCTGCATCAGACACGGTCGCTCCGATATATAAAAACGAAGCCGAAACAGTAGGACAATGGATAGGAACACACCACAAGACATTAGTATACGGAGGGGCCAACGGAGGCCTCATGGAAATCGTCGCTAAGGAAGTCCGCGACAATGGAAGCCAAGTACTCGGCATCATCACCCGGCATATCGCCGAAATGGGTCGATCCAGTCAACAACCCACCGACCTCGTCACAACCGACAGCATGGGTGAACGTAAACGGCTGCTCATCGAGCGAGGCGACATACTCGTGGCCCTTCCCGGCGGAATAGGGACTATCGACGAACTTTTCGACGCCCTCACGACAAAAATGCTCGGCACACACGACAAACCCGTTATCATCTGTAACACACAAGGCCTGTTCAACCCATTGATTCAGCAAATAGAACTGCTGCGCAAAGAAAATTTCTTGCGATACGACCGTCCGGATCTTTACCACATCGTACCGGATGCCAAAACCTGTTGCGAACTTCTCGAACGATATAACCGTTAATACCCAAAAATGAAGATATGAAAAAAAGCAACCTATACACAATGACCGGAGATAAAGGCACGACATCGTTAGTAGGAGGACAACGTACCACTAAAAACGATCCGAGGCTCGAAGCCTATGGAACCGTCGATGAACTCAATGCCCACATAGGTCTCCTTCGACAAACAGGAAATCGACCCGAAGACGATGCCCTGCTCCTCTTCATTCAAAATAAACTCTTTGTCATCGGCTCCTACCTCGCCACCGACACGTCCTTCACACAACTCCGAGAAGCCAGCCGCCTTTGTCCCGAAGACATCGCTCGGATAGAAGACCGTATCGATACATTGGATGCGACCGTTCCTCCGCTCCATGCATTCCTCCTACCCGGCGGAACCGCCGCTGCCGCCCAAGCACACATCTGTCGAACCGTTTGCCGTCGAGCCGAACGCCGCATCTGTCAAGTAGCCCAAGAAGTTTTAGTCGATGAAAACATCATGAGATTCATCAATCGTCTGTCAGACTACTTTTTTGTTTTAGCAAGATTTAACAATTACATTGCAAAACAAGACGAAATTTTCTGGGATAAAGATTGTAAATGAAAATAAATAAATTACTTTTGCGAAAATTTTATAGGAGGACTTAACGTTAAATTTTTATCACTATGTACTGGACATTAGAATTAGCATCGAAACTCGAAGACGCACCTTGGCCTGCGACAAAAGAGGAATTGATTGACTACGCTATGCGTTCCGGGGCACCTCTCGAAGTTATTGAAAACTTGCAAGAGATGGAAGACGAGGGGGAAACCTACGAATGCATCGAAGATATTTGGCCCGATTACCCCAGCAAAGAAGACTTCTTCTTCAACGAGGAAGAATATTAATAGCCTTCAGATAGGTTAAATGATTGAATATCAGCGCGATGAACAAAGATAATTTGTTTGTCGCGCTGGTGTTTTATGGTGTTATATGGTGCGGTTTGTTTGTCTAAATTGCGGTTTTTCTTCTCAAAAACTGGGTTTGTTTGTCTAAAATACATTACCTTTGCTTCTCCTCAGGAATATTGAATTGGGAGGAAAAACATATGGGAAGACCGAAAAGACTATATCCATTGGGCAAATACCGCCTTCGCACGCCGAAAGTGGTTGACAAGGAAAAAGCCTATCCTGTCGAGTTGGAATACACTTGGAACAGGCAGATAATCCGTAAGACAACGAATGTCTTTGTCAAGGTCGCGGACTGGAACCAGAACGGCAACCAGGGACGGGGTGAAATACGTGCAAGTCATGGCGGTGAATCCAAACGGCTTAACCAGTTATTGCTGGCACGTGTGGAACGTATAGATTCGCTACTTGCCGAATATAATGAAAAGCATCCTAATCAGATAACCGCTGATGTCGTATCCGGCTTTCTTGCGGACAAGCCTCTTGCGCGTCGTGATCAAGGAAAAGATTTTGTTGAATTCACATTGGAGCGTCTTTCTTCCGATTATTCAAGAAATAGAATAGGAAGGAGTCGATATGAGAACGGAAGAAGTTGCATGAATATCTTCCAGACTTTTTTAAGAGCTACCAAGCAGGCGACATGTGGAAACGATTCTATCTATGTGGGTGATGTAACACCTGAATTGTTGGATAGTTATATTGCTTGGCGTAGAGAAGTCAAACAGAATACCGATGCCACGATAAACCATTCACTGACACCGATATTGAAAGCTTGTGCTTATGCATGTGAAATGAATATCATGGAACCCGCTATAAATGCGAGGATTCAAGATATGCGTATCATTACCAAAACTTCATTATCTGAGGAAGAGAGTGAATTTGACGGTAAGAGTTTGAATAAAGAACAAATGCAGGCTCTCATGGAATATTACAAAACCTGTCAGGAACCACGCAGAAAAGAGTTTCTTGAAATGTTTTTCTTTGCTTTTCATGCTTGCGGACTGCGGGTTGTCGATGTAATGACATTGCAGTGGGGACATGTAAATTTTGAAAAGAAAGAATTGAGGAAGATTATGATAAAGACAAACAAACGCCATGTGATTCCTCTTACAGAGCCTGCTATACATATTTTGAGGCAGTGGCAAGAAAAACGTGAAGGCTGCCGCTATGTGTTTAATCTGGTAAAGGAAAATCTGGAACTTGATGATGAGGAAGCTCTTTATAAGGCTCGTAATAACGCAACCAAATGTATTAACCAGTCTTTGGCAGTGGTAGGAGAACAGATTGGGTTACCTTTCAACTTGTCAATGCATGTGGCCAGACATACATTTGCTGTGTTTGCTTTGAATAAAGGCTTGTCTATGTCTGTAGTCAGTCGTCTTCTTGGACATGGAAGTACGGATGTCACAGAGAAGGTCTATGCCCGCTTCCTTCCGGAAACACTGTCCTCGGAAGTGGCACGTCTAAAAGATGAATTTGCTTCACTTGAGATAATATAATTATCATTAATTTATAGTAGTTTGTTTTTGAACAAATAATTAAATGTGTTTTATGTTAAGAGTAATATTTTTGATTATTGGTATTTGTGTCATCATACTTGCTTTATCTTTTGTTTTTAAGAAACATGCAAGAACGATACTTTGGTCAAGTGCAATAACTTTATTCGCCGGTACTCTATTACTTATCGGAATTGGAGTTATAAATCCCGTTGGTGAGGATAAAACTGGTTCTGTAGAATTTTGGGGTGCTATCATCACTTTGATTTCCGGAGCAGCTTTAGCTTTCTGTGCGGAGAAACTAAAAGAGAAAAATAATGGGAAAATAACCGAAGTGAAAAATGGAGCACTCATTGAGGATTCTAAACAGGAGGAAAATCCTGTATGCAATGAAGGAGAGGTCGTTTTGCCGAAAATATTAGATACAGATACAGCCAGAAAAGTTTTTGCCAAGGCAATAGAAGCCGGATATATTACGGAATGTGGCAGCTTTTATAAATGGAATAATTCAAAGGTTCTTCTGGCATATATGTGTGGTAGGATATATTGTGGAGACAAACCGAATTATTCTAAAATAGAAGAAAAAACGTTCTGGAAATTCGGAAGACAAGATATGTTCCCAGATGCTGAATTAAAAGTTTTGTTTCAAATACAAGATTTGGGACAGTCAAGAGCTAATAGAAAAGATGCAATAGTCCCATTTAAATCTGAAGAAATAGATAAATTCTTTGAGTAGCAGGTGTGCTACTCTTTTTTATTCATTATCAGTAAGTTGCGATTCTAATCCTAACTTCATCCTAATATCAGTCCTAACCTATCCTAATCTATCCTAACATCATCCTAACATGTTAGTCTAACTTATCCTAACTTTTAAGCCCCTAAGGACTTACTAAATTCGCAGTGGTTACGGACGATGTGCACAATCGTACCGTGACAAATAACCCGGCTTAAGATCCGAATGTGCATAAGGAAGTTTAAGCCATAAAACTGTAGAATATGGCTGAAGTTAAATTAGAAAAAACTCCGTGCGATCGAGAACTTATAGAAAAGATTCTCGCCATATTGGAAAAGCATGAAAAATTATTGCCGCAGTTTTTGTCAGACAAACATAAATTGTATGATAATAAAACTTTGATGGCAAAATTAGGGGTGAGAGAGAAGTATCTGAAGAAGTTGCGTGACAACGGTTATCTCGGCTACTCGCGTGAAGGTGATAAATACTGGTACACGCAGGAAGACGTTGACCGTTTTCTACGCCGATTCCATTATGAAGCTTTTGCTGTTGGCGATGAACTTCCTAAACAGGAAGGAGGTAGCTATGTTTGATACTCTTCATTTGACCAACATGCTTCGTTTGGAAGTGGAAAGTATTCCGGAAACAGGTCTTCCATTGGATGCCTTTCCGGACAAAATACAGGAGATTATCCTCAACCTTGCCAGATACGAAAATTTTAATGTGGAATATACTGCGTCTATTATTCTGTCCGCCGTTGCTACTGCAATAGGTAATTCTTGTCATATCCGTATAAAGGGAGAGTGGAAGACTTGCCCTTCCCTTTATATGATGTTGGTAGGTCGTCCCGGACTTGGAAAGACTCCTCCTCTAGGTTTTATTTATAAGCCGATAAATGAGTATGATGACCGGCTGCATGAGAAATATAACGAAGAATACGATGAATATGAGAGAGCCATGTCAGCAGGTAAGCACGGTACTGACGGGGAAGAGCGGTTGCTCAAAAAGCCTAATTTTATAACTACTGTCATTTATGATTCCACTCCTGAGGCGATGATGAATATTCATCAGCATAATCAGCGTGGGATAACATTGGTAGTCGATGAAATTCTGGCTTTGTTCAATTCTGTCAAAAGGTATAATAGCAAGAACAACCTTATTGAAGATTTGCTGACAGCTTATAGTGGACAGCCTTTAAAGATTATCCGCAAGTCAGAATCACGTCCTGTTCTAATCAAGAATCCATGTATAAATGTCATAGGTTCAGTACAGACAAATATGCTGCAGGAAGTCTTCCGTACAGAATTCCTTGCCAATGGGTTGCTTGATCGCTTTCTGTTTGTCTATCCTAAAAACCGGAAGATATCCGGATGGCGACGGGAAGAAAGAAATACACTTCGTCCTGACATCATGAATCAATGGAGGACAATAATCAACAGAGTTTTCAGCATCCCTTGTATTCTTGATGACAAAGGAACAACGGTAAATCCTCGTATCCTTACAATGTCTGATGATGCGGAAGAATGCTTTTATGAATGGTATAATGGAATAATTGATGCAGTAAATGCCATTGAGGACGATGCCGATGTTGAAAGCCGCAAGATGAAACTCAACGGGCATGTAGCCCGTCTTTCCCTATTGTTCCAGGTAATGAAATGGGCTACTGATAGTGGCGATATGCAATATGTCGAACAGGATTCCGTGGAATCAGCAATCCGTATGATTGATTATTATGAGGAAACATACCGGAGGATTCAGGAAACCATTGTCACAAACAGTATTGGTGAAACGAAGGAAGCCTGGCTCTCCCTGCTAGGAGAGAGGTTTACTTCTGGGGATGCAGTTATTGCCGGTAGAAAAGTTGATATGTCCAGACGATCTGTTTATTATGCGCTTGACCAATTGTGTCGGCTTCAGCACCCTCTTATAGAGAAGCTTCAGCATGGAGTTTATCGTAAACTTATGACAGAAAACACTGATGCACCTTGCACTATTGCACTTTCATCATGTCAAGATACTGTGCAATCTTCTCAAAGTGCAAAAGTGCAGAGTGCAACAACACTAAAATCAGAGAACCATGGGTGAATACAGATTTCATTTACAGAAATACAAACCCGGAACCAAGGCTACATGTCCGAGTTGTGGTAAAAGCCGATGTTTTGTCAGGTATATTGATGAATTGGGCAGCATTATCTTTCCAAACAATGTCGGTAAGTGTGATCATGAGAACAGTTGTGGCTATCACTATACGCCAAAGGAATATTTCAAAGATAATCCTGATAAATTGGAAATGAATGTGGATAATGGTAAGTCATTACTTTCAGCCTCTTATAAGTCTGTAGATAAAACATCCGTTTGTATTACTCCTTCGTATATTCCTTCATCTTATGTGTTAAGGAGTCAGTCACATTATTCAATAAACCCTTTGTATCAATATTTCTGTCGCATATTTGGTGAAAGTGAAACAAACAGGTTATTTGACATGTATCGTATAGGAACATCTGCAAAATGGGGAGGTTCAACTGTTTTCTGGCAGATAGATATAAATGGACAAGTAAGAACAGGAAAGGTAATGTGCTATAATGCTGAGACAGGTCATCGGGTTAAAGAGCCTCAGGCTTTTGTCAGCTGGGCACATTCCGAGTTAAAGTTGCAGGATTTCCATTTGAAGCAGTGTTTGTACGGAGAACATCTTCTAAAAAAATCATCGTCTCCGGTAATGCTGGTAGAAAGTGAAAAGACTGCTGTTGTAATGAGCCATTTTATCCCCGATTATATATGGCTGGCAACAGGTGGAAAGAACGGTTGTTTCAACAGTGAAGCTATGCAGGTTCTCAAAGGAAGGGAAGTTACTCTCATCCCTGATTTAGGAGCAACTGAACAATGGAAAGAAAAGTCTGCTTTGTTATCAGGAATATGCAAACGGGTTGTTGTGTCCAATGTCTTGGAATGTACATCAGATGAAGAGCAACGCAGCCAAGGATTGGATATTGCAGACTTCTTTTTGTATTCACCATCAAAGAGACAGATACTTCGTCAGATGATACAGCGTAATCCAGCATTGCAGTTGCTCATTGATGAATTTGATTTGGAACTTATTGAATAGCAGAGGAACTTGTTCCATGGATTTATAGAAAGTCCATAACACAATAAGGACTTTTTGCCTACAGGCAATAAAGTCTGGTCATTGTCTGGCATTACAGACTGGTTAAGGAGCAAGCTCCAATAATGAATAAACACATATTGGAAAGACATTTATGAATACAGATATAAAACAGGCCATGCATGTTGAAGCTGCGAAATCATTGAATGCAGCCGAGGCTAATGAAAACGAAAGACGTTGGAATGAAACAAAAATAGATAGGAAAAATGAGGATCCTACTAACCATTATGACAAGACTAGAATGAAGTTGAATTTTGAAATAGGTCCTGATGGAAAAATATATCCGTTGGGATATCATCCGAAGTCTCTTGATGTCAGATTACAGGAAAGACTTTCTGAACTTGGATGGAAGCCATTTAAGCCTGACAGTAAGATTCAGCCGAATTGTTGTGCTCGATTCTTATTTGGCGGTAACCATGATCGTACACTTCAGATGGCTTTCGGCAGCCAGATTGTGAACCTGGAAAAGAATGCCGACAATAGTCATTTACGTAGATGTGAAGAAGTTGAGCTTTGGGCAAAGGACGTTTATGATTGGTGTTCTCGTCGCTATGGTAGGGAGAATATTATCGGATTTCAGGTTCATTTGGATGAAACTTCACCTCATATTCATGCTTTGATTGTGCCAGTGGGTGTACGCCCAAAAAGTGGACGCGAATGTGTCATGTGGTCTGCTAAATTTGGGAAAGACAGGTATGAATATGGAAAAACATTAAAGGATATGCATACTTCTTTGTATGAAGAGGTTGGAAGTAAATACGGTCTGGAACGTGGTGATAGTATTGAAGGTCGTAATGTAATGCATTTGAATAAACGTGATTATATCCGAAAGTTGACAAAAGAGGCAAAACAAGCGGAGAAGGCTGTTAAGGGATTGCAGACAATGATGAGAAAGTTGGAGTCGCAGATATCCAGCTCTCAATCACAACTTGAAGAAATTGACAAGTCTTTGGCTTCTGGTAAAATGCTTCTTCGAGAATATGACTTTCAAAAGGCTAGGATACAGAAACAGATTTCAGAGTATCAGATCAAACTTGAAGACAAGGTATGTAAGCTTCATGAAAAAGAACAAGTTTTGGGCAGATTAACCAAAGATCTTGAGATGGCAGGTTCCGTAATACAGCCATTCCGTAACCATAAAATTGATTTTGAACCGCCTCGTATTTCAGGAAAGGTTCCTTTGTTTGGTACAGACAAGTGGATTGAAACTCAGAATCAAGAGATAGCTAAACAATTTACTTCTACAATTCGTAAGTTAGAAACTCTTTATAGGAATGAAGCTGAACGCCAAGTAAAGGCTGCACAACATAATGTATTGGCAGACTATGGCGAACTTAATCAATTGAGAAGGGAAGTTAAGATGTTGTCTGAAAGTAATGATGGTTTGAAATCAACTTTGGACACAATACTTGACCAATTGTCTGTTCCATCTTTCCGTTCTCAAATATTTGCCATTGCTGATGCGCTTTTAGGGGGAACACCGATTACTGTTTCTTCCGGTGGAGGTGGTTCTACTTCCGATCTTCCATGGGATGGACGTAAGCCGGATGAGGAGGAAGAAACATATCGTAGGAGATGTTTGTTGTTTGCGGTAGGGGTGGTGAAGAGGCAGAATGGAATAAGGAGTTATAGAAGGTAAGATAAAGAAAATCTTAGTCTTATTATTTTATTTTGTTGGCAAAATAAGCTGTTATTCCTATTTTTGCAAAATATTACGGTAGAATTTATCTGCCGTAATATTTTGAATTTTAAAGCATATGAGAAGACTATATACATATCCGGCAAAACCATTTGTTAAATGGGTGGGAGGTAAAACGCAACTTCTTGACGATATAAAGAAGGCTTTGCCTCGTAATTTATCACAGATAAATGATGTGACTTATATTGAGCCATTTGTTGGCGGAGGAGCTGTTTTATTTTGGATTCTGCAAGAGTATCCGAATATAACTAAAGCTATAATCAATGATATAAATGAAGAATTAATTTGTACATATCGTGTAATAAAATCAGATGTTGAAAAATTGATTCTTGAGCTGACACGAATTCAAACTGAATACCTTGCACTGAATGACGTTGCAAGAAAAGATTATTTTTTATTACAACGTGAACGTTATAATGAAAAAAATAATTCAGATATTGAAACTGCTGCATTATTTATTTTCCTGAATCGAACTTGCTTTAATGGATTGTACCGTGTAAATTCTAAAGGAAAGTTTAATGTTCCACACGGAAGATATACGAATCCTAAAATTTGTGATGAAGAAACGTTGAGAGCTGATTCTGTTGTTCTACAACGAGTTGAGATTCTTTGTGGCGATTTTGCACAAACGGGTAAATATGCAGATAATAATGTCTTGTATTATTTTGATCCACCATATCGTCCTTTAACAGAGACTTCTGCATTTACTTCTTATGCAAAAGATGGTTTTGATGACGCTGAACAGACACGTTTACGCGATTTTTGCGAGCAGATAGCAGCACACAAATCTTTATTTGTGGCAAGTAATTCAGACCCTCAAAATATAGATAATGGAGATGATTTTTTTGATCATCTTTACAAAAGATTCTCAATTAAACGAGTTTCTGCTGCGAGGATGATAAATTCAAAAGGAAATGGGCGTGGAGCGATTTCCGAAATAATGATTTCTAATGTTGCCAATGCTTACTGATATGAGAGACTTTGATACATGGCTAGCTGGTTTTAGACCTTCTATAGCTGATTATAAATATTACGTTGATTTCGATAAGGTTTTCAATAATGTGGAAGTTATTAAAATTCCACTCAATATTTTGAATTCGCTTATAGGTTCCAAGAATATAGAAAATGAATTCAGAAATATTTTGGAACAATATCCAGAAACTCTAAGATGTATTCCTATTCTTTTGGCCAAGCGTGAACTTGACATTATGGCTATGGATGAAGAGGGGCAGATTGATTTTCATTTTGACAAGCCCAATTGCACGAATGAAGATTATGTCAAATTCATGCGAAAGACTGGTCTTTTTGATTTGATGGAGAGTCATATTGTCAACAATCTTGTTGATTACGTGACGGGGATAGAAACGGGACTTGACTCAAATGGACGTAAGAATCGAGGTGGCCATCTTATGGAGAATCTTGTAGAAGGCTTTCTTTGTAAAGCTGGACTTGCGAAAGGTGTTGATTATTTTAAGGAAATGTATATTCATGAAATTGAGGCCAAATGGGGAATAGATCTGTCTTCGATCTCTAATAATGGTGGTGCAGAGAAAAGATTTGATTTTGTCGTAAAAGGAGAGAATACCATTTATGGAATAGAAACTAACTTTTATACCAGTAGTGGTTCCAAATTGAATGAAACGGCACGTAGTTACAAAACTATTACCATGGAAACCAAAGATTTGGGATATTTTAAATTTGTTTGGTTCACCGATGGTTGTGGTTGGCGCAGTGCAAAGAATAATCTAAAAGAAACGTTTGATGTTTTGGAGCACTTGTATAATATAGCAGATCTTGAAGGTGGAATAATATCAAAAGTACTTATTTAAATGCCAGTTGCCTATTATAAGTCAGAAAATAGAGACTTTACTCTTCTTAAAGGAGATTGTATTGAACTTCTGAATTCGTTTGATTTCAAGTTTGATATGATTTTCGCAGATCCCCCTTACCATCTTTCAAATGGAGGCATAAGCGTTCAGAGTGGTAAAATGGTTTCTGTCAATAAAGGCGATTGGGACAAGTCCAAAGGATATGAAGAAGATTATCTATTTGATAAAGCTTGGATTGCAGCCTGCAGGAACAAACTAAAAAGTAATGGAACTATTTGGATAAGCGGGACTTATCATAATATTTTCTCGGTAGCTAGATGCTTAACAGAATTAGGCTTTAAGATATTGAACTGCATTACGTGGGAGAAAACAAATCCTCCCCCCAATTTATCTTGTAAATATTTCACCTATTCTGCTGAGTATATCCTTTGGGCTCGTAAAGAGCCCAAAGTTCCCCATTTCTTCAATTATGAGTTAATGAAAAAGATCAATGGAGGAACTCAGATGCGTGATGTTTGGCGATTACCAGCTATTGCACGATGGGAAAAGTCTTGTGGTAAACATCCTACTCAAAAACCATTGTGCGTTCTGTCACGAATAATTCAGGCTTCAACTCTTCCTGATGCATGGATTTTAGACCCATTTACTGGTAGTAGTACAACAGGTATTGCTGCAAACCTATTAGGTCGTCGTTTCCTAGGAATAGATCAAAATGGCGAATTCTTGGAACTGAGTCAAGCTCGCCGAGAGGAAATAAACGACATCTCAAAACGCACTTTGTATTTGGAGAAACTTCAAAAGCAAGCTCAATTATTTGAAGAAAAGGAAATATCTGTTCTAAGTGCTCCTATAGCATTGTATGGGCAGGATTTGCCATTTTAATACTCACGATGCTTAATTGCGAGATTAAGTAAATTTCTGTAATTAATCTTGCCATCCATGTAATCACGTGTCATTTGTAATTGTAGCTTAAACTGATGTGCTCCAATTGTTTGTTTTTCGCAAATGCAGAATAATTCAAGAATTATGGCTATACCATCCATTGAGAATGTGCCAGGAACTTGAACATGAGAATATTTACCTCCTATTGTTTTTATGGACTTCGGAGTGTATGAAGCTCTATCAGCAATAGAGTTAAAAGGTTTACAGTTATCATAAAATGCGATAAAATAATCAAGTAACTCTTTTACCTCATTGGGATATTTTTGTGCTTTTATAAGTAAATCAACAACCCAGTCAACATGAGGCAATTGAACAGGTCTTGCTTCTGGGTCATTATTGAGATATTTGACACGAAAATCTAATTCAGGATTGTCTCCACGATTTCCTTGAAATATGGCAATGATAGTTCCATCTCCAGTTATGAATGTATGAATTGCTTCTGCATATGGCTTTAGTTGAAGCATTTTGCCATTTTTATAGTAATTTTTGTTGTACATTGTTTGTCTTTATTTTTCTATCAATTCTTTAATATCAATTTTTAGAGCTTTAGCAATTTTCTCAATGTTACAGAGAGTGATATTTTTCTCTGCACGTTCAATCATTCCTATATAAGTGCGATGTAGACCAGCTAACTCCGCAAGTTTTTCTTGGGATAGTCCTTGGCCTATTCGATGTTTTTGTACATTCTTTCCAAATAGAATCAGGATGGGTTCTTTACTCATTGATTAATGCCTATAAATTCTACTTTAGTTATCAGATGCAAATTTATTGATGCTAACTAAAGTCATCAACATACTATAGTTAGCAACTGAAGTTTTTGATTTAAATAGACTGCCAGTTATGCATATTTGATGTGCTGACATATTGGCAGATTTTTTTAGTTTTGTTTTATGTGTGGTACAAATTGACTTAGAATTTTCTAATGGTATATATTTTGTTTATCTTTATCATCTTTCTTGATACAATTATAAATGTCAGGAAATGTGTAGTTAACGTCTTTAAGAGACATAGTATTAACCGCCTTTGGGCATAAAAGTGATTAGCTTATGAAAAAATTTCAAAAGCCTCAATTGGTAGCTCAAGGTTCTGCACAAATGGCAGACTGCCGTCCAAATAAAAGACCGTGTGGCAGACCTTGCAATCCTCCGGGACCTGGAGGACATCGCTAAATTGTTTCTCAGATGATGCAACATCATCTGAGATATTAAATTTTATTATTTATGAAGTATTATAGAATAAATCAAAACGTACTTTTTCGCCATTTTGGAGATTTCGGTTATATAACAGATAATAGGAATTTTGGTTATAATCTATTGGGAAGTAATTTTACTCTTGGTGATGAAATTATTTCTGAAACTGGTGCTGATATTGTATCTTGTTTAAAAAAGACGCCTCTTTCAATTGATGAAATAATGAATAAAGTTGTCGAAATTTTTGAACCAGAAACAGAATTAAGATCTAGTGTGATTGAATTTTTAGAACTTTTGTGTTCAAAAGGCTTTATTCTTAGTGGAGACTCTGTTGAGGAATGCTCGAATTGTGACGCTATCACGAGAAATGATAACCAAAGATTAGCGGAGGACGATTCAAATACTATTGATACTCAAGAGTTCTTGTCAAAATATTATAAAGAACGACCTTTTCCTACAAGTATTCATGTTGAAATTGCAAGTGAATGTAATGAGCGATGTATTCATTGTTATATTCCACATGAATTTAAGCAGGACTTAATGGATGAAAACTTGTTTAATTTAGTTCTAAGTCAAGCTATAGAATTAAATTTATTACATATTACTATAAGCGGTGGGGAGCCTATGCTTCATCCTCGTTTTATTGATTTTATGAGAAAATGTAGGGAAGCGGATATGTCCGTTAATATTCTTTCTAATCTTACATTACTTAATAATGAGATGATTGAAGAAATGAAGTTGAATCCATTGTTAAGCGTTCAGACCTCTATTTATTCAATGCAAGAGAATATCCATGATGGTATAACTCATCAGAAAGGAAGTTTAAATAAAACTGTTGCTTCAGTTATTAAGTTGATAGAGAATCATATTCCTGTTCAGATAAGTTGTCCAATACTTAAAAATAATGTCAATTCATATCGGGAAGTTAAGGAATGGGCTGTTAAACATAATATATCAGCAGGCATTGATTACTCAATTATAGCACAGTATAATCATAATAAGAAAAATATTAATTGTAGATTATCAATAGAAGAGTTAAAGAATTTTATTTCAGAACAATTTAGCAGTGATTCTTTATTTAGGGATGAAATAGAAAAAGAAATAACTGAAAGAAGAAAGAAGACAGGCGATGATTATATTTGTAGTATATGTAATTCTTCTATTTGTATAGGGCCAAATGGGAATGTTTTTCCTTGCGTTGGATGGTCAAGTAAAATTCTAGGTAATATTAAGTCCCAAAGCCTTCAGGATGTGTGGATGAAGTCTGAAGCAGTAAAACAATTGAGGGCAATTAGGTTTAAGGATTTTGTAAATTGTAGAAATTGTAGCTCAAAAGATTTTTGCACCATATGTATGGTGAGGAACTCTAATGAAAGTTCTTCTGGTGATCAATTTGAGTTAAATCAGTATTTTTGTGATATGGCAAAAATTAAAAAGGAGATTTACAATGGTTGTTAGAAAAATGTTGAGTCATATTCATTTGTTTGTCTATCATCCTTCACCGATCGCTTCAGACCGTCTTAGATAGCGTAGTTTGTTTGTCTAAATAACGATGTAATTTAGACAACTATTTGAAAATAAGGATAAAACAATTTCTTCAACGAGGAGGAGTACTAACTTTTTTAGAACAAATAGTAATAGTATTGTAAATCAAATTTTATAGAAAAGCCACCTGATTCCTCAGATGGCTTTTCTTGCTTTCACGACCTAAAAAATATAATACAATTCACGTAATATTTTCAATCCAAACTATTCCAATCTTGTAAATAAAATAGTTTATCATTTGTATGGGAGAGCAAGCCATCTATTCAAACAAAAACTCAAACCAATAATTACATCGCTCGAAGATTTTGTTGCCCCGTTAATGCCGACTTTTAAATAAGGTATTTTTAAACCCTCCCTGCTATCCTCTTTGCCATCTAAAAACACGACTGTAATAATTTGACAATTACAGTCTTGAATAACTATCATGGAATTTCAACAAAAAAATACCAGCAGAATCATTTCTCTTTTTCAAAGAACCCACCCATTAAATAAGCACATATTAAGTTAAAATCTTAATCCGTTTTACCCATTTATTCCACAAATTTTCCTAACTTTGCCTTATTGAATAGTACCTGCATATATAGCGATTTATGCACACCGCTATAAAGTATCTGTTTTTATAATCGCATGAACATTATCATCACCCCTCGACAAGAGGCAAAACCATGAAAAAATAAAGTGCTTATGAAATCCTACCGTACAATGTGTAAGAAAACTTGGGCTGTTATACTTGCGATAGTCTGCCATCTACCCGCTGCATGGGCGACAAACGCTAACGAAATCGAACTCATTCCGAAACCCATTCACGCAGAACGGACATCGGGCAATTTCCGGCTTTCCCCCAAATCCACGATCGGTTACGATGCCGCTCTTCAAGGACAAGCTGAATACTTACAGCAAGTGCTCGGTCAATCCTCCGGCTGGGACTTGAAACTGAAAAAAGATGCCCGCAAAGCCACTATCCTCTTGACATTAAACCCCGAAAAAGTAGATAAACCGGAAGGCTACCGATTGGACGTAACTCCCAAAGGAATCTCATTGACCGGCCGGGACGCAGGCGGCATATTCTACGGCATACAAACGCTGCTGCAACTCTTTCCTCCCCAAGTGTACAGCGACAAACGGCAGCATGGAGTAGAATGGATCGTCCCCGCCGTAACGATATACGATGCTCCCAATCGCCCCTGGCGAGGCATGATGCTGGACGTGGCTCGTTATTTCTACGACAAAGAGTTCGTGAAAAAATACATCGACATGATGGCCATGTACAAGCTAAACAAACTGCAATTCCACTTGATTGACGACTCCGGCTGGCGACTGGAAATCAAAAAATATCCCCGTCTGACCGAGGTGGGTGCATGGGCAGGTCCCGATCACAACCGTCTGGGAGGATTCTACACCCAAGAAGACATAAAAGAACTGATTGCTTACGGACAAGTCCGTAACGTGGAAATCATTCCCGAAATCGAATTTCCGGCTCACATTCTGTCTGCCGTCGTTGCCTATCCGTGGCTCAGTTGCACGGGCCTGCAACACGAAGTCCCCACACAACATTTCATCAGCCGCGATCTGCTTTGTGTCGGCAAAGAATCTTCCCTGCAATTTTTACGAGATGTATTAGACGAAACCGTTCGATTATTCCCTTCTTCATACATCAACATAGGGGGTGATGAAGCCGTTTACACTCGTTGGGAAGAATGTCCCGACTGCCAAAAAGTGATGAAGCGGGAAGGATTGAAAAAAGCCTCCGAACTGCAAGGTTACCTTACCAACGTCGTAGCCGAAATGATGAAAGAAAAAAATCGTACTGTCGTAGGGTGGGAAGAAATCTTTTTGCGAGGTGATGTCAAAACCCCTGTTGTCGGGCTTATTTGGCACAATGTCAGGGACACCCTTCTTGCTACGCAGCGCGGACATAAAGCTATTCTGACACCCGCCACGCACATGTATTTCGACTTCCCCGAAAGCCGTACCCCGGGAGAAGTGAAAGCCGCTACTTGGATGCCGCCTATCTCTCTCGAAAAATGTTACAGCATGGAAATCAACGACTACTCTCCCGAATCGACCGTATTAGGAGTACAAGGTTGCTTTTGGAGCGACCAATTTATTCACGGCACTGTATTGCAAGAGATAGATTATCTGAATGAAAATCGCTCCGAAAACTATGCCGAATACTTCACTTTCCCCCGTCTGTTAGCTCTTTCAGAAGTGGCATGGTGTCGACAATCCGACCGCAATTATTCCGACTTCCGTCGCCGGTTGAGTCACCATTTCAATCGGCTCGATTTCAAAAATTGCCATTACCGTGTACCGGAACCCCTCATAGAACAAATGAATCCGACTGCTACCGGTGCAATAGAATTTACATTATCTCCGGCCGTCGCCGATGCCGACATTCGCTATACCACCGACGGCTCCTATCCTACGGTTCATTCCCCCCTTTACACCACTCCGGTAACCGTTGATGACAAAAGCGACTTCCGGGCTATCACCGTAGTAAATCCCCGTCACTATTCGCTGCCCATTTATTTCGCCCCCGACTATTCGGGCTATAAACAGTACGGTGAATATACAGCCGAATGGAAACCCCTGAACGTACAGCCCTATCTAACTCCTTGGCGATTCGAATGTACAGGCAAAATATCAGGCAATGGCACATATACGGTATCGTTCATCTACACAAAAGGTGAAACCCCGTTCCGGTTAGGCGCATTGAAACTTTACAAGCGAGACGAACTCCTCGCAGAAGTTCCGCAGTCGGTTCTGATAAATGCCGATTCCCCCGTAGCGACCTACCGCTTTACCGTCGATTCCTTCGAAGCCGGTACTCCCTTTTTCATAGAAGTAGAAGCCTGCGGAGAGAAAGGAAACGATACCTCGGGATTAGTATTCATAAACAAAGTCACTCAATAACCCATAAAAAATAAGATACACAAAAGGCAGCTAAGCTGCCTTTTGTGTTATATAACATTCGATCGAAATACAGACCGATTCTTCGAAAAGACTATCTTTGTAAAAGAAGATATCATAAAATAATTTTATACCACGTAACACAGAAATTTTTATCATCATGGCAAAAGCGCATATTTTTATCAGTTACGCCCACGAAGACAAAGAGTGGGTACTGGAAGGCCCGGGAAACATTCATCTGATACCTCGAATTAGACGACACACGAGTCCGGATGCAGAAATATGGTTCGACGAAGGATTGGTTATCGGTGAAAAATGGGACGAAGAAATACACAATCACATCGTTCAATCACACATTGCCATTTTGCTGATTAGCGAAAGTTTCGTATCCTCGGATTATATCGTAAACAAAGAACTCGTTTGGATCAAAGAGCAAGTAGAAAAAAACGATATGAAAATCGTTCCTCTACTTATCGGAAACATCACCGAAAAATCGAAACGAATAATCGACTGGATATATCAAAGGCAAATACACCCTTCCGAGACACAACCGCTTTGCAACTATCTCAACGATAAAGCGCAATGGGACCACATGATTACGAGCATATTGAACATCATCGATGCCAAAATCGACCAAGTGCTCGAAACTCTTTTGCTGAACGAAAACACCCGGCAAGCCGGATATTCGATTAAACCGACTGTCACGCCCGACAGTAAAACAGTTACTGGAAATATCGAAAACCGAGACACGAAAATTACCGATAAAACGACAGCGGCACACCCGACAGGAGTAAACCCCGCACTTTATCAAGAAGCCATCAGACTATACCGGAATCACAAATACAAAGAAGCATCGGATATCCTTCTGAAATTAGCCGCCGCAAACAACACCGAAGCTCAAAATCTCCTTTGCGACATTCTTTGTAACAAAGTAAAAGGGTATCAACTATGGCCCGGAATTTTAGAAACATTCCTACCCTACGCCGAAGAAAATCTTGCCTTCGCTCAAACCATCGTAGGAAAAGTCTACTATCGGGGAAAACTGAATGAGCGCAATTACGAAAAGGCTTTCGACTGGTTCTCCAAAGCAGCCGAAAGCGGGAATTCATATGCCCAATACTTGTTAGGTAACATGTATGAAAACGGGACATTCGTAGAACAAAATTACGATACAGCTCTCTCCTATTATAAAAACTCGGCAGCACAAAACAACATCATGGCCATAGGAGAAATGGCATACATGAAAGATAATGGTTACGGTATGCCCATGAATAAGGAAGAAGCCGAAAAAATATACCTCCAACTGGCCGAAGAACGCGACGACGAGTGGTCCATGATCAAACTGGCCTATATCGAAATGGATAGAGGGAATTCCGAAGAAAGATTGAAATGGATACAAAAAGCGCTTGAAAAAGAGTATATCGATGCCTACGTAGATTTAGGCATCTTCTATCAATCCGACGAAAAATACAAAGACCTCGAAAAAGCGCAGCAATCTTATTATCAAGCGGCACAATTAGGCAATCCCGAAGGAATGAACGGATTGGCGATGATCTATTACGATATGCCGGACAATAAAGGAGACGAACAAGCGTTTCGATGGTTCTCCAAATCGGCCGACTTGGGAGACAGTCTCGGACTATATTATCTGGCTGTTATGTATGAAAACGGCTTCGGAACCAATGTCGACAAACAAAAGGCTTGGGATCTATATCTAGCTTCGGCCGATCAAAAATTCTCGCCGGCCTATCGTAAAATAGCGCAACTCATCGAAGAGGGCGAAGCACCTGCATCATTCACTGGCCGAGAATTGGAATACTATATAAAAGCTGCCGAAAGAAATGACATAGACGCTATACACGATGTCATACGATTCTTGGAGAATGATCCCGACCGGCAGAAAGAATTGTTCTCTTGGTGTCAACGAGGAGCACAGCTCAATGACGGGAAATGTATTTGTAAATTAGGAAAACTCTATTTCTACGGCATGGGGACAGAAATGGACGAATTCAAAGCGATGAACTGTTTCCGCAAAGCCGAAACGATGGAAATCCCCGAAGCCTACTATTTCTTGGGGCTGGCCTACTACGAAGCCAAAGGTGTGGTTAGCCCGAACATACAAAAAGCCGAAGAATATTTTAGAAAAGCTGCCGAAGCCGGATATTCCGATGCGATTAAAGCAATCGCCGAACTTTATATGCAGTCGGGACAAGAAAACGGATATGAAAAAGCCATCGAATATCTGAAAACGATTGCGAAGGGAGAACATGCCGACATCGCCTATGAAGGACTCATGCGAATCGCCGTAGAACAAATGAACGCTCAGGATTACGACGACCCGCAGAACAGCGAACTATATCAAAAAGCTCTCCGATTCGAAACATCGGGAAAAGAAGCCGGTATGACCGAGTCGTTAAGTAAAGCATTCCTCGATCGAGGAATAAATTTATACAATATCGAAAAATACGAATCGGCCATAGCACCCTTGCTTTTAGCAGCACAAATGGGAGAATCGGAAGCAGCGACGCATTTGGGAGATCTGTATTTCTACGGACATGGCGTCGATACCGATTACGAACAATCCTATTATTGGTTCGCCAAAGCAGCGCAAAGCAACAACGCTTATGCCCAATATTCCATTGCATTCATGTATATAAAAGGACAGTTCGTAGAAAAAGACGACACGCAAGTAATCAAATGGATGAAATTAGCGGCAGAAAACGGCTACACCGAAGCGCAAAAAAACATGGGAGAATACTATTATTATGGCTCTTTCGGTTGTCGAAGAGATATGAAAGAAGCCATAAAATGGTATGAAATGGGAGCAAAAAGCAACGAACCGACATGTGTGTTTACTCTGGGATTAATTTATGAAGAAGGAGACGGAGTACAAAAAAATATCCTGAAAGCAGCCGATTGGTATCAAAAAGGGGTACAAGCCGGTATTCCTTCTTGTTTGTATAATCTTGGGAAGCTAATTATCAACAAAGAAATATCGGGAGAAGAAGAGAAAGGATTCAACCTCATACAACAAGCCGCGGAAAGCGGATACTCCTTTGCCCAAAACTACATGGGACGTGCATACCGCTTCGGGTGGTATGTCAATGCAAATCCGGTCAGAGCCACCAACTGGTTCACCAAAGCGGCAGAACAAAATATGCCGGACGCAATGTGCAACTTAGGCGACATGTACTCCTATGAAGACGGATTGACCATCGACTATGAAAAGGCGTTCTATTGGTACGAAAAAGCTGCCGAAACAAAACACAGCAGAGCTTTGACCGAACTGGGAGACATGTATTATGCAGGGAAAGGTGTCCGACAAGATTACCAGAAAGCAATGGAATATTACCAGAAAGCGTGTGACGAAGGCTATCCTTATGCATTCTATTCATTAGGTTTTATGTATTGGAAAGGACAGGGAATGCTCCCCGACAAAGAAAAGGCTCAGGAATATCTCAGTCAAGCCGCCGCTATGGGAAATGAAAGCGCTTTCCAACTTTTGAACCGCATGGATCACGAATCGGAAGAAGAAAAAGACATCGACCCATTCGCCCGACAAGCCTATTTAGAAGCTCAACAAGCCCTTGCCGACAAAGAAACAGAAAAATATATCAACCTTCTATCCCAATCGGCGAATTTAGGATATGTTCAAGCCCTGAACGATTTGGGAGACCTCTATTTTAATGGAGAATTGGCCCCTAAACATATGGGCAAAGCATATGAATATTTTTTGAAAGCCTCTCAAAACGGATCTGGATATGGTTCATACAGTTGCGGATTCATACTCATGAAAGGGTCTTCCGATATTCCCCGGGACATTGAAAAAGGACTTTCCATGTTCCGTTTGGCGGTTGAGCAGAATTACAAAGCGGCAACCCGGGACTTGGCTCGATATTACTATTCGTTGGAAACCGAAGAGGACAATCGCAAAGCGTTGGACTACTACCTGCAATACATCGAGTACAATCCCAAAGACACCGATACATTGCTTCATATCGGATTGATTTACGAATCGGGATTGGGAGTTCCGCTCAATATCGACCTCGCCCGTAGATATTATGAAAGAGCTGCCGAACAAGACGAAACCGGCATGGCATACAACTTCTTGGGAGGGACCTACATGAATGACGAAGAAACCGAGAGCAACGAACGAAAAGCCGTGCACTACTTCCAAAAAGCTATCGAATTGGGCAACACGAATGCAATGTTCCGAATCAGCTACTACCTCCACAACGGTAAAGGAGGATTACAGGTCGACATACCTCGGGAAATCGAATTGCTCACCGAAGCCTCCAAACGCGGAAACCATCAAGCCACGTATCGGTTGGGATTACTATTCGAAGATAACGAAAGTGGAATGGCTCAAAATCTCGAATTATCCGTCAAATACTTCCAATTAGCCGCCGACAACGGTATTCTCGCCGCCATCAACAAGATGGGAGAATTATATCTTTTCGGGGAAGTAATACCGGCAAACCTGACGAAAGCCATATCTTGCTTTACGGCAGCCTCGGAACAGGGATATGGGAAGGCCTCATATTGGTTGGGAAGGCTTCATACCGATGGTATCGGACAACTCGAAAAAGACACTCAAAAGGCGATGAACTATTACCGTAAAGCTATCGAACAAGGTTATGAAGAAGCCCGAGAGTGGATGGAACAACTCCAAAAAAATTTGGTGGACGAGACCATAACAGATATTGAAATACCCCAAGACAAGTCAGACGAAGAGCTATACAAAGATGCTAAAAATGCATTGGAGAAAGCCCAATTCAAAACGGCTTATGCCTATTTTTCCTATTTAACGCAAAGAAACCATGCCGAATCGTTCAACGAACTAGGAGACATGTATTTCTACGGCAGAGGAATGGCAATCAACCAAGCCAAAGCTCTGGAACTATATAAAAAAGCCGCGGCACTCGATAGTGTTTATGGTTTCTTTAATGTCGGATTCTTATATTGGAACGGACCCGAAGAAATACAAGATCCCGAACAAGCATTACAATATTTGAAAAAAGCGGCCCAAATGGGCTATACCTACGCACTGAGTTTCATCGGAGATATCTATCGAACCGGACCGGAAGAACTTATCGATTATGCCGAAGCGAAACGATACTATCAAAAAGGAGTCGACGTTAACGAAATCAATGCAATAAAAGGTATGGCTCTTTTATACCTTTTGGGACAAGGCGTAACACAAAACAATGCTATGGGAGCATTCTATTTGAAGAAAGCAGCCGATAAAGGCAACGCATGGGCCATGTATCACTTAGGACGTCTGTATTATTACGGCGAGGGTATTCCCCGTAACCCCAAATTGGCATTGGACTATTTACAAATGGCTTATGATGCGAACTATCCGGATGCATGCAGTCTGTTAGGACTACTCTATGAAAGAGGCGAAGGCACTGCACCAAATATAGAATTAGCCAACAAGTTATACATCAGAGGGCATGAATTAGGAGACGACCAATCCATGTGGTACTTGGCTTGCAATTATCTCGATGGAAACGGTCTGCCCAAAGACTACAAAAGAGCCGAAAAACTCTTTATACAAGCCATCGAAAGAGGGAACGAACCGGCTCGAATCGACTTAGCCAGAATGATATTCCACGGATTAGGAACAGTACAAGACCCGCAAAAAGCATACGAAATCATAAAACCCTGTTTAGAGCAAGGATACGGACGAGCATATATGTTAATGGGAGAAGTTTACGAAAACGGATTAGGTGTGGAAAAAGATTATAAACAAGCCAAAGAACTGTATCGAAAAGCGCTCGACTTAGGATATAGTTTTGCACAAGAAGCACTCGACCGTTTAGACAAGTTCTGCTAAAAATAAAGCTGTTAAAAACAAAGGAGCACCTCCTTCCCTTTCGTACTCTATGGCATTGCGTGACATTTCAGTCCTCCTCCCCTGTGTTTTGTAATGCAAAATATAGGGGAGGTGGCACGAAGTGACGGAGGGGTTGAAAAAACCGGCAACAGTAGTGACAAGGTTAAGCCCCCTCTCTCCCTGCCGTGTCCCGTAGCATTACGGGGTGTTTTCGAAGAAATATAGGGGGAGTGCCCGTAGGGCGAGGGGGGGGGTAAAGCAGAAAAGACCTCTGCACGTCTGCAATGAATATAGCCACAC
>OJJL01000301.1_pt1 | contig 28615 bp, 16 predicted proteins | sample 1596171 | NCBI WGS metagenome assembly OJJL01 (sample SAMEA4350121, study PRJEB24818) | metagenome | biome: human; feature: gut; material: faeces | place: Denmark | collected 2013-09
AGAAACCTTGAAAGAGATTTTCACCTACCTAAACCAATCGGGAGTAGAATGTTATATAGCCATTGACGAATTCCAGCAAATAATGGAATATCCGGAGAAAGGAGTGGAAGGCCTGTTGAGATCGTATATCCAGTTCACCCCGAATGTGCATTTTATCTTTTCGGGCAGCAAAAAGCATTTGATGGAGTCTATCTTCTTTTCCATCAAAAGACCTTTTTACCAATCTACGCAGAAACTTTTCCTGGCCCCTATTCCTTATACTCCTTACCGGGAGTTTGCCAAGAAACTGTTTGATGAAAGGAAAAAAACTTTGCAGGAAAATATCTTCCATGAAATTTATCAATCGGTAAAAGGACATACGTGGTATATGCAATATCTTTTAAACAGATTGTATTCATTGCCACAGCAGACTCCGACCATAGAGCTGTTGCATACACTCATCCAGGAAATCATACAGGAGGAAGAATATACTTATCAAACCTATTTCCAGTTTTTAACTTCCAATCAGATTCAGTTGCTGAAAGCTATAGCCAAAGAGGAAATTGTAAATGAGATTAACAGTGCCACATTCATAAAGAAATATGATTTAAAAGGAGCCAGCAGCATAAATGTAGCATTAAAGTCTTTAATTAATAAGGAGTTTGTCTTAAAAGAGCAGCAAGGATATATAGTATACGATCGTTTTTTGGCAATTTGGCTCAAAGGACTAGTATGAATAATTAAAATCTCCATCACTATGAATACAAAAGGAATTCTTATTGCAATTCTGGCATTGGGAAGCATAACGTTGATAAATGCCCAACAACCTGCCGGCTATTTCTTCAAGGAATTTACTCCAGGAAAAGTTTTATTGAAAAACAAACAGTTTGCCAAAGGGAAATTTAACTATGACTGTATAAACAAGGAAATGCATTTTTTGAATGAATCGACAGACATGGTTATAGAGAATTTGGAAGATATTGATACAGTAGTCATTGATATACACCGCTTTATTCCGTTTGAGGGACATTTTATGGAAGTGATGACTGATCAGCATACCACTCTTTTTATAGACTGGAAAGTAAAGCCAAAAGATATCGGGAAGAAAGGAGCTATGGGAACAGTTACTCATGGCAGTGTTCAAGCAATTGATGTCAATACACGCTTCCAACGTGTTAACGGTGAACAGAATTTAGACCTTTCGGTCTATAAAATGGTAACGGAAAATGTTTATTACACTCAGATTAAAGGCAAGTTGAGAAGCTTTCGAAATATCCATTCACTTCTGAAATTGTATTCAAAAGATAAGCAACAACTTATCAAAGAGTTCATTGAAACAGAAAAGATTAAGATAGAAAAACCCAAAGATATACTAAAAGTCTTGAAACGGTTTCAATAAAAGAAGGTGTCCGAAAAGTGAAGTGCCCTCTAAAAGTTTTATGTCTAACTTTTGGAGGCTGTCCATTTCAGACACCTTCTTTTATTATATAACTAATACTTTATTTTCCTCCACTAGATTCATATCCTGGTGTCTGCTTCAATGCCGAATTATTAGTCAATGTATTCTTATCAATAGGCCAAAGCAAACGGGTTGCTTCTGCTGTAGTATGTTCCAATACATATTCATCACCTGCTAAGCGCAGATCATACCAACGTTTTCCTTCAACCATAAACTCACGCATACGTTCTTTTAGAACAGCTTCCATTGCACCGGCATTATCCGGTTTTACAGACTTATTATCCGCATAAAGTGCGGCATCATTATCATTGGGATATTGTACTTCCGGATGTGCATTAAAATAATCTTCACCATAGGCACGTTTACGTACTGCATTAATTTCTTCCACAGGGTCCTCTCCTAAAAAAGCCTTAGCTTGAGCTAACAACAACAAGCAATCTGCATACCGATAAACAGGATAATCATCCAATGGACTACGCGTATCAGCCCCATCAAGCAATGTACCCAAAAACTTGGCCGGATACAACCCATAAAGAGATAAAGTTCCATCTTCCTTTTTTTCATAAGCAGCCTGAAGTGTGCTTCGCTTACGGGTATCGTTATCATTAAAGCATTTAGTATACACATCCTTATTAACTGGGTAACGGATCGTACCATTCACTTTCACTTTATCACCCAATGAACTAATGGGATTACCATTCTCATCCATATATCCGAATAATATATTTTGCTGTGGAAACATATTATTATTATATGTTACATCCCCCCACATATTATATTCATCGCGTGCATTGCGAATCGCAAATATTATCTCTTTATTATTCTTGTTATCATAAGAAAATACTTCAGAGAAATCCTCCAACAAACCAAATTTATCGGTTTGATTTCTCACTTCCTGCAATGCATTTTTCGCTGTTGTATAATCTTCGTTACCACCTCCCATGTGTTTTCCTCTCCACATATATACTTCACCCTTCAACATCATGGTAGCTGCTTTAGACCAAAAATAACGCTGAGAATCATTTCTAAACCCATAATTATCCCCAAAAGCAGTTTCTGAAGCCTGTAAATCATCAACAATCAATTTCATTACGTCAGCAGCAGAAGAAGCTGGTCTTGCTAAATTTCCAAGATCCAAGCTCGACCCTTCCGAGAAATCGGTCCATATCACTACATCTCCATAAGATCGTAACAACTGAAAGTAAAGGAAAGCACGGATACCATAAACTTCGCCCAGATAATATTTCTTGGTACTTTCATTCATCGACATACCTTCCACCTTGTTTATCATCAGATTAGCCTGATTAATCACCTCATATAAATTTCCAAAATTAGAAACAACCGTATTCACATCGTTCAAACTGTTGTTCCACATACGTTCATTACCCTGGGTAGCACTACCAAATGTTGACTCTCCAAAATAATAATCCGCACGAGGTTCTCCAAAAAGAAAAATGCTATAACTACATTTCTCTCTAAACTTAGAATGTAACCCCACATTAAAAGCATCCACCTGTGCTTCTGTCTGCCAATATTTATTATCGGCAATACTACTTATTGGCTCCAAATCCAAAGAATTACACCCGGTAAAAGCTATGCCAACCATTAAATATGCTAATATTTTTTTCATAATGAGTCTTGTTGATTAAAATGAAACAGATAAACCAAATAATACAGTTCTTGGAGTAGGATAACGTCCATTATCAATACCACGACCATATTCTGTACTTACAGCCGGTTCCGGAGATGTACCTTCATAACCAGTTATATAAAACAAATTCTGACCTGTGACATAAACAGAAGCATCCGTCATGAAACATTTACTGATTAGTGATTTCGGTAATGTATAACTTAATGTAAGCTCTCGCAAACACAAATAATCCCCCTTTTCATAATAATGAGAATTGTTGTTATCAGCAGCAGTTAAACCATTATTAGAACGTGTGATATTCTTTTTGATATTCTGATCGCCAAAATAATATTTAGATAAATCTGTGTTCGGATTATCTTCTGTCCACATATCTTTCACATCAGTTATAATATTCCATGTGCCTTGATACTGGCCCAATGTACGAGCCTTTAAATCATTATACAATGTATGTCCTAATGCATAATCAAAACGTCCATACAACGACCAATTTTTATAGCTGAATGTAGTAGAGAATCCACCGGTTATATTAGGAAATATATTACCAACGACATAACGGTCATATGAATCTATCACATCATTTCCATCCATATCCTCCCAACAAACATCTCCTGGTTCAATAGGTTTCCAACCTTGTTTACCTGCATATTCTGCTGCCTTACCCGGACCATACAAATTTGCGACATTATCAATTCGATTGTTTGCATATTTTTTTACATCATCCCAATCTTTAAAAATATGATTTTGTTTATAGGCAATAAGCTCACCTAACTTTCCACCTTCCTGACGGCCGCCAACCCATACTAACTCTCCTTTATTAGGATCCCATACCTGAGCACCACCTACACGGTTATTAACCTCCTTATTGTCAGGCAATTTTATAATTTTATTAGCTACAGTAGAAAGGTTTGCTGTCATATCCCAAGTGAATCCACCTTTATTTATGATATTAGCACGTACTTCCGCTTCAAAACCAGAATTACGAAGAGTACCCAAATTAGTAGCAATCTTATCAAATCCTGTATACCCTGGTAAAGCAAGATCGGTAAGCAAATCTTTTGTCTTGCGATTATAATAATCCAGAATAAAGCTCAAACGATTATTGAAGAAACCAATATCAAGTCCGGCTTCAAAGCTTTGGCTCTGTTCCCAACGTAACCCTGTATTAACCAATGCACTATTGTATATACCGGTTTCACCACCATAAGGTTTCGTTGTTGCATACTCACCATATACCGTATAATTACCTAAACCGTTCACATTACCATTCACACCATAACTAAGACGAGGTTTAAAGGTGGAAATCAAATCAGAAACGTTGGAATCCTTCCAAAACTGCTCTTCTGTAATATTCCATCCGGCAGAAACTCCAGGGAAAAATCCCCATCTATTATCCTTCAATTTAGAAATACCATCATAACGGAACACAACAGAAAGTAAGTATTTCATTTCATAGTTATAATTCAGACGTCCAAAACTAGAAAGTATTCGATAAGCACTCTTAGTAGTACTAGTTTCAGTGCGAGTTGCGCCTACATTTAAAGTAGGGATATCATCAGTAGGAGAATTTTGAGTTTTTGCCGCAAGCTTAAACTGATCATAAGTAAAATATTCACCCCCTAACATGACCTCCAAATTATGCTTATCAGCAAAAGTGTCGGTATAAGTCAATGTAGCATTATATTGCTGTTGAGTATAACGTTCCTGCTCCACAGAAGCCTCACGTGTTGTATTTGTATCTTTATTCTCCAATTGGTACGCTTTATTAAATTTTTCCACCATGTAATCATAACGATACAAAGAAGCGTTACCGTTTAACACTAATTTCTTTGGAAGAATATCCAATTTAAATCCTATATTATAAGTGCTTTTATTCGTTCCGTCAGAATACAGTAATTTATCTCTGAAATAAGCGGGATTACCATCGGAAATATTAGTATCAGCCGAATTAGGACTACCATCCTCATTCCAAGGATTCCAAGTAGGACGCATACCACGTGTACGATAAAAGAACTCATAAGTACCTGTCCATGACAATGTAGGCTGTGTAGACCAGGAATAAGTAGTTCCTGCATTTATTGTCAAAAATGGGAAGAGCTTATAGGAGCCGTTCAAGGAGCCATTAAAACGTTGATAACCAGTTCCAACGACCTGACCATCCTCATCATAATACCCTAAACTGGCAGCAAAAGTTCCTTTATCATTTCCACCATTGATACTGATATAATGATCTTGCATCAACGCAGGTGAATTAAAAATCTCATCATCCATAGCTCCATGATAATCTTTATAAACCAACTGTTTACCAGAGTAAGGATCAGTCATCGTCTGCCATCCTTGATTCACCAAATCCTCATTGCCTTCCAAATAACGTACATCATAGTTATTTTTAGTTGTACCACAACCATTCTGAGTATCAGGATTCCATCCATCACTATATCCTGCTACCGCTTGGTTAGCATTTTTAAATCCCAGTCGAGTATAATACAAATAATCACCAGCATTCAGATATTCATATCCTTTGCGGGCAAAGTTCATACCCATCTTGAATTTATAATTAACATCTACTTTTCCCTCTTTACCTTTTTTCGTTTCAATCAAGATAACACCCCCATTAGCACGAGCACCATAGATAGCGGTCGATGCAGCATCCTTCAAAACCTGGATAGATTCTATATCCGAGGAGTTAATATCTGCCATATTATTACGCACTATTCCATCAACAATAATTAATGCGGCACTATTATCCCCCGTAATTGTTGCTCCCCCACGCAAAGTTATATTAGGTGAGCTACCTGGCTGCCCTGTAGTATTGACAACACGTAATCCCGATACAGATCCTTGTAATGACTGTCCCACATTACTATAAGCCGCCTTCTTTAAGACCTGGTCATCCATTTTAGTAATAGCAGTAGTCAAAGCTGCACGTTTTTGAGAACCACCATAGCCGACAACAACAACTTCATCCAAAGTTTGAGTATCATCTTTCAAAATAACATTCAGCGGAGTTCCATTCCATTTCATTTCTTGAGTGATATAACCAACGAAAGAAATCTGAATAACATCTCCATTCTTTACATCATTTAAAGTGAAATTACCATCAAAATCTGTGATGGTACCATTGGTAGTTCCTTTTACTACCACAGATGCACCAATAACAGTTTCCCCTGTAGCATCTTTGACAACACCTGTACAAGTTCCACTCTGTTGTGTGATTTTCAAATCGGTAACGCCGGGACTGGCAACCGCGTATGCTGCTCCGGTAGAGGCACCCATTAGGAACAGCATCATGCTGACTGATTTTAGTCGTTTTAACATAGCTGTGATTCTTTAAATATTTATTAAAAATCAACCAGTTTAAGATATTATTCTTAAACTAAACCAAGATTGACGCTGCAAATATATAATATATTTGATATATTTAAGAATATAAACAAAAATATTTTATTATAACCTCCGTTATTTAATAAAACATTAAATCATCACACATTATCATTCACCTTTATTTTATTTATATTCACTTGAAAATAGTTTATTTTATGCATTAATATAACAATAGATCACCGCATCACATATGCCCTCGACTATGAAGTTCTTTATTCATGATACTCTTCACTATAATGTTTCATCACACCTTCAGACAGATAAGCGATGCCTACCTTCAAAAGGTAAAATACACGCTTAAGAAATAAATGCCTTAAATAAAAGCAGGGAAGCCTAAAAAGACTTCCCTACAAAATAATATCAATATATATTCTTATTCGACCGAAACAGCCCCTGTACTAGCCTCATATTTCCATCCTGGATTTTGATAAACCGAAGATGAGGTGAAGTCATTGGGATCTGATGCAGTCTGACGGAATACAGCCACCCCAATGGGCTCTAAATAATGGGCAGGAGTAAAGAGGAATCCCTTTTGTTTTGCAATGGTATTATTTTCCAATATTTTTTCGTATGGAAGTATATACACACTTGATTCAGGAGAAGACATATTTCCTGTTGACGGATTTACTATACAAAGATCTTTTAATTGTTCCTCATATACACTACCCCAATAACGCATACCTTCCGTGCGATAAGGAGTCGTTTTAAACTGATCAAGTGCCCTCCAGCGTTTCAAATCATCCCATCGGAAAGCTTCAGCACAAAGTTCATTACGGCGCTCACGACGAATATTATACAAAGTCGGATCAATCATAGTTCCATGTGAATAAGCGGCAAAATCCCCTTTTGCTTCTTCCAGCATATTAGTTGCGGCAATTGTCTTATTATAATCCGGATCTACTTTTGCACGTGTACGTAACGCTCTCCAATATCCATCTGCCGTTCCGTCAACAGTTCCATTCTTCTCGTATGAAGCTTCCATATAGATAAGCATAGCTTCCGCACCACGGAAAACAATACCTCCAGAGGTACCGGCAGAATGGTCATTCGCCATATGAGTTGAATAATGTTTACCCTTCTTTACAATATAACCTGTTGTTGCTAAACTGCCCGCATCACCGAATATCAAACTGATTTGACAAATACTGGGTGTACCATCATCACCATAATAATTCACATCTCCCGGCTTTTTAGTGAATATACCAAGACGAGAGTCACGATTCTGTACCGTAGCAACTACACCTTCCTTCTCCCAATCGGGATTATACCCCGAACCACTGGCATAAACAGGCAAACCATTACGCATAAGGAATGAATTGACCATACCACGTGTCCAGCCTGATCCACCACCATTACGACAAAGTTCCATCTGCAAATTACTGGTTACCCCCAATGATTCATCAAATTTTTTCCACATTAGAATCTCCTTATACCCTTCCATATTCTCATCACAGAACATGGTATAATATGGATTGATAGAAACCAATGAAGCATTCATTCCTTCCGGAGTATCTGTATTCTCTGCTAAATTGCCTACCATTTGGTCTGCAACAAACTTCGAAGCAGCAATCGCTTCATCAAGGAAATAATTAATTTCCACATCAGCATCATAACCTTGCGCATCTTTACCCGGCCATCCGCTTCCTCCCGGTACAAAAGCTGTACCACGATGATATTTTTCCCAAGTAGCTTCATATAAAGCTACACGAGCATGAAGCAAATAAGCTACATTTTTAGAAATACGATTTTTACCACCCGGAGGATTATTCAACAACATGTCTTCCGCCTTTTTTAAATCTTCAATAATAAAACGAGCAACCTTATGACGCGGTTGGCGCTTGCTAGCTTCCACCAATTCACCTTGAATATCGGGAAGTGCCGTTGTGACAATAGGCAGATCACCAAATTTTGTAAAAAGTTGAAAATAGCTATATGCACGGTTCACGTACATTTCTCCAATGTAATGTTTCACATTATCTTGGTTACCAGTTATAGCCCCCTCCTCATATCTTGGTAATACTTGGTCAAAAAAGTAGTTGCATGAACGAATATCCTCCCATTTCCACTCGCCACGGTCGGCAGCAACTTTTTTCTCACCAGGAATCCAAAACGAATTACTTGTTCCGCTTGCCTGATTATCTGTATCATTATCTTTTCCAAAAAGATTAATGCCATACTTATCATCCACAGTAACAAACTTATAGTTATTTATGGCATAAGCTGCTAAATCCGCTTCTGCAGAAAAGAATTTTTCAGGAGTAACCTTATCCAATGGTTCTCTATCCAAGAAGTCATTACAACTTGTCAGGCTGCCCATCAGCAAAGCTCCGATAGTTAAATATTGAATATAATTTTTCATATAGATCTTATTTTATTAAAAGGTTGCACTTAATCCGAATGAAATAGTCTTTGACAATGGGTAAGTACATCCTTCCCAATTGCCTACACCTATTGTTTCAGGATCAAAAGTATCACACAGATTGGTTATAGTAAACAAATTCTCTGCAGACACAAAGAAACGTAAATTATTCACGTAGAATTTTTTAGTCAAATCTGCCGGTAAAGTATATCCCAACGTTACGTTTTTCAAACGACAATAAGCAGCATTTTGCATATAGCGACTTTGTGCTTTACGATTCTTGTCGCTTTCTAAAGGACGTGGATAATACCCGTCGACATTCGCTCCTAGCGGGCTCGTTGTATCAGCAGGACGGAAATAGTCTAAGTGAGGCTCAAAAAAATTGGTCTGCCAATACCCTACAGCTCCCCAAAACATCATACTTTCAGCACCCGATCCCGGCATATAGTCACGTTTCAATGTTCCTTGGAAGAACACTTTCAGGTCAAAGCCTTTATAAGCCGCATCCAAATTCAAGCCAAAGTTATATCGTGGTGTCTTATTACCCAGCAAAACTTTATCTCCATGATTGTCTGCTGTATTATCTTTTGCACTTATCACACCGTCACCATCCAAATCGGCATACATTATATCACCTGCTCCCCAGTTGGAACCCATAGAAGATTGGTCCACCTTCGCCAGATGCGCATCCATTTCCGCCTGAGTCTTAGCTATTCCTATTGTCTGATATCCCCAAAGATCTCCCAAATGTGCCCCATCATAATATGTTTGGCCTAAATCTTTTGACGGATTAGGATATTTATCAATTACAACCTGGTTGTCGGATAAAGCCAATGTGACACCATATCTGAAATCACGTATCTGATCACGCCAGCTTACTTGTAATTCCCAACCTTTCGAAGTCATATTCAGATTATTCACATTTGGAACGGCAATACCTAAGATTGTTGGTAATTCCTGTCCCGGCCCAACCATATCAATTGACTTACGCTGGAAATAATCAAAATTCAAATTAAAACGATTGTCCAGCATACCAAGATCAAAACCAATATTTAAAGTTTGGGTCTTTTCCCAACCTAACAATGCCGAAACGAGACTGGACTCGGCTGCAGTATTAGGTTTCAAGCCATTGACCAACCAACCGCCATTATTTTGTTTATAATCAATAATGCGATAAAAAGGATACCAATTATCTGTATTTTGATTACCAAGTTCACCCCATGAGCCACGAACTTTCAATGTATTGACAATATTAGTATACTTCTCAAAAAAGGCCTCACGTGCCACATTCCAGCCTAAAGAGAAAGAAGGGAACCAATTCCAACGTTGATCGCGTAAAAAACGTGAAGAACCGTCATAACGCAGATTCGCCTCAACCAGATAGCGACCTTTGTAATCATAATTGATACGACCAAAAAAACCGGCTGTTGCCCATTCCTGATAGCCACCACTGGCACGTGCATTATCCGTAGTTGTATTTAAAGTAGGAATGCCAGACATTATGTTATTTTGTTTTGCAGTAATATCACGTTGTTTAAACAACTCACTTTGAAAACCGACCATTGCTTTCATATTATGCCCGTTTTCTAACTCCAATGAATACTCTGTAAAGATATTCGGATTAAAGAAATTGCTTTTATATGCATATTCTGTTACTCCCGAAGTTGTGTTGGCAATAGCATATGGGTTCTTGTTTACATCATAAGCATAAACCGTTTGATAATCCGTATGCGAGAAATTATAATTACTACGATAATTTAATTCAATAGTGGTTTTCCAATTTTTAATTGGTTCAATAAGAAACTGGAGTTGTTGTGCCACAACGTCATTCTGAGTATTATAACGTCCCCCTTCAGTCAATTGGTAAATTTTAGACTCTGCGGTATAAAAACCGTTAGGATCTACAACAGGAATTACAGGCCAATAACGGCATACATCAAAATAAAATACATTTTCCTTATTCTCGCCGGCACTTGCAAAGGAAGGGGAACTATAATCAATACGATTAAAACGAACACTATACCCTACTTTCAACCATTTTGCCAAATCCGCATTGATTTTACCAGTAAATGAATAGCGTTGTCTGCCATCATCCCCATATTTCAATAATCCTCCTTCATCCAGATAATTGGCAGACATATAATACTGCATTACATCCGTACCACCATTTACACTAATTGAATGCTCCTGAGTAAAACTATCACCAAACAACTCATGCAACCAATCAGTATTAGCGGTTGGCATAACATCCTGACGATTTGGGTCATCAAATGCATTCCAACGTCCAGCATCCGTAGCCCACATATATTGTGTAGATTTACCATGCTGATAATCCAAAATTTGTTGCAATTTCTTCTCACTATACATTGGCGACTGTCCTCCATTGGTCAGCTGGTCGTTGATAGCTAATGCAAAACTGTATGAATCTGCCATATGAGGCATATTCAATGGAGAGTTAAATCGGAAATTATTATTATAATTAATAGATGGTTTTCCTGACTTACCTTTTTTAGTAGTAATCAAAATGACACCTCCCGGCGCACGTGAACCATAAATAGAAGACGCAGCAGCATCTTTCAAAACAGAAATATTCTCAATATCCTGTGGATTAATAGCATTAATATCCCCTTCCATTCCATCAATCAGCACCAAAGGAGATACTGATGAGCCTTTACCAATAGTTCCTGTACCACGAATATTGAATTCTTTGTTACCTTTCAATGAACCACCATCACTACTTGTTGAAATATTCATGCCAGGAACAACTCCTTGCAGAGCTTCAACCGTAGAACTAACAGGACGTGCCGCAATCTCTTTCGCTCCGACAGTAGATACAGCACCGGTCACATTCACTTTCTTCTGCGTTCCAAATGCAACGACTACCACTTCATCCAAAGTCTGGGTATCATCTTTTAAAATAACATTCAAAGGGGTACCATTCCAAAGAACCTCTTGAGTAATGTAACCGACAAAAGAGATCTGAATGATATCTCCTTTTTTTACATTTGACAAAGAAAAGTCACCGTCAAGTCCGGTAATAGTACCATTAGTCGTACCTTTCACTACTACAGATGCACCAATGACAGTTTCACCCGTAGCATCCTTGACAACTCCTGTACATGTACCACTTTGTTGTGTGATTTTCACATCGGTAACGCCGGGATTGGCGACCGCGTATGCTGCTCCGGTAGAGGCACCCATTAGGAACAGCAACATACTGACTGATTTTAGTCGTTTTAACATAGCTGTGATTTTTTTTAAGTTTATTGAAAATCAAGTAATTCCGTTTCATTAGTTCCTTCAGAACTACTCTTACAGCTATGTGTCTGATAATCAGAACATATTTACTTTAGTGGTTTTAAGATGATCTTTGTCCTTGAATTTACAAACAGGAAATAAATTTGTGATTTCTACCTGTTTTCTACTAGCTATTATCCCGTTATCATAGTCAAATTTAAATCAGGATAGGGTTAATGAATACTGCATTGCAATACTTTTTGTTCTATCACCACATATCGCTGGGCTTCAATATTATACGGTGACAGAACTTTCAGCATTCCCTCGAAATGGTTTATCAGTTAGAGCCGGTTCAGCAGATACTGGTCGCCATAGTGGGTACGTAATTTTTTCACTCCCATCAGGGCTAAATGTTTTCCGAAGACTCTCATCTTGACATCACGCATGGTTTCGGGACTGGCCCTTTTCATCACTTCATAAATCTGTCCGATAGTCCATCTTTGAAACTTCTCCCCATCCCGGGGCAGACTGAAGCAGCTATAAAAAAGGCTTTCCTCTATGGGGCGGCGCAAAAATGCGTCATTACGTAAACTGACAGCCTGTTCTTCTGTGGGTGAGAGCCAATAGCGGCGGTTATGTTTAAGTTCATCTCTTAACTGAGCATAAAGTTGTTTATAATTGATGCGAGGCAAACGGATACTCCCTTTGGTCATCACCGGATAAAAACGGCGGTTACCGGAGGAATCGGTCAGCAGATCGCAAAAATTGGAAGTGCCAATAAATGAACTAAGGCGCGGTTGCTGGCTATAGCTGCTTTGAAACGGACGGCGCATACTAAGACCGCTCATTTGGACTAGATTCTTCAGCCGTGCCAGTTTACCTTCTTCCATCCGATTGAATTCGTCTATATTGATAAGAGCCAAAGAGCGCATTTTGCGCAGGGCATCCCCCTCGCGAGTTACATCGAAGTCATCGGTATAATATCCACGTAACGCTGGTGGAAGGAGCGACCGGCAAAAGGTAGACTTCTTCAGTCCCTGAAGGGGATTAACCAAAATGGGAATCAAGCAGTTGCCATGCATCCGGTTTTTACCGCTCCATTGCATCACCATGCCCAGCATCCAGATATGAAACACCTCCACCCATTGCGTTTCATCGCTTACCGAGCGTGCCAGCTCGCTTACTCTGTCGTGTCCGTCCCAGTGTGGCAGATGTTCCAAATAGGCTGTCACGGGGTGAAAAGAAGGAATGCGTGACGAACCCAAATAACGGCGCATATCACGGTCATACAGTTCACACCTTCTTCTATTGCATTAATAACCAATGTATTGAATTCTCGCTCATCCACCACACGGTATTTATCGAACTTGTGCTTGTCATGAAATTCGCATTGTTCTGTTATTTGGTTGTAACGAAAGGAATAATGAGTGGTGAGGAACGAATCAAGCCCTTTCATGGCTTGTTTCAGTTTTGAGTCTTTTTCTTTTTCCATTAAATCTGTTTTTTATTGATTTGAGGTGTGAAGATAGTTCTGCAAAACAGAGTTTTGCAAGAACTTTGCCCGACAATTTAAAATAAATCCAACGTGTGAAACATTTACGGCAGAATCTTTGCAAGAGGACGAAAGAATCCGTATCTTCGTCCGGAAGAATCTGGGTTCTCACTGACGTGAATATGCCTTCTCACTTTAGTGAAGAGCCGTTGCCACACAGGTGAAACTGCCGCTTCACTAAGGTGAAGCAACGGAATGTTTTGTAAGTTTGCACGATAACATCCTATAAATAAAACAAATACATAGTACATTATGTCAGACATTAAATTTGATATCTATGAATCTCCGGCAAATGACGGGGAAAAGAAAAAATACCATGTGAGAAATACCAACAAGCAGACGATTCACTCGAAGGACTTGATACACGAAACTACACTTTATACTTCAGTAAGCCGCTCGGACTGGGCGGCAGTGGTAGAGGGACTGATAGATATTCTGTCCGAGAAATTAGGTGACGGCAAGCGAATCCATATCAACGGATTAGGGTATTTCTCTGTCAGCATCGGCTCCACAGAGAGTGAAAATCCTAAGAAAATGACCCGTGGCACAGTACAGATAACAGGAATCAACTTTCAGCCCGAAAAAAGTTTCAAGAAGAGTATTATAAACCGGGCGCATTTTGTAAGAGAACGATACAAGGTGCACACGGTGGACTTGTCGCCTATCGAAGTAGACGGGTTGCTGAGTGAATATTTTAAAGATCATCGCAGCATCACCTGCGCCCGGATGCAGCAGGTCTGCGGAATGACTCGTTCTACCGCTTACCGTCGCCTGCAAACATTGACTCAAGGAGAGCATCCGTCATTACAACGCGAGGGCTACAAAAATGCCACTGCCTACATACCGGTTAAAGGGCATTACGGACGTTCCTACACCGCAGATCGCTGGTAACGAGTCGGATAGGGTGAAGGGAGGATTTTGTGTTTCATGTAAAACGAATTGTTATATCATACTTTAAAATAAGAAAAAATGAAAAGAACCATCTTGAAAGACGTAGGAATCGGCTTGTGCTTCCTGCTTAGCACCGGAACGATCTACGCGCAGAACTACCCTAGAAAAGTGAAGAATGCGCAAGGTATCGAGGTGACCTACCAATCGAATTACAAAGGGAGAGTCCGGCCGGGACATTTGTTGATGACCGTGTCCGGTGACCGCGTATCATTGACCAACGTATGGCCGGAGCAAAATGACCGTCCCGATCCCCGCCCGGAAGACAAGACACCTGTAACCGGCAGTTACATCGACTACACCACCCGGCAGGCATACCGCAGGGCTGAACTCCCCAACGGACAAGTGATATCTGCGGTCACTCCCTTCGAATTCGGCAAAGGCTTCACGCAAACGGGCGAAGGAAAACACTTAGGGATGAACTGCAAAATTTTGCGAACATCCATCAATTCCAACACTATCGAGGTATGGTATACCAACGACATCCCTTTTCGTGGTACTCCGCAAGCCAATGTGGGTGTACCTGACGGATTGGTACTGAGGGTCGTGCGAAACGGTGACATGATTCAAGAGGCTACCCATATTACCCCGCTGAAGAAAGGAAAGGATGTATTGCCACAGTCGTGGGGGAAAAGCATGGATGCGGCCGACTACCAATATACCATCAACCAAAGTGGAGTTATCACAATTCCGGTCTTCGACCAACAGAGCATCTGCTTCAACAACACTAAATTGCCCGAAGTACTGAAAGAAGGTGTACAATACAGTGCTGGAGGTGGCACCATTCTGTTAAAGAAAGTGAAGTTACCCGACTATGTGAAGAATCGCACCGTCTTTGCGGAAGTTGTTCAATACTCGGACGGCGATGCTTACGACCGCACCGGTTCTGTCTTTCTGATACCGGAAAGCAAGCGGCTGTCTTTTCTTGATGCCATGCGTGATTTGAAAAAAGTTCCCTCTTTTCACTCGGAAAATATGGATTACCACGGGCTGATTTCTACAGCGGAGTATGATGTGCCTTTAGAATTGATGCGTTTCTTCACCGGTTTCGGTGTGCGCAAGTTCAATTATAATAAGGTGAAGGGGCAGGACTGGGTGGACTCCGTACTTTACAAAATGGAGGTAACCCCACTGGCTGAAAAGTTGGAAGGAGAAGCTTGGATTGGCGCTTACATCGGCAACTGGGATGCCAAAGGGCATCGTCTGTCGTTGAAACTGAAGTATTATCCTGATGAAGAACATCGGGTTTATAACACTCTTCCGCTGTTCAATACAGTGAATTATCTGGAGCAGGCAGGACAGCCTTATCCGATTTTCATGCGTCAGGATTCTCTGATCGTAAAATTCACCTTGAAGGAGCCTGCCAAGAATGCCCGTCTGTACTACCTCACCACGGGACATGGCGGTTGGGGAGGCGGTGATGAGTTCAACCAGAAACCTAACACCCTCTATTTGGACGGTGAAAAAGTGATCTCTTTCGTACCTTGGCGAGATGACTGTGGAACTTATCGTAACTGGAATCCTTGTTCGGGTAATTTCTCCAATGGACTGAGTTCTTCCGACCTGAGCCGTTCCAACTGGTGCCCGGGTACGGTGACCAATCCCGAATACATTTATTTAGGTGATCTGGAGGCGGGTGAACACAGCATCACCGTAAAAATACCACAGGGTGCTCCTGAAGGGGAAAGTAATAGTTATTGGTGTATCTCGGGTACACTTATTTATTAATGTAAATTCTTTTGTCCTGCGGTAACAGAAATGTTTCTGTTATCGCAGGACAAGGAGTGTTCCAACTTTTCTATCTCCTCAAGGGACAACTTTGTGCCCTATGCAATTTGCCCCATAGCAAGTTCAAGGACTTAAGATTACGACTACGGCTTATTGGGACTTCTTTCTCTCTTCCACTATTCCTTTCTATGTTCTTCTATTCCTTCTTCCAACTTGGCAGAATCCAACATATCATTCTGAACCATCAAGACGTTCATATACTCGTCGTATGTATGGCATTCCTAAGGAAAGCATATAGCACAGCAGCCAAACACAGGTTCAATCAAAGCGAATATACCCTTCCTGCAATTCTTTCACATTTTATAGATAAAAGGTATATTTTCTCTAGCAATAGACAAACAGCATGAACTGACATCACCTGTTTTCTTTTGGTTCTTATCTCAATAAACGTTACCTGTTTTCTACCAACTACCAAACAAACGGTAAATATTCAATGAAAAAACAATATAAATCATTTCAAGAAAGTTCCGTAAAAGTTACCAGTTCTCTCTTTAAATAAGATGCTTTGAACATCTCAAACGTTAAAAATCAGGGCATATTAAAAATATTTTTCAAGAGACCCTTTATATATATTAAAATTGTTATATATTTGCATCGTTAATCTAAATTAAATTGAAAAACATAGTTCTGAAGGAACTAATGAAACGGAATTACTTGATTTTCAATAAACTTTAAAAAATCACAGCTATGTTAAAACGACTAAAATCAGTCAGTATGTTGCTGTTCCTAATGGGTGCCTCTACCGGAGCAGCATACGCGGTCGCCAATCCCGGCGTTACCGATGTGAAAATCACACAACAAAGTGGTACATGTACAGGAGTTGTCAAGGATGCTACGGGTGAAACTGTCATTGGTGCATCTGTAGTAGTGAAAGGTACGACTAATGGTACTATTACCGGACTTGACGGTGACTTTTCTTTGTCAAATGTAAAAAAAGGAGATATCATTCAGATCTCTTTTGTGGGATATCAGACACAGGAAATTAAATGGACCGGACAGCCTATTGATGTAACTTTAAAAGATGACACGCAACAGTTAGGTGAAGTTGTGGTAACAGCTTTGGGATTGAAGCGTGAAGAAAAAGCTTTGGGATATGCAGTTACTGAAGTGAAGGGAGATGAATTAAAAGCTGCCAATACCATTTCTCCGGTAGCCGCATTGCAAGGTAAAGTAGCTGGTGTTGAAATCTCAGGCTCAGATGGTGGTTTATTTGGTGGTACCAAGATACAGATTCGTGGAGCTTCAACCTTAAGTTCCAACAACCAGCCTATCTATGTGGTGGATGGAGTGATTTTAGATAACGGTGTATCTGGTAATACGACAGCAGACTGGGATGCAGGTGCCAACAACGCCAGCGATTATGGTAATGAGTTGAAAAACTTAAATCCTGATGATTTTGAAACTGTATCAGTATTGAAAGGTGCGGCAGCAACAGCATTGTATGGTTCTCGTGGTTTGAATGGTGCGGTTGTAATTACTACCAAATCCGGTAAAGGTACGCAAGGACTGGGTATTAGCGTTTCTCAAACATTTGGTATTGACCATGCTTTCAAGACTCCGGATATTCAAACTTTATATGGTCCTGGATATATGCCGGGACAATCTGATGCCGACCAAAATGGAAGTATATGGGATGCACATCAGTTTACGGTAAATCAGAATGGAGAACATACATTAGTAGGGGTACCCAACTTTGGTTTTGGACCTAAATATGATGGCTCTCAAATCCGCAATTATGATGGTACATGGACTACCTATTCTCCACGTAAAAATAATATGCTGGATTTATATAAATTAGGGTTCAATACAAATACGAATGTTTCTATTCGCGGTGGTAATGAAAAAACATCATTTTATACATCTTTATCTTATAAAAATGCCAAATCAACAACAGAAAACAATACTTTTGAGCGTTACTCCATGTTGTTGAAAGCTAGCCATAAGTTGAACGATTGGGTGGACGTTGCCGCTTCTTTTAGCTTTGCCAACTCAAAACCGCGTAATGCACAACTGAATGCGGGTGAATTATTTGTCAATGCAAATACCAATGTGATTAACCCGCTATTTGACGTAGATTATTTCCGGAACAAATATTTAGGTGAGCATGGTGGTATCGCTAGTACCAGCTATGGTGACCAATATGGTTCGGTTCCTTCCAGCGCTAAAAATTATTTCTTCAAAGTAGATAATTATGATTATGTGCGGAAGGAAACTGTTATTCGTCCTACATTTGAAGTAAATGTAAAGATGACAGATTGGCTGAAATTTAAAGCAGACGCTAATATGAACCGTTATTATACTTCAATAGAAGATAAGCAATTAGGTTCCGGTTATGCAAACGAAGGAGGGTATTATGGTATTACGCAAGATATAAAAGAACAATTTACCGTAGGGGGAACTTTTACTGCCAGCAAGCAGATAAAAGATTTTTCACTCGGTGGATTCGCACGATTTGAGTATTACAACACCTCTTCCAAACATTCAAAAGTATCAACTGACGGAGGAATGGTGGTGCCTGGAGAATGGTTCGTGGAGAACTCAAAAAAGACTAAAAAGAGCGAAGCGACAATATCGGGTAGCAAAAGAATTATTTCTACCATTTTTGCTTTAAATTTAGGATGGAAGAATCAAGTCTATTTGGATGTTACAGGACGTAATGACTGGTCTTCTGCATTGGTATATGCCAATCGTACAGGTAATCACTCATACTTCTATCCTTCCGTATCAGGTTCATGGTTGATTAATGAAACTTTCCGTGAAAGTATGCCTTCATGGATTAACTTGGCAAAACTTCGTGCATCATGGGCACAAGTAGGTAATGATACAGACCCATATACAGTCAATCAGACGTATTCTTTTGCCACAATGGAAATGTATGACGGCAATATCTATACCAATGAATTGGACAAACTGATGAAGATTGCTGACCTTAAACCGGAACGTAAGAATTCATGGGAAATAGGTTTGGATTTCCGTACTTTTAATAATCGTTTGAATTTGGATTTCACTTATTATAAGGAAAATACCACAGACCAGATTATGAAAATCAATGTTCCTGCTATTTCCGGTGTTACCCAACAGTTGGTAAATGCTGGTAATATCCAAAACTCAGGTATTGAAATCGCATTAAATACCACTCCTATCAAAACTAAAGACTGGCAGTGGGATCTGGACTTCACTTATACACGAAACAGAAGTAAAATTGTATCCTTGCATCCTAATGTTGCCAACTATATTGAATTGTCCGGTTATGTAAACGCATACGACTATCATATCGGCTCTGTAGCAAAAGTCGGTGAGTCTTATGGTGTGTTGATGTCAGATGTCACTCAGGCACGTAATGAAAACGGTGTACCTTTGTTGGAGTGGGATGACAGTTGGAGAGGCGCATATAGAGCACAAAGCAAAACAGCGGAAGTAGTAGGTAACATGACACCGGATTTTCTGGGATCTGTAGCAACAACATTAACTTGGAAAGATTTAAGTTTGAATATTGGACTGGATATGCGTTTTGGAGGTTTGGTGGCATCTTACTGTAACTTATACGGAACTCAGGCCGGTTGGACGGAAAGCTCTTTGCAATACCGTGATCCGGAACATGGAGGTATGACTTGGACTAGTCAATATGCCGATTCTAAAGGTATTCAATATACTGATGGTATGATTCCGGAAGGTGTTTTTAAAGAAGGAACAATTGCGACCTTGGTGGATGGAACAAAAATGGATGTCAGCGGTCTGTCTTACGCACAGTTGGTACAGGAAGGAAAACTGGAGCCCACTCATGCCGGTTCATGGTATGGAAATAATTATGCATGGGGAGCACAGACAATTGATGACATTTGGGTACACAAGTTGAGTTATATCGCTTTGCGTAATATTACTGTAAATTATCGTTTGCCTAATAGCATCAGTCATAAATTGGGTGCAAAAGGGTTGAACCTATCATTCAGTGCACGTAATTTGGGATATCTGTATAATTCATTACCTAATAATCTAAATCCGGAATCTGTACGTTCTAATTCAGCTTCAGAGTTCCGTATTCGTGGTTTCGAGCCTTATACAGCAAGTTACATATTTACAATTAATGCCAATTTCTAATTGTTAACTTTAAAAGAATTATCAACAATGAAATATAGAACTTTAGCAGCCGCACTGCTTTTAGGAAGTGTAATGTTCACTTCCTGTGTAGATGAATTTTCTGAATTAAATTCAGATCCGTCTACTATTACAAAGCCTGATATCCGTTTCCTGTTCACTAAATGTGAAGCTTCCTTCCAACCGGGAGATTATGCACAATGGTTTGGAGGATTTAATGACCTTTCTACCTGGTCGCAAACAACAGTTTCATCAGGAGGTAATACAACTCGTTCAAATCGTCCGACTGATGAAGCCAATGGTTGTGGTTATGAAGTAAACGAAGTGCTTCGTTATGCTAATGAGATTCGATATCAAATCAGCCTGTTGCCTGAAGAGGAAAAAGCGACTTATGAATACATCCAATATCTTTGTAATCCTTTGTTGGTTTACTTAAGTATCCAAGATGCTGACCTATATGGATCACGTCAATATACAGAAGCAGAACAAGCCAGATATACCAATCCTCCTTTGTTATTGCCTAAATATGACACTCAAGAGGAACTTTTGGAAGTATGGCTGAAAGAACTGGACCAGACTATTAATTATCTGAGCAGTAATGAAATCAAAGATGTTTTGAATAATCAGGACTTTATTTATAAAGGTGATTTGAAAAAATGGGGCAAACTGGCCAATTCTTTGAAATTGAAAATTGCAGCCCGTTTGATAAACAAAGATCGGAACCGCGCTTTTGAAATAGTAAAACAGGTAGCAGAAAGTCCTGTTGGCTTAATTGCTACTACGGATGATGATTTTGTATATAACAAGGGTAAGTTCGATAACAATTGGAATAATGATTTTTCTGTAGGAGTAGGTACGCAACATCTTATAGACTTTTTAGTAAACAACAAAGATCCGCGTTTGCTTTATTTCTTCCAAAAGAATGACTACAATTCTAATGTTGTACAGGCTTATTTTGATCAAAAAAGAGAAATGCCGGATTTTGTAGAGAAGAATGTAATTTCTGAGGTTAAAGACGGAAAGAAAGTCTTTAAAGAATGGGGGGGGCCAGGTGAACCTTGGGTACGTTATTATGGCCTTCCTGTGGAAATAGGTGCAGGGCAGATGGACAAATACGAGGATTATTTTGATCCCACAGGACAATTGTTTGTCTTGTACTCGGCAGCTGGTGCCAAGAAAAGCTATTATCCGTGTACTTACCGGAATCAAGAAATGGTAAAAGGTCTGTTGACATATACTTATCCGGATGCCCCGGATGTTACTCCGGTTCAAGACACTCAACAATATGGTTGGTATGGACTGTATTTTTCGGCAGCGGAAACCAATTTCTTCTTGGCTGAATTCACCCTGTTGGGAGCCACTTGGAATGGACAAAAAAGTGCCCAAGAGTATTTTACAGATGGTATCACTGCTTCAGTAAAAGGATATGATTATGTTGCCAGTCAGAATCATATACCTTATTATGACAGTCCCTACGTAAATGATCCTCATGATGTATCTATTAAGCTGCAAGATGAATGGCTGACAGAACTGCTTAAGAAAGAGGCTTATATTTTAAGTGGAGATAAAGTTTCTGATCTGGAGAAAGTGTATATCCAAGAATATCTCCATTATTTTAATGCACCGATTGATCAATATGTTAACATTATGCGTTCTGGTGTTCCTATGAAAAATAGTTCCCTTTTACCGCGTAAGGAATTTGACGAACAATTGGGTGATTCCTATCCTATTCCTAGAAGATTTGCTGTTACGGAGCCTTTGGAATCAGATCAGTTACATGACATAACTATCGCTGCATATAAAGCACAAGGTTATACATATCAAGGTACAAATGCAAAGAATCCACAGGTTTTGCATGACGAACGTGTATGGATGGATAAAGAAAATCCTGATTTTGGTAACGGACCGAAGAACTGAAAATAAAATTAAAGAATAGCAGTTCCCCTTGTTTTTCCTGTAAGAACAAGGGGATTGTTTTATTTTGACCCTCAGGACTATACATAGAATTATTTTGCAAATATTATTTATATGCAAGTAGAGAATTGATTCTTCTTGAAAAAGATAAGGACCTTTTAAAACAATGAACCGATGCTATTTTCATTTGTAAGATGAAAAACTTTCCCAATCAATTATTGGAAATTCTTATTCTTTTACGGAATATAATACTCCCTTATTTGTTTGTACAAAGTAGTGATTTCGGTAGAAAATAGATAGAAAATTGTATTTAAAAGCCCTTCTATAGACTTTTAAATACAATTTTTCTTTTTGAGATACAAAAATAAAATACACTGATATTCAGATATATAGCTGTAAGAGTAGTTCTGAAGGAACTAATGAAACGGAATTACTTGATTTTCAATAAACTTAAAAAAAATCACAGCTATGTTAAAACGACTAAAATCAGTCAGTATGTTGCTGTTCCTAATGGGTGCCTCTACCGGAGCAGCATACGCGGTCGCCAATCCCGGCGTTACCGATGTGAAAATCACACAACAAAGTGGTACATGTACAGGAGTTGTCAAGGATGCTACGGGTGAAACTGTCATTGGTGCATCTGTAGTAGTGAAAGGTACGACTAATGGTACTATTACCGGTATTGATGGCGACTTTTCATTATCTGGAGTGAAGAAAGGGGATATTATCCAAATTTCATTCGTGGGATATCAGACTGTTGAAGTTCCCTGGAATGGTCAACCTTTGAATGTAACATTACAAGATGACACACAAACGCTACAGGAAGTGGTAGTAACCGCTCTCGGCATCAAACGCGAAAAGAAAGCATTAGGTTATGCCATGCAGGAGGTAAAAGGTGATGCATTGGTAGCAGCTCGCGAAACAAACTTAGCCAATGCTCTTTCCGGTAAAGTATCCGGTGTTCAAATCATCCGTTCAAGTAATGGTCCTGCCGGTTCTTCTAAGATTCAGCTTCGTGGTAGTAATTCTGTAACGGGTTTGAACCAGCCGTTAATTGTTGTAGACGGAGTACCCTTGGATAATTTTACTGGAGCCGACAACAATGATATGTGGAATCCATCTACTGATATGGGTAACGGTTTATCGGATATCAACTCCGAAGATATTGAATCAATGTCTGTTTTGAAAGGTGCATCTGCTGCTGCGCTTTATGGTTCGCGTGCAGGTAATGGTGTTATCCTGATTACAACAAAGAAGGGTACTAAGAGCGAGGGGCTTGGTGTTACATTTTCCGGATCCGTTTCGGTGGAAAATGTATTTATGAAACCCGAACGACAAACTATTTTCGGTCAAGGTTCTAATGGCATTTTCAATGCAATCTCTAGTTCTAACTGGGGACCAGCTATTACAGGTCAAAGCTATACAGACTGGAACGGACGTACTCAAAATATGCAATATTTTGACAATGTAGCTAATTTCTTTAAGACAGGTGTGAATTTAACTGAAAATATCGCTTTTTCGCAACAGTTTGATAGGACATCCGTTTATTTATCAGCTACCCGTATGGACGATTTCAGCAAGATTCCAGGGGCAGAGTATAGCCGTACTAACTTAATGTCACGTATCACTTCGTCATTTGGTAAAGATAATCGTTGGAGTGTGGATGCCAAAGTACAATATATTTTGTCTGATGCTACCAATCGTCCTATATCCGGTGCGCGCTCGGACAACTATTTCTATTCCATGTACATGATGCCTATTTCTTTGGATATAAGAGAGTTTAAACAGGCCAAAAATCCAGAAGATGGAAAAATGTATTGGTGGGAGAAAGGCAGTGGTCAGAATCCATATTGGGCAAAAGATTACAATACCAATCAAGACAAACGTAATCGCTTTTTGCTGAATGGTTCGTTGAAATATCAGATTACAGATTGGTTGAACGCAGAAATTAAAGCAGGTAGTGATATGTATTTCACAGAAACAGAAACCAAACTGTATGCTGGCAGTCCTTCATCAGAAAACGGTCGTTATTCTTTTGGTGAACAAAAATTCTATGAAAATAATTTCAGTTTTTTGGTTACCGCACAAAAAGACCGTGTATTAGGCGATTTCGGAGGTGTGTTTACATTCGGTGGGAATTTAATGGAACGTAAATCAACAGGTGTTAGCAATTCTGTTAGTGCTTTAACAGTGCCTGATTTATTCTGGTTGACAAATTCAACCGACTCAAACAGAAGTATCAGTCAGACTTATACTCATCGTAAGACCAATTCATTGTATGGTACACTGGGAGTTAACTATGACGGTTGGGCATTTTTGGATTTGACAGGACGTAATGATTGGTCCTCTACTTTGAGTAAGAGCAACCGTTCGTTCTTTTATCCTTCTATCAGTGCTTCATGGGTAATCAGTGATATGATTAATAACCGGGGAAAGGGAATGCCCGAGTGGTTTACATATGCCAAGGCTCGTGTATCTTTTGCACAGGTAGGTAATGACCTCGATCCTTATCAATTATATAACGTATATGGTATTGGATCTATCTATGAAACAGGAGGTACGAGTGCGTCTGTGTCTGGTAGTACCTTATTTAATGAAGATGTACGTAGCGAATTGATTTCATCTTGGGAAGCCGGTGCCGAAGTCCGTTTCTTCAATAATCGTCTAGGGTTAGATGTGGCTTGGTATAAATCAAACGCTAAACGTCAGTTGCTAAATTTACCTATGAACTCATTGTCTGGATTTAGTTCAATGAAAATTAATGCTGGTAATATTCAGAATTCAGGTGTAGAAATCATGTTGAATGCTACTCCGGTACAAACTAAAGAATTTACTTGGGACACTCAAGTGAATTTCTCTACCAACAAAAACAAGATTATAGAACTAGCTGATGGTATTAACGAATATACTTTAGGTACCTATGATAATTTAAAGATTTTGGCTGTTGCTGGAGGTAATTATGGTGAAATTTGGGGTACTACTTATCTGCGGGTGACTGATGAGAATAGTCCTTATTATGGAAAAATGTTGTTGAATGATGCCGGTTTGCCACAAGGTGACTCAAAAATACAAAAGATTGGTGATCAACAAGCTACTTGTTTGGTAGGATGGACCAATACATTCTCTTACAAGAATTTTACATTGAGTTTCTTGGTAGACGCACGTATCGGTGGTGAAATTTTTTCTGGTTCAAACCGAATGTTGCAAGCCAATGGTGTGGCAGCATGTACTGTGGTAAACGGTAAACGCGATAAATTTGTAGTAGATGGGGTTATTGCAGACGGAAACGGGGGCTATTCACCTAGCACCATCGAAGTAGAACCACAATCTTATTGGACGGCCGTAACTGGATCAACTGGTAATATGGGTATTGGTGAAGCTAATTTGTATGATGCAACGAATGTTCGTTTACGTAATGTTTCCTTAAACTATACTTTCCCCCGGAAGATGCTTGCAAAAGGTCCGTTCCAGCAAGTTAAGTTAGGGATGTCTTGCAACAATGTTTGGATGATTCATAGTAATCTGCATGGCATAGACCCCGAATCCGTGTTTGCTACCAGTACCAATGCAACCGGATTTGAGAATGCGTCATCACCAACATCACGTACCTTCTTGTTTAATGTAACACTTGGTTTCTAATTTTTAATACTCGACAACAATGAAAAAAGTAAATAAATTATTATTCAGTCTGGTAATGGGTGCTGCTTTGATGGGAGGTGCCACATCATGTGATGACTTTGAGGAAATCAATTTTAGTCCCTCTGCAGCAGGCGAATCATATATTCATCCGGACTATGCACTGAATAAATCTTTTTATGAGGCGCAAATGGACCCGGATATTGCAGAACGTGTATTTGTGTATAACTGGGCTTCCATTACACGAATTATTGGTGATAACACTATGGGAGTAACCGCCCGTTATAGCAATGAGTATAACGACAGATTGTATAGTTATACCTCCAATTGGGTAAAATATGCCACCAATGCCATCAATATGGCAGATGTAAATCCGGGAACTTCCGAACATGAACAGGCTTTCTTTCCTAATGTAAAACAATTTGCTCGTATTTGGCGTGTTATGCTGATTGCAGATTTTGCTGATTCTTTTGGTCCATATGCTTTGGACGCTGCTCAAGGTGTCAATCCGACATTCAACAGCGTAGAAGATGTTTATGTATTCATGTTGACCGAATTAAAAGAAGCAGCCGCTGGAATTAACACGTCTGTAGAACCTACAGAAACAGAAGCTAAAGGAGATCCTGCTTTTGGATACAATGCTGCAAAATGGGTCAAATTGGCTCACAGCCTCCGCTTACGTTATGCCATGCGCCTGTCCGAAGTATCTACTTCAAAAATCGATGTCAAGGCTGAATTTGCGGATGCTGCATCCAAAAGTTTGTTGACTTCTGCAGATGATTTCTTTTCGTTTCCAGAGGCAGGCGGATGGTCTTGTTATGAAGGTGTAATGAATCGTCCTTGGAATGACCAATGTATTTCTTCTACTATGTGTAATCTGTTAACTGGTTTAGGAGATATTCCTGTAACCAGTTATCGTCCGGACTTGGCGCCTTACATCAAGCCTATGAATTATATTGGTGAACAATACGTAAATCATTATCCGGTAACTACTGATAATCCAACCAAACAATTGTGGATGGATGGTATTCCTGAACATCTTGATCCGCGTGCTTTGAAAGTATGGTGTTTAACGAATGATGAAAAAGCTGAAAATTTTCCAGATCAAGGTTCGCAAGGCGTTAAGAATCATGCAGAACATGCCATGCTGGATCCGACTGATCCTGAAAAAAAACTAGTAAAGATTGACGCTCAGTTCACATGGAATGGTTATCCGGCAGGTACTCGTTCCGCATGGAGTACTGAGACATTCAAATTCAATGATGTTTTAGGCAGTATGTATGATACTACTCCAATGCTGGGTAAACAATATCGTGATAACACCGCCAGACGTATCTGGATGTCACCATGGGAAACCTATTTTTTGTTGGCCGAAGGTGCTTTAAGAGGATGGACCAACTCCATCAGCGCTAAAGAAGCGTATGAAAACGGTGTACGTGCCAATTTCGAATACCTTGGCCTAAGTCAATATGTAAATCAATATCTGGCATCTACCAGCTATAACCGTGTAGGTACTTCAGTAAATTTTGATCATACCGTAGAACCGGTTTCTTTTGAAGCTGATTATGTGAATGGTTATACCAAGCAAGCTGGAAAAATGACTTATAATTATCCAGACGCCAGTAAGATTTTATACAAAGGTGGTGCTTTGAATGACCAACTAACCAAGATCATTACACAAAAGTATATTGCTAATGTGCCTTATGGAGTAGTTGAAATGTGGAATGACCGTCGTCGTTTAGGATTGCCTTTCTTTGAAATTCCAGCTAATGAAGGTACACTGACCGGTTCTGACATGGAGAAATATATTCAGGCTTCAGAATGGAAAAATGGTCAGAAATGGTATCATTATACACAACGTATGCGGTATCCGACAGCATTAGAAAACGCAGATAAAGAACAATACCAAAATGCATTGCAATTATTAGGTGCAGAAGACAATACAATGATGACGCCACTTTGGTGGGCTATCAAATAAGTTGATTCTGAAAAGATATTTCAGATAAAAATAGAAACTGAAAGTTTTTATAGATTGAAATTTTCTTAAAATAAATCCTCTTATTCTTTCCTATTATTAGTGGTAAGAATGAAGGGGATTTATTTCCTTTAAAACTAATTCCTTTTATCTGAATTCCAAATCGAAAAGCAAATTTAATTGATAATGGATAACATTGGGCAAAAAAATTATCTTATCTTTTTCTATTTGATTGAGAATTGATACAGTAGCTTCAGTATTTCTTTTGAATTTTTAAAATTGACATTGTTTATATCTACAAACTCTTTCACATTCTCTTGTTTGTTTTTAGGATAAAGATTAACTAATGTCTTTGCATTGCGAAAACTCTTCAACTTTCTTTTTACATAAGTATAGTAAATATTCTCCGTTACCATATTTATAGACCGAAAGGTCTAAATTCTGTTTACCATTAACACGTTGGAAGCGTGCATTGACATCAATTGCTTGAACACTGCCATGAGTAACTGTTCCCATACGATCTCAACAGGCCTTCCACTCCTTTCTCCGGATATTCCATTATTTGCTGGAATTCGTCAATGGCTATATAACATTCTACTCCCGATTGGTTTAGGTAGGTGAAAATCTCTTTCAAGGTTTCT